>Ga0247719_1000018_pt1 | contig 122417 bp, 114 predicted proteins | sample 41E_DmetaG_FD_189046 | JGI IMG/M metagenome (GOLD analysis project Ga0247719, IMG submission 189046) | Soil microbial communities from hillslope of Landscape Evolution Observatory, University of Arizona, Oracle, AZ, United States - 4-1-E_D | ecosystem: Engineered > Artificial ecosystem >...
GCCGCACCCTGCCGCACCCTGCCGCACCCTGCCGCACCCTGCAGCACCCTGCAGCACCCTGACACTACGCGACCCGGGCTCCCGTCGTTGGATGCTCGACCGACAACTCGCGGCCGCCGCGATTGAAGTAGTCGATCGTCAGGCGCCGCACCATCGGGAGCAGGAACGCGAGGCCGACGAGATTGGGGAAGGCCATGAACCCGTTGAGGAGTGTGCCGATCGCCCAGGCGAGCCGCACTTCGATCACCGCCCCGACGAAGATCAGCACGACGAACGTGAGGCGGTAGAGCATGATCACGCCCGACCCGAAGAGATACTCGAAGCACTTCTCACCGTAGTAGTACCACCCGATCAGGGTCGAGAAGCCGAAGAGGAACGAACTGAGGGCGACGATTGCCGAGGCGAACGGAATCGTCGTGGACATTGCGGCCGCGGTCAGGTCGCCGCTCGCTTTCTGATACGACGGATCGGTCCAGAGGCCCGACGAGAGGATGATGAAGGCCGTCATCGAGCAGACCAGGATCGTGTCGATGAACACCTCGAACACGCCGACCATCCCCTGCTGCACGGGGTGCCGCACGTCGGCGACGCCGTGCGCGATGGGGGCGCTGCCGAGCCCCGCCTCGTTCGAAAGCACGCCCCGGCTGACGCCGCGGGCGATCGCATCGGCGACGGTGGCACCGGCAAACCCGCCCAGCGCCGCCGCGGGCGAGAAGGCATTCTCGAGGATCAGCGCGAAGACCGCCGGCACCTGCGTGATGTTGATCGCGATGTAGATCACCGCCGCCGCGACGTAGATCAGGATCATCGTCGGCACGATCGCCTCGGCCGTCTGGGCGATCCGCTTCAGCCCGCCGATCAGGACGAGGCCGACGAGCACCGTGATGACGATGCCGGGCACCCAGAGCGGCACGTCGATGCCGCCGATCGTGCGGAACGCCTCGACGGCGGTGCGGGCGACGGTGTTCGACTGCGCCATGTTGCCGGTGCCGATCAGCGCCGCGGCCGCGCCGAAGAACGCGAACAGCATCGCGAGCACCCGCCCGACCGCCTTGTTCGGCAGACCGCGGCTGATGTAGTACATCGGTCCGCTCGCGAGCTCACCGCTCTCGCGCGTGACGCGGTAGTGCACCCCGAGCACCGCCTCGGCGTATTTCGTCGCCATACCGACGGTGGCGGTGACCCACATCCAGAAAATGGCGCCAGGGCCGCCCAGCAGGATGGCCGTCGCGACGCCGCCGATGTTGCCGTTGCCCACCGTGGCGGCGAGCGCCGTGGAGAGCGCCTGGAACGGGGTGATCGTCTTCTTCGTGCCCGCCTCGCGCTTGCCGAACGCGCCGCCGAAGACCGTGCGGGCCGCGAGCGGAAAGCGCCGGAGCTGGATGAAGCCGGTGACGAGGGTGATCAGGCCGCCGACGAGCACGAGCACGAGCGGCATGGCGAACGGCTGCCAGACGAAACCGTCGAGCGCCTCGATCTGCTGGGTGAGACTGTCGAGATTCATGAGCTCCTTCTTCGCCGGCGCGGATCAGTAGCCGCTGATGGCGCGGAACGTAAAGACGATGATCAGGAAGATGGCGACGGGACAGACGTAGCGGATGAGCGCGCTCCAGAGGGCGGCGCCCGGGAACGGCGCGCCGTCGGCCGCGATTTCAGCCACGGCGTTGTTCGTGCGCCACACGTAACCGACGAAGATGGCGAGCAGGAAGCCGCCGATCGGCAGCGCGAATTCGTTCCACACGGTTGCCATCAGGTCGAGGAAGCTCATGCCGATCCCCGGGAGCGCGGAGAAGAAGGGGGAGGCGCCGTTCGACAACGCCGAGGGGATCGCCAGCATCGCCGTCAGGCCGGTGATCGCGAATACCGCGTTGCGCCGCGTCCAGCCGTACGCGTCGATCAGGTGCGCGACCGGCACCTCGAGGAGGGAGATGGTCGACGTGAGCGCCGCGACCGTCAGGAGGATGAAGAAGGCCGCCCCGAACAGCTGCCCGCCCGGCAGCGTGTCGAACAGGCGGGGCAGCACCGTGAAGATGAGCCCCGCTCCGCCGGAGCCGGGATCGAAGCCGGGGATCGAGAAGCCGGACGGGAAGATGATGAAGCCGGCCAGCAGCGCGACCGACGTGTCGAGCAGCACCACCCACATCGCCGAGCTCGCGATGTGCTCGCGGCGCGACAGGTAGCTGCCGTACGTGATCATGGCCCCCATGCCGAGGCTCAGTGAAAAGAACGCCTGGCCGAGCGCGGCATTGAGAATGCTGATGTCCCAGATGCGGCTGAAGTCCGGCTTCAGGTAGTAGGCGAGGCCGGCATCCGCCCCCGGCAGCGTGATGGCGCGGACGGCGAGCATCAGCAGGAGCACCAGCAGGGCCGGCATGAGCACCTTCGTCGCGCGCTCGATGCCCGAGCGCACGCCTCCGAGGATGATCGAGGCCGTGACGATCAGCACCAGCAGCGTCAGGCCCATCGACAGCGGCGCGTTGCTGACGAAGGCGCCGAAGAACTCGCCGATCGCCTGCTGGTTGCCGGTCACCGCGCCGGTGCCGGTGAACCAGATGTAGGCGATCGTCCATCCGGCGATCACCGAGTAGAACGACAGGATGCCGACGCCCGCCAGCACGCCCAGCAGCCCGGTGAGCCACCACAGGCTGCCCGGTCGCAGCACCTTGAACGCCGTCACCGGGTCCTTCTGCGCCCGGCGGCCGACGGCGATCTCGGCGATCATGATCGGCGCGCAGATCAGGAAGACGCAGACCAGGTAGAGCACGACGAAGGCCGCGCCGCCGCCGCGGCCGACCTGCGTCGGGAAGCCCCAGATGTTGCCGAGGCCGACGGCGGAACCTGCCGCGGCGAGGATGAACCCGAGGCGGGATCCCCACGCCCCTCTGTCGGTCGCTGCCATGGACATCGGCTTCAGCTGCTCCTTCATGCGCGGGCCGGGCGCACACCCGGACCGCCGTCGGCCGGGACCGGCGTGCGAGGTCCCCGATATGGCTGGTGCTGGCCCGAGGATCATACCCACACGTGTCGCGATGCTCAAGCGCATATCGGGTTCGACCCGGCACCGGCGAGGCGGGTGATACACTCGCTGCCGTTCTCCGTGCCCAGCCTCGACGACATCAGCGCCATGGCCGCCACGGTCGAGGGCTGGCTGTCCGACGCGCAGGGACGCGCCCTCCACGCGGCGGCGGCCGCCACCCGGCGGCGCGGCGCGATCGTGGAGATCGGCTCCTGGAAGGGGCGCTCGACGCTCTGGCTCGCGCACGGCGCGCGCCTCGCCGGCCACCGCGTCCACGCCATCGACCCGCACCAGCAGTCGCGCGAGGACCCGTCGGCGCGGACGCTCGAGACGTTCCTCGCCAATCTCGCGCGCGCCGGCGTGGCCGACGTGGTCGAACCCGTGGTGCTGCGGTCTGACGAGGCGCTCGCGGTCGCCGGCGCGGTGGAACTGCTGTTCATCGACGGCGACCATTCGCCCGCCGGCGCCCGACGCGACGTCGACCTGTGGCTGCCGCGCGTGATGGTCGGCGGCGTCGCCATGTTCCACGACGTCGCGACGTCCGGCTATACCGGTCCCCGGCGGATGTTTCAGCAGCGGGTCTGCTGGAGCTCCTCGTTTCACCGGATCCGCCGTGTCGGCTCGATGACGATCGCCGAACGCACCGCCCGCCGTAGCGCCTGGCAGGCGGTTCGCGGTACGATCGTCGGCATCCTTTTGTACTGGTACGACGTCGAGGGGGTGGTGAAGCGCGCATTGCGCGCGATGCGCCGCCCGTTGGGCATCGGACGGCGCCGCTGACGGACGGCATGTCCCGGCGGCGCCGTCGGGCGCCTTGTGCAACGGATCAGCGTTCAGGCTTCAGCGTTTCCTATGACTGCACGTCTTCTGGATGGCACCGCGATCGCGCGGCAGATCCGCGACTCCGTCGCGCCCGGTGTGGCGGCATTCGCCGCCCGCGCCGGTCGTCCCCCCTGTCTCGGCATCGTGCTGGTGGGTGAGGACCCGGCCTCGGAGATCTACGTCCGCAACAAGATCAAGGCGGGCACCGAATCCGGCCTGCGGGTCGACCTGCGCCGGCTCCCGGCGACCGCGACGCTCGACGACCTGCTGGCGCTCGTGCGGGCGCTCAATGCCAGTGCCATGCACGACGGCATCCTGGTGCAGGCGCCGCTCCCGCCGGCGATGGGCAAGGGGGCCTCACAGCGGGTGTTCGATGCGATCGATCCGTCGAAGGACGTGGACGGGTTCAGCCCGCAGAGCGTCGGCCTCCTGGTGCAGGGGCGTGCACGCCTGGCTCCCTGCACACCGTCGGGCATCATCGAGATGCTGGACCGGAGCGCGATCGCGATCCGAGGCACGCGCGCGGTGATCATCGGCCGCAGCGAGATCGTCGGCAAGCCGATGGCGATGCTCCTGCTGCACCGCGATGCGACCGTCACCATCTGCCACTCGCGGACGCCCGACCTGCCCGCCGTGGCGCGGGAGGCCGACATCCTCGTCGCTGCCATCGGGCGCGCCGGTTTCGTGACGCCGGAGTTCGTCAAGCCCGGCGCGACCGTGATCGACGTCGGCATCAACCGGGTGACCGACGAGGCGGCGGTGGCGGGCTTCTTCGGGGCCGGATCGCCGAGGCTCGGCGACCTGCAGCGGCGCGGGGCGATCGTAATGGGGGACGTGCACCCCGCCGTGGAGTCGGTTGCCGGCGCGTTGACGCCGGTGCCCGGCGGCGTCGGTCCGCTGACGATCGCGATGTTGCTGAAGAACACGCTGGCCGCCGCGGAAGCACGCGCCGGGGACGGCGGATGACCGCCCTGCGCGTCGCGCTCACGGGAGGCATCGCGACCGGCAAGAGCTACTGCCTCGCGCAGTTTGCGCGGCGCGGCGTGCCGGTCATCGACGCCGACCGGCTGGCGCGTGAGGCGGTGGCGCCCGGCACGGCCGGCCTCGCGGCCGTCGTGAGGCGATTCGGTCCGGGCGTACTGAGGGCGGACGGCACGCTGGACCGGCCGGCGCTCGGCGCCATCGTGTTTGCCGACCGGACGGCGCGCGCGGAGCTCGAAGCCATCGTGCACCCGGAGGTGTACCGGCGGATCGGCGAGTGGTTCGCCACCCAGCCGAAGGGCACGCGCGTCGCCATGGCCGACATCCCGCTCCTGTTCGAAACCGGCCACGAGCACGACTTCGACCGGATCGTCGTCGCCGCGTGCGCACCGGCCGAGCAGCTGCGGCGGGTCATGGCGCGCGACGGTCTGAACCGCGAGGCGGCGATCGCACGCGTCGCCGCGCAGTGGCCGATCGACGAGAAGGCGGCGCGCGCCCACTACGTCATCCGTACCGACGGAACCTTTGCCGAAACGGACGCGCAGGTCGCCGCGGTCACGGAAGGCCTGAACGCCGACGGCTGAAGGCCGGACGTCAGACTTCCGACTTCAGCGTCTCGGCAGGTGCGATGCGCTCTTCGACGAAGGTATTCCACTCGTGGCAGTGGGGGCAGTGCCAGAGCAGCTCCGTGCTCCGATAGCGGCAGCGGATGCAGATGTGCGGATCGAGGTAGAAGACCGACGTGCGCGTGAGCTCGACGTAGCGCTCGACGAGCGGCGGCGGCAGGCCCAGGCGTGAAAGGGTTTCCCAGATCGCCTGATGCAGCGTGAGCGCGTGCGGGTTCACCGCCAGCGCCTCGAACAGCAGGTCGAGCGCATCACGCGCGTCGCCGGTGGACGCCAGATGCGTCGCAAGCGCGAGCCGCGCGCGCCAGTCCTGGGGGTTGTCGGCGATCAGCCTTCGGCAGAAGGCGGGGAAGCGGGTGGCGTCCCCGGTGCGCGTGTAGGCCTCCTCGAGGCGGGCGAACGCCAGGTAGGCCCGCTCCGGCGCACTGGCGACGAGCCGCTCCCACACCGCGATCGCACCGGCGGCATCGCCGCGCGCCATCCGGACGTCGCCGAGGCTCAGGTAGGCCGGCGCGTTCGTGGAGTCGAGCTCGATGGCGGCCTCGAAGCGCCGCGCCGCCTCCGCCTCGTGGCCGTTCCTGAGCGCCTCGCGTCCGAGTGCGTGCTCCAGGAAGGCGAGGATCCGCTGGTGGTGCGCCTTCTCGGCTGGCGGCGCCGCCGCTTCAAGCTTCTGGCGCGTCGCATAGGCGTCCTTCCACTGCTGCTGTTCCTCGTACAGCTTCTCGAGGTTCGCCAGCGCATACGGATTCCCGGGATCGAGGCGCAGGACTTCGCTGAACGCCTCGAGGGCGCGATCGACGAACCCGCCGCGCTTGTAGTCGAGCCCGAGGCAGAGGAGCACGTTGGCGTGTTCGAGCTTCCGCAGGTTGGGCCGCTGCAGCAGCGCCTGGTGCTCCTGGATGGCGCGGCCGACCTGTCCCTTTTCGCGGTAGAGATTGCCGAGAATGAGGTGGATCTCGAGGGAATCCCCGGCCGTCTGGGCGGCCTTCGTCAGCTCCTCGATCGCCGGGTCGACCTGGTCGGCCACGAGGAAGTTCAGCCCCAGCATGTAATGCGGAGACTCGCGCGCGCGGCGGCGGTCGATCCAGCGGCCGTCCTGCAGCTTGTACCGCTCCCACGCCTTGCCCGTCGCGAGGCCGACGAGGAGCGCGATCAGCGCCGCGAGGGTGATGTAGGCCTCCATCAGGCGGAGTAGTCGCGAACGATCGTATCCCAGCGCCCCTGGGCGCGCAGGATCAACTCGATGAACTCGCGCACGGCGCCGCGCCCGCCCGCCGACGGGCTGACCCAGTGCGCCTGCCCCCGGACCTCGGGCGCTGCGTCCGCCGGCGCGCCCGCCAGACCGGCCCGGCCGATCACCGGCAGGTCCAGCAGGTCGTCGCCCATATAGGCGACCGACGCTTCGTCGAGCCCCCGTTCGGCGATCAGCCGCGAGAACTCCGCCGGCTTGCTCGCGACCCCCTGGCTCACGATCCGGATCCCGAGCTGCGCCGCCCGCTGCGTGGTCGCCATCGACGACCGCGCCGACAACAGCCCGACGGGAATCCCCGCCTGCATGGCGAGCACGATGGCCGCGCCGTCGCGAATGTGGAAGGCCTTCGACTCCGTGCCATCGCCGTGGACGATCACCGTGCCATCGGTGAGCACGCCGTCCACGTCCAGCAAAATCAGCCGGATCCCCCGCGCGCGTTTCTCGATCGACGTCTTATCCAAATTCCGTGTTGATCCGTGTTGATCCGTGTTGATCCGTGGCCCGTGTTGATCCGTGTTGATCCGTGGCCCGTGTTGATCCGTGTTGATCCGTGGCCCGTGGCCCGTGGCCCGTGGCTTAGAACATCTGCGTGCGCCAGAGGTCGTGCAGGTGCACCACCCCCTCGACGCGTCCATCGTCGGACGCCACGACTACGGACGTGATCTTGTGCGTCTCCATGATCTTCAGCGCCTCGACGGCCAGCATCCCTCGGCGGATCGTCCGCGGATTGCGCTTCATCACGTCGCCTGCGGTGAGCGAGAGGACGTCGGGCGTCGCCAGCATCAGCCGCCGCAGGTCGCCGTCGGTGAAGATCCCCACCAGCCGGTGCTCGTCGTCGACGACGCAGGTCATGCCGAGGCGCTTGTCGGACATGACGTGGAACACGTCGGGCATCGGCGTCGTCGTGCGCACGATCGGCGCGGCGTCCCCGGCGTGCATGACGTGCTCGACGCGCATCAGGCGGCGGCCCAGCTTGCCGCCCGGATGCAGCGAGGCGAAGTCTTCCTCGCGGAACCCTTTGCGAACGAGCAGCGTCATCGCCAGCGCGTCACCCAGGGCGAGCGCCGCGGTGGTGCTGGCGGTGGGCACGAGGTTCATCGGGCAGGCCTCTTCCGCGATGCCGCAGTCGAGCGTCACGTCCGCCGCCTTTCCCAGCGTGGAGGTCGAGCTGCCGGTCAGTGCGATCAGCTTTGCCCCGATCCGGCGGATCGACTCGATCAGCTTGACGAGCTCCTCGGTCTCGCCGCTGTGCGACAGCGCGAGCACGACGTCCCCCTCGCGCACCATTCCGAGGTCGCCGTGGATCGCTTCGGCGGGGTGGAGGAACATCGCGGAGGTCCCGGTGCTCGACAGCGTCGCGGCGATCTTGCGGCAGATGATGCCCGACTTGCCCATGCCGGTGACGATGACGCGGCCCGGGCATTCGTAAAGGAGCTGGACGGCGCGCTCGAACTCGCCGTCCAGACGGTCCATGAGACCGAGGATGGCGTCCGCCTCCGTCTTGAGTACCTTGCGGGCGAGTTCGAGCGCGGGCACGGTGTCGCTCACGCGGCCGCCCCCCGGACAATGTCGTGGATCCGCACGAGGCGGTCGAGCAGCGCCGGCAGCAGGTCGAGCCGCAGCGCGTTCTGTGCGTCGCTCTTCGCCTTCGCGGGCTCCTGGTGCACTTCCATGAACACGCCGTCCACGCCGGCGGCAACGCCCGCCGAGGCCATCGGCACGATATATTCGGCCTGACCCGCCGTGACGCCGTCACCGCCGCCGGGGAGCTGCAGGCTGTGCGTGACGTCGTAGACGACAGGGTAGCCGAGCGCCCGGAGCATCGGGAAGGCGCGCATGTCGACCACCAGATTGTTGTACCCGAAGCTGAAGCCGCGCTCGGTCACGATCACGTTCGGGTTGCCGGCCGAGACGACCTTGTCGATCGCATGCCGCATGTCGTGCGGGGCCAGGAACTGTCCTTTCTTGATGTTCACCACGCGGCCGGTTCTGGCCGCGGCGACGGCGAGGTCCGTCTGCCGTGACAGGAACGCCGGGATCTGAAGGACGTCGGCCACTTCGGCGGCCGGTCCCGCGTGCGCCGGTTCATGGATGTCCGTGAGGATCGGCACCTGCGCCGCCTCGCGGACGCGAGCGAGCACGCGCAGCCCCTCGCCGAGGCCCGGGCCCCGGAACGAGCGCGCTGACGTCCGGTTCGCCTTGTCGTAGGAGGCCTTGAAGATGTACTGCACGCCGGCCGTCTTCGCGATGTCGCGCACCTGGAGCGCCGTGTCGACGGCGTGCGCCTCGCTCTCGATGACGCACGGACCGGCGATCAGCAGCAGCGGCGCACCGCCGCCGACCGTGAGGCCGGCGAACTGAAGCACGTTCACGACGCTACCGAGGCCGTCGTCTGGCTGCGCGCCGACAGCTTGTGCTCGTGGCTCGCCTGCACGAAGCCGGCGAACAGCGGGTGGGCCTTGAGGGGCTTCGACTTGAACTCGGGGTGGAACTGCACGGCGACGTACCAGGGGTGCGCCGGCAGTTCGATGATCTCGACGAACTTGCCGTCGAGCGACCGTCCGACGATCTCGAGCCCGTTGTCGGTCAACGCCTTCTCGTACAGGCAGTTGAACTCGTACCGGTGGCGGTGCCGCTCGTGGATCACTTCCGCGCCGTACAACTGGTGCGCGCGGGAGCCGGGTTTCAGCGCGCACTCGTACGAGCCGAGGCGCATCGTGCCGCCGAGGTCGTCGACGCCGAGCAGGTCGCGCAGCTTGTAGATGACGTTCTGCGGCGTGTCGGGCGAGCACTCGGTCGAGTCCGCCTCGGTGAGGCCGCAGACGTGGCGCGCGTACTCGACCGCCGCCCACTGGAACCCGTAGCAGATGCCGAAGTAGGGGATCCCGCGCTCACGCGCGATCTCGGCCGCGCGCATCATGCCGCGTGTGCCGCGGTCGCCGAAGCCGCCCGGCACGAGGATGCCGTCGGCGCCGTCGAGCAGCTGCTCCCCCCCGGGCTGCTCGAGCGCTTCCGCCTCGACCCAGCGGATGTTCACGCGGAGCCGGTGCTGGAAGCCGCCGTGGTACAGCGCCTCGTTCAGGCTCTTGTACGAGTCCTCGTATCCCACGTATTTGCCGACGACGTGAATCGTCACCTCGTCGTCGGGATTCTTGATCCGGTCGACGAGATCGGCCCACGCCTCCATCCGCGCCTGTGTCTGCGGCAGGTGCAGCCGGTCGAGCACGATCCGGTCGAGCCCTTCGGTCGCGAGGACGAGCGGGACCTCGTAGATGCTCGAGACGTCCTTGGCCGTGATCACCGCCTCTTCGTCGACGTCGCAGAAGAGCGCGATCTTGCGCTTGATGTCCTGGTCGAGGAAACGGTCCGTCCGGCAGAGCAGGATGTCGGGCTGGATGCCGATGGCGCGCAGGTCGCGGACGCTGTGCTGGGTCGGCTTCGTCTTCAGCTCGCCGGCCGCACCGATGAACGGCACGAGCGTGAGGTGGATGTAGAGCGTGTTCTCGCGTCCGACGTCCTGCCGCAGCTGACGGATCGCCTCGACGAACGGCAGGCTCTCGATGTCGCCGACCGTGCCGCCGATCTCGACGAGCACGATGTCGACGTCCTTCGCCACCGTGCGGATGGCTTCCTTGATCTCGTTGGTGATGTGCGGGATCACCTGCACGGTGCGGCCGAGGTAGTCACCGCGCCGCTCCTTCTGGATGACCGACAGGTAGATCTTGCCCGTCGTCCAGTTGTTGTTCCGTGTGGTGACCTGGTTCGTGAAGCGCTCGTAGTGCCCGAGGTCCAGGTCGGTCTCGGCGCCGTCGTCGGTGACGTAGACCTCCCCGTGCTGGTAGGGGCTCATTGTCCCGGGGTCGACGTTGATGTACGGGTCGAACTTCTGCAGGGCCACCTTGTAGCCGTGCCCCTCGAGCAGGGCTCCGATCGACGCAGCGGCGAGCCCCTTGCCGAGCGAGGACACGACGCCGCCGGTGACCAGGATGTACTTCACCGGCCGCCTGCGCTGCTGGTCCTGCGTGTTCGTCTCCCTCTGTGGCATCTCGTCTCCTGCGAACGAAACCTACGCGCCGAGCGCCAGCGGCCTGGCGAGCTGCCGCACGCGCTCCAGGTCCTCCGGTGTGTCGACGCCGATCGACTCGTGGTGCGTCTCGACCGTCCTGATGCGGATGCCGTGCTCGAGCGCCCGAAGCTGCTCGAGTGCTTCCGCCCGCTCCATGGCCGTCGGCGGCAGCGCCGTCAGCCGCAGGAGACACTCGCGCCGGTACACGTACAGCCCCACGTGGCGCCAGGCCGGCGCCGGCGGGCAGCCGTCCCGCGTGAACGGGATCGGCGCGCGTGAAAAATACAGCGCGTAGCCCTCGCGGTCCACCACGACTTTCGTGACGTTCGGGTTCTGAAGGTCGCGTGCGTCGTCGATCCGCCGCCGCAGCGTGGACATCTGGAGGCCGGGATCGGTCCGGAACGGCGCGATCGCATCGTCGATCATCGATGGATCGATGAGCGGCTCATCCCCCTGGACGTTGACGATGAGGTCGCACGTGAGGCCCGCGGCCACCTCGGCGAGGCGGTCGGTGCCGCTCGCGTGGGTCGCCGCCGTCAGCCGGGCCCGGCCGCCGAAGGCAGCCACCGCGTCGAGGATCCGCTGATCGTCGGTCGCCACCATCACCACGCCGACCGAGCGCGCCGCCTCCGTGCGCCGGTACACGTGCTCGATCATTGGTTTTCCGGCGATCTCCGCCAAAGCCTTGCCCGGCAGGCGGGACGACTGGAACCGTGCGGGAATGATGGCGACGACGGAGAAGGAACCGGAGCGAGGGGCGGGCCCGGTGTCGGAAACAGGGGGCACGGCAAATCTTACCACGACGGCTCCGGCTGATCGGTAGTACCATAGGGCCGACCATGAAAGCTTCGCGGGTGGCGGCGTGGATGTTCGGCGCGGCCGTCTGCGGCGCATGGGCCGCCGCGGCCGCCGGTGTGTCGTGGCAGGCGCGTGCCCCGCGGCCCCAGGCGCGTATCGGCGTCGACGTGAAGCTCGACGCGCTCACGGCCGATGTCCAGGCACAGGCCGGCCGGCTGCGACAGCGGCTCGCCAACGCGCCCGCGCCCGGCGGTCTGACGCGCAATCCTTTCACCTTCACCGAGCGTGCAGCGCCGGCCCGGAAGACCGCGCGGCCCGTCCTCGCCGTCGTCACCCAGCCGATGCCCGTCATGGAGACGCGCGAGCCGGTGCTGGATCTGATCGGCATCGCGGAGAGCCGCCATGAGCAAGCGGTGGTCCGGACCGCGATGATCACCGGCGGGCACGACGAGCTGTTCATGGTGAAGGTGGGGGAGCGGATCCTCGACCGCTACGAGGTGGTCGCCGTCGGCGTCGACGCCGTCGAGTTGAAAGATCACCAGACGGGCGTCACGCGGCGGCTCGTGCTCCGCTGATCGTCATCTACGTGAACCGCGTCGCACCCGGGCCCGCAGGTGCCGGGTTCCCGGCGGCGCCCGGATCGTCGGCCGGCGCTCCGTCGCGCCTCATACTCCTCCCCCTTCGAAAAGCGCTGTAATTCGCGCGGCCCGCCGGTTCGGCCCGACGGGCACGGATCATGCGCCGGACCGAGGGCAACATCAGAACCACGTGTGGTGAAATCGGAGGAAAGGGGCCGGCCGCGAGCAGGGTGGGCGAGAGGTGCCGGTATAATGACCGGCAAATTTCAGTTTCCGTGTGGCGCGCACCACCGTGGTGCAAACCGCTCGAAGGCGAGAATTCACGCCGCTGGAGCCGCGTTGGGCACCCGATTTCCACACACTTTTCCACATCTTCTGTGAACATCGCGTGGCGTATCGACGGTGATGTGACCTAATTCCCTATGACTGAATTTTCAAATTTCAAACCGCCCGCAGACGGCACTCCCATCCGCCGTGAACACGGCAGACTCGTCGTTCCCGACAATCCGATCATCCCGTTCATCGAGGGCGACGGCACCGGCCCTGACATCTGGCGCGCGAGCGTCCGTGTGCTCGACGCCGCGGTCGCGAAGGCGTACGGCGGGCGCCGGAAGCTCGCGTGGATGGAGGTGTATGCCGGCGAAAAGAGCGTGAAGCTGTTCGACACGTGGCTGCCGGATGACACCGTCGAGGCGTTCCGCGCGTACTACGTCGGCATCAAGGGGCCGCTGACCACCCCCGTCGGCGGCGGGATCCGCTCGCTGAACGTGGCGCTGCGCCAGTTGCTCGATCTGTACGTCTGCCTGCGTCCCGTCCGCTGGTACCGCGGGGTGCCGTCGCCGGTGAAGCATCCCGAGAGGGTGGACATGGTGATCTTCCGCGAGAACACCGAGGACATCTACGCCGGGATCGAGTACGCCGCCGGAACCCCGGAAGCGCAGAAGGTGCTGGACTTCTTCGAGCGCGAGTTCCCGAAGGAGTTCAAGAAGATCCGGTTCGGCACGACCGAGGCCGCGACGGCTTGGCAGCAGGCGCTCGAGGAGATCGGGGCGCCGCGGCGCGACGTGGGCGTGCAGGTGGGCGTCGGCCTCAAGCCAATCAGCTACCTCGGCGCCGAGCGGCTGATCCACAGCGCGATCTCCTACGCCATCCAGAACAGGCGGAGGAGCGTCACCTTCGTCCACAAGGGCAACATCATGAAGTTCACCGAAGGCGCGTTCCGCGACTGGGGATACCAGATCGCGAAGCAGTTCTTCGGCGCCGAGGAGCTCGACGGCGGCCCGTGGTGCCGGATCCCCGAAGGGAAACCGGGCGCCGGCATCGTGATCAAGGATGCGATTGCCGACATCACGCTCCAGCAGGTTCTGACCCGTCCCGACGAGTTCGACGTCATCGCGACGCCGAATCTCAACGGCGATTACCTGTCGGACGCGCTCGCGGCGCAGGTCGGCGGCATCGGCATCGCTCCGGGCGGCAACATCAACTACGTCACCGGCCATGCCATCTTCGAGGCGACGCACGGCACGGCGCCGAAGTACGCCGACCTCGACAAGGTGAATCCCGGGTCCGTGATCCTCTCGGGCGAGATGATGCTGCGTCACCTCGGCTGGGGCGAAGCGGCGGACCTCGTCGTCAAGGGGATGGACGGCGCGATCTCGGCGAAGACCGTCACCTACGATTTCGCCCGCCTGATGCAGGGGGCCACCGAGGTGAAGTGCTCCGAGTTCGGTGACAGAATCATTGCGAACATGTAGCCCGAGTGAGGCATTCATCACATGAACAGAAAAGTTACGGTCGTGGGGGGCGCCGGCAACGTCGGTGCCACGGTCGCGCGGGCGGTGGCCGACAAGGAGCTCGCCGACGTCGTCATCATCGACATTGCTGACCAGAAGGCCGCAGGTGTCGCCCTCGACATGCTCGAGGCGTGCCCCATCGAGGGCTCCGACTCTCGGGTGGTGGGGTACGGGGCCAACGGTGAGGGCTGGGCGCAGACGGCGAACTCCGACGTCGTCGTGATCACCTCCGGCGTGCCCCGCAAGCCGGGCATGAGCCGCGACGACCTGCTGAACGTGAACTACAAGATCATGCAGTCGGTCACGGAGCAGATCGTGCGGTACTCGCCGAACACGATCATCGTGCCGGTGGCGAATCCGCTGGATGCGATGTGCCAGGCCGTGTACCGCCTGAGCGGCTTCCCGCGCGAGCGGATCATCGGCATGGCCGGCATTCTCGATTCGGCGCGGATGCGCGCGTTCATCGCAATGGAGACGGGCGTCTCGGTGGAGAACATCCACGCCTTCGTGCTCGGCGGCCATGGCGACACGATGGTCCCTCTGGCCCGCTACTCGACCATCGCCGGCATTCCGCTCCCCGACTACCCGGGGATGACGGCCGAGAAGATCAAGGCGATCAGCGACCGGACGGCGAATGGCGGCGCAGAGATCACCAAGCTGGTGGGGACGAGCGCCTGGTACGCGCCTGGGTCTGCCGCGGCCGAGATGGTCGAGATCATTCTGAAGGACAAGAAGAAGATCGTGCCGTGTTCCGTCTTCCTCCAGGGGGAGTACGGGATCAACGATCTGTTCGTCGGTGTGCCGATCGTGCTCGGCGCGCGCGGCGTCGAGAAGATCGTCGAGATCAAGCTCACACCAGAAGAGGATGCGGCGCTGAAGAAGTCTGCCGGCGCCGTGAAGGAACTCACCGACGTCATCGGCGTCTAGAGATCGACGCGCCGATGGGGGAGCCGGCGGTTGCCGGCTCTCTCACCGGCGGGTCGGTCGATCTACGGTCCAGCCGTTCTCCGCCGACCACACCCGTACGACGGGCCCCTCCCGGAACGGGCAGCGCTCGCGCGGATGCGTGATCGCGCCCGTCGTCTCGAGTTGACGGTGCCACTCCCAGAAGCTGTCGCTCGCCGCCTGCCGGCGGATCTCGAACGTCGGCGAGAGCTCCACGATCAGCTCGGCGCTGAGGCGTTGGCGCGCGCGCAGCTCGATCGTACCGGTGACAGGGTGAACCGAGATCACGACTGCGCGCTCGTCGGTGGGGACGCTTGCCGCAATGTCCGACCAGTCGACGACGAGGTACCGGACCGGCCGGCCGGCGGGGCAGTCGCGGCATTCGAACAGCGAGCCCGGATCCTCGGGTGACGAGCCGCCGGGGTTCGCGGCGTCGAGAACCGCGAACGCCGCGCCGTTGCGCGAGTTGCTGAAGCCGCCGGCGATCAGGTGGCGGCCATCGAGCGTGCCGCGGGTCGTCCGGATCCAGCCCGCGTTCACGAAGGTGCCGCGGCGCTTACCGCCGCCGTCGAACACCGCCACCATGCTCGGCCACCACGTGAGGTGATGAACCGACCAGGCGACGAAGGCCTCATCCCCGCGCCTGAACACCTCGACCTCGTCGGGCTGCCAGGGGGCCTCGAAACGGCCGGCCCCGAAGGTCCAGCGATCGTCGAGCGATGCCGACCACATCGTCTGGCCGCGTTCGTCCAACGCGATCAGCGAACCCGTGCCGATCTCCCGGCCGACCAGCGGTCCCACGATCGCCTCAGGGTGGCCGTCCCCGGTGAGATCCGCGACCTGCGCGAGCCGGCGATCCGGCTGCTCCACGAGGCCCGGCAGCGAGTGCGACCACACGGCGCGGCCCGCCTCGTCGCGCCCCTCGACGAAACCCGGGCCGAGCACCACCAGGCCGAGATGGCGGTGGGGCCAGACACCGGCGAAGACTGCGGCGGCACCGGCGACGGCCAGCACCGCGGCGCCAGCCGTCGCCATCCAGGGACGGCGGCTTCGCGGCGCAGGAGCGGCCGCGGCCTCCTCGGGCGGCATCTGACCAGAAGCCCAGCGATCCAGTTCGTCGGTGAACGCGAAGACGCTTCGTCCCTGTCCTCCGGGCACCCGGCGGACGGGAAGGCCCCGTTCCTTCTCCCACCGGATCACCGTTCGCACCTCGCGCTGCAGGTACGCGGCAATCTCCTTCCACGACGACAGCCGTTTCCGCTCCGGTGCAGTCATGTCTCGCGCGCAGTGTAGCGCAAGCTTCCGGCGGTGACGATTCACGCCAGTTGCGGCTGTGTCATGACATGGCACGTGAGGACAGCGGCGGGCGGCCCCCGCCGTCACTAGGATACGGGCCGAGGCAATTCAGCCGCACCAGGGAGGTGTCATGCGCCGCGCAAGTGTTGTGTTCCTCGTGAGCGTCTTCGTGTTCGCCGCCGACGGTCTGGCGCAGGTGACCGGACGCTGGACCTCGAAGACTCCGCTCCTGACCGCGCGATCCACGGCGGGCGTCGCCACCGACGGGAGCCGCATCTACGTCGTGGGGGGGACGACGGGGACGCAGATCGGGTCGGTCGAGAGCTACGACCCGGACGCCGACTCGTGGGCGCCGCTGCCGCCGCTCGCAGAGATCCGTGATGCGCCGGCGGTCGCCGTGGTGCAGGGGCGGCTGTACGCGGCTGGAGGATGGAACGGCGCCGTGCCGCTGGCGTCCCTGGAGGTGTTCGACCCCTCGACCGGCGCGTGGAGCCACCGAACGCCGATGCCCACCCTGCGCAGCGCCGCCGCCGCCGCGGTCGTGAACGGGATCATGTACGTGTTCGGCGGCGGCAACTTCACCGGCGCGTTGACCGTGGTCGAAGCCTACGATCCCGCTGCGAACGCCTGGACGACGCGCGCGCCGATGCCGACAGGACGCGGCGGCCTGCGCGCCGTCCCGCTCGGCGGCCGCATTTACGTGATCGGCGGCTTCAACAGCGCCGGCGTGCCGCAGGCGACCGTGGACGTCTACGATCCGGCGACGAACTCCTGGAGCGCCGCGCCGCCGCTGCCGGCCCCTCGGGCCTATTTCGCCGCGGCGGCCGTGAGCGGCCGCCTGCATGTCGCCGGTGGCTTTGACGGGGCGAGTTTCACGATCACCGACCACTTCGTGTTCGACCCGTCGGCGGGCACGTGGAGTTCAGCGGACCCGCTGCCGACCGGCCGCCACGGTGCCGGCGGCGCCGCGGTCCGCGGCGTGTTCTACACGGTGGGCGGCGCCACCTACGATCCGGCGACGCAGGTGTACCAGGTGCTGAGCGTCGTCGAGACGTTCGAGTGTGCCGGCATGGCCGGCCCGGCCGGGCCCGCCGGACCGGCCGGACCGCAGGGCGCCGCGGGACCACAGGGGCCCGCTGGTCCCGAGGGCCCCGCCGGCCCCCAGGGGCCCGCTGGTCCCGAAGGTCCCGCCGGACCTCAGGGGCCCGCCGGACCGCAAGGTCCCGCGGGACCGCAGGGAGAGACGGGGCCGGCAGGTCCTCAGGGACCGGCCGGGCCTGCGGGGCCGCAGGGCATCTCCGGCACCGAGGGATTCCCCGCCGGCATGACGCTGGTCGTGCTGCAGGGGTCTCCGGTGCCGGCGGGCTTCACGCTGGTGAAGACGATCACCATCCCGGCGAAGGCCGGCCAGGTGACGTTCGACATCTACGTCAAGCAGTAGAGCGGGGGCCCGTCAGTCACGGTTCACCAGCATCGCGCGGAAGTACTCACGGTTCATCCGCGCGATGTTGGTGATCGGGATCTCCTTGGGGCACACCGCCTCGCATTCCCCTTCGTTCGAGCAGGAGCCGAAGCCTTCGGCGTCGTGGCGCTCGACCATGGCGACCACCCGCCTGGCGCGTTCCGGTTGCCCCTGCGGCATCAGCGTGAGGTGGGAGATCTTGGCGGAGGTGAAGAGCGCGGCCGAGGCGTTCTTGCACGCCGCCACGCACGCGCCGCAGGCGATGCAGGCGGCGGCGTCCATCGCGCGGTCGGCGGCGGTCTTCGGCACGAGGATCGCGTTGCCGTCCGGGGCGCCGCCGACGTTCACCGAGGTGTAGCCCCCGGCCTGGATGATCCGATCGAAGGCGCTGCGGTCGACGACAAGGTCCTTGATGACGGGAAACGCCTTCGCGCGCCACGGCTCGAGCACCAGGCGGTCGTTGTCGCGAAACCGGCGCATGTGGAGCTGGCAGACGGTGGTGCCGGGGTCGGGCCCGTGCGGAATCCCGCTCACGAGGAATCCGCAGGTGCCGCAGATCCCCTCGCGACAGTCGGATTCGAAGGCGATCGGGTCCTGCCCCTGCGCGATCAGCCCCTCGTTGACGACGTCGAGCATCTCGAGAAACGACATGTCGGGGGACACGTTCTCGGCTGTGTAGTCGACGAACTCGCCCCGGGCGTTGGAGCCTGCCTGGCGCCACACTTTGAGGAATATGCGCATATCGATCGTTGTACGGGCCGCTCGAGAGCGGCCCCGTGACACACTGTTGAAGAAACCCCGCCGACGGTATTGGATGCCTCGAGCGGACCCTGTCACGGGGCGGCTCTCGAGCCGCCCCTACTTGTAACTGCGTTGTGACGGTTTCACGTATTCGAACTGGAGCGGCTCCTTGTGGAGCACGGGCTCCCGGCCGACGCCCTGGAACTCCCAGGCGGCGACGTACGAGAAGTTGGCGTCGTCGCGAAGCGCCTCGCCGTCAGGCGTCTGGCTCTCCTCGCGGAAGTGTCCGCCGCACGACTCGGTGCGGTGGAGGGCGTCGAGCGCCAGCACCTCGGCGAACTCGAGGTAATCCGCGACGCGGCCGGCGTACTCGAGGTTCTTGTTCAGGTTGTTCTTTCCGCCGGGCACGCTGACGTCCTGCCAGAACTCCTCGCGAAGCTGCGGGATCCGGGCGAGGGCGCGGCGGAGACCGGCGTCGTTGCGGGCCATGCCCACTTCGTCCCACAGCAGCGCGCCGAGCTCGCGATGCAGCTGCCGTGGCGTCTTCCTCCCTTTCGACGCGAGGAGCCGGTCGATGCGCGCCTGCACCGCCGCCTCGGCTTCGCCGAACGCCTCGTGGTCGATCGTGACGGCCGGCAGCGACGTGCTGCCCAGGTAGTGGGCGAGGGTGTAGGGGATGACGAAGTAGCCGTCGGCCAGCCCCTGCATCAGCGCGCTCGCGCCGAGGCGGTTGGCGCCATGATCCGAGAAATTCGCCTCGCCGAGGACGTGCAGTCCCGGGACGGTGCTCATCAGGTTGTAGTCGACCCAGAGGCCGCCCATCGTGTAGTGGATCGCCGGGTAGATCCGCATCGGCTCGCGATACGGATCCTCGTCGGTGATCTTCGTGTACATGTCGAAGAGGTTGCCGTACCTGCCGCGGATCACGTCGGCGCCGAGCCGCTTGATGGCGTCCTTGAAATCGAGATACACGGCGAGGCCGCTCTCGCCGACGCCGCGCCCCTCGTCGCAGACCGCCTTGGCGTTGCGCGAGGCGACGTCGCGCGGCACGAGGTTGCCGAAGCTCGGGTAGCGCCGCTCGAGGTAGTAGTCGCGGTCCTCCTCGGGGATCTGGTCGGGTGGACGCCTGTCCCCCTGCTGTCTCGGGACCCACACGCGGCCGTCGTTGCGGAGGCTCTCGCTCATGAGCGTCAGCTTCGACTGGTGCGACCCGGACACGGGGATGCAGGTCGGATGGATCTGCGTGTAGCAGGGGTTGGCGAAAAAGGCGCCGCGCTTGTGCGCGCGCCACGCGGCCGTGACGTTCGACCCGACGGCGTTCGTCGAGAGGTAGTAGGCGGTGCCGTAGCCGCCGGTGCACAGCAGCACGGCGTGTGCCGCGTAGCGTTCGAGCGCGCCGGTGATGAGGTTGCGGCAGACGATCCCCCGCGCCTGGCCGTTGACCACGACGAGGTCGAGCATCTCGCGGTACGCGAGGCACTTCACCGTGCCCTTCTCGACCTGCCGCATCATCGACTGGTACGCGCCGAGCAGGAGCTGCTGGCCCGTCTGGCCGCGCGCGTAGAACGTACGCGACACCTGGGCACCGCCGAACGAGCGGTTGTCGAGCAGCCCGCCGTACTCCCGGGCGAACGGGACCCCCTGCGCGACGCACTGGTCGATGATGCTCACGCTCAACTGCGCGAGCCGGTACACGTTCGCCTCACGCGACCGGTAGTCCCCTCCTTTGACCGTGTCGTAGAACAGCCGTTGGATGCTGTCGCCGTCGTTCTGGTAGTTCTTCGCGGCGTTGATGCCTCCCTGCGCCGCGATGCTGTGGGCGCGGCGCGGGCTGTCCTGGATGCAGAAGCTGAGCACGTTGTAACCGAGCTCGCCGAGCGATGAGGCGGCCGAAGCGCCCGCGAGCCCGGTGCCGACGATGATCACGGTGTACTTGCGCCGGTTCGCCGGGTTCACCAGCTTCGATTCGAACCGGTGGCGGTCCCACTTTTCTGCGAGCGGTCCGCCGGGGACCCTGGAGTCGAGCTGCATAGGTGTCAGTACCGGTAGTAGACCCAGACGGGAATGATCGCGAGGCCGAGGCCGATCAGGACGGCGAAGACGATCCCCAGCGTGGTGAGCTTGCGGGTGTACAGCGGATGGTCGAGGCCGAGCGATTGAAAGGCGCTCGCAAACCCGTGCCGCAGGTGCAGGCCCACCAGCAGCGTCGCGACCACGTAGAAGGCCACCCACAGCGGATTCTGGAAGACCTCGACCTCGGTGCGGAACAGGTCGCGCACCGACTCGTCGGTCGTCTGGTACCACGAGCCGAACTTGAACTGCTTCACGTGAATGACGACGAACACGGCGATGAAGATACCGCTCCAGATCATCGTGCTCGACGAGAGGCTCTTGCGGCTCGTGTGGCCCGCCATCTCCTTCTTCGCGTAGCCGACGGGGCGCGCCGCGCTGTTGGCCATCCACATCCGGATCGCCTTGTAGATGTGGATCAGGAACACGGCGAGCAGCCCGATCTCGATCGGAATGATCAGCGGGTTCGATATGAGCCTGTGCGAGTACTCGTTGAAGATGTCGGGGCCGGCGAAGATGAGGGCGTTGCCCGCCAGGTGCAACACCATGTAGACGAAGAGTGCGAGCCCCGTCAGCCCCATCAGCAGCTTCGTGCCGACCGATGAGGAGAAGAGGCGACGGAATCGGGATGGCATGGGCAGGGTGGCTCCGGGATCAGGGAAATTGTAGCTGAAACATCGAAGGGGGAACGCGCGCGTCCGTGCGCCCGTGCCGCGCCGGAGTGCCGGGGATCCGTGCTTGATTCGCCGCGCGCCGCTCTGACATCATGGGCGGGATGCGCGTCCTCCGGTGACGCGCGCCTACATCATGAAAATTCACGAGTATCAGGGCAAGGCCATTCTCGCGCGATACGGCGTTCCCGTACCGCAGGGCGAAGTCGTGTTCAACGCGGCCGATGCACGCGAGGCCGCCAGACGTCTGGGCGGCGGCGTCGTCGTGGTCAAGGCGCAGATCCACGCCGGCGGGCGCGGCAAGGGGGGCGGCGTCAAGGTCGTCAAGAACCCCGACGAAGCGGAGCAGGCGGCGCACCAGATGCTCGGGATGCGGCTCGTCACGTACCAGACCGGCCCCGACGGCCAGGTGGTCGGGCGCGTGCTGGTCGAGCAGGGGCTGAAGATCGCGCGCGAGCTGTACCTCGCGCTCCTGATCGACCGCTCGACCGAGAAGCCGGTCCTGATGGTGAGCCAGGAAGGAGGCGTCGAGATCGAGAAGGTCGCGGCCGAGACGCCCGAGAAGATCCACAAGGCCTACATCCATCCGACCGCCGGCCTCGCGCCGTTCCAGACGCGGCAGCTCGCCTTCGCCCTCGGCCTCGAAGGAGCCCAGGTGACGCAGGCCGGCAGGCTGATGATGGCGGTCTGGGAGGCGTTCAGGGCCACCGATGCGTCGCTCCTCGAGATCAACCCGCTCATCGTCACCGACGAGGGAAATCTGCTCGCGCTCGACGCGAAGCTGAACTTCGACGACAACGCGCTGTACCGGCATCCCGACATCAGGGAGCTGCGCGATCTGGCCGAGGAGGACCCGCTCGAGGTCGAGGCCTCCAAGTACTCGCTCAACTACATCAAGCTGGATGGCACCGTCGGCTGCATGGTCAACGGCGCCGGGCTCGCCATGGCGACGATGGACATCATCAAGCTGGCCGGCGGCGAGCCCGCGAACTTTCTCGACGTCGGCGGCGGCGCCAGCGCGGAGCAGATCAAGAACGCGTTCCGCATCCTGATGTCCGACACGAGCGTGAAGGCGGTGCTCATCAACATCTTCGGCGGGATCCTGCGCTGCGACGTCCTCGCCGAAGGGGTCATCGCCGCCGTGAAGGATCTCGGCGTGCCGGTGCCGATCGTCATCCGGATGGAGGGGACCAACGTCGAGCGGGGGAAGCAGATGCTGCGCGAGAGCGGCCTCAACTTCACGACGGCCGACAGCATGGGAGAGGCGGCCGAGAAGGTCGTCGCGCTGGGCAAATAACATGGCTGTACTCATCGACAGGAATACCCGCCTGATCGTCCAGGGGATCACGGGACGCGAAGGCACGTTTCACGCGAAGCAGGCGCAGGCCTACGGCACCACCGTCGTCGGAGGCGTGACACCCGGCAAGGGGGGCACGACGCACGAGGGCTGGCCGGTGTTCAACACGGTCGCCGACGCCGTGCGCGAAACCGGCGCGAATGCCACCGTGATCTTCGTGCCGCCGCCGTTCGCGGCCGACGCGATCATGGAGGCGGCCGATGCCGGCCTGCCGCTCGCCGTCTGCATCACGGAGGGCATCCCGGTGCTCGACATGCTGAAGGCGATGGCGGTGATCCGCGCGTCGCGGACGCGGCTGATCGGCCCCAACTGCCCGGGCATCATCACCGCGGGCCAGGCCAAGGCGGGGATCATCCCCGGCCACATCTGCCGTGAAGGGCGGGTGGGGATCGTCTCGAAGAGCGGCACGCTGACCTACGAGGCGATCCACCAGCTCACGGCGCTCGGGCTCGGGCAGACCACCTGCATCGGCATCGGCGGCGATCCGCTGATCGGCACCACCTTTATCGATGCGCTCGAGCTGTTCAATGCCGACACGCAGACCGAGGCGGTCGTCCTGATCGGCGAGATCGGCGGATCCGCCGAGCAGGAGGCCGCCGAGTGGATCCGGGCGAACTTCAGGAAGCCGGTCGTCGGCTTCATCGCCGGCCAGACGGCGCCGCCCGGGCGGCGCATGGGGCACGCGGGAGCGATCATCTCCGGCGGCACCGGCACGGCCGCCGAAAAGATGGAGGCGCTCACCAACGCCGGCGTCCGCGTCGTCAGGAGCCCGGCGGATATCGGCGAGGCGGTGCGGGCCGCGCTATAATCGGCGTTTTCCGCACTCAAAGGATTGTGAATGGTCTCGAGCGGCGCCGTGTCCCCCGGGCGGATCGTCAACGATTTCAGCATTCAGGTCGCCACCGTCAACGGCTCCGGCAGCCAGACCGCCAATCTCGTCCTGCTGCGCTCCATCTTCCAGATGGGCGTGCCCGTGTCGGGCAAGAACCTGTTTCCGTCCAACATCGCCGGCCTGCCGACCTGGTACACCATCCGGGCCAACCGCAACGGCTACGTCGCGCGGAAGAAGGAGATCGACTTTCTCGTCGCGATGAACCCCGAGACGGCGAAGGAGGACGTGCTCGCGCTGGAGTCGGGGGCCGCCGTGCTCTACGACGAGCCGCTGAAGCTGAACGCGCTGCGTGACGATCTGATCTTCTACCCCGTGCCGTTCGACAAGATCGTCGCGGAGGTCTGCAAGGACGCCAAGCTGCGCCGCCTCGTGAAGAACATGATTTACGACGGCGTGCTGTCGCACCTGCTGTCGATCGATCTCGGGCAGATGGAGCAGGCGCTCCGGCGCCAGCTCGGCAAGAAGCTGAAGGCGGTCGAGCTGAATCTCGGCGCCCTCGCGGCGGGCAGCCGGTTCGCGGCCGAGCACCTCGAGAAGAAGGATCCGTACGCCATCGAGCCGATGGATCGGACGCGGGGGCAGATCCTCATGGAGGGGAACGCCGCCGCGGCCCTCGGCTGCATGATGGCCGGCGTCACCGTCGTCGCGTGGTACCCGATCACCCCGTCGTCGTCGCTGCCCGAAACGCTCATCGGGTACATGAAGAAGTACCGGATGGACAAGGACACCGGCAAGGCGACCTTCGCGATCGTGCAGGCCGAGGACGAGATCGCCGCGATCGGGATGGTGCTCGGCGCCGGCTGGGCGGGCGCGCGCGCGATGACGTCGACGTCCGGTCCGGGCATCTCGCTGATGGGGGAGTTCACCGGCCTGTCGTACTACGCCGAGGTGCCGGGCGTGGTGTTCGACATCCAGCGCGTCGGGCCGTCGACCGGGCTGCCGACGCGTACCGCCCAGGGGGACATCCTCGCGACAGCGACGCTCTCGCACGGCGACACGAAGCAGCTCATGCTGCTGCCCGGGTCGATCGAGGAGTGCTACACGATGGCGATGGAGGCGTTCGACCTTGCCGAGCGGTTCCAGACGATGGTCTTCGTCATGAGCGACCTCGATCTCGGGATGAACACCTGGATGTCGAAGCCGTTCGAGTATCCGGCGAAGCCGCTTGACCGCGGCAAGCTGCTCGACGAGACCACGCTCCAGCGGATGGGAGAGTTCGGGCGCTACAAGGACATCGACGGCGACGGCATTCCGTACCGCACCATCCCGGGCGACGGGATGCCGGCCTACTTCACGCGGGGCTCCGGCCACAACGAGCGGGGCCAGTACAGCGAGCGGCCCGACGATTACGTGCAGAACGTCGAGCGGCTCGCGCGCAAATTCGAAACGGCCAGGCGGTTCGTGCCGCAGCCGGCGGTGGATGAGACGCCGGGCGCCCGGGTGGCGCTGCTCGCGTACGGTTCCACCGACTTCGCGATCCAGGAGTGCCGCGATCAGCTCGAGGCGGAGGCGGGCATCCGCACGTCATACCTGCGGCTGAAGGCGTATCCCTTCCCCGAAAGCGTGGCGGAGTTCATCGCGCGCCACGATCGGGTGTACGTCGTCGAGCAGAATCGCGACGCGCAGATGCTGGCGCTGCTGCGGATGGAGCTCGATCCCGCGGTGACGGCGAAGCTGCGGAGTGTGCGGCACTTCAACGGGCTGCCGATCGACGCCCGTTCCGTCACCGACGAGATTCTCGCGCAGGAAGGGGTCGGCAGGGAGCAGCCGGACCCCCAGGCAGCCGTCGTTCGGTAGCGGCCGGCTCGAGCCGGCCCGGCGCCGCGTTGTCTCGGTAGGGGCCGGCTTCAGCCGGCCCGGCGCCACATTGTCTCGGTAGGGGGCCGGCTTCAGCCGGCCCGCGGAAAACACGTATGTCCACCACCACCACCCCGGAACCCGGCAAGAAGGTCAACCGCATCGGGCTCGAGCTGCAGCCCTACCGCGGCGGCAAGACGACGCTGTGCGCCGGCTGCGGCCACAACGCCATCTCGGAACGGATCATCGACGCGTTCTTCGAAATGGGGGTGGATCCGCGGCAGGTGATCAAGCTCTCGGGGATCGGCTGCTCGAGCAAGAGCCCCGCGTACTTCCTCGGCGCCGCGCACGGCTTCAACTCGGTTCACGGGAGGATGCCGTCGGTCGCGACCGGCGCCATGCTCGCGAACAAGAAGCTGATCGCAATCGGCGTCAGCGGCGACGGCGACACGGGCGCCATCGGGATCGGCCAGTTCGTCCACCTGATGCGCCGCAACGTCCCGCTGATCTACATCATCGAGGACAACGGCTGCTACGGCCTGACGAAGGGACAGTTCTCGCCGACCGCCGACCTCGGCTCGGTGCTCAAGAACGGCGTGGTGAACGACCTGCCTCCGATCGACACGTGCAGCCTGGCGATCGAGCTCGGCGCGTCGTTCGTCGCCCGGTCGTTCTCGGGCGACAAGAAGCAGCTGCTGACCATCCTCAAGGCCGCGCTCAGCCACCGCGGCACCTGCATGATCGACGTCATCTCGCCGTGCGTCACGTTCAACGACCACGAAGGGTCGACGAAGAGCTACGCCTACGTGAAGGACCACGACGAGCCGGTCGGCGACATCAATTTCGTGCCGTTCTTCGACGACATCGCGGTGGAGTACGAGCCGGGGACGACGACCGAGGTCAGGATGCACGACGGGTCCCGCCTGTACCTGAAAAAGGTGGCGGAAGACTACGACCCGACCGACAAGATGGCCGCCCTGAAGCTGATCCGCGAGAGCGAGCTCCGCGGGGAGTTCGCGACCGGCATCCTCTACGTCGAGCCGGCGAAGCACGACCTGACGACGCTGCTGAATCTGGTGGATGAACCGCTCGCCACGCTGCCGCTCGAACGCGTCCGCCCCGGACGCGACGTGCTCGACAGCATCATGGACTCGCTCAAGTAGGAGCCCCTTCAATGCACGTTCTGCGGTACGCCCTCGCGCTGGTTCTCCTCGTCGTTCCGGTCTCAGCCGACCGTGGTCCGCGCGAAGGCCGTGAAGCCCGCGCCCAGGGATCCGCGACTGCGGGCCGGCCGCTTGCCGTCGACGACATCTTCCACATTCGCGACGTCCGCGATCCGCAGCGCTCGCCCGACGGCCGGTGGGTGGCGTATACGGTCACCACCGCGGTCAAGGACACCGACAAGAACAACACCGACATCTGGATGGTGAGCTGGGACGGCGCCCAGACGATCCAGCTCACGTCGACGCCCGACGGCGAATCGTCGCCGCGGTGGAGCCCCGACAACAAGTACCTGTCGTTCATCTCGTCGCGGCAGGGGGCGAAGGACGGCCAGGTGTGGCTGATGAACCGCGCCGGCGGCGAGGCCGTCAAGCTCACCGACGTCAAGGGAGGCGTGGCCGACCACGCGTGGTCCCCCGACGGCAAGCGGCTCGTGCTCGTGGTCAACGAGCCGGATCCGGCGGACCGCGACGACGAGAAGGCGGAGAACGAGAAGAAGACGCCGAAGCCGATCGTCATCGACCGCTACCGGTTCAAGGCGGACGTCCGCGGCTTCCTGCGCGGCGAGCGGTCGCACCTGTACCTGTTCGACATCGAGGCGAAGAAGGCCGAGATCCTGACGCCCGGCAGCTTCGACGAGCAGTCCCCCTCGTGGTCGCCCGACGGCCGGCAGATCGCGTTCATCCGCCGGCACGGCGAGGGTGACGTGGACCGGATGCCCAACCACGATCTGTTCGTGATCGACGCGCGGGCCGGCGCGGCGCCCCGACGGCTGACCACCACCACGGCCGAAGAAGGGGGGCGCCCCGCCTGGAGTCCCGACGGCCGGCTGATCGCGTACCTGCTCGGCGACGAGGTGAAGTACTCGGCCTACGACCAGGACAAGCTCACGGTGATCCCCGCCGCCGGCGGGCAGCCGCGCGTGCTCACCGAGGGGCTCGATCGTCCCGTCTCCTCGGCGCTCTGGTCGGGCGACAGCCGGTCGCTGTTCTTCACGATCGTCGACGATCGCGCGCAGCACGTCGCGAGGATGCCCGCCGGCGGCGGGCAGATCGACCGGCTCACCGACGGACGCCGTGTCGTCGGAAACCTGTCGGGGAGCGGCGATGGCGCCTTCGCCGTGCTGGCGTCAACCGCCACCGAGCTGCCCGAGGTGCACGCGCTCGAGAACGGCCGGCTCCGGCGGCTGACGCGCCACAACGAGTGGCTGAAAGACGTGGCGCTGGGGACGACCGAGGACTTCACGTCCACCAGCAGGGACGGCACGATCGTCAACAGCATCGTGGTGAAGCCGGCTGGCTTCGATCCGTCGAAGAAGTACCCCGTGCTGCTGCGGATCCACGGCGGGCCCAACAGCCAGGACCAGCATTCGTTCAACTACGAGCGCGAGGTCTTCGCAGCGAACGGCTACGTCGTCCTCGCGGTGAACTACCGCGGAAGCAACGGCCGGGGAAACGCCTACCAGAAGGCGATCTTCGCCGACTGGGGCAATCTCGAGGTGGTCGACCTGCTCGGCGCGATGGACGCGATCCAGAAGATGCCGTGGGTCGACTCGAACCGGCTCGGCATCGGCGGCTGGAGCTACGGCGGGATCCTGACCAACTACACGATCGCGCAGGACACGCGGTTCAAGGCGGCGATCAGCGGGGCGGGCAGCTCGAACCAGATCTCGATGTACGGATCCGATCAGTACATCACGCAGTACGAGCAGGAGCTCGGGCCGCCGTGGAAGAGCCAGGATGTCTGGCTGAAGATCTCGTATCCCTTCTTCAAGGCCGACCGGATCCGGACGCCGACGCTCTTCGTCGTGGGTGAGAAGGACTTCAACGTGCCGCTCGCCGGAAGCGAGCAGATGTACCAGGCGCTGCGCAGCCTCGGGGTCGACACGCAGCTCGTGATCTACCCGAACCAGTACCACTCGATCACGATCCCGTCGTACCGCATCGATCGCATGCAGCGGTATCTGGATTGGTACAGGAAATATCTGGAATCGACCGCACGGACCGGCACAGCTTCTCGCTGAATCGTCCGATTTCGTCAACTCCCAATTCCAAACTCCAAACTCCAAACTGCAACGCGAGCTGGCGAGCCCCGCCGGCTGCGATTTAGGAGTTGGAGGGTGGTGGTTGGGAGTTATCCCCCTTCTGTCTCGTCGAGGTTGGCGCCGATGCGGTCCTGCGCGGTGCCGACCGGGTTGTTCGGCCGTCCTTCCGCATCCACTCCGGTGCCGTGGGGATTCCCCTGGTTCGGACGATCCGTCGTGCGGTCGCCTTCTACCGCGCCGATGTGCTGATCGTCGGTGTCCGCTGCCGGTTTGGGCTCATCTGCTCGCATATAATCTTCCGGATATGGAACGCACATTTGCCATCATCAAGCCGGACGCCGTGAAGGCGAAATACACCGGCAGGATCATCCAGCGTATCGAAGAGGCCGGATTCACTATCCGTGCCATGCAGATGCGGCACCTGACGGTCAAGGAAGCCGAGGGGTTCTACGCGGTGCACCGGGAGCGGCCGTTCTTCGGCAGCCTCACGCAGTTCATGTCCTCCGGCCCGTGCGTCGTGATGGCGCTCGAGGCCGACGATGCGATCCGGAAGTGGCGGACGCTGATGGGGGCAACGGATCCGGCCAAGGCCGAGGCGGGTACGCTGCGCAAGGAGTTCGGCGCCTCGATCGAGAACAACGCGACGCACGGCTCCGATGCGCCGGACACGGCCGCCTTCGAGCTCGGATACTTCTTCCCCGGGATCGACTTCGCCCGCTGACGCGTGGGCCGGTTCCTCATCATCGCCGGACTCGTGATCGCCGGGATCGGCATGCTCATCTCCCTCGGCGTGCCGTTCGGGCGGCTTCCCGGCGACATCTCCGTCCGCCGCGGCAATTTCTCCTTTCACTTTCCGATCGTCACGTCGATCGTCCTGGGTATCATTCTGACGCTCCTGTTCACGTTGTTCCGGCGGTGAGGTGATGGCGATCAAGTCCGACAAGTGGATCAAGCGGATGGCGCTCGAGCACGGGATGATCGATCCCTTCGAGGAGCGCCAGGTGCGGTCCGGCGTGATCTCGTACGGCGTGTCGTCGTACGGCTACGACATCCGCGTAGCCGACGAGTTCAAGGTGTTCACGAACGTGAACAACGCGCTGATCGACCCGAAGGATTTCGATCCGAAATCGTTCGTCGACATCAAGGCCGACACGATCATCGTGCCGCCGAACTCGTTCGCGCTGGCCCGGACGGTCGAGTACTTCCGCATTCCGCGGGACGTGCTCACGGTCTGCCTCGGCAAGTCGACCTACGCGCGCTGCGGGATCATCGTCAACGTGACCCCCTTCGAGCCGGAGTGGGAGGGGACGGCCACGCTGGAGATCTCGAATACGACGCCGCTGCCCGCGAAGGTGTATGCGAACGAGGGGATCGCGCAGGTGTTGTTCTTCCAGAGCGACGAGCCCTGCGAGGTGTCGTACCGCGACAAGAAGGGGAAGTATCTCGGCCAGCTCGAGGTGACCCTGCCGAAGCTGTAAGTCGGGGTCAGAGCTTGAATTTTGCATTCGGCGCAAAAATTGCGCCGCGACGCAAAATTCAAGCTCTGACCCCAAGCGCCTCGAGCTGCGGCAGAGCGACTTCCGCGGGCATGGAGAGGGCGGCGTCCACGGCTGCGGCTGCTTCCGTCGCCTCCGGGTTGATCTCCACGGTGAACGCCCCCTGGCGCCGCGCCGCATGCACCAGACCGGCGGCGGGATAGACGACAGACGACGTGCCGATCGAGAGGAAGAGGTCGCAGTCGATGGCGCGGGCGCAGCGCTCGAGGACGTCCGGGTCGATCGGCTCCCCGAACCACACGACCGCCGGCCGCGCCAGGCCGCCGCACGCGGGGCACGGCGGCGGCAGGATCTCCAGCGGCACCGACGCATCCTCCCATTCGGGCTGACCACACTCCTCGGCGCAGCGCAGCCGCCAGAGGCTGCCGTGAAACCGGACCACGTCCCGCGCGCCGGCGCGTTCGTGCAGCCCGTCGACGTTCTGCGTGATCAGCGTCGTCCCCTGAGCGCTCCAGCGCGCCAGGACGTGGTGCGCGGCGTTCGGCTCGCACCGGGCGATCAGCCCGCGCCGCCAGTCGTACCACTCCCACACCAGCCGTGGGTCGCGCCGGAACGCCTCCGGTGTCGCGAGCTCCTCCGGACGATACGAGCGCCACAGACCGCCGGGGCCGCGGAACGTCGGGACGCCGCTCGCGGCCGACACGCCGGCTCCGGTGAGGATGGTGATGCGCCGCGCGTCGCGGATCCGCGCCGCTATCGCTGCCAGACCGTCGGACATCCCGACATTTAACCGCGATCCGGACCGGGAATTACAATCGCGTATGGCCGATTCCATCCTGCGCCGCGTGCCGGTCGTCGCCGGCCTCGGTTACGTCGAACGCGTGCGCCAGTTGCCTGCCTCCTTCACAGCAACCCTCGCCGTGGAGCCCGACAACCGCTACTTCCTTCACGCCGTCGCGGTGCTCGCCAACGGCGAGAAGGTCGGCTACGTCGCGCCCGAGATCGCGGTGAACATCTACGAGACGGTGAAGGGAGCGGCGGCGCCGCTCACGTGCCCGGCCCGCCGCGCCGCCCCGTCGGACCACGGCACGTCGGGCGTCGAACTGCTGCTCGATTTCACGAACGTCCCCCTCCGTGCGGAGCCATGAGCCGCGCGCTCGGTGCCGCGGTGCTCGCCCTCATGGCCGCCGCGTGCGCACCGGTACGGCCACCGGCACCGTCGCCGGCGGACGCCGCGCTGCCGCCGAGCGCGGAGCGCGCCTACGCGGCGCTCGCGACCCGCTTCGACCGCGACGCGGCGTTCGCGGTCGTCGAGTTCATGCAGCAGTACTGGCGAATCGCGGGCAACCCCGGCTACGACGCCTCGATCGACCATCTGCGGGCGCGGCTCGAAGCCGCCGGCTTCACGGGAGAGGCAGGAGGGACGTTCTCCCTCCGGATCGACGAGTTCCCGGCCGCCGCGCGTGGGTGGGACTACATGGAGGGCTCACTGTGGCTGAACGGCGAGCCCGATCCAGTGTTGTCGAAGGAGCGGGATCGCGTGTCGCTCGCGATCAACTCGTTCTCCACGCCCGCCGGCGACCTGCGCGCGCGCCTCGTGGATGTCGGCGGGGGCAGCGCTGCCGACTTCGCCGGCAGGGACGTGAAGGGTGCGGTCGTGCTCGGGGATGCGTCCCTGGCTTCCCTGTGGCGTGAAGCGGTCCGAGAGCGCGGGGCGGCGGGCGTCATTTCGACCGAGATCGCCCGCTACATCCGCCCGCCCGATCCCGACGCGATGACGGAGGAGCAGAAGGACGTGCTCCAGTGGGGCAGCGTGCCCTACGACGACACGGTCCGGGCGTTCGGCTTCAAGGCGAGCTGGCGCGCGGCCGCCAGGCTGCGAGAAGCCCTGCGCACGAACCCCGACACGCAGGTGCGGGTCCGGATCCGCTCCAGCTTCTACGACCGGCCGAACCGTTCGCTCGTGGCCGAGATCCGCGGCCGCACGAGACCCGAGGAGCGGATCGTGGTCGTCGCGCACGTGCAGGAGCCGGGCGCCAACGACAACGCGAGCGGCTGTGCCACGTTGTACGGGATGGCCCGGGGGCTGGCCGAGGCCCTCTCCCGCGGCGCGCTCCCGCCGCCCGACCGGACCATCACCTTCATCTGGCTCGACGAGATGCGCGGCAGCCGGCAGTGGCTGTCGTCACGGCCGGACGAGGCGAAAGGCGTCCAGTACATGTTCTCGATGGACATGACCGGCCAGGACACGGCGAAGACCGGCGGCACCTTTCTCATCGAGAAGCAGGCGGACCCCACCGCGGTGTGGCCGCGGCCCTCGGACCCGCACAGCGAATGGGGAGCCGGGCAGGTGAAGGCGGAGTCGCTGAAGGGGAGTCTGCTCAACGACCTCCACATCGCCGTGGCACACCGTCGCGCGCGCGACACCGGCTGGATCGTGCGGACGAACCCGTACGAGGGGGGCAGCGATCACACGGTCTTCGCGGCTGCCGGCATCCCGTCGCTCCTGAACTGGCATTTCACCGACCGCTACTACCACACGAACCAGGACACGCTCGACAAGGTCAGCGCACGCGAGATGGAGCACCTGGGGATCACCGTGGCGACGAGCGCGTACTTCCTGGCGTCGGCGACCGACGCCGACGCAGCAGCGGTCGTCGACCTGCTGGAGCGCGCCGCCACCGCTCGCCTCGAGCTCGAGCGGCGCCAGGGGGCCGACCTTGTCGCCAAGGCTGAGGACCGCGCCTCGGCGGAGCGGATCGAGCAGCAGGTGGCCGAGGCGTGGCGGAAGTGGTACCGTGAGGCATTCGACTCCGTCAGGACGCTTCCGGCAACGGGCAGCTCGGCTGAGCTGAGCCGCCGAATTGCGTCCGCCCGTGACGCCCTGCGCTGAGAGAACTTCGATGATCGATTCGACCGCGGCGGTGGCCTCCGGCTCCGCCACCACCGGTGCCGACTGGCGCCTGGAGATCCCCGATTCGCGCCGGCGGCCGCTCCGCATCTGGCTCTGGAGCGTCGCCGCGATGACGCTCGCGGTGCTGATCGTGGGCGGCATCACCCGGCTCACGCACTCCGGCCTGTCGATCGTGAACTGGGATCCGATCATGGGCGTGGTGCCGCCGCTGACGGAGGCGCAGTGGCAGCAGGCGTTCGACGAGTATCGAGCCTACCCGGAGTACCAGAAGCTCCGCCGCGGCATGAGCCTCGCCGAGTTCAAGTTCATCTTCTTCTGGGAGTACATGCACCGGCTGCTGGCCCGGGCAATCGGCGTCGTCTTTCTCATCCCCTTTGTTTTCTTCGCGGCGCGCAGGTACCTGACGCGTCCGCTGGCGTGGCGTGCGCTGGCGCTGTTCGCGCTCGGGGGGATGCAGGGGCTGCTCGGATGGCTGATGGTCGCGAGCGGCCTCGTGGATCGTCCGAGCGTGAGCCACTACAGGCTCGCCGCGCACCTGAGCCTTGCGTTCCTGATCTTCGGCGGCGCCGTCTGGCTCGCGCGCGAGCTCCGCGCCGGCGACACCGTCGGGTCGGCCCCCGCCCGCACCAGGCGGATGCTGCTGCGCGGTTTGACGATCGTCGGCCTGCTGTTCGCCCTGCAGGTGGTCTGGGGCGCGTTCGTCGCCGGTCTCAAGGCCGGCTTTCTGTTCAACACGTTTCCCCTGATGGCCGGACGGCTCGTGCCACCCGGCCTGCTGATGCTGGATCCGGCGCTCGCCAACTTCGTCGAGAACGCCGTCACCGTGCAGTGGACGCACCGCATGCTCGGCACGGTGCTGGCGCTCGCCGTCCTCGCCTTCTGGTGGAGGGTGCGGCGCAGCGACGCTGACCGGCACTCACGGCGCCTGAACACGGCCTTCCTGTCGCTGATGCTGTGCCAGTACGCGCTCGGTGTCGTGACGCTGCTGATGGTGGTGCCGGTGGCGCTCGGCGTCGCGCACCAGGCGCTGGCGATGGTGCTCTTCGGCCTGTGGGTCGTGTGGCTGCATCACGCCAGGGCGCTCCGTCCCGCCTGAGACTCAGCGTGTCAGCCGCAGATCGAGCGCCTTCACCTCGTGCGGCGCGATGGTAAACGGGAGGGCATCGCGTGCCAGCTCCCGCAGGAGCTCGGGATCGAACCACTCGTTCGGCAGGAGCTCGACCGATACCGCCGCGAAATAGTCGCCTGGCGGCAGATTCCGGATCGTGAACCCGCCTGCCGGGGTGGGACGTACCGCAGCGACCCGCCTCGACTGGTGGAACCAGCCGGCCGGGTTCTTCGAGAAGACGATCACCCACTCCTGCGTCATCGGCAGTCCGCTCGCATACCGAACGGTCCCAGACAGCACACTCGGCCTGTCGGTGAAGGTGACGACCGCGCTGTCACTGTTCTGCCGAAGATCGAGCTCGGCGTCCAGCAGCTCGTGTCCATTCACGGTGATCGATGCCAGCCACCAGCGCCCGATGGGCGTGCGGATTCCCTGTGGAGGCGCGACGAAGCGATAGACGCCGGGAATGACGCCGCGGATGTGGAAGGCGGTGCCGTCAATCGCTCCGGGCGGCAGCACGGTGCCGAGTCCGATGCTGGTGTTGAACGCGGGCAGCGAGGGAATCTGGTTCAGGGGAATGACGGGCGCCGCCCCCGACGCGGCATCGAACACGATGTTTCCGGCGATGGTGATCGCCGGCTGCGGCGTGATGACGAGCCCCTCCAGGTCGTCGCCATGCACCGAGAGGGAGGTGGCTGCCCACTGCACGTTGCCGGCGGCGATGCTGCCGGATGTCGCCGAGAGCTGGTAATCGCCCGGGGGAACGCCGCGGAACGAGAAGCGCCCGTCGGGTGACGCCGTCTGCGTGCGTGGCCGCGCGTCGAGCGTGCGGTCCGTCTGCGCGAGCGTCACGATCAGGCGCCCCCCGGGCACCGAGAAACCGGCGAAGCCCTCGACAGTTGCGGCCGGAACGGCCTCCAGGTCGAAGTCCACGGACGAGCGCACCTCTCCGGCGCGGACCGTCACGACGGCCGCCCTCGCGGCCGTCGAGGTGCCGGGATAGTAGATCGGCGTGAAGCTCACGCTGCGTCGGGGCACTTCGGCGGCGCGTGCACGCTGTGCCTGCGGCGGCAGGCCCGGACGCGCGGCAGTCGTGGCAACACGAACCTCCGCCAGCGCGGCCCTGACCTCCGCCTCGCTCAGCACCTGCACGCCGGCGGCGGTAAATGGCACGACCGGCTGCGCGGCAATGACGTAGCCGCCGGCCGGAAGGCCGAAGATCCGGTAGACGCCGCGATCGTCGGTCGTCACCGGCGCGCTGTTCGGCGTGTTGACCAGGCGATGTTCTCCGGCCGTCGCAACGTATCGCCGCGTCAGCGCTGAGACGCGCACGCCGGCCGCCGGTTCTCCCGTCGCGGTCAACAGGCGCCCCGTGATCACGGCACCGCGCGGAAGTCGCAGCTCGACGTGCCGAGTACCTCCGGTGGCGGTCTCGACGCCGAGGCCGGGCCGTCCCGGCGTCGCCGAGCCCGCGCTCATCGGCACGTAGCCTTCTTTCGACGCGGTGAGGTTGTAGCGGCCGCCGGGCAGGCGCTCGAAGGCGAAGCGTCCGTCGTCCCCGGTGATGAACGTCTGGCTGACGTCGGGATCCGACGACGAGAGCACTACGCGCGCCCGCCGCAGCGGACGCCGCTCGCCGTCGTCCGCCAGAACGATGCCCGCGACTGCCGCGGTGCCGGTCAGCACGGGTCGCCGGCTGTCGCGCGGCTGCTGTCCCGCCGCGCCAGGTGCGAGCGCGCAGAGCGCCAGCGCGGTCACCAGAATGCCGCGGATCACCGGACCTCCCGTGTGCGCAGGTCCTGCGTACGGCGTTCGCCCGTGCCGATCTGGACACGCACCGCGGCGCGGCTCGCCGCCTCCATGAACGACGGATCCTGCCAGTCGCCGGCGAGCGCGTCGGCTACGGCGACGACGTAGTACTCGCCCGGCGGGATGTTCAGCGCGTACTGGCCGCCCGCGCCGGATCGAACGCTGCGAACGCGACGCGGCGCGGTTCCGGAGCTGCCCCAGGCATCCGTGTCGGTGGGAAATACGAGGACGAGCGCGGCGCCGTCAGGTTGATTGCCGCTGCGCACGCTGCCTTCGATTCCCGACCAGCGGTCGGTAAAGCTCACGATGACGCCCGAAACGTCCTCCGAGACGTCGAGGGGAGTGTCGACGACGTCGCGTCCCGCGTGCGTGGCGCCACGAAACATCCAGCCGGTAGGGGAGTTGAGCACGCGCACGTAATAGCGGCCCGCGGGCAGCCCCGGCGATTCGAAATTGCCGAACGCATCCGTCGTCGCCAGAACGGGTACCGCCTCTTCCGCGCCGGCCGCATCAGCGGGTTCGAACGTGACCTGCACGCGGCTCAGCGCGGGCGGCGGTCGCGTGCCTTCGAATTCGAGCCGGCCGCGGATACGGAGGCCGCTGCGTGCCACGACCGTCAAGTTCGCGATGTCCTCGTTGCCGACGTTGAGAGGCAGCTCCGTCCACACGACGGAAGCGAGCGGGTTGGGGCGTCCGCCGGGCGGCGCTGCCCCATGCCGCAGCCGCAGCACATAGTAGCCGGACGGCACGGTGGGGAAGATGAACCTCCCGGCATCGTCGGTCATCGCGAGGAGCCAGTCGGATTCGACGACGTCCATTCCTCGTGCCCCTGATACGAGCCGCAGGCGTGTCCGCCTCAACGGACCGTCGGGTCCGAACACCTGTCCGGTGATACGCACCGAAGGCACGGGCGCGATGTAGAGGTCGGCGCTTTCGTACTCGTCGCCAGCCCCGACGCTCAGCACGGATGCGCGCTGCCCGGTGATGCCGAACGGATGGTACGTCGGCGGGTAGATCGCCGTACCCGTCGGCGTCTGGCGCGGCAGTGGCGTGCCCCTGGCGGGCGCCAGCCCTCCCTCGCCGCCGCCGATCAGCTCGGCGGGACCGTACGGAATGGGGCCGCTGAGGCTGCCAGCGAGCTCGAATGTGGTGCCCGGTGCATCGCGCGCAAGGGCGGAGGGCAGGCTCGCGTGCAGGCTCACCGTCCCGACGATGTAGTCGCCGGGCACAAGACCGCCGAGCCGGTAGATGCCCCGATCGTCGGTAGCGGCCGTCGCAGCGGTGATGAACTGGCGCCGTCCCCCGACCGTGGTCCGGCGATACGCGCGCACCTCGACGGCGACCTGCGGCTCACCCGACTCGTCCACGATCGTGCCCGAGATCGCCGCATGGCGCCACATGCGGATGACGACGTCGCCGACGCGCTGTCCGCTGGCGAGCGACAGGTCGAGCGAGGGTCCTGCCGGACGCGTGCGGCCGTACGCGCCGTCGGCAAAGCCGCTCCTGTGGGCGCGGATGCGATAGCTGCCCGGTCGTAAATCGCGGAAGAGAAACCGGCCGTCGCCGCCGGTGAGGATCGCGGAATGCGGCGTCCCCTGAAGAAGCGGTGGCGGCCCGGCGAGTGTGACGATCGCGCCGGCGACCGGGCGCCCGCTGGCGGCGTCGACGACCTGCCCGACGATCAGGCCGCCGGGTGGGTCCGGCCTCCCCTGCAGTGCAGCAGCCGCGGCGCTCCAGGCTGCGACGAGCACGGTGACGACGAGCAACGCGACGCGTCCCAACATCCCTCCCGAGATCGGTGCAGGAACGGGAGCACGCTGCCTGCCCACTGTTGACGCCCCCTGGCCGCATCCGGTTGGGCGGATCCGGCCGCGCGGGCGCGGCGACGATACCACGGCTCGGGCACGACGGCCGCCGGGGATGATAAATTGCCTGAGGAGCCCCCGTTCATACCGGAAGAGAAAGAGGACTTATGCCATCAACCGTCACCACCTCTTCGCTGCTCGAAAAACTGCAGTTGAAGGACGTCAACGCTGGCGCCACCACCGGCGAAGGCCGGTGGATCACCGAGTCGGGCGCGCAGGAGCTCGTGTCGCACAACCCCACCACCGGCGAGCCCATCGCGACCGTGCTGCAGGCCTCCTCCGAGGCGTACGACCGCGTCGTCGACGAGGCGGTGGCGGCCTTCACGTCATGGCGCATGACGCCGGCGCCGAAGCGTGGCGAGCTGGTCCGGGACCTCGGCAACGCGCTGCGGGAGCTGAAGGAGCCGCTCGGCGACCTCGTGTCGCTGGAAATGGGGAAGATCCGCGGTGAAGGGCACGGCGAGGTCCAGGAGATGATCGACATCTGCGACTTCGCCACCGGCCTCTCGCGGCAGCTCTATGGCCTGACGATGCCTTCGGAACGGCCGGGACACCGGATGATGGAGCAGTGGCACCCGCTCGGCGTCGTCGGGGTCATCACAGCCTTCAACTTCCCGGTGGCGGTGTGGTCGTGGAACAGCGCGATCGCTGCCGTCTGTGGCGATCCCGTCGTCTGGAAGCCGGCCGCGCCGACGCCGCTCTGCGCCGTCGCCGTGCAGCATATCGCGAACCGGGTCATGGCCGATCACGGCGTGCACGGCGTCTTCAACCTGGCGATCGGGGCAGGACGCACGGTGGGTGAGCGGATGCTGAACGATCGACGCCTGCCGCTCATCTCGTTCACCGGGTCCACCCAGGTCGGCGAGCACGTCGCGGCGACGGTGTCGAAGCGCTTCGGCCGCACGATCCTCGAGCTCGGCGGCAACAACGCGATCATCGTCACGGAGGACGCGAATCTCGACCTCGCGACGCGGGCGATCCTCTTCGGCGCCGTCGGCACCGCGGGTCAGCGCTGCACGTCGACGCGCCGGATCATCGTCCACAGGCAGATCGCGAACGAGCTGGTGAACCGCCTCGTCCGGGCCTACAAGCAGGTGCGGATCGGCGACCCGCTCGACCCGTCCACGTTGATGGGCCCGCTCGTCACGCAGGACGCCGTTCGCGACATGTTCGCGGCGCTCGACCAGGTCAAGGCGGAGGGAGGGGAGATCGTCGCGGGCGGCGGCCGCCGGACCGATGTCGGCGAGCAGTTCGTCGAGCCGACGATCGTCCGCATGCCCGCGCAGACGGCCATCGTGAAGACCGAGACGTTCGCGCCGATCCTCTACGTGCTCGAATACGACACGTTCGAGGAGGCGCTGGCGCTGCACAACGACGTGCCGCAGGGGCTGTCGAGCGCCATCTTCACCGAGAGCATGCGCAAGGCGGAGGAGTTCCTGTCGGCGAAGGGTTCCGACTGCGGCATCGCGAACGTCAACATCGGCACGTCGGGCGCCGAGATCGGCGGCGCGTTCGGCGGCGAGAAGGAGACGGGCGGCGGCCGCGAGTCGGGGTCCGACTCCTGGAAGATCTACATGCGCCGGCAGACGAACACGATCAACTGGTCGACGGCCCTGCCGCTGGCCCAGGGGATCACGTTCGGCGGCGAGAAGGACGCGATCTAGCCCTCCCCGGCGGCCGGGTCTTCGCCCCGGGCGCCGCTAGTGCCGTCCGGTCATCTGTGACGGCAGCCGGTAGTCGACTTCCATGGCGGTGGCGCGCCCCCCGGTCCTTTGAGGTAGTGCGACATCCACCGCATCAGCCGGAGGTTGTAATCGAGGCGCGAGGCGGCGCGGCGGTTGCCGTGCCCCTCGCCCGGGTACCAGACCAGGCGCACCGGCGCCTTCCCCCGCAGCTTCAGGTGCCGGTACAGCTCCAGCGACTGGGCCGGGTGGACCCGCGGGTCGGCGGTCCCGTGAAGGATGAGCGTCGGCGTCCGCGACTTGTCGGCGTGATAGATGGGGCTCCGCTCGAGGAAGAACTGCCAGTCGTCCCAGACCCGCTTCCGCGCGTGCACCTCGAACTCCTCGTTCGCGATGTCGGTCGTGCCGATCTTCGAGATGTTGTTGCTGATGCCGACGAACATCACGGCCGCCGCGAAGCGGTCGCTGTAGTAGGTCGCGCCCCACGCGCTCGCGTAGCCGCCGTAGGAGCCGCCCGTGATCCCCACCTTGTCCCGATCGACGAGCCCGGTCTGCACCAGGTGGTCGACGGCATCTACCAGGTCATCGAACTCCTTGCCGGCAGGTTCGCCATGACCGAGCTTTGAGAAGGCGACCCCACGGCCTGTGCTGCCGCGGTAATTCGGGTAGAAGACGGCGAAACCCTCCGCCGCGCCGACCTGTCCCGGGTTCGAATAGCTGGTCCGCCAGCCGTTCGCGTCGCGCGCCTCCGGCCCGCCGTGGACGGTGAGGATCAGCGGGTAGCGCTGTCCGGGCCGTTCGTCGAGGGGACGGATGAGGATGCCCTGGAGCTCGAGGCCGTCGCGTGCCTTGAACGTGACGACTTCCTGCTTCGCCAGGCGCATCGACTTCAGCCACGGATTGCTGTCGGTGACCCGCCTGGGCTCGCCACTGCCGCTGGGCAGGAAGAACAGCTCGCCTGGATGCGTCGGCGTATCGGCGACGAGCGCCAGGGTTCCGTCGTTCGCGCGGTCGATCGCGGTGGCGATCAGTCTGCCGTTCGGCACGATGGTCCGCCGGCCGGTACCGTCACGGCGGACCTCTCCGACGACGGTTCCGACCCCCTCGTCGGCGGTGAAGATGATCGTCTGGCCGTCCTTCCACACGACCGACCGCACGTGTGCTTCGTATCCCGGCAGCACGTCCTCGAAGGGTCCGCCTGAGGCGGCCGCGACCATGAGCCGCCCTTCCGCAGGATCGTTGACGTCCTCGGCCGAGACGAACGCCAGGTGCCGGCTGTCGGGGGACCAGGCGAACTGACCCAGCTTGCCCGGATTCTCGATTCGAGCGCTCACGGTGCCGGTGGTCGCATCCACCACCCACAGCCGTTTACCCATCAGGTCATCGTCCACGAGCGGTGTCGGCGCGTGAATCACCGCGAGCCGCGTTCCGTCGGGGCTCCACGCGACGTTCGAGGGATGTCCGGGCAGTGTGACCGCCCGCGCGGCCTTCACCTCGCTTCCCTCCTGGAGCGTGGTGATCCAGAGCTGCTGCGGCCGCACCGATTCTTCGTAGATCTCCTGGTTGAAGCCTCGGCGCGCGAGGTCCTGCTGTTCCTTGAGCGGGGCGGGACGCGCGATGAACGCGACCTGCCGGCCGTCGGCGCCGATGTCGAACGCGACGATGTCTGCGTCGTGCTTCAGCACGCGGCGGGCCTCGCCACCGGTGAACGGCACGATGTAGAGCGCACGCGTGTCGTCGCCGCTCCGCTTCGCGAGGAAGGCGATGCCGCGGCCGTCTGGCGTCCACCGGATGGCGCCGACGTTCACCTGTCCGGTGACGAAGGGGCGTGTGGTGCCGTCGGCCGCCGCCACGTGGAGCTCCTCCCAGGCCGGGCCGTCCTCGTCCTGGAACGGCACGCGCGGCACCGACAGCACGTAGGCCGCATGCCGCCCGTCGGGCGCAATCGTAACGGCCGTGACCGTGCGGAGCTTCGCGACGTGATGGGGAGTGAACCGTTCCTGCGCCGCCGCGGCGAGAGACAGGACGGCGACAAGCGCGAGCGTGAGAACCGTCAGGCGTCTGGGACAGAGGCGTAGGTGTGCCATCCGCTGATTATGTTCCGGCAGCCCCGCTGCTGCCGGATGGCCTCGGGGTCTGACGAATTGTCGCCATCGTTAGGGCGGGACCGCACGATCCGTCACGAGTCTGACCTCGCGATGGCACTGTGACGAGCGGTGTGACCGATGGCATCACGGCGCGCGCCGGCCGCTTTACACTGGTGGTGCGCCTGCAGGGAGGATACGAATGCATCGCGCCGGGATCGTACTGGCAGTTGTTCTCATGACCGGATCTTTCAGCCTCGCGTGCGGTGGCAGCCTCGAACGACCGACGGCGCCCGCGCCGCCCGGCGAAGGGGGCGGCGCCGGTCAGCAGCCGTCCGGCACGCGTCCTCCGTCGCCACCCGTGCCCCCGCCGCCGCCGGATCTCAGTGCCTGCGATCCCACGAAGGTGCAGTGGGCGATCGGCCAGCGTGCGTCAGACGAGCTGTTGAAGCGCGCCCGCACGGATGCGGGCGCCGACATGGCTCGCTTCCTCCGGCAGGGGGAGCCGACGACGCTCGAGTATCGGGCGGGACGCCTCAACCTCGTCACTGACGAGCAGGGGATCGTCCGGTCGGTCACCTGCGGCTAGCGCGCCGCGACCGCCGGCAGCTCGACGACGTCACGGCCGCTGCAGCCACCGCGATCAGGATGACGACAGTCACTCGACGCGCAGCGCGATCGTCGGCTCGACGCTGAGAGCCCGCCGCGTCGGCACGATGCACGCGAGCAGGCACACGCCCAGCATGACGACGCCATAGGCGGCGAGAATCGCCAGTTGACCGACCGAAAGATCTCCGGTGAGACCGGGCATCTCGGTCTCGACACTCCCCAGGAGTGCGAGGAGGGCGTTTCCCGCGAACACGCCCACCGCCACATGCGTCAGCGGGCGTTTGAAGATCGCGGTGACGACGCGGCGGCGATCGGCTCCGAGCGCCACACGGACGCCGATTTCGCGCGTGCGCCGCGCGACGACGAACGACAGCACCGCGTAGATCCCCGACAGCGACAGGACCAGCGCCACCGCGGTCATCACGAGCGTCACTCGCAGCCAGAGCCGCACGATCCAGAGGAGGACATCGGTCACCTGGTCCACCCGCTGCACGTCCGTCAGGCGCAGCGCAGGGTCGACCGCTGTCGCGATCTCGCGGAGCTGTGGCGCGAAGGCCAGCGGATCTCCGGGGACGTGCACCATCATCTGCACTTCGTCGAGCCCGTCGGGGCTCGATGGCAGGTAAAGGCCGGCGGCGCGACCCGGCCGGGTCGGCGTCCCCATCCCGAGATCCTTCACGACCCCGACGATCTCCATCCAGGGGTTCGGAGCCCTGCCAGGGTCGCCTCCACGAGACCTGAATCGCACCTGCTGGCCGATCGCGTTCCGCCCCTGCAGGACCTGGTCGACGAAACCCTGATCGACGATCGCGACCTGCGTGCCGGGCGCCAGGTCGGCGGCGGTGAACGCACGACCGGCGAGCACGCCCGTGCCGAGGGTCTCGAAGTAGGAGGGATCGACCCTGGCCACTGTGGCGACGCGCAGGGGCGCGTCCGGACCACCCGTCAGTTGCTCGCGGTTCGCGTCCTCCGGCAGTTCGATGCGCGACTGCGGACGCGAGTCGCGGGGCAGACGGTTGGCGAACGTCACGCCGGCGACACCCGGAGCAGCGGCGACGCGCCGGCGCAGCTCCTCGAGCCGTGCGGCGAAGGCAACGCGCTGCGCCTCGCGCACCGTCTCGGTGTTCTCGGCCGCGGACGCGGGGGCGTCCATCTGGATTCGTGCAGCGAGGTACTCCTCCACGGGAAAGCCTGCCTCGAACGTTTCGATGTGCCGCAGCTGCCACTGTTCCTGGTAGACGACGGCGGGGAACGCCACCGTGACCGCGACCTGCACGACGATCACGACCGTCCAGATGCCGCCGAACTGCAGGCCGCCCGCCCCGGCCGTGGCCTGCTTCAGCCTCGAGCCCACCCTGCGGGTGACCTTCAGGGCCGGTACGACGCCCGCGATCGCGGAGCCCAGCACCGTCAGGCCCAGCGCGAACAGCACCGTCGCCGGCGAGAGGCTCACGTCGTACCAGAACGGAAGGCGTCCGAGATTCGCCTCGAGGAAGGGAAGTCCCCAGTTGCTCAGCGCGACGTGGGCGGCCGCGAGACCCGCGAGGCCCGCGGCCCCGCCGAGAACGAGTGCCTCTGCGAACATCTGGGCGACGATACGGCTGCGGCTGGCCCCGAGCGCCGTGCGCACCGCGAGCTCGCTCTCCCGCGTCGCGGCGCGCGCAAAGAGCAGCAGGGCCACATTGCTGCAGATCAGGACGAGGAGGATCACGGCGAAGGCGTAGATCGAGGCGAAGATGCCGATCTCGTCGTTGTCCAGCGAGGGACCCGCGTCGAGCTTCGCATAGGGGGCCACATGCGGCTGAAGCTGCGCATGGGTGGCGGGCTCGTCGCCCGCGAGACGTCGTCCGACGGTCGTCAGCTCCGCCTGCGCCGTCTCGAGTGTCGCGCCGGGCGCGAGCAGCCCGAAGACGGAGATCTCAGGTCCGGAGCGCGGCGCATGGGCGTCGTTGACGACGCGCAGCGGCGTCCACACATCGTGCGCGACCGGGAACGCGAATCCCTCGCGCATGACGCCGACGATCGTCACGTGCTCGGTGCCGAGCTGCACCCGCCTCCCGAGGACCGCGGGATCGCTCCCGAACCGCGTCCGCCAGATGTCGTGCCCGATCACCGCCACAGCGGGCGCGTCGGGGCGCCCGTCGGCGTCCGTCAAGACGCGTCCCATGAGCGGAATGCCGTCGGCGACCCGAAACGCAGAGGGGGTGATCTCGGCGACCTGCACCGGGCGGGCGTCTCCGTCGGTGACGAGCAGGTTGCGCGTCACGTCCCGCCAGGCCCCGAGCTCCGTCACGGCGTGCAGCGTGCTGCGCCAGACGGTGAAGTCGTACAGGGTGCGGGGCTCCGGACGGTTCGCCGCGACGTCCCAGCTGCGGATCCGCACGAGGCGGTCCCCCTCGGGCAGCGGCAGCGACGGCGCCACCAGGATCGACATCACCTGGAAGATGACGGCGCCGACGCAGATCGCGAATGCCATCGCGAGCCCGCCGACGAGTGTCAGGCCGGGGTACTTCACGAGCATGCGGCCGCCGAGTTTCAGGTCCATGGACCAGCCCGCGAATGCGCGGAACCTCCGGCCCGGAAGTGCGGAAGACATGGAATCTCCTCGTGAGGTGCGCCGGCGGGGGAGACGTTCGGCGAGGGCGCCTGTTACGACATCCAGAAGCGCGAGCAGCAGCGCGCGCATCAGCGGCCCCCGACCGGCGCGTCCCGCGCGGGCGATCCGATGACGAAACAGCGCTTCCATTTCGGAGCCGTACTCGGCGCGGAACCGGCGGGGGTAGAGGCGGACGCAGACACGCCACAGTGCCGTGGCCGCGCGAAGGAGCGCGTCGTGGCGGTTCATGCGCCGCTTCGCTTGAACAGCCGCAGGCTGCGGGCGGCCAGGACCTGGTCCGACAGCCGTGCCGCTTCGGCTGCCGCGACGGCCCTGCCCAGGGCCGAGAGGGAAAACACGCGCCGGCTTTCACCGTCCACGGATCGCAGGGCGGACGTCAGCAGCCCTTCCTGCACGAGCCGGTCGAGCGCGCGGTACAGCGTGCCAGGGTTCGGGCTGATCCTGCCGCCCGAGCGCCGTTCGATCTCGATCATGACGTCGTAGCCATGCCGGGCGCCTTCACCGAGCGCGAGCAGGATTTCGAAGGCCACCGGAGTCAGCGGAAGGAACGATTCGGGCGAGGGCCTTGGCGGGGTGGTCATATGGTCATCAGAGTGTTTGCTTTGAGCAAATACCTCTGACGACGGGCACGTGATGAAAGTTCCGATGAGGGTCAGCGCCTCAGAAGGCTCGCCGAGCCTATCGAGTCGATCGTGCCGGCTTCGCAGGAAGCCAGGCCCAGCTCGAGCTGAGCGGAAGATCGGAGGGCCGCCCAAAACGCAACGAGGTCGCCGGAGACCGGCGACCTCGTACAGGTGATGTTGGTTGCGGGGCCCGCAACAAATCTTGTACCGGCAGCGCTGCTGGGCGGCGGCGTGAACGTGAAAACGCTCCGGCGGGGCGTTCAAAAAACACTCGCACATGAACCTGTCGCCAACCTGGGTCGACCAGCTGGCGCGTCACGGGTTCGAAGCTGTCCATTGGTTCAACATCGGTGCGGCCACCGCTCCGGACGCAGAGACTCTGGCGTGGTCGAGCGAGCACGGACCAGGATCTGCCGTAGCACCGTCGGCCGGACTGTCACACGGCCGCCTTTGCCGCAGCGCGAGCAAGCGCAGCGAGCGAGCCACCGGCACGGAGCGAGCGCCCCAGCGCGAGCGAGTGACGGTGTAGGGAAGTCCGAGGGGCAAAGCCCCTCGGATAAACTTGGTTGCGGGGGCTCGCAACCCGCTGAATTTGGAGTTCGCCTGGGCGGCCGCGTAGGACGCCGTATCCCTTCGAATCTCAAGCGTTCGACGCAATCGGCGAAATTCTGTCGTCTGTGGCCGAGTTGACTCACGCCCTCAAACAAATCGACAAAATACCGAACGCATGGGTCCGACTTGGCCTGGTCGTACCCGACGGCCGCAATCTTGGCTTGCTGTTCAACATCCTCGAAGGCAAGCGAGGTCCCATCGTGCAACACTGCCGCGTGCGATGTATTCGCGTTCGACAATGGCACGTGGACGACCTCGATGGCGGCGGCATTCGGTTGTACGGGTCAGACCATCCACTTGCACGTCAGTACTCGAGCGCCAAAGCGCGCTTGCGTCTCGAACGTGTCGAAGACGCAGGGGCTGCCATTGCTGTCCTTGTGACAGCTCATGCCCGTATTTTCGACGATTGGGTCCCAATCGACCGATGTCTGGGCAGCTTCGCCGACCTTCCCGGCAGAGTCGCCAAACGGCTGTCCTTGACGGGCCCGGAGTTCGTTCTGAAAGCTTGCGCTCGAGCGCTCCGCTCTGTGGCCGCGGGCTCCTTGAATCGGCGCTTCGCTGCAGAGTCCTGCATTTCTCGCAATCGTTTGTCGTCGCAGAACGGTTCGAAGCTGATCTGATAAGTGAGGTCGAACTCACTCGCTGAAAACAGGACTGCCCGGGCGCGGTGAGCCAGCCGCGGGCCACTGCCTATGAAGAATCATCGACGGAGCCGAGGACAGCGTCTATGACGTTTTCTCCGTATCCGACGACGATCTCGCGCTGATATTTCCCGGAGGGACCAATATCGCCTTCATCGAGGATCTCGAGCGTCGTAGTGACGCTGACGCTGTGTTCGAGGCATTGAAGAGATCGTGGCCCCATCGAATCCCAAAGCGGGAGGCCATGGGCATTCACGGGATTGTGTTCTACGGGCTCTACGTTAAGCGGAAGTACTACCGGACCTTGCGGGATGAGGAAGCTGTCAATCCCGACGGTTCGAGGCTTCGCTAGAGACGCGTGCGGCATCCGATTGGGCCAAGCGTCGGTTCTGGTTCACAATAGAAGCTAGGCCGCCGGAGGCGCTCCCTATGCCGCAGCTAACGCGCATCACTCGTGACCCTACTGTAATGGGCGGAAAGCCGTGCATTCGGGGCATGCGTGTCACAGTCGGCACGGTGGTCGGGCTCGTCGCCGCAGGCCATACACGCGATGAGATCCTCCGGGAGTATCCCTACCTCGAAGCCGAGGACATCGCCGAGGCTCTGTCCTACGCCGCTTGGCGAGCGGAGGAAGTCGAAGTTCCGCTGCGCCAGCCGTGAAGCTGCTCGTGGACATGAACCTGTCCCCAAGCTGGGTCGACCGGCTGGCGCGCCACGGGTTCGAGGCTGTCCACTGGTCCACGATCGGGGCTGCGACCGCGCCGGACTCGGAAATCCTGACGTGGGCGAAGGAACACGGCTTCGTCATCATCACGAACGACCTCGACTTCTCGGCAATCCTCGCCGCGAGCGCCAGCGCGACGCCCAGCGTCGTCCAGATCCGAACTCAGGACCTTCTCTCTGACGAGGTCGTCAGCACCGTCGTTCGCGCCATCGAAGCGCACCGGGACCACATCCAGCGTGGCGCGCTGCTTTCGATCGACGAGGCAGCGACGCGCGTGAGAGTGCTGCCTCTCCGCTGATCGAAGAACCTGCCGAACACTCGTTGCTTTGACGGTCATCGGCCCCTCCCGCCTTCCCTGGTTGCCGGCTGTCTGGACACTTCAGAGGGGAACAGGGTGGGGGGAACCGAAACTCGGGAGCACCGTTCCCCGTCCTGCCACCGGACTGCTCGCCGAGGGCAAGGGTCGCATCGCCCGCTGCACGATGCCTGACACTCTATCTTCTTGCCCGTCCGCGGCTTCTCGTCCGGAGGCGGCGGCGCTCTGTGCCGCCGGTCTCGAGCCGGCGCCGCGGTGGCAGCCGACCAGAGCGGCGAGTGGGGCGTCAGCGACCCCCATTTCGCTGCCCCCTTCTTCGCCCCACACCCGGCCCTCAGGGGGGCGCTCACGCCCCACACGCGTGTCACGATCATCCGGCGAGTCGGCGCGATGCCAGTGACAACCGCCGAATGCGGCGCCGGTGTCCAGGAGGGCCGAACTGCAGTTGCGGCTTAACGCTCCGGAGATGCCGGAACTCCTGCACCCGAGGATGGCCGACGTCTATCGCGAGAAGGTCGGGAGCCTTTGCTCCGCGTTGGAGAACGAGGAGAGTCGCACAGGTGCCGCGGACGCCATTCGAGCGCTCGTCGAGGCGATCCTCTCGAACCCGATGGCGACCAGCTGAAAATCATACTGAAGGGCGATCTGGCAGGAATGCTGAGCGCGGCCAGAGACACCAAGAGGTCGCCAGATACCGGCGACCTCTTGGTCCAAATAAAGCTGGTTGCGGGGGCTCGCAACCACCATTATCTGCAACTGTGGCGATTGGCCGCTTGAAGGTTAGCAGCCAGAAATCCCGATAGTTTGCTAGGGTTTCCGCCTTTCGCCTGCCGAGCAATGTGCTGGCTGAGCCGTTCACGTCCACCGCTCCAAAGTACTCTGTCAGGACCTGCGTCGGCACGTACTCGACGTGCTCACCGCCGTCGTGCACGACAGGTGCGCTGATCGATTTCACGAACTCGCGCAGAAACAGGATGGCACCGCGCCATTCACGCGACGCTTCGAAAATGCTGGGCACGGGCGGCAGCTCTGAAAGGTCCAGAACCTGCAACGGCCTCGTGCATTGCCACGCCGCTCCGGTCAGAACCCATTCGCGCTCCGGCGGCATACTCACGCTGGCTTCCGCGACAGCCGTTGCCCTCTCGAAAGCACCATAGAAGACGCTGACGCCCGCAGCGCTCATCCGGTTGGTGGGCGCCTTGTCGCTGGGCGGTGGCCCCAACGTCTCTCGGGTGATGCATTCTTCGCTGTTCTTGTGCGCCCTAACCCTGTAGATGATGCGGTCCACCGGTATCGATCTGATCATCGCCGATTCTTGGACGATGTCGTGCAGCGCATCGAGCATCGCCGAAACAGGGATCGTGTCGTGGTCCTCATCCTGCGGCTCCCCGCCGGGTCCGTGTTTCGCCTCGTGCTTGACGGCGTCGCAGAACTGTTCCCAACTCGCGACATATTTCTGGACACCGTTGAGGCTGAACATGTTGCGTTCAACCCAGATGTCATCGTCGAACGAGGAGCTGATGGCTTCGATGACCGCGTCTCGTCGGCTGATACCGCCGACAATGTGTTCCATCACCTCAAAGGTGTCGTACGTGACGCCCTGATAGCCGCCCTCGGCGCTCTCGTACGGAGCCTCGTTGACCGCGCGGTTGTAGTAATCGGCGACGGTGTTCCCGATAATTTCCATGACCTCGTCGAGGTCCACGCTCGGACGGCGCCCACAGAAGCTACAGGACGACTCGTCGGTGGCGGAATTTTTGATGACCTGTTTGAGGTACGGATCGGAAATGCAGCGGTGGCAGATCTGGTTGTCGGAGAAGCTCCAGCCCTGCTCCTCCTCCTGCATCATGCGGTCTTTGGCCCAGCCCATGGCGCCAGGAGTATAGACGGGTGAAGCGGCGGCCTGTGCGTGGTCGATTCGGCGTCGTATCTGGGATGCCGGGTTCAGGCCCCGCCGTGCGCGCTGCTGTTCGTTGGCTGTCCACACGGAAGCTCTCATCCCCCTCGATCTGAGCGGCCCCTGCCAAGACGAACGGACAGAGGGAGACCTCCGCGGGCACGTGCGAAGATGGCCCCCCTCTTCTGGCCTGCCAGAAGCAGGTTGGTTCGGTCTGGCAAATCGAACTGTGCGAAGCTTTCAGCACCCATGTCGATCCCGACCGCCGTGTTCCTGGACACGAGCATCCTCGACGGCCAGCAGTACAACTTCGAGTCGACGGCGCTGTCGACCTTCGTGCCGGTGTGCAAGGAGCGTGGGCTGAAACTGTTGCTGCCTGAGCCGACCGAGAAGGAGATCGAGCGGCACATCCGGCAGCGTTCGAGCGATGCCCTGGCCGCATTAGCGGACGCGCGGCGCAAAGCTCCCTTCCTGGCGAAGTGGCCGGGGCTCCCGCCGGCCTCTGCAAAGTCCGAGTCCGTGGAGCGGCTACAGGTCTACGGCATCGCCCGTCGGGAGTGGCACGCATTCCTGAAGCAGTTCAACGTCGTGAAGCTCGGATACGAAGGCCTGGACGTCAAGAAGGTGATGCTGTGGTACGAGACGACTACTGCGCCGTTCCGCGAGGGCAAGAAGCGCAAGGAATTTCCAGACGCGTTCTCCATCGCGATGCTCGAGGCGTACGCGGCGAAGGAAAAGCTGCACGTGGCGGTCGTCTCCGCGGACCCGGACTTGAAGGCGGCATGCCAGCGGTTTAACTCTCTGCTGCACTTCCAGTCATTGCCGCGGCTGACCGAGCTGCTGCTGTCCGAGGATGCTCGCGTTGAGAAGATGCGCTCCGCGATAGACGCTCAGATCGAGGTGCTGCTGGAAGCCATCGCCGAGGCGATGCAGGGAGTCAGCTACTACCATGAGGACGAGAGCGTTGAGGTGTACGACGTCGATTTTGGGGAGATCACGACCGTCGAACCGTCGATCGTGGCGATCGGTGACAACGAGTGCACGATTTCGTTCTACACGGCGCTAACGCCGCGAGTGACGTTGCGGTTCTACCACGAGACCGAACACGGATCAGAGCCTGGCGAGATAACCGAGAGGGACGACGTCGAACTGGAGGGCACGGCGAAGATGTCTTTCGATGACCAGGGGAAGGTCGCGGCGGTAACACTGGTCTCGTTCAACGAGACGGAGGTCCGCCTGCGCGTGAGCCCGTGGCGTCGCTGGTGATGATGCGCTAATGGATGACCTAGCGGAGCGGAAGTAGCGCGATTGTTGCTGATCCAATCGCGATCCAATTCGCGGCATTAAGCTGCAGCCAATCCATCAGACTGCCGTAGTGTTTGGCCCGCGGTTCGCGCCCGTCGCGGCCTTGGCCTTCTCGATCAACCGTGTGGTCGCATGGATGGTGGCGAGGAAGTAGTAGAACATCCAACTCTGCCAGATTGTCTCGTCGTATCGTGTCTTCTGGCGTTGGTTGTGATGTCGAATGCCGAAGTTGTTCGCGATGTTGAACAGATCTGACTCGTCTTGCTGCGTCAGGACAGCCTTCGCCTGCGGTCGCAGAAACTCCAGAATGTCCGCCAGATCTCGAATCGCGTCTCTGCGGTCGCTCGATGTCGACCCCCGCCTACGGAACTTGTCAATCGCGGCGTCGACTCGCTGTTGAACATTCGTCGGATCGCCAGGAGGACGCGGTGCGCTTTCCAAGTCGCGAAGCCCCTTGGGACCGATGGCGACGATCTCGCCGCGCGCCGTGAGAACGTAGCCCTTATCGTAGTCGCGCAGGATTTCATTCATCGCGACACGAAAGTCGTTCCGACCTGCATCCTGATCGAAGGTCTCGTAATGCATCCCGCATTGCAAGTACGAGTGATAACGGCCATCGATTCCTTTCGATGCGCAGTCGTGAAGAAGTTCGATGACGTCGAAGAGATCCTGTTCCTCCCAGTTGCCGCTCGACTCGCGAAATGGCCACAGATTCCGTTTCTTCAGCTTGCGAAAGAAGAACACCTCCAAATCGTCACCAGCAGAGCCTGCCCAATCGCCGTCGACACAGCGGGTCCCGAGGACCTGCTGAAAATGCCCAGCCTTTTCCAAGTCTTCAAACGCAGCGATGAAGAGGGCCTTCACCTCATCGAAGTCTAGACGGGCGGAACGGCGTCCGGTACGAACCGAGTAGTAGGGTGTCTTCCGCACGGCAAGCGTAGTCAGTACATTCGCTGGATCACCGCAGGCGAACGACCTGCACTCGGTCGTTCATGCCCTCGACCTCAATCTCATAGCCGCCGCCTGCCTCGACAACCCTCGCATGCGGCATGTACGCGTAGTAGTAGTGGTACTTGTATTCGTTCTGTCGCCACTTGCCGCGGCTGCCATAGAACTCGAATACGGTGTCCCGATTCCGAAACCCCTTGAATGAGCCTTTCAGTTGCCCTTCTTCTACGATCGCCATACCCGTTCTCTGCCTCGTGCGCCGTGTCCTGCCGCTCAAGCGCTTGCCCCGCCGCTGACGTTCAGATGTACAGCTTGAACGGAGTCGGCGCTCCAGCCACAGGTCCTGCCGTCAGAATTTCTCCCACGGCATCCGCGAAACTCAAGGTGACCGGTTGCCCGTCGCCGTAGATGCAAGCGTTGTAATTCAGCTTGGTCAACGCGAGCACGTCGTTCAGTACAGTATGGATGTCCGCGTTGCCGCGGCAGATGTCGATTAATAGCCCTTTGGGGACTTCACGACCCGGATAGGTCTGGAGACGAGGGATGAATCCGTTGGCCCACAGAAAGGCGGTTCGCTCATCACGAACGTAAGCGAGCGTGCGGAGGACGGCATGGCGGCCCGGCCGGTAAATCCGGAGGTCTTCGGCCAAGCGAATCCTCACGCCGACGAGCCTCTTTGTACTCGCGGGAGCTCCGGCCTTAAAGCCACGCCACTCGTCCTCGTCGAAGCGCGCTTTGCCGTGGATGAACAATTCGTCAGGCGGTTTGCCGGCGCGGAGTTTGTACTCGGCGATGGCAGTCTCCATCAGCTGCTTTGCCGCCTGCTCGCTCAAGTGGTAGCTGTTCGTCGCCTGGGAATACCACGGACCGCCGGCGCCCTTGAACACCAGGCCGTCCCCAGAGTCTAGGAACATCTGTGCACCACAAGACGACCAACGTCCGTCCGGGCCCGATTCGTCCAGCTTGAAGACGATTCCCAGATAGCAGACGCCAGCTCGAATTTCAGCGAGCTTCCACGGGCGAGCACCTGACTTGTAGAACGCCGTAGTGCAAAGGTTCCAAGCAATCTCGGACGGCAGACCGACTTTCCGCTTGGGATAACCCATGGGATTCAGGAAGTCGTTCGGCGCGATCGTGCTTTCGCGGATGATTTGCGTCGGGACTTCGACTTCCAGGAGGAGCGCCTTCAACTGGTTGTGAAAATGTGGCTGGTACTTGTACGGCGTTGCATCGTCGTTCAGCTCCTCGAAGAAGCTGGGTGCTTCGACCAGTTTCTTGGCGATGCCCTTGCTGAGCGACGTTTCGAACGGAGTGCGGATATTCTTGGGAATCACTGACTCGGGACGGCAACTCGCGTACACCTCGTCAGGAACGACAACAAACCAGACGTCCGCCTGCGCTTCGTCCTTCACGGCGGCCTTGATCTTGTCCGCATACAACCGCACGACGCGATGAACGCGCTGGTGTCGGTCCTCGATCCGACACGCGTCAATCAGCTCGCGTTCATCAAGTGGAACTTCGAACAGGCGCTTTTCGCTGAACGGCACATTGAAGGCGGCCTCGAATCCGGGAAACGGCGGCCGGTTGAACTTGCCGTCATCGATCGGGCGCTGGATTTGCGCGACCCAGTTCCAAAACCGTCGAATGCCGGCCGGAGTGCCAATGACTGCCGGACGAACGCCAAACGTCTTCCCTTCATCCAGCGGCCCAAAGAGGGTCAGGCCGTCGCGCGGATCTTCAAGAGCCTGGTTCAGGCCGAACCGCAGCTTTGGTTCATGGAGTTTGTGTAATGCCAGGCGGCTCATGGCTCGAACTCCGCAGATTCAGCATCTTCAAATGACTCGTCGTCCTCGTCTTCACCCTCATCTCGAGAGTCCGGATCGACCGTCGCGCCACTCGGCTCCAGAAGTGTGACGGGACTGAGAAACTCGATCGGGCGCCGCTCGATCACGGCATTTGCCGATTCGGTAGAGAGGGGCAAGTTCAGAAAGGACCCATCGCCTGCGAGCCACGCCACGGCGGCCAGAATCCTGTCGCGCCAATCGTCGTTCCACCACTGCTTGCACTGGCTGCGTCGCGCTTTATGCATGGCGTCTGGGGACGACCAGATGGTGCGTCCGTCATCCGAGAACAGGACATGCGCACGGATCTGCAGCATTGGTCGCGGATGCACAGCGGGCTTTGCGCTGACAGCAAAATGCCAGTGACGCCTAGTTCCGGACTTCCGCGTCTTGTAGCCCATCAGACCACGATGTGTTTTTGCGCCGTCGACAGACAGGAAGCTGACGTTCGGATTTGGTAATGAATCGAGATCGAAGTAGAAGGCAAGCCTCCCGCCTGCCATTTCGAATTTCTTTAGCCCGCGCGCGACTACGTACTGCTCCCACGCTTCGCGCAGCAATTCGGTGACGATATTGCGGTTGTCCCGCCGCTGCGCGTTGTCTTCCGAAAGAAAATCGGCCGTATCCAGCTCCTCCGTCCTGTCAAGGCGAAGCGAGCCCAGTCCGGGCTGAATTTCTGGCGCAGAAGCGAACGTCACCAAACGCAGTTGGTGCCACCGCGTCGGAAATGGCCACTCAGGTTCACGGTCAAGCAGGCCAATGGCAGAGTGCCGGTAAATCTTCGAAGGCAGCTGCAGCGGGAACCAATTGGAGTAATGGACTTCTGGCTCTCTCGTTACTCCATTCTCGGCAGCGAACTCGCGCTCCCACCATCCCCGAACGATTTCAGGACCGCTGAACGGGCTTCGAGGCACGTTGTCCGCTTCGAGCTTTTTGCAAAGTTGTTTCAGGCCGGCCGCCCAGTCTCCGAATTCGATGACGTTCAACCGCCCGATCTCGATGTTGATCTCGTCATGCGGCAGATCATCGATCCGCAACGGGATGACGAAATCATTCAAGCTCTCTTTTTTTGCTGTCGCACTAGCAACCCGAAGCTCCTTCAGAGCACCGAGTTTGTGGTTCGAGGCGCGCGAAAGGACATAGAGATACTTGATTGTGCCGTTCCGGATGATGGGTTCGATGTCGCGCCAGAAGTCCTCGCCGCCGAGCAGTTTCGTGACATCTGACCAAACCTGATAACCGAGCGCGGCGAGCTTCAGGGACAACCACTGCGTAAACGTGTTGTCCTCAGGGTTGGCGTGGCCCAAAAAGACGATCGTCCGATTTGGCATGAGTGGTTCGCCTTCTCTTCGGGTAGAGCAACAGCCTAGCACAGCATTCGTCCAAAGACCACAAGATGTTGTAGGTCGTACGGCCTATGACGACTACATCTGGCGGAACGCGCCGGGTGGTTACAAGCGATCTCCCGGAGTTCAATCAGCGCACGCCGACGAGCCGTTGGGCAAGCTGCCCTCCGCGACTGGCGGCGAGTCGATCACACCCAGTAGCTTCCTTGTGCGGATGTTCCAGATCACCTTGCCGAGAAGCGAATGGCGAGACACTTCTTCCCAGGCTTTCGTAACGCCGGCCATGAGGTCCACGTCGCCGGGATAGAGCACGGTGAGTTCCGCGGCCGACTGGATCATGCCGAGGAGGCTCGTCACGTACGAGCGTTCGGCGACGCTGCGGCGGAACGTGTCCTTCAGCTCCGCGTCGCTCCAGTAATCGCGGAATTTCGAATCCTTGTTGAACATCATCTTGAACAAATTCGCGTCTGGCAGCCCGTGCGCGAATGAGCAGAGGAACACGTACTCCGGATAGAGCCGTTCGAGCATCCGCCGCTTATCGCCGTCCTTGGGGAGCTTGTTGATCGCCCTGCCCGGAGTCGGGAACTGAGGAATGTGAACCGGAGCGAGGCCGGCTGCCATGGGCGTGCCGAGTTGCTCGTGCTCAATGGTCGCGACCTGCGCCTTCGTGATTCCGATCGTCTTCCCGATAGCGGCGAGATGATGAGGACCCGTCTTGTGTGAGTACTCGTCGTACCGTTTGAGCTTCTTCGTCTCCTCCCGCTGCAGAAGAAACTGCTCGTACTGCTTCTTCCAGCCGTCCCGCACGTACAGGTCCACCCAATCCGGACTCTCGGTGAACATGCACATGTTGTACAGACTTTCGAGGGGCAGTCGGGCAAGTGCCAAGGCGTCCACTGACATCGGGTCTTGTTCGCCCCAGCCGAGCACCTTCCGAATGGCCGCATGCGTGGACTGCGCCGATCGGAGGGACGTCTGCATGGTCGCGCGCTGGAAGTCGGTATAGGCGCCGGTCGGGTTCTCAAGGGCGTTGATGGTACGGACGATGGCAACATTCATCGCCTCGTTCATCGGGATCGCACTCAAGTGCTTTTCGGGGTCAACGTCGTCCGTGTGGACGTATGCGATCGAGGAGACAGTGATTGAGTTCGACATGGTCCGACTTGATTATGGTAACGTGTATGTTACCATATGAATCTTGACGGTTCTCGAATACCTTGACCGCGCCGGTTCGAACCCGTTTGCGGCATGGTTTCAGGGTCTCGACGCCACGGCGGCCGCGAAGGTGACGACAGCGCTTCGACGGCTCGAGCTCGGAATCCTCTCGAACGTCAAAGGTGTTGGCGCTGGCGTGTTTGAGTACCGAATTGATTTCGGGCCTGGATATCGGGTCTATTTTGGAAAGGATGGCGACACCGTCGTGATTCTGCTCGCCGGCGGGACGAAGAAGCGCCAGGCCAAAGACATCGCTGACGCCCACGAACGATGGGCCGACTACAAAAAGCGCAAGGCGCGGGAGAAATGAGATGCCTCTGACGCGAGAGTTCAAGGAAACGGTGCAGGCACGGCTCCGCTCGGACCGCAGGTATAGGAAGGAGCTTCTGCGTGAAGGGGTCGAATGCCTTCTCGACGGAGATCTCGACGCCGGCAAGGCGATACTTCGCGACTACATTAACGCCACGATTGGATTCGAGGAGCTCAGTCGCCGAACGAAGCGGCCGGCCAAGAGCTTGATGCGGATGCTCAGTCCAAGCGGTAACCCTCAAGCCCGCAATCTCTTCGAGGTCATCCACCATCTCCAGAGAGCCGAAGGACTTCACTTCGAGTTGTCGCTCCGCGCGGCCAGCTAACGGGACGTCGAGTCGGCTCTATGGGTTTGTTCAAGTCAAAAAAACGTGTCGCCGATCACGGAGAGGTATTCACGCCTGCGTGGATGGCCGAGGCGATGCTCAACCTCGTCAAGGACGAGACGGAGCGCATTGACTCACGATTCTTGGAGCCGGCGTGTGGCAGCGGGAACTTCCTCGTCCGAATCCTGCAGCGCAAGCTCGCCGCCGTCGAACTCAAGTTCGGGAAATCCGACTTTGAACGGCAGCATTTCGCCCTACTCGCCTTGATGTGCACTTACGGGATTGAGCTCTTGGCGGACAACATCGCCGAATGCCGCGCGAACATGCTAGAGGTCCTCGCCGACTACCTGAATCTGCGGGAGTCGGATGACGTCTATAAAGCCGCTTCGTACGTGCTGTCGCAGAATCTCGTCCACGGTGACGCTTTAACGATGCGCACGAGCGGCGGCCAGGCAATCACCTTCGCTGAGTGGGGTTATCTCGGCAAGGGAAAGTTTCAGCGTCGCGATTTTCGATTGGACACTCTCACCCAGATGTCGTCCTTCGGTGAGCAGAGTCCGCTCTTCGCGCATCTAGGCAAGCACGAGATTTTCACGCCGGCAAAGACTTACCCGCCAATGACGGTGACCGAGCTTGCCTCCGTGGCTGTAGGCGACGCTCCAAGGAAGGCCGTATGAACGGCCAGGCCGCTTTTTCCCTCCGCGGGCGCAACCCGGATGTGTTGACGTGCATCGCCAACCTTTCCAACGACGAGGTGTTCACTCCGCCCGAGTTTGCCAACAGGATGCTCGACACCCTTGCCGAGGCGTGGTCGGCCGACAAGAGCGGTGCGAACATCTGGGCGGACAGCTCGGTCAGGTTCCTTGATCCGTGCACGAAGTCGGGTGTGTTCCTGCGTGAGATCACCAGCCGCCTCACCAAAGGCCTGGCGCACGAGATTCCGAGCCTTGAGGATCGCGTCAATCACATTCTGACTAAGCAGGTGTTCGGTATCGGCATCACGCATCTCACGAGCCTGTTGGCACGCCGGAGCGTGTATTGCTCGAAGCACGCCAAGGGCAAACACTCCATCGCGAAGTCATTCGCTAGCGACGCTGGCAACATCTGGTTCGAGCGCACGGAGCACACGTGGTCCGATGGCAAGTGCGAGTACTGCGGCGCGAGTCAGAAGGCCCTTGACCGTGGTGAAGGTTTAGAAACCCACGCATACGCTTTTATCCACACCAACGACATCAAGGTTAGAGTCGCGGAGATATTTGGGGGCAATATGCAGTTCGATGTGATTATCGGGAACCCGCCGTACCAGTTGGACGATGGTGGCTACGGCACGAGCGCCGCGCCCATTTATCAACTGTTTGTGGAAAAGGCACTTGCCCTTGATCCGCGCTACGCGGTGTTTGTAACGCCTTCGCGGTGGATGGCTGGAGGCAAGGGGCTCGACAAGTATCGGGAGCGCATGCTGGCCGACAAGCGGCTGCGGAACATCGTGGATTACCCGAAGCTCTACGAGGGGTTTCCCGGAGTGAAGATTCGTGGCGGCATCTCGTATTTCCTGTGGGACCGCGACCACAAAGGCCCATGCGAGATTCAGACGATCTGGGACGGACAGCCGACAGGACCTGCAGTCGCTCGAGATCTCGACGCCTATGACATTCTGGTTCGGCGCAATGAGGCGGTGCCAATCGTTGAGAAAGTGAAGGCAAGGTCTGAGCCGACGCTCGAGCGCCGAGTGTCTAGCCAGAAGCCGTTCGGGCTCCGCACTTTCTTTCACGGCAAAGCCGACCCAAGTGGTCTCAAGGACCCAGTAAAACTTTTCGGGTCGCAAAAAGTCAGTTGGATCGAACGCAAAGCGATTTCGACCAATGGCGCTTGGATAAACAAGTGGAAAGTTCTCATGACGAGAGTCCAAGGTACCAGCGCGGCAATCGAGACGAAGTTCCTCAGCAAACCGATCGTTGCAGGACCTGGGACCGCGTGCACCGAGAGCTACCTTGTGGCCGGTCGCTTTAGCACAAAGAGAGAAGCCACCAACTACGCGGCCTATCTTCGTACGCGTTTCGTACGATTCCTCGTGTCACTCCGCAAGTCCACCCAAGACGCTCCCAAACACGTCTATGCCTTCGTGCCTGACCTGCCGTTGGATCAGGAATGGACTGACGCCAAGCTCTACAAGCGGTACGGACTGACAAAGGCCGAAATCGCTTTCATCGAGTCCCAAGTCGCCGAGCACGACGACGACGTTGCCGATGAAGTCGCGCCCGATAGCGGTGACGATGAGTAAGCACACCATCGAGGAGATCCTTGCGCCGAAGCCAGCGGCTCGGCCGCGCATCTACGCCTACTCGATTGACGACGAGGCGCACCAGGGCCTTCTAAAGATTGGTCAGACGACGCGCGATGTGAAGCGGCGCATCGCCGAGCAGCTCAAGACCGCCGCCATCAAGAACTACAAGATCCACCTGGACGAGCCTGCCGAGTGTAAGGACGGCACGATCTTCAGCGATCACCAGGTGCGCGCAGCGCTCGTCAAGAAGCGGTTCGCGAACACGGAATTGGAATGGATGCAGTGCTCGGTGGCCGATGTGCAGACGGTACTCACCGAACTTCGCAGCGGCAAACAGTTTACGGGCACTCATCACGAGACCTTTCCGATGCGGCGCGAGCAGGTCGAGGCCGTGAACAAGACGCACGCGTACTTCCACTCAATCTGGAAGGAGGACATGCACGCAGTCCCGCGCTTCCTGTGGAACGCGAAGATGCGGTTCGGTAAGACCTTTACCACGTACCAGTTGGCCAAGAAGCTCGGCGCAAAGCGGGTACTGGTCGTAACGTTCAAGCCAGCAGTGGAAGACGCGTGGCAGACAGACCTCGAGTGTCACGTGGACTTCGATGGGTGGCAGTACCTCTCCCGCAACTCTGACGGAGATCCCACCAAGATTGACCGCAAAAAGCCGGTTGTCTATTTCGGCTCCTTCCAAGATCTCCTGGGCCGCGACGCCGCGGGAAACATCAAGCCCAAGAACGAATGGGTCCACAAGGTGAAGTGGGATCTCGTGGTGTTTGACGAATACCACTTTGGTGCGTGGCGGGAGACGGCGAAAGAGCTATTCGAAGGCGAAGATGACGAAGTCGCCAAGAAAGAAACCAAGCTCGAATACGCGGCTGGCCTGGAGGAGGTGAACGAAGACCTCACTGTGCTTTCCGAGAAGGAGGCCGAGTTCCTTCCGATCACGACCAAGGCGTATCTCTACTTGTCCGGCACACCCTTCAAGGCGCTGGCCACGGGCGAGTTCATCGAGGAGCAGATCTTCAACTGGACATACACCGACGAGCAGCGCGCCAAGGAAGAGTTCGCTGCCAAAAACCCCGGCAACTGGAACCCATATGGCGCAATGCCGCAAATGCGCTTGCTGACTTATCAGATGCCCGACGAGTTGCTCGCGATCGCAAGCGCCGGAGAGTTCGACGAGTTCGATCTCAATGAGTTCTTCGCAGCGTCCGGCAGGGGCAAAGCGGCGCGGTTTAAGCACAAGACCGACGTGCAAAAGTGGCTCGACATCATCCGAGGCTCATACGCGCCGCAGGTTGTCGAGCACCTCAAGACCGGGACACGACCGCCATTTCCGTATTCTGACGTTCGCCTGCTACCGTATCTTCAACACTCCTTCTGGTTTCTGCCGAACGTCGCAGCCTGTCACGCGATGGCAAATCTGCTGGCCGAGAAGCACAACACCTTCTGGCGCGACTATAAGGTCGTCGTCGCCGCCGGTGCATCGGCGGGTATCGGGCTCGATGCGTTGCCACCCGTGCGTTCGGCGATTGGGGGCGGGTTCGAAACAAGGACGATCACGCTCTCGTGCGGCAAGCTCACGACGGGTGTGACGGTGCCGCAGTGGTCCTCGATCTTGATGCTCCGCAATCTGAAGTCGCCCGAAACCTACTTTCAGGCAGCGTTCCGAGTGCAGTCGCCCTGGTCCATCAAGAACCCCAACGGCGACAACCCGAATGAAGAAGAGATCCTCAAGCCCGTCTGCTTCGTGTTCGATTTCGCACCCACCCGCGCGCTGCGACAACTATCAGAATACGGAATTGGTCTATCGCCAACTGAGCCGAACCCCGAGAACGCCGTCAAGGATCTTGTGTCATTTCTCCCTGTGCTGGCCTATGACGGCGCCAATATGACGCAGGTTGACGCAGGCGGCATTCTCGACATCGCGATGGCTGGCACGTCGGCCACACTCCTGGCTCGCAAATGGGAGTCCGCGCTACTGGTGAACGTGGACAACGACACTTTGCGGCGCATCCTGAACAATCCCGAGGCGATGGCCGCCGTGGAGCGAATCGAGGGCTGGCGCTCGCTAGTGGACCGTACTCACTGAAGTACTACCAATTCGATGCGCCGGGTTCCGGTAGGCCCAGCGGATCGGCTTCGGAGCTTTGTTGTAGTGACGGATGTAGCGACGAATCTTGCGAGCCAAGTCAGCGACGGAGGTGAACACGCCGCGCGCGAGGAGCTGACGCTCGATCTTCGCAAACCATAGCTCGACCTGATTCAGCCACGACGAGTAGGTCGGGGTGAAATGCATTCGCACATTCGGGTGCGCGAGCAGGAACGTGCGGACGGCTTGGGTCTTGTGCGTCGACAGGTTGTCGGCAATCACGTGAATCTCGCGGCCCGTCGGCTGGCTGGCGACAATGTCGCCGAGGAAGTCGACGAAGGCGGCGCTGGTGTGCCGCGGGACCGTCTGGCCGAGCACTTCGCCGGATTGGGTGTTCAGCGCCGCGAACAGCGAGAGCGTGCCATGGCGGAAGTATTCGAAGCCGTGTCGCTCGGCGCGGCCCGGCGACAGCGGCAATACGGGATCCAACCGATCGAGTGCCTGAATCGCGGTCTTCTCGTCGACCGCAAACACGGCGGCATGGTCCGGGGGGCTCAGGTACAGCCCGATTACGTCAGCCGCCTTCGTCTCGAAGTCGGGATCGTCCGACTGCATATAGCGTTCGAACCGGTGCGGCTGCAGGCCGGCTCGCTGCCACGCCTTCGCGACCAGGTTGTGATGAATCTTCAACACCCGTCCCAGCTTCCGCGTGCTCCAATGCGTACTGCCATCGGGGGGCGCCTGGCGGGTCTTCTCCAAAATGCGGGCTTCCATTTTGGGGGTCAACACCGTCGGCGGCTGGCCGCGGTACCGCGGGCGCAGCCCGTCCAACCGATCCGCGAGGAAGCGGCGGCGCCAGCGATTGATGTAATCGCGGTAGCACGGCACCGTAGCTTCGATGGTCGAATACGATTCGCCGTCGGCCAACATCAGAATCACCCGCGCGCGGCGCGCGTCCTCCGCTCGGATCTTGAGACTGCGCACGCGGCGCTCGAGCTCCGTTCGTTCATCGGTCGTCAACGTCAGCGCCATATGGCGCCAGACAGTACCAGTACTGCTTCAGTCAGTACAAGCCACTAGGTGACAACATTATCGAAACCATCATCAATAAGAGCGAGATCGTCAAGGAACTGAAGAAGAAGGCGAAGGAAGGCGAACTGACGGCGAAGCAAAAGAAGCAACTCACCGACGAGGAGAAGGAGTACAAGTCAAAACGCAAACTCGTACAAGAGAAACTGATCAAGTTCGCCACGCGAATCCCTGCGTTCATGTACCTGACCGACTTCCGCGAGAACACGCTCCAAGATGTCATCACCAGGCTCGAACCGGACCTATTCGTGGCCGTCACCGGCCTTACGGTGAAAGACTTTCATCTGCTCGTGCGCCTGAAGGTGTTCAACACAGAACAGATGAACCAGGCTGTTTTCGCTTTCCGCCGCTACGAAGATGCTTCACTTCGCTACACAGGAATCGAGAGCCACGAGGGCCTGACCCACTACGGACTCTACGACACCGTGGTGGCGAGAGACTGAAAGGCCCAACGGCGCTCTTCCGCTCGGCCAGTAGTGTGCGGACACGTCGAGGGCTGAAGTTCACGAACCAGGGCTTCGAAGCCGAGTAACTTCGTCGCTCGGCCTTTTTGGAAACCTAGAGTTCCGTTCGTCGTCTCAAAGTTTCGGCGGTTGCGGAATCACTGGATGCCTGGAGGAAGGCTCGCCGATCAGCGCCGGCCAACAAGAAGGCCGCGAGACATCGTCGGGAGAACTCTTCGGCGTCGACAGCGGCTTCTGACAGTTCCGCGCTCGATGGTCTCGCATTGCCGTGGAGGATTGCAGATCGTAACTTGTACAGACGTTGAATTCGTCTCCGAACGTTTCGGCGCTTGTCGTCGCTGTCCTCGATAATCACTGCGGCCCTCGCAGCCATAAGGCCACCCTTGTCTCTTCTTTCGTTCGCCAGCAGGATCGTCTCAAGAGCAGTCATTGCGTCGACGATCATGTCTTCGTTGTGATCCTGGCTATTTCCATCGTCTCCAATGTGGTGTGTCCAAAAGTTCTCAGCGACGCGACGGAAGTATCGCATCGCAATGTCTGCACGATGCATTTCTGAGCCGCTCTGCTGAAGACCGTCGTCCAGGCGTTCAAGGAATCGTATGAATTGCGTCTCAGCCGTCACCGTTAGCGTACGGCGCGGTGATTCGGATACCCACTCGTCGACATCTCGTTCATCGTTGTGCGCGTAGTGGTCCTCCCACACCGGCTCAGCGACCTCAAGATACCGATGCGGCTGGCACAACCGAGAGTCGGTGGATTCGAATACTCCAGCAATACTGACCTTGCCACGGCCCCAGAGATTAATGAAGCCTATCCAAGGATGCGCCAACCGCTGAATGCGATTCCGAGGGTTCTCCAGATCGTCAAAGACACCGCTGTCCCAAGGCGGATTTGGACTTCGCCACTGCAGTTCCAAGACGTACAGCCCAAGGCGATGGTCGTAGGAAGTGGCGGCTTTGCCGACGAGTTGATTGAAATTCGAATCCGTCAGCTTCACAAAACGACCGCGACGGAATGACAGCTCGGCTGAAGCGATCTCGAAGCCGTCCAGCACGAACCGCTGTGTCATGTGGCACAGTTCGCGGGCGACTTCTCGCTCAAAGTCGGCCGCGACCTGAATGGCGTCGAATTGTCCTGTCTGGATGGCTGTGAAGACGTCAGCAGCGCCGAGGAACGCTCGAAGATCTCGTCCTGCGCGGATTCGTCGAATATGTGTCTGCGATCGAGCATCCCAGCCGGCGGCTGCGCGTTCATACGCAGGTAACGCGGACGCCACTTCGTCCGTCAGCTGCTCGAAGTGCGGTTCTGCATAATTGAAGTAGGCACGATCGGATGGATTGTTACGACAAGCAAGAGCGAACCGCTGAAAAGCCGCACCCAGCATCGGCTCTGCTTGATCGGTCTGCATCGGGTTGTTATCAGACCGTTCGTCACGAACCGATCGTGACATCCGAAATGCTTCCTCGTAGTGTGGCCACGTGAAGGCCGTCGAGTGAGACCCTTTGCAGGTCGATGTTCCCTTCTGTGATTGTCAAAAGGACCTGGAAAGGCTGCGATGTGAGAAAACGCACATAGTCCTCAAAGTGTTCTTGGTCGAACCCAGTCATGCAATCGATCAGAAGCATCGTCGGGCTTCGTGCTGCTTCATACCGTGCCAGTTCAATCGCTAGTTCGAGAACGACCCGCTGCTGTTCGCTGCCCGATAAGTCGAAAAACCCCAAACCAGGTATCGTGCCATCGACATCGACGAGGAGGTCCTCTCGGCCGTCAATGACCGTAAACCTCGGATTGTTCACTCGGTAGCCGCCATGCGCAGCAAGTGACCTGACGACGTTGCGAATCAGGCTTGTATCCACCCTGAACCACCTTGCTAGATATTGGCTGATGGTTTCGTCGGGCTTCCTCGACGGCGGTGCGGGTGCGTACACGAACTTGTGCTGAATGTTCAGTCGTGGAACCGCGGAGTCATTAACGTCGAACTGGATATTCGTTTCGTCGAAAATCCTGATCGTCCAAGTAAGCGGCAACGGGTTCATTGCGGAGAATCGGACCTGCGTACGCGTCCGGCGCTTGCCGTGAACTGCCCATCGCTTCAGAAAAGAGAGCTCCGCGCAGCCGGCAAGCCACTCGCAGAGCGCGGTCTTGCCAGATGCATTGCCGCCGCTGACGACCGTCGTTTGCGCCAACTCCAGACGCGCGCCGCGGGCGAATACTGGGCTCTCCTGGACCGTCAACGACTGCAACCACCCAAACGAGTACTGGACTCCTCGCTGTTCGAAGCCGATGAGCGCCTCGTGCGCCGCTTTGTAGCTGAGAAGGAGCGCAGGCGAGAATTCTCTGCCACGGTTCGCATCGATAAGCCTGGAATGGTCGGCACAGAGCCAGATCGCGTTGGCGACGCCGCAGAGTTGGTCTGATGACAAATCGGCCTGGCCTCGAGGGCCGCCGGGAGAGGCGCTGTAAATGTGGGCGGCTACTCCCGTTGAAACGCTCGCCGCCTCCCCCGACGACGGTCCGATCGTGGTTTGGTCGCACTCAGGGAAGCTGCACCGGTAGCCGTTGCGAGCCGCAACGAGCGCTTTCACGTTCGCCGCGAAATCAATGCGATTCATCGGACGGCCGGCATCACGACGCGCGCGCAGTGCTGAGTACGTTGCGAGGCAATGGGTAGATGTCCTGGACGCCGCCAATGACAGCGCCACCTGTGTTTGCAGTTCGGAGGTCAAATCGTCGGCCAATTTGATCGCCCCCGCTGCGGAGACGCCTGCACAGAAGATCGGCTAACGCAGGATCCTCAACTGCCACGATGACCTGCTCGCCCGTCCGCCGGACGGCCGTAAGAACCTCTGCGAGGTTCACCGCTCGGTAATCATCGATGTGCTGAACCGGGTCGTCAAGGAGCAGCGATTCCCATGCGCACCACGGTCTAGAAAGATGCACCGCCAAAAGGAACGACAGGCCCGCGGCGCGGCGCTGACCACTGCTGAACAAGAATTGCGGATTTCGGCCGTCACCAACGACAAAGTTCAGCGAGCCGCGAACCCGCCCTCCGAAGTCTGACTCGATCTCGCTCCAATCAGGATGCGGCCGCAGCCTTCGGTACAGCTCCTTAAGCAGCGGCATGACCGTGTCGAATTGCTCGGTCAGAACCTCATTTGCAACGGTCCTCGAGCTAGCGTCGATCTGACGCGCACTCTCGACCACGTTTTCAGCGTCCGCAAGCTTGCCGGTGAGCTGATCGATCTGTTCTCGTAGGGCGACGACACGCGCTTCGAGGCTGGTCAGGCGGTCCGCCGCAGTTGACGATTCGAGGATGAAAAGCGCACGCTCTACACTCGCAATGTTTTCCTGTTCCCGAAATATCAACTGCTGCGCGCTCACAGGGTCGTCAGCTGGCGCATCGAAGTTGTGGCGCATATAAGTCTGAGCGACTGATTGCAGTTGCTGCTCCACAAACGCACGACGTCCTTCCAGTGTAGCGATCTGGCTGTCGGCTAATTCCAGCGCTTTAGACGCCGCTGCAACGGCGCTCTGCGCCTCTTGCAAAGCGGCGGCAGCCGACGCGAGCCTCTCGCCTCGCTCCTTCAATCTTTCAGTCGCAGAACTGATCGCCGCACTGAACTCTTCCGCCGTACGGAAAGCGCTGCAGAGAGGGCAGTGCCCATCTTGAAGGCCGAGGGCCGAGCCGTGCTGAAGAAGAGCAGCAAAATGGGCTGCTTGTGCATCGCTCTCGCGTTCCGCGGCGTCGAGGCGGAGCGCCAACTCTAACCGTTGCTCTGCGAGTTTCTTTTCACGAGCTGCCGCCGACCGGGCCTCTTTCGCCGCGGCCGTCTGGCGGGTCGTCTCTACGGACGCTGCGGCCTTCAACTCTCCGACCAGTGCTTCCGCCCTCAGACGTGTGTCTTCGAGTTCACGAAGAGCGACCTTCTTGTTCGCGACGAATGTCCTCAGCGCTTTCTGCCGTTCGGCAGGCCCGGCGGGTACAGAGCCGATCACCGACTCCGTAATACGAAGCGCCTCTGATACATCGGTAGACTGTTCTGCCGCACTCCTTGCTTCGGTAAGCGCGGTCAACGTCCGCCCAAGGTCGGCCTGAACCTGCTCAACCTGCGCCTTCTGAGCGTCTTTCAACGTAACGGCGGCTTTCAGAACGGCTTCTGTGCGCGCGGAGTAATCTGGTCCTGTTATCGCACCCATTGCGGCGCGGACGGCGGTGAAGCGAGCTTGCTCAGGAAGGTCAAGGCTCAGAGCTGCGATCAACTCGTCGCGGATCAGTGTCGTTTGAATCAACGTGTTCATTGACGCGCGTCCAACCCAGCCTGGACGACACAATCGCGTCAATATTTCCGCCGAGTCGCCGATAAACCCGCGCTCACGCGTACGGGTTATCGAAAAGCCCGCACCTTGCTCATCGACGAATCCGATCGAGACGTAGTGTGCATCAGCCTTCGGCTCTCCGACCCACCAAATGTGTTCCTCAAGGCCGCCTCCCTTTGCGCCCGTGACAGCGAACTTGTTTATGACACCGGTTAGAGCGAAGTCGATCGCGTCGAAGACTGTGCTCTTGCCGACCCCGTTGCGTCCTGTAACGACGACAAAGGCGGGAGCAAAGTCGAGCCGCATCTTCTCCCGAACTCCACGGAATCCGGCGATCTCAACGAATTCGACCTTCATTTTTCGGGTCTCAACAGCCGAACAACATCTGTGACAGGTACCGTTTCGTCCAGTGCGGAATCGGCGGCAGCCGGGGCGATAGCGGCAATCCGCTTCCGCAGCCGTTGAGTCAGATCTTCAACGTCCAAGCGCGGTTGGTACTGGAAAGGCAGGACCGGCAACAACGCCGTGATAAGTTCGTCGCGACTGACCACTCCCGTCGCTGCTAGCTTTCGCGTGCGCTCAAGATCTTCCTCGATCCATCGAATCTCGCGTGCTTGCACAGCATCAGCAGGTCCTGCGCATAAAAACGCGGAGTACACGTTCCATGCTTTGTCCCCTGCTGTCTTAATGTCTTCGGCGTAACGCGTGAGAAATGCTGTTTCGACAGAACGCCACCGCTCCAGCAGCGTTGCAGCGTCTTCGAAGATGCACGCGAATCCCATAACAGCATCGTCTTCGAAACACACAACAACCAAGTGCTGAAGGTCTACGAGCCACGTTCGATAACCGGCCTGTTGCAGCACGACCTGGATCATCGATCTTAGGTCGGTCATAACTGCAACTCCGCGCGCGCCTGCTCAAGAGTAAGCCACCGCGCTTCGCCGCCGCGCGCCGGGCGCACCATACTGCTGCCTTCGCCAGAGGCGACCACCTTCCCAGGGACGCCAAGATCAATCGACCCTGCACACACGACGATATCGGCCTGCTCCAAGGCTGGCGCTTCGCTGTACCGTTCCTGAACGACCGACAGTCCCTGGCCGGCTCCTTGTACAACGCGAATCGTCCGCCCGCCGTGTTCATACCAGGAACCTTTTCGACTAGCGTTCGCGCCGAGTAAAAGGAGATGCGTGTAAGCTGCCTGCGCGGCGTCGGGCGCAGGCTCCTTCTTCTGTGCCGCTCGGTGGTACGGTACGCCCTCTGCGTCGCGGCGCAAGTTGTAGAGATCATCGCACCCGAGTTCTGCTCCGGGTTCGAGTGCATCCGATGAGCAACTTGCGCCTTGCGCCTCGATTAAAGGTTTTCCGAGTTGAAAGAATTTTCTGAGCCAGACTTTTGAAAACCCTATCCGCAACTCCTCAAGGACATCATTGCCGGACGCCTGAACATGCTGAAACTGCGCGCTCAAACCCGTCAGGGTGCCCCAGAGAACAGGTGCCTTTACCTGCAGCTCCGCCTGATCAAGCGGGTCGACGACTGTCACCGAGCCGGCCGCAGGGCCGGTGAGGGCGTTCGCGAGGATCTGATTGAGGTAGCCCCAATCGCTCCAGAACCCAACGACTAGGAGATCCTTACCCGGAAGGTTCAGGTTCATCCACGCGGAGCAGGAATCGATCCGCTGTTGAATTAACGGATCTTGCAATTGTTGTTGCGTCCAGAGCGTCTGAGGCTGTGCGCGCACTAAACAGCCGTGGAACTTGAGCAGAGGACTCGTCGATTGTGCGAAGGCTATTGCCTCGTGCCCGTCAAGCGCGCCTCTCATGAGAACTTTGTTCTCGGCCGCCCAGTTTTCAATCAACGTGTCGAAGTTCGCAGACAGCGCTCCATGCGCCGCGCGGGTGATCAGGAAGTCTGACACGGCCGCATGGCCTGCGTTTGGTGAGCCCGTCAAGTCGTTCCAAGGTACGAGATTGCCGATGAACACGCTGGTGAACTGGCCGGAGGTATAAAAATGCGCTGCGAGAGCGTCTGGATCATCTCTCAGCGGCACGGGCAACACTTCGGTGGGCGCGTACTTGTCGTAACAGGTGCGCGCTACGCGAACCGCCGACATCAAGTTGCTCGGTGCCGGTACTGACAAACCAGCGCCGCACAACAGCACCAAGTTGTTCGCCTGCATGCTCGCGAGAAGTCTCGTCGACGTGGGTTGATCGAGGATGGGACTCATTGCTTGAACGTCACAGATGCCGCATCCCGTGTGGCCATCGTTGGATTACTTGGCCTTCGCTTGGGCCTTCCGTCGTTCGGCCCAGTAGCGCTTCATGCGTTGTGACACGGCTTTGCGGGCAGCGGCTGACATGCGGCGAGTTCTGTTGGCTGCGTGCTTGACGGCCCTTGGCGTCGCACGGCGGCGCGTCGAGAGTGCCAGTTCCGGGAACGTGCGCTCAATCGCGATGATCTCGGCCCGGAGGCGCTTGAGCGTGACCTCGGCGCCGGTGCGCGCCAATTCCCGAAGCCTCTCCACGCTCAGCCCGCCGGCAGCCGCGCTCTTCGCCATCCAAATCTCCTAAGTCTTTGGCCTTGAATTCCCGGTCCAATGCAGGTGTCAGTCTCTCGAATGTGGGCGTGTTCGTAAAGGAGATTGTCGGGCGCGCCTGGCCTCCGCCTCTCAGGGCTGCTGGCTTCAGCCGCGGCGCTGCATATGATCCGTCAGCAGCATCCTCCCCCTGGAGGTGCCCATGAGACACCGACTCGCCCCTGTGGTGTTGGCTGCAACGGCGACGTGCGCCTGTTCTGCGGGGACGTTGGACCGCGAGCGCGCGGCCAGCCTGATTGCAGCGACCGATGGATTCAACCGCGAGGCTCACTTCACCATCCGGACGGATGCTCCAATGCAGTCCGCGTTCGAATGTCTCGCCCAAGCAGAAGTCGAGCGCGTGCCGCTCCACCGATTCGCCGCCGAGCGAGGATGGGTGCGGTACGAGACGCGTGAGGCGACCCTCGGGTTCGGCAAGAAAGCGTTTTGCCCCGCGATGGCGTTAACGACTACTGGCCAGGCGGCGTCCGCAGCATGGACTCGAGGACGCGTTGCCTCGGCGTCGGAAGGAGTCGCTTGGTCGATTCCGATCGGCCGACGTGAAGTACTCGGTGAGCCGAGAGTCACGACGTTGCCCGACGAATCCGCTCAACTGGAATTCGACTGGAAGTGGACGCCGAACGACGTTGGAATGGCTCTGCGGAACTCCGTCGACCGAGCGGCTCTCTTCTTCGATCAAAGGAGAACCGGTCGCGCTTCGTGCCGCCGCTTCGACGAGGATTGGCGTTGTCAGCTGGCGCTGTGGACGGCCGCGGAAGACGCTGGCGAGTTCCAACCGTAAGCAGGACCGCACGGCCCTCGTATCAGTGAATTCCGCGATCCCCCTTGCGAGTCTTCGACCGCGGAATCTCGCGATTCGGCGGGTAGGTGTGGCCGTCCGGGTACTCGAAGGCCTCGATCTCGCGGCGCTCGAACGCTTCCGCCATCTCTAAATCGACGTCGTCAGGCTTGAATAGCAAATCGCGATCGTCAAGCAGCACGTGAATGCGCGTGCCAGGCGCGTTCACGGAATCCAGCGTTACGGTGTCAGAGTCGGCGGACGCGACTGAGTATCGACGACCGCGATAGATGGCGTTCATGGCCGATCGGGCAGCATCGAGCAAGCGATCCGAAACGCAACCCTAAACGCGCTTGCCGCCGCGTCGGCATCGCCCGCCTGCATGAGATCCGCGACGCGCTGCATCTGGAGATGGAGCTTGGGAAGCTCGGCAATCTGCCCGCGTCTGACGGAACCGTCACCGCCGCAGAGGCCACACAGATGCGCTTTGCCCGGGGGGCCCGAAGCTCGTCCTCGAGTCGTTCCGCGACCGCAACAGACGGGACACTCGACCAGGTCGGCCTTCGAACAGCCCACAGAATTCATCTCTCTTTGCCGGAGCGGTGCCGCACCCGGCTCACGGACGCTTACGTTACGATTAGTATGACTACGATAAGTCAGTCGACTTTAGGAGTTCAAGCCCATCAACATTGCGCGGGCCGAAACGCGCAGACGTCGTGGCTAAGGCCGTCGGCAACCGAATCCGCGATCTCCGTCAGAAGAAGGGCATTTCCCAGGAAGCGCTTGCAGATGAGGCGGGAATGCACCGCACCTACATGTGGGGCATCGAGCGGGGACGCCGCAACCCGTCGCTTGGCCATCTGACGCGTATCGCCGACGCGCTCGAGGTTCCGCTCGCTTCCCTGTTCGAAGGAATTTAGGGCCTCAGCTCAGCCGCTAGGCTACGCTTTGCGTCTGCCATCGCGCAATCGCCGTCGCGATGATGCCGAGGAGAGGCAGCTGGGACGTGCGCACGCGGGCCTTGGGATGCGTTCTCGACGCGCTCCGCTCGCATGCGTGCCGCTTGACCGACTCCGCGCCCGAACGCCGTGTAAGTTCTTCTCCGTCGCGTCCAACGGTCATACACCGAACGGACCTCGCAGGGCATCGGCAGTTCGCGAACTCGCACAGCAAGCAGGCGCACACGTCAATCGCAGGGCGGTGCTGCGGGCAAAGCGCCGAGTAATTAGCTATTACACGCAGGAAGAAATTTCTTCACGGGGCAAGTAACTTCTTCTCAAGCAAGTACATGCATAGCTCAACAAATGCACCTACTTGCATGGCGACGAGTGTCGCTGGAGTCTCGCCGTGGTCGCTCTTTAGCTGCCAGCCTTCTTCTGCTTACGGTATTTCGCCCAACGAGCCTGCGCGGCGCGGCGCAATACCTCGCTGCGTTCCTTTGAACTGACGTTGCGCCATCTGGCGGCGCCGAGACCAAGCGCGAACCGCTTAATCGGGGGCGGCGCCAGCTTTTTCGCTGCAATGTCAACAAGTTCCAACGCCAAGTCGAGGATCACTTCCGGCGGTAGATGCGTGTCGCGCATCAGCGCCTGCAGGCGTTGGCTGCGTCGCGTACCCAGTGCGCGAGCGAGATCGGGACCGAGTTCGAGGTTAGGTGGAACTGATTTTGCTGATGGCGGCGTCATGCGTGTGCTTGCATAAACTGCAAGGACATTACCACATTATGGAGGTTGCCATGTGCGACAGGTGTTTCGTCGCGCGCGTTCAACGTGTGGGCATCGCGGCGATCGCGATGCTTCTGATGCTTCCTGCTTTGGCTCTTGCGCAGTCGCCGTGGGAGCGTGCGGCGAATAACCTCGCGATTACCTTCACCGGACCGCTCGCACGATCGCTCGCACTCGTCGCGATCGTGATCGGTGGACTCCTTTTTATGTTCGGCGAAGGAGGAGCGAAGCGTCAGCTTTCGGGGATCGTGTTCGGTGGGGGCCTCGCGCTCTTCGCCGGTCAGTTCCTCACCTGGCTGTTCTGAGCGCGTCGTTCGGGATCGGGAGCAATTCGGGTACCTGCGGAGGGTTCGGGCATGTCTCACCGCCCGTCGTACCGTGTCGTCTACAAGGCACTCCATCGGCCGCTGACTGTCTGCGGAGTTGATCGCCGCCTGTTCTTCCTCGCGCTCACGATGGGCGCAGCGACGTTCAATCTCTTCTACTCCTTCCTCGCCGGACTGCTGGTCTTCTTCGGCCTCTACGCGTTCGCGTGGTGGTCCACGAAACGCGATCCGGAGATGCTGCGGATCCTGCTGTCGTCATCACGGTTCCGCGCTCGCTACGACGCGGTCAAGCACGCCACATTCGACGTGGAGGTGCGATCGTGCTGAGGCTCTCTCGCATCATCCGCGACTACGAGGACGCGGGAAGCGTCAATAGCCTGCTGGCGCCCTGGGCCTTCATTGACGACGAGACCTTCATCACGAAGGCCGGACACGTGGGCCTGGTCTTCCGTCTGACCGGCGTCGATTACGAGTGTCTCGATGTCACCGCACGCCGCGACATCGTCCACCGGTTCGAGGCGGCCCTTCGCGTTCTCGACGAGCACTGCCGCGTCTACCAGTACTTGTTCAAGCGGCGGATCGAGCCGATTGAGGCCGCAGTGTGCAGCGACCCGGTGGCGAACGACGCGATTCAGCGGCATGCCGCATTTCTCAACGAACGCCGGCACGAGCTGTACAAGATCGATCTGTACCTGGCGCTTGTCTACGAGGGGTGGCAGGGGCGAGGCACCAGCACGCGACTCCAGAACGCCGTTCGCCACCCGCGGGAGGCGTTCCGGCAGTGGTTGTCATCAACGGCCGTTCTGTCCCTGCTCGAAGACGATGTCTATCGCACCGTGGAGCACCTTCGGCAGAAAGCCGCCGCATTCGAGGTGCAACTTGCGGACAGCGTCAAGCCGGTGCGACTCACGAAAGCGGACGCGTTCCGATTCTTCCGGCGGCTCGTGAACTATTCGCCGGCCGCCAGCGCCGCCCTGAAGTACGACACGCACGTGGACTACTTCATGGCTGACTCGCCAGTGGAATGCCATCGCACGCACCTCGACGTTGGCCACACCCGCGTGAAGGTGCTCACGATGAAGGAGCCGCCGGCGGCGACGTTCGCGCTAATCCTGGAAGACCTCTACACGGTGCCCGGTGAGTTCATCGCGTGTCTGGAGTGGCGGCGGATTCCGAACGACCGTGCCCGGCGCGATATCCAGACGCGGCGCCGCCACTTCTTCAACAAACGGGTGTCGCTCATCAACTACGTCGTGGAGACGCGTCCTGACGACAAGATGCTGACGGACCCGAGCGCCGACGAGACCGTCACCGGTCTTGGGAACGCCCTGACCGAAATCGAGGTCAACGGCCACTTCTTCGGCGAGTGCTCATTGACGCTGGCCTTGTTCGATCGAGATCCGGCGGTCGTGGAACGCGCCAGCGCCGAAGCCGTGAAGGTGATGGCCGCACACGATGGCACGCTAGTGCCCGAGACGTACAACCTGCTCAACGCCTGGCTGTCCATCGTTCCGGGTAACAGCGCGCACAACCTGCGCCGCCTGGCGCTGCTCGAGACGAATTGCGCCGATCTCAGCCTTCTCTTCACCCTCGACACCGGCGAGCGCATCAGCCCGTACCTCGGTGGCGAGGCGCTCGCCACGTTCGAAACGCGGCATCACACGCCGTACTTCTTCAACCTGCACGTGGATGACGTCGGACACACAGTGCTCGTTGGCGCCACCGGGAGCGGCAAGAGCACCACAGTGAAATTCGTGACGATGCACGCGCAGAAGTACCGCCCGCATACGTTCATCTTCAATCTCGGGAACGGCTACCAGAAAGTTGCCACCGCGATGCGCGGCAGCCACTTGGAAATCGGTCTGCGGCAGCGCGACGTATCCATCAATCCCTTCGCGCTCGATCCGACGCCCGAGAACCTGCACTTCCTGCACGCTTTCGCCCGCGTGCTGCTCGAAGGTGCGGACGTCTACCGACTCAGCGATGCCGAAGATCGCGAGCTGTATGAGGCCATTGAGAACGTGTACGTCCTGGACTCGAACCAGCGGCGCTTGTTCACGCTGGCCAATCTGGTGCCGCGAGAGATGGCGCGCCGCTTGAGCAAGTGGGTGGAGGGCGGACGCTATGCCGACCTGTTCGACCACGTCGAGGACACCCTGACCCTGCAGCGGTTCCAAGTGTTTGACTTCGAAGGAGCACGCGCGTACCCGGCAGTCCTCGAACCGTTGTTGTTCTACGTGCTGCATCGCGTGAGCGATCGTCTCGCCGCGTCTGCCGAGTCCGGTCAAATGACCCTCTGTGTGATGGATGAAGCCTGGCGGTTCATTCAACACGATCGCCTCAGGGCGTACGTGCAGGAGGCCCTCAAGACGTGGCGGAAGCGCAATGCCGCAATGATCCTCGCCACGCAGTCGATCGAGGACTTCGCGTCGGCCGACCTGCTGCGCACCGTGGTCGAGAGCTGCCCGACGAAGCTGCTCCTGGCCAATCCGTCGTTCGATCGCACGCAGTACGCCGAGCTGTTCCAGTTGAACGAGACGGAACTCGATTTGCTGGAAGGCTTGATGCCCCGCCGGCAACTGCTCCTGAAGCGTCCGAGACTTGCGAAGGTCCTCACGCTGAACATCGATCCGCGCTCGTACTGGCTGTACACCGACACGCCGATCGACAACGAACGCCTCGCCACCATGGTTCGTGAACACGGCTTCGAGGCAGGGCTCGATCGCCTGGCTGCCTCGGCTTGAAACGGAGGGTTGTGATCATGCGTCCGCGTTGGTTTTTCGCCGTCATCCTCACGTTGGTTTCTCTCGTCAGTCCGGTTGCCGCCCAAACGACCGGCATCCGTGAGGTAACCGCATCCGACCGCAGCGTCATTCCGCTCAACACGAAACTGCGCTTCACGACGATGGTCGTGCTGCCGCAGGACGAGGAGATTCTCGACGTCATCTGTGGAGATCGCGACTTCTGGGTGATCTCCGCGACCCAGAACATCGCACACGTGAAGCCGGCGAAGGACGGCGCGACGACGAATCTCAATCTCGTCACCGCGAGCGGTGCGATTTACTCGTTCCTGCTCACTGAGGGCAAGACGCCGCAGCCCGATCTCAAGGTCTATGTCACGGCCGACTCGAACATCGCGCGCGGCAAGCCGAAGTACTACTCGGCCAACCAGGTCGCGGCTCTCGAAGGCGAGCTGACCGAGGCCAAGGCGGCGATCCAACTGGCGCACGCGCGCAGCGAAGAAACGATCGCGAGCTTCCGGAAGGAATATCCGGCGACCCTCGCGTTCGCCTATGGCACGCCGAAGTACGAAAAGCCCTTCTTCGTGCGGTCAATCTGGCACGACGGCCAGTTCACGTACATCCGATCCGATGCTCGCGAGCTGCCGACGCTCTACGAGCTCCGGGACGGGCAGCCTTCGCTCGTCAACTTTCAAGTGCAGAACGGCACCTACGTTATTCCGAAGGTGCTCGATCGGGGTTACCTCGCGCTCGGCAAAGAACGCTTCGCATTCAACCAGGGGCAGTAGTCATGGCTGACAACGCACAGACGATGGCAGAGGGAACGGCGCCGGTCACCGACCGCCGCCCCACGCCGCTGGGCGTCCTTCCTCGGCGGATGCAGATGTGGCTGATGCTCGGACTCGCGTTCGGCATCCTCGCAATCATCATGCTGACCGGCCAATCGACGCCGGCAGAACGCCCGGTGTCGGCGGCAGCGACGCCGCAGCCACTCGCGATGAGTGCAGACCGCCTGCGCGACTATCAGGACCGGCTACGGGTCATCGACGATCGTGCCCGGCAGGAACCGATTACGCAGCCGCTGCTGGCGAATCCGAATCAGCGGATCGCGTACGACGCGGGACCAGCGGCGACAGCCACTCCCGACCCGTTAGAAGTGGACCGAAAGCGGCGCGAGTACGAAAGTCTGTTCGCCAGCAACGTGGTCATGAGCCGGCGCCCCGACGCGCAGCAATTGATGAACTCTCCGGCGCCGTCACGCGTCGCCCATTTATCAGCCGGACAAATGAACGACGTGCCGGCGCCGCCAAGCCTTGATGACGTCGCCGCTGCGGTGATGCGCGCGAGCGCGCGGCATGCGCCTCCGACACCGCCTGGCCCGCCGACGAACACCCCCGCCGACGCCGCGGCTGTTGGTTCAAGCAACACACTCATGCAGGCCGGTCGGACCATGAACGCGACGCCTGTTGCGACGGGACCGATTACGTCTACCGGTCCACTGCACCGCCTCCTGGAAGGGACCGTGATCGAAACGGTCCTCACGAACCGTCTCGACGGCGGTGTCGCCGCGCCGGTGAATTGTCTGGTGAGTACGCCGGTGTATTCGCACGACGGCCGATACGTCCTGATCCCGGCCGGATCGCGCGTGTTGGGCGAAACGAAACCAGTCCAGGGATTCGGCGACACGCGACTCGCTGTCGCGTTCGATCGCTTGGTGCTACCGGACGGCCGCACGTACCGGCTCGACTCGTTCATGGGACTGAACGACATCGGTGACGCCGGCCTGCGCGATCAAGTCAATCACCATTACCGTTCCACGTTCGGCGCCTCCGCAGCCGTCGGGCTCCTGACAGGCTTCGCGCAATCACTCAGCTCGTTTGGGTTCAACCGTGGCAACGGCGGAACCGTTGTGATCGCCGGCAACGTCGGCGATGCGACGGCGCAAGCCACCGCGCAGACGATGAATCGGTTCCTCAATCGGCTGCCGACAGTGACCATCCGTGAGGGCCATCGCGTCAAGGTCTACCTGACGAATGACTTGGAGCTGCCGGCGTACAACTCGCAACCCCGCGATCCGCGCACGCTGCTCGTGGGCGTCCGCTGAAGGAGACCCGCTATGGCACGCATTCTCACGCTGGCCGCAGTGCTCACCGTCCTGGCGGCACCTGTTCAAGCGCAGTGGGTCGTCCATGATCCCGGCAACTTCGAGCAGGCAGTCCTGATTGCCGAGCGCACGCTGCGCGAATACCAGGTGCTCCGCGACCAATACGAAACGATGGTGCGGATGGCACGTGGGCTCGGAAACATGGACCGATACCGCATCCCGACGATCGGGACTGCGTCCCACGACACCAGTCGGTGGGAGTACGGCCGACCGTGGCTGCAGGGGATGAACAGTGGTGATCCCACGGGCGCGGCGTACTGGGCGACGACACGTCGACTGGAACGGCCGAACAACACGCTGCACCAGCTGCCCGCCGCCGCTCGCCAAGCGCTCGAAAAGGCGTACGCGACTGTCGAGATCACTGACTCCGTCGCGATGATGGCCGGTCACCAGGTCGCGCTCGTCCGTGGGTACACGGGCCGAACACAACAGGCAATCAACGCGTTGGAGGCCGACGTCCTGAACGGTCTCGAGCGGTACCACGAAATGACGGCCATTCTGGACAAGGTCGCGGCCGGTGAACTCATTGGCCGTCGGCAGGACATGGCCACGAATCAGCTGCTCTCGCATGCACTCGAACAGCTGTTGGCGCGAAGCAAACGCCAGCGTGATACGGAGGCTGCCGCGATGAACATGCGGCTGCTAGGCATGCGCAGTGGCCGAGTGGCTGGTGCGAGTCTGGTCAGGGGCGCAGCCAGCGATTTGCGCACGTGGCGGCAGCCATAGGAGGTTCCATGCGTCGCAGGATTACCGCGGTTCTTGTTGGCGGACTCGTGCTCGGCAGCCTGGGCTCGGCGTCGGCGTTCGTCGTGAGCGATCCGCTTACAACGGCTCGAAATGCGGTCACCGCGGTTTTAAAGAGCCAGATCGTCGAAACGCTGATCGAGCAGCAGAACCGGCTGCGTCGGATGGCACGTCGACTCAGCGCGCACACGAATCTGGACAAGTACTCGCTGCCGGATCCTCCGAAATGGCGCACGCACGGTTCTGACGACTTCCAGTTCTCTCAGGCGTACAACGACGCGCTCATCTTCGGCGATGCCGAGGGAACGGCCTATCTCGGGATCAGCCGGTCGGTCGCGCCGGCGAGTGAAGCGTTGAGCCGGTTGAGCCCTCGTGCCCGCGAAGCGGTGATCGCGCAACTCGCCACGCTCAACTTGACCGACGCCACTGTGATCGCCGGCACTCACCAGAGCGGGCAACTCCGCTTGAGCGGCCGGAAGCACGAACTGCAGGCGATCGAAGCATTGGAAGCGCACGTCGTCGATCCGTCACACGAACAGAGCGCCACGGCGGTGCTGGACAAGATCAGCGGCGCCGTGCTGATCGGGACACGCCAAAAGCAGGCGCGTGTGCAGCTCCTCACCGGGATCGTCGAGCAACTGCTCATCGAGAGCAAACGTGCGCGTGACACGGAGACTGTCGCGCTGAACATGCAGCTCAATCGGCTCCGAGCCGCTGCCGATTGGGGTGAGGGCGGCGGCAGCATGCTGACTGGCGCGAGTCATCACCTGCGCACCTGGCGTCAGCCGTGAGGAGACCTCAATGGAACCGCAACCGAACCTGGCGATCGTCGCGACGATTCAGCAGGCAATCAGCACGCTGCTGACGACCTACGAGCCGGAGTTTCTCCGGTTCGGACATTCGCTCTTCATGGCGTTCGCAACCATCCTCATCGTGTGGCAGGGCATCCGAATGATGCTGACCCACGACACCCTTGGCGACGACATGTTTCGCTTCGCCAAGCTGCTCCTCTTCGTGTCGTTCGGTTATGCGCTGATCGCCTTCTATGAGTCGCCGATTCCGGGTATCGGGGTGTCGTTCAGCAATCTGATCACAGACCAGGCACACATGTTCCAGAACATTCTCGAGGCCCGGTCGCTCGAACTCGTCTACGAGCACCTCGATACGCTCTGGGGGCAGTTCGTTCAGCCCGACGCCTGGTCGATTCTCGCCAACCTGCTGTATTGGCTGCTGCTGATCGTCGTGACGCTTGCGAAGGTGATCTCGCTGGCGATCGTCGCGTTCGGAATGATTGCGAGCGCCATTTGCGCGTTGGTCGGGCCGATTTTCGTCCCGTTCTTCATCGTCCCCAAGCTCGACTGGCTGTTCTGGTCGTGGTTCAAGGCATTCGTCCAGTACTCGTTCATTCCCGTGATCGCGTTCGCGTTCCTGATGATTTTCGAGCGGTTCATCTTTCGGTATCTCACGACCCTCCCGCCGGGGATCACTGAGGACTACTACCTTGTGTATGGCCTTCAGGCGATCGTGGTCATTGGCGTGTTCGCGGTAGGCATTCTGCTGGTGCCGTCGCTGACGAGTTCGATCTTCTCTGGTCGCGGCGGTGAGAGCGTGATTCAGGAGCAAGTCCGCCTGTTCCGGTGATTGGAGGAGAGCCGTGGCCTACATGCGAGAGACACGGAGGCTAAACCGGCTTGCGTCGAGGAGGTTCACGCGCCGTTACCTGACTGCCTTCGGCATAGCGGCGCTGATCGGGCTGGCGATCGGAATCGTGTGGGTCATCGCCGGTCTGCTGCACTTTCATCCGCTGTGGTAGGAGCACTGGCTTATGTCCGCCGTCGTTGCTGACCTCAATCCGAAGACGTTGCAGAACGCGAAGCGCCAGTTCGTGGAGGTGTACGGGTCCGCGCTGGTGATGAACACCTACCTGAAGCTGGCGTTAATGCTCGTCTCTCTCCTTGCCCTTGGTTTGCTGTTTCTGAATTTCCGTACGCAGGCGGCTGCGGCAAACGTCCGGCCGCTCGTGGTGCGGATCGATGATGTCGGCCGAGCCGAGGCGGTGCAGTACGACGCGACCGCCTACCAGCCTCAGGCGCCCGAGCTGCGCTACTTCCTGACGCAATTTGTCGTGAAGCATTTCAGCCGAATCCGAGCGACCGTCCAGCGCGAATACCCCGATTCCCTGTTCTTTCTGGAGCCAAGTCTGGCCGACGCCACCATCGCGCAGAACGAGCAGAGCCGGACGCTCGAAACGTTCCTCACGACGCCGTCGGCCGACGAAGTCGACATCGTGGTGCAGAACGTCAGCCTGAGCGAACTGACCAAGCCTCCGTATAAGGCCAGCGTCGCATTCCAGAAGGTGCTGTACACGCCGGGAACCCGCGTCGAGCGGACCCGCGAGACTTATGTTGCGCAGATCGATTTCGTGATGCGGGAGCACGTCCCCAACGAGTTCGTGCGGGTGAATCCGCTCGGGCTGCAGGTGACCTACTTCCGTGTTGATCAGGCGTTCGAGGAGAGCCGGCAATGATCGCGAATGCTGCGTTGCTCGCGGTCCTGACCGTGTTTCTGCTCGCCGCCTGGCTCGCCGGCGAACTGACGTTCCTCGCGCCTTACAAGGCTGCGCTGTTCCGGTTGCACGGCGTCTTCATCGGGCAAATGGCGCTGCTCGTCTTCCTGAATCTCTGCGCCGCCTATTACCTACTCGGCCGGTGGTTCTTCCTCCGGGAGACCGGGCGCAAGTTGACGCATATGGACCGAGATCTCATCGCGTCCGAGGGCATCCGTGAGGACGTGCCGCCGGAGCTTTGGTCCACACGAGGGTGAGATGTTCGACGGCCTCGACCCGCGTTCGCACGACAGCCGGGAGCGTGAGGCGCACGACCCCCGCGACGAGTCGCTCGACCCGCGCGATGTGTTCACGCGCGACCTCGACCTCCCGCGTGGCCTTGAGCGCGAGCGGGTTCACGTCCCCGGCCATGACCAGGACTATCAGCTCCGGGGATCGGAGGTACGCGCGCTCGCGACGATCGGAGCGTTTCGCGTCGTCCCAGCAGACGAACTGCGGGACCAGCACGCACGCCCCGGCGACGTTCGGCATGGCGACCTGGAGCGCCTTCGGAGCGCCGGGCTCATCCGCACGGTCGCGCCGCTCGATCGCGACGGGCGCCGCACTGTCGTCGTCAGCCTGACGGAACGCGGACGAGAACTCCTCGAAAGTCACCGCAGTCGCGATGCCGAGACTTTCCAGACGTTCTATGCGGGAGCGGTGAAGGCCCGCGAACTGTCACACGACGCCCAGCTGTGTCGGGCGTACATGCGCGCTGCGGAGAAGCTGCAGGCACACGGTGCGCGCGTCGAGCGAGTCGTCCTCGACTACGAGATGAAGCGCGAGTACCAGAAATTCCTGCAGGAGCGAAACCGCGATCGCGCGCACAGTGACGGCCGGCCCGATCGAACCCGTGAAGAAGTCAAACAGTGGGCGACCGAGCACGACCTGCCGGTCCTGAATGACCGCGTCCAGTTCCCGGATTTTCGGATCGAGTACGAGCATCCCGACGGCCGCCGCGATGTCGAAAACGTGGAGGTCACCACGGTCCATTACCGCGGCACGCACGCGTCGGGAAAGGCCGCCTCGGGCTTCACGAGGTTCCGGGGAAACACCGCCAGAGTCGGCGGATCGCACACCGGTAACGGCAGTTCACCGTTTGATCCCGACGCGGCGGAGGAACTGCTGCGATGACCTGGGAGCAGCGCGTGTCGAACGTAGCCCAGCAAGGCTTCACGGAGCGACAGGCTGCGTTCCTCGTAACAGTGATGCTCCACGCGGGTGTTTGTGTTCGACGCCAATATTGTGCGTTCGCGCGCATTGGTTACGGTCAGGTGGTGTGCGACTTCTTCGGGTCCCTCGTCGACCGCGGGTATGCGTCACCTCATCGATGCGGAAGCCCGCGATGGCGCGTCTTTCACATCCACCACAAAGGGCTCTACAAGGCCATCGGCGAACCGCATAACCGGCACCGAAAACCGATGGCCGTGGCGCGTGCCGTTGAGCGCCTCATGGTGCTCGATGCCGTGCTGACGGATCGGCAGCGGACGTGGCTTGCGACCGAGCGCGACAAGCTCACGTATTTCACGCTCACGCATCGCATCCCCCGCCAGGACCTGCCATCACTAATCTTTCGCGCCGAAGACGCGGAAACCGTGCGCTACTTCCCGGACAAGCTCCCGATCGGACTCGACGAGGACGGCCGAACGCACGTGTTCGTCTTTCTGGTCGTTCAGGATGTGCCGATCGACTTCAGGAGCTTTCTCGAGCGGCATGCGGAACTCCTCAGAGCATTGCCTGCGTGGACGGTCCGAGTCCTGATACCCGCTCCGAAGAGGACCGCCGTTCCCCTTTACGAGGCTGCCTTTCGCGAACAGCTGGCGTCGCCGCTTCGTCCGAGCGTTGTCGACGATTTGCGCTGGTATTTCCGCGCCCGACGTCGGCGTCCGGCTGACGCCGAAGAGCGATTCGATCAGGCAGTGAAAGCATTCAGCGCTCCACGGTTCCAGGCGCTGTATCGGGCGTGGATCGAACGTGGAGATCCGGTGCTCGAGGCGACACAGTCCGCCACGTTAGCGGATGCGATAGCCCGCGGAACGGGCCGGTTGGAAATTCATGTCTTGCCGCATCAGTACGCGCATCTCTCACCCCTGGTCGGCACGGCGTGAGGGATACGGTCGAGCGAGGAACTACCCGAGGAACGCCGGGGGCGGGTTTCTCGCTCAGCCGAAAGGCGCGGTGAGTCGCGACGGAGGGTACGAGTGAGAACGTCGGAGAGTCGGCTCGGTGCGCGTAACCAGCGCGAGCGCAACGACTTGGGTGGGATGCAGCGAAAGCGCGCTCGACCCGTCGGCCGGCGTTCTTTGCCGGCCCGAAAACCTGCTCGAGTACCGCAGCCGGGGCGTGAGCGACCCCCTTCCGCCGCCCGGCGGCTGGTTCCAGCCGCGGCCCCAGGGGTCGCTCACGCCCCGGCTGCGGGTGCACATGTGAACGGCCACGTGACCGGACATGTACGGCGCCGTGTCCATGCGCATGAACGTGACATGGAGCGTGACATGTCGCCGATCTGGCGGCCGACGGAGGAGGCGTCGACCAATGTGTCGCGTCAAGCGCAATGTCCCCGAACCAGGAGTCACCTATGCCAGTAATCAAGCCTCGCACGCGCGGTAAACAGTTCGTCCGCCACACGACGCGTCTCGATCGCGAAAACAACGAGACGCTGTACGCCTACGCGCAGTTCATCGGCGAGTCAGCCGAGTACGTCCTGAATCAGCTGGTCGAGACATTTCTCGGCAAGGACAAGGAGTTTCTCGCGTGGCGAGCGGAGCACCCTGACTCGTACGTGCCGCTGCCCGTTCGCCAGCGGCGCCAACAGAAGCGCGCAGCCAACGTGGACCGCGTACGGTCAGCCGGCGTGAGACAGGCAGTCGCGGCGGCTGGATAGCGCGAGGCAGAGAAGACGATGGTCGCGAACATTCTCGCGGCACGTGCGCTGGTCGCGATAATCGTGGCAGCGGCGGTCGGCACGTGGGGTGTCACTGCGCATCCGGTGAACACGGACGACCCGTTCATCGGCCTGATCGCGCTGCAAAACCCGCGTGTGTTCCATGCGCTCGCGTACGGTTACGCGACACTCTGGTTCTCGACGACGTTCTTCGCGGCGTCACTTGTCCTGTCCGTGTTCGCGATCGTGGCGCTTGGGCGTACCCCACGTGTACGAGTTCGCGCGCTGCCACCGTACCCGGCTCCCGAGTCTCGGCCGACTCCGGCACTCGTCCTTGGCGAGGCGCATTTGCCGCGCACGTTCGGACCGGCGCCGACGCCGAACTGGCTGACGATCCCGCAACGCGGCCTCTACACGGGCGTCATGATTCTCGGCGCCGTCGGCACCGGAAAAACGTCGGCGTGCATGTACCCGTACGTCGATCAACTGGTTCGATGGAAGGCCGGCGATCCGGACCGCAAGGTGGGTGGGCTGGTGCTGGAAGTGAAGGGCGACTTCTGCCAACAGGTCCGGCGGATGATGCGCGCGGCGAATCGCGAGGGTGACTACCTCGAAATCGGCCTCAATACCGGCGTCTGCTACAACCCCCTGCACAACGACCTGGACCCGTACGCGGTCGCGTACGCGATCGGCAGCCTGCTCAATAACCTATTCGGAAAATCGAAAGAGCCGTTCTGGCAGCAGGCGTACACCGATCTTCTGAAGTTTGTCATCTCGCTGCGTCGGATCACCGACGGGTACACGACGCTCGCCGAGGTGTACCGCTACATCATCGAAGACGAACTGATTCGGAAGAACCTGCAGACCCTCAAGAACCAGTTCGATCACCCACCGGATGTCCTTGCCGTCGGCCGCGAGTGGTACCAAGGTGACATCCGTCAGACGCCGTGGACGCTATGGGTACCGCTTGGCGACACGCACGTGGGACACCCATACGACGCGGAACTCGAAGCGTACCTGGCCGGTCACGACATTCCATTCGAACTGCGCACGGGTTCAGACGCGATCTGCGCAGACCGCCGTCACCGCTACGAGGCCATCCACCGGTGGTTCTACAACACGTGGAGTCGGCTGGATCCAAAGGTGAAGGCGTCCATCGTCGAGGGCGTCGTCGTGTTCCTGTCGCTGTTCGATGAGAACCCGGCGGTGCACCGCGCGTTCTGTCCGTCGCGCCAGACGTACATCACGCCGCCCAAAGCGGGCGAGCCCAGACCGCTGCCGCCGCTCGAGGATCTGCTCGAGACCGGCCACGTCCTTGGTCTGAACTTTCCAGTGGCCATGAACCCGGCGCTGGCGCGCGGCCTCGGCGTGATGTTGAAGCTGGATTTCCAGCGTGCCGTCCTGCAGCGGATCCCGAAGATTTCCGCCGAGCCGCGGCGGCCATGGCGGGACATTCTGTTCGTTGCGGACGAGTACCACGCCTTTGCCACGGTCGGCGAAACGGACCCTACGGGCGACGAGCGTGCGTTCGCGTTGTCGCGTCAGGCACGACTGATCCCGATCGTCGCCACGCAGAGTATCTCGTCGCTTCGATCGGCACTGGCGAGTGACGAGGCATGGCGGACGCTGCTGCAGTGCTTCCGCACGAAGGTGTTCCTCGCGACGAGCGACGAATTCACCGCCCGCATCGCGGCCGAACTGTGCGGGCGGGCGGACCGGCTCAAGGCGCGGTACACGCTGGCCGAAGGCGGCCAGGGCGGGCACATCTCGCTGCTGTCCGGGCGCGCGACCGCGTCGAAGCACAGTCTCAGCGCGAGCAAGACGTACATGCTCGAATCCGACTACGTCTTTCAGCCGCGCGTGTTCACGGAGCTTCAGCACGCACAGGCGATCGCTGTGCCCTACGACGGGCTGAATCCGCTGCCGCCGCAGTACTGCTACCTGAAGCCGTACTACCTCGACGTCCAAACGAGCTACTTCGACCACGTCGCACAGGGGGCGTTATGAGCAGCCTGGATCGGATTCTGCCGTTTCTCCGACCCATTGAGGATCTGCTCCGTGATCCCCAGATCACCGAAGTTATGGTGAACGCGGGCGGGGCGCGGGTCTTCGTCGAGCGCAACGGACTGATCGAGTTCGTGCCCGATCGGGTGCTCGAACCACGGAACCTGACGGTTGCAATCAAGAACATCGCCCGCGCATGCGGCGACGAAATCTCCGAGATCCAGCCGCTGCTCGATGCGCGGCTCGAGGATGGCTCACGTGTGGCGGCGATGTTTCCGCCCTGTGCCGTCGCCGGACCCGCGCTGACGATTCGCAAGTTCACCCGCCGTTACAGCTTGGACGACCTCGTGGCAGTCGGCGCCTTGATGCCGGCCGTCGCGGCGCAGCTCACCACCGCCGTCGCGGCGCAGAACAACATCCTGATCGCCGGCGGTACCGGTACCGGCAAGACCACGCTGCTCAATGCGCTGGCGGCGCGTATACCAGACGACGACCGGATCATCGTCATCGAGGAGACGGCGGAAATTCACTTGGATAAGCCGGACGTGTTGCGGTTCGAGGCACGGCGTGCGCAGGCGCCGCTCGGACAGGAACAGCCGCTGCCGGCGATCACGATCGCCGATCTCGTACGCGCCAGCCTCCGGCATCGGCCCGACCGCGTCCTCGTCGGCGAGGTACGTGGCGCCGAGGCCTTCGATCTGCTGCAAGCGCTCAACACCGGACATCTCGGCAGCTTGACCACGATTCATGCGAATTCAGCCGAACAAGCGTTGACGCGCCTCGCACATTGCGTCCTGACGGCCAGCGTGGGCCTGCCGCACCGCAGCGTGCGCGAAGCGATTGCCCTGGCCATTCATCTGGTCGTCCACATCGCGCGCGTCAACGGCGTGAGACGTGTCACCGAAGTCGCACGGGTCGGCGGATACGAGGCGGCGAGCGACCGATTCATGCTCGACACCGTCGCGCGCCTCGGTCTCCTCGAAGGAGGCGTGGCGGCATGAACAGCGCCCTGCGACGTCCGCCGCTAGTTCCGCGCGTCGATCGCGCTGCACCGCTGCAATTCCTGCGCACTGCTTACGACACGGATGACTGGATCGCGGTGTTTCTGAAGCAGTACGAGAGCGGCGAAGCCGTTCAGCGCGTCGGCCCGGCAACGCTCTTCCAGCAGCCAAACGTGCAGGCGTGGCTGCGGTTGATGAACGCGCGTCACTTCAATGTCTACGTGAGTGTCAACGCGATCACACCAGGGCGGCGGACGAGAACGCGAGAGGCGATTCGAGCGATTCGCCACGTATTCGTGGAGGTCGACCACGACGGCCGCGGCGTCCTGGCGACGATCAACGCGCGTCGCGATCTCCCGACGCCCTCATACGTGCTGCACTCGTCACCCGACCGCGTGCATGTGTTCTGGCGCGCGACTGGGTTCACCAAGTCGGCTGCCGAGCAACTGCAAAAGTATCTGGCGTGGGAGCTGGGCGCAGATAGCGCCGCCACACCGTGCTCGCAGACGACTCGGTTGCCTGGTTTCCTCAACTACAAGTACGCACCGCCGGCACTAGTGCGGGCGAAATACGGTCGGGCGACGCGCGTGTACACACCGGATGATTTCCCGACGCCACCTGCAAAGGCAACGAGACGTGCGACATCAGTCACGTCAGCCGCGCGTCCGTCGACTGACGTGATCGAGCGCGCGCGTCGATACCTGGCGGCGCTGCCGCCTGCGGTCTCGGGTCAGCACGGTGACGTCACGACATTCCGCGCGTGCTGCAGGCTGGTGCGTGGATTCCTGCTGTCTGACGACGACGCCCTCGCGCTGCTCCACGAGTGGAATGCACGCTGCGAACCGCCGTGGAGTGAACGCGAGCTGGTCGACAAGATCCGGCGCGCCCGGCGTTACGGCCGGGAGCCGCTCGGCGGATTACTGGAGGCGCGAGATGCCTGACCTCGTCGCCCAACGAATTTACGACACGCCCGTTTGCGTGTTCGTAGAACCGCATGCGCCATATCGCCCATGCGGAATCCCTGTTCGCCGGCTCCATATCGACCCGCGCGAACGTAGCCGGTGCCGTACGTACATCCCTACGGCACCCTTGGAGGGCACGTATGTCCAAGCACGAAGGCGAGCTCGTGTCCGTGAAGATCATCCCCAACGAACGCGGCAAGCCGCCAGGCAAGCTTGCCGATGCGGAGGTGGTCTTCGCAACCGATGCCGGCCCGCTCAGCGGTCTCAAGCTGATCGGGTTTGCCGTCTGGGAGCGTCACGATGGGGGGAGAAGCGTGTCGTTTCCCGCCAGGCAGTACTCCGTGAACGGAGTGCGGCGGAATTTCCTGCTCCTTCGGTCCTCAAATCGAGCACTCGAAGCACAGGAACCGCTCCGGCAATACATCCTCGACGCGTACAGCCGCCTCGAGGAGAGTGCCTGACCATGCGGAACCGTCGGACGGCTCGGCCCATTGCCCAGCCGTCCGGCGCCCGTTCGGATCTGCGCTAAAGGAAGGCCATCATGGATACCGCCACCGTTTCCGTCCTTCGCCGGCCTGAGTTGGTGACTCCGGAGGGAGTGACCAAAACCGATGCCGTGCGGAAGCTCACCGTCAAAGCGATCTTCCTGCTGTCAGAGAGTGGCCGCAAAGCGTCGCTCCTCGCGGGGGGCGATGGTCGCGAGCTGCAAACGATCAACGTCGACGTACCCGCGAATCGACTCCATCTGGTCGTCGTCGATCCTGATGGCAAAGCGCGCCTGAAGCTCCGGCCGCGTTACGAGGTCAGGCCTGACGGCCGCGTCGTCCAGATCGGCACGCCGCCGGTATACGACCGCCCGCCGACCATCGACGAGCTGTTTCTGGCCGCCGCCAAGAATCACGAGCTCGAACGTGCTTTCGTCGCGCAGGGGTCCGGCCGCCGTGCACGCACGAAGGCGGCGCTGCGCGAAGTGAAGCTGCAGCTCGCCGAGACGTTTCTCGCGACGCCCGAACAGCGCGCGCGCATTCACCCACCGCCGGAGCCGAAACGGTGCTGGTTGGATGGCCCTGACGGTAAAGTGCTGTTCGACGCCGATCGCGACCAGGGCATCGTGCGCGAAGTGCCGGCGGAAGCATACCGACGTTATCGCGCCGAGGAGCGCGTGCGGCGACAGCGCAATTCACAGGAGCGCAAACGGCGACTGGCCGTACGGGACGGGAAGAAGCAGGTGGTTGCCGAGTGGATCGCCACGAACGGCACGCCAGACCAGCAGGACCGCCAGGCGAAGGGGCTGCTGCCGTTCCACGAAGCGCGAGAAGCGATCGCCGACAAGATGTTTGAACCGCTACGTGACTGGCCGCCGTACGCGCGCAACGGCCCCGCCATTATGGAGGCGCACTTGCGGCGGTATCCCGAATACAAGGACGCGGTGATCACCGAACGGGATCTCGCCGTTTCGGATGAGAACGCCACGCAGGCCTCGGCGGCGCAGTGGGCACGCGCGCAGGAGGCACGCGCGCTCCTTCCCGATGCGACCGTCACGTTGCGTTCGCATCGCTTGACATGGAGAGAGCATCCCGAAGCGCCGGCGCTCACGCTCTACGGCCTACTTGTAGTGCGGACGTTCGGACCGATTGTTCTCCGTCGAGAATTCGCAGTGCCGCAGGATCTGTGATGAGAGCGACCGTTCCGAGCATCAGCGCCGCCGACCGCGCGCGCACGCTCCTGGAGAACATGCGTCGGACTCCGATGGTTCGTGGCGGGCGCTTGCTGGAACCGCGGCGCCTGCTGAAGGCACACATCGAGAGCGCGATGATCGATCACGACGTGCCAGAACGACTTGCCGAGCGTATCGCCTTGCAACTCGTGCTGAAGTGCCCATCAACGCAGTTGGGTGATGGTCCGGTATGGGACGCTCTCGCCAAGCAAGTACGCGCCGAAGTAGACCAGTTGCGAGAGCGCCTCGGCCTCACCGATCGTTTGCTCACCGTCGGCGTGCCGAAGCTGTCGGCGGACGACATCGAGCGCCTCTTCGAAGAGATGCGACGAGTTGACGCGAGATATGGCCGGACGCTCGCGGAAGCGGCGCTGGATGGTGCGGAACCGTGGGCAATGGCGCGCCGCTACGGCAAGGCGTTCACGGAGGCCGTCAGGCGGCTTTCGGGCAAGAATCCACGAATTGCCCGCACGCTTGCCGCCGCGGGGTTTCGGAGTCGACATCCCCTCGCGAATGCGCTGGAGTACCTGAGCCGGTTCGACACGCTCGTTCAGGAATTCGAAGGCGACGTGGGGTTTGCGCGAACGGTCGCGAAGGCAGCATTCATTGCACCCGACCCGGTACGGGCCGCTCGGCAGTTCGTACGCGACTACCAGACGGTCGTACGCGAGTTAACCGCACAAGGGATGGAACCCTCCATCGCACGGTCATTGGCTGGAATCGCAGCTCTATGTGGAGATCCGTTGAAGACCGCATCCACACTGGTGCAGAAGTTCCGCGATGTGGAGAAAATCGTGAAGCGCACGCACCCGCACGTTGCGAGAAGCGTAGCGCTCGCGGCATGTCGCGCGACGGATCCCATCGCGACAGCGCGCGATTACGTCACCAACTACGATCGCATTCTGGAAACGTTCGAACAGGTCGATCCTCGGCGCGCGCGTAAAGTCGCGAATCAAGCGTTTCGGACACACGATCCGATGGCCTGGGCGACACGGTTTCATCGGCAGCTCGCTCGCGCGAGCGCCTGATGACTCGCGCCATCGTGGGCAACCGCTCGTGGGGCGCGATCAGATATGCGGCACACATTGGTTACGCGGGACGATTAGATCCGACTGCTGCACTGCCGTCTTTGATCGGGCCATCACCCGACGCGCCGTCTTGACGAACTCAGTCTTTTCGTTGCCGATGTCGCCATGGCGCGGCAGTGTATCGTCTCGTCAGAGCGAGTTCAACGCGGTGTCTAATGAATGTTTGAACGAGCCCCCGATTGCCATTGCCGTTGCGGAATCTCGCGGATAGGTGTGGTGTGACGGTCCGGGTATTCATACGCGTTGATGTCGCCCCGCTCGAACATCTCGGCAAGACCTAAGTCGTCGGGTGTCGGGTCACGAATCAGATCAGGGTCAACGCCTGGGCACACCGCTGGAGGGACGCAACATCAATGGCGCATTCGGCTGCGATTCTGATGAGTCGAACGCCAAGAAGTGTGGACAAGGTTTAGAGTTCTCATATGCCAGATCTTCCGATTGCCTGCACGCTCGGTCCGGCCGCCCTGAAGGCGCGACGACAGGGCCTCCTGAGTGAGTTAGTGCAATGCGCTCAAGAACGGTTGGAACTGCCGGAAGGCTACCGCTTGCGCTTCGTGGCATCCGGCGAGACCCTCCTGCGCATCGCGCAAGCGATCGACGCCGAACGTCAGTGCTGCCGGTTCCTCAGGTTTACGCTCGCCGTGGAGCCGGACGAAGGGCCGATCGCCCTCGATCTCACCGGCCCGCCGGGCACGCGTGAGTTCCTCGTGGCACTGCTCAAATCATGATGCCGTCGATCTTGGCGTTCGTGGCCGCGGCGTTCCTTGAAATTGCGGGATGCTTTGCGTTCTGGTCCTGGCTCCGGCGCGGAGCGTCGCCGATTGTAACCGTCATCGGATTGGCGAGCCTGATTGGGTTCGCTGTAATCCTGACGCGGGTAGACAGCGCCTTCGCCGGACGTGCGTACGCCGCCTATGGCGGCATCTACATCGCCGCGTCCTTGGTCTGGTTATGGAGCGTGGAAGGCCAGCGACCGACTCCGTCAGACCTCCTGGGCGCCGGCCTGGCGATCGGTGGCGCGCTGGTGATCATCTCGCTGGCCCCGAAGACGCCATAAATGGCGTGTCCGCGCGCGAGTCGAACCAGAGGCGTGGCGTCGCGGGCGCTGAACGGATTCCCAAAGTTGAACGCCCATCGCGCGCCGGTCGGATTACTGACGACGCCGTGTCTGCGACCGTTACTGGGCTCAGCAGACACATGAGCCCGAATATCCCGTCGGCCATACAATCTGTTGATGCCCGTGTCGGATGATCATCGCGTGCACGGTCGTGCCGACCTGATCTCCCGCACGAGTAGGCCGCAGGCATGGCTTAGTGCAGATCGAGGTCCCGTCGCGGTCGCGCTCGCAACCCGTGCACTCTCCATCGGAGCGATCGCGTTCGGACTTCTCGATCGCACTCCAGACATGACGACCGCGAGCCGCGCCTTTTGACGCCGTGCTCCCACCACCGATCGCCGACTACGCCGTTATAGGTGACTGCCGGTCTGCGGCCCTCATATCGCGCGAAGGCTCCATTGACTGGCTCTGCCTGCCCCGTTTTGACAGCCCGTCGGTGTTCGCCTCAATCCTCGACCCCGATCGCGGAGGACGCTTCCTGATCCGGCCGACCGGGCCGTCAACCGTGGTCCGACGCTATATCGAAGACACCAACGTGCTGGAAACGACGTTCACGACGGCATCGGGGGTGTTGCGCACGACCGACGTCATGCCGGTCGACTCTGAGGCAGCCAAGGCTCGCGAGCTCTGGCCCGATCACGAGATCCTCCGCAGGATCGAATGTCTGGCCGGAGAGGTGCAAGTGCAGGTCCTGTTCGCCCCACGGTTCGAGTACGGACGAATACCTCCACGCATCGATTCGCGGCGTGCGGGACTCTTCTACTGCGAGCATGGCGCCCGTGAACTCAGCTTGGCGACCGACATGCCACTGGCGGCTGGGGCGGAACAGAGAACGCTTGCAGGGGCGGAACGGTTGACGGCCGGCGGCCGCCGCTACTTCTCCATGACCTATGCCCACGCTATGCCGGGCGTCCTTGCTCCTCTAGGCGCGGAGGCCGATCGACGAATCGAGCGGTCGATCGCGTGGTGGCAAGAATGGGCGGCAGCCTGCCGCTATCAGGGACCGTACCGGCAGGCCGTCATGCGAAGCGCCCTGGTGCTCAAGCTTCTGAGCTATTCACCATCCGGCGCAATCATCGCCGCGCCGACTACGTCATTGCCGGAGAAGATCGGCGGCGTACGGAATTGGGATTACCGCTATTGCTGGCTGCGGGACGCGTCGCTGACGCTTCGCGCGTTGTGCGATCTCGGCTTCGAGGTCGAGGCCGAGTCGTTTCTGTCCTGGCTGCTGCACGCCACACACCTCACGTGGCCTCGCGTTCGGATGGTCTATGGTGTGTTCGGCGAATCGAAGCTCGCGGAACGTGAGCTCACAAGCCTCTCGGGATATCAGGACTCACGCCGCGTTCGTATCGGAAACCTCGCTGCCGAACAGCTTCAGCTCGACACGTATGGAGAGCTGCTGGAGTCGGCGTTCGTCTGGCTCTCGCGAGGTGGAACGCTGGACCGCGCGTCGCGATCCAACCTGGTGGAGCTCGGTCGCGCCGTCTGTCAGCACTGGCGCGAGCCGGACGATGGCATCTGGGAGCGCCGCGCCGGGCGTCGACACCACACCCACTCGAAAGTCATGTGCTGGCTCGCGCTCGACCGTCTGCTCAAGCTCCACGCGTCGGGACACCTGCGAGTACCCGAACAGGACTTCTCCAGAGAACGAGATGCCCTTCGCGTCGAGATTGAAGGCAGGGGATTCAACGGACGTTTGGGAAGCTATGTCTCCGCATTCGATGGCGACGAGGTTGACGCGAGTTTGTTGGTGCTGCCTCTCCATGGTTATACCGCTGCGGATAGCTCTCGTATGCGGTCGACGTGTGACAGAATCCGCGAATGTCTCGGCGTAGACAGCCTGCTGTTCCGGTATCGAGAGAGCGACGGCTTGCCAGCCGGCGAGGGAGCGTTCGGCATTTGCGGCTTCTGGGAGACTGAATGTCGGGTGCTGCAGAACCGACGGGCGGCAGCCGGCCGGCAGTTCGAGGATCTCCTGGGAATGGCCAACGACCTCGGGTTGTTCGCCGAGGAAATCGATCCCCATACGCACGCGGCCCTCGGCAACTTCCCGCAGGCGCTGACCCACGTCGGCCTTATCAATGCCGCGCTCACATTAGAGCAGGCTGATCGCGCATGAACGTCACAAGCATTGTGCTGTGGGGATTCGTGGCGACGATCGCGCTGACGACGATCATGGCGGTGAGTCACGGAGTGGGCCTGACGCGTATCAGCATCCCATTTCTGCTGGGCACCATCATCACCCCGAATAGGGACCGTGCGCTGGTCACCGGAGTGGCATTCCACATCATAAATGGATGGATGTTTGCGTTCTTATACGCTGCTATTCTCGAGGCGTTCGGCCGCACCGACGCATGGATCGGAGCCGGAATCGGCTTCGCCCAAGCGCTCTTCGTCCTCGCCGTCGGCATGCCGCTCCTGCCGGGAGTTCATCCGAGGATGGTCAGTGAGTACTACGGACCAACGCCCAATCGGCGGTTGCAGCCGCCCGGGTTCATGGCGCTCAACTACTGGCGGCAGACCCCGATCGTCACGATCGCCGCACACGTGGTATACGGAGCGATCATCGGCGGGCTGTACGAGCTCGCTTCCAACTGAGCGTCAGGTGGTGCCCAGCCACACCTGTACTCGTCTCTGTGCGACCCGTCTAAACGGATCGCTCTCGTCCCTCGAACGTGACGGCGACCGTAGGCGGCTCGCGTATACTGCCGGCCAGATCTCGCATTCCGCGTGCGCGCGATGAAGTTTCTGCTCAGTCAGCTGGCGTACTTGACGTCAGAACGTGACGCGCGCGCCAACCTTCGCGCACTCGCGAAGTACTTCGCCTTTCTCGCCCTGCTGGTGACGGCGTACGCCTTTCTGTTTCACGTCATCAAGTTGCAAGTCGAGAACGAGCCGCATTCCTGGGTGACGGGCTTCTACTGGACGCTCGTGGTGATGACCACGCTGGGCTTCGGTGACATCACGTTCACCAGCGACATCGGCCGGATCTTCAGCATCATCGTACTGCTTTCAGGCGTGGTGTTCCTCCTTGTGATGCTTCCGTTCCTGTTCATTCGGCTGTTCTATGCACCCTGGCTCGAGGCCCGCGTGCGACTCCGCGCACCGAGAGAACTACCGCCGGGGATGCGCGATCACGTGATCATCGCCGAGTACGATGCGATTGCCGCCGGCCTTGCCGAGCGGCTCACGGCCGAGCGGATTCCCTACGTGGTGATCGAGCCCGACCCCGGCCGCGCGGGACAGCTGTTTGGTGATCGGATTTCGGTATTGGCCGGCGAGAACGACAACCGGTTTACGTACGAGCGGGCAGGGGCGCCGGTCGCCCGAATGGTATTGGCGAATTGCGAGGACACGACGAACACGAACATCACATTGACGGTGCGCGAGGTCGCGCCCGATGTGGCGATCGTCGCGATTGTCGAAGAACAGGATTCCGTCGATATCCTGCAATTGAGCGGCGCCACGTCCGTGCTGGCGCTGAAACACCAGCTTGGGGACTATCTGGCCAATAGAATCGAAACCGGCCGGCCAGAGGCGCACGTCGTGGGCGAATTCCGCGGGCTTCAGATCGCCGAGCTGCCGGCTCGCGATACACCTTTCACGGGCAAGAGCGTTCGAGAGACGAAACTGCGTCAGCAGACCGGGCTGAGCGTCGTTGGGTTCTGGGAACGGGGAAAGCTGCGTCCCGCGTATCCCGACACGCAGATTCAGCCGGACAGCGTCCTGGTCGTTGCCGGCACGGGGCCCCAAGTCACGACGCTCAACGCTCTGCTCCCCGACCGTGGGGACAGTTCCACTCCAGTACTCGTAATTGGTGCCGGTAAGGTCGGTCAGGCTGCGGCAAGGGCGCTCAAGAAGAAGGGGCTCCCTGTGCATGCCATCGACCGTACGGACAGCGCGCTCGCGCCGCTCGCCGATGAAGTCGACGCGGTGTTCGCGGGCGACGCGGCTGATCGCGAGCTGCTCGACCGCGCTGGGATTTTCAACGCGCGATCCGTCCTGCTCACGACCAACGAGGATGCCATGAACATCTACCTGGCCGTGTATTGCCGTCGGCTGAATCGGGATCTGCGTATCGTCAGCCGCATTACACATGAACGAAATCTCGAAGCGATCCACCGGGCAGGAGCGGATTTCGTGTTGAGCTATACGACCCTGGGCATCGAAGCCGTCATGTCCGTCTTGCGCGGTCATCCTCCCGTGCTCTTGGGAGAAGGTGTCGAGCTGTTCTTTGTGCCCGTGCCCTCGTCACTCGCGGGGCGGCCCCTGCGCGAGTCGGGGATCGGCTCGCGGACGGGTCTGAGCGTCGTGGCGCTGCAACAGGGTGAACGCCTCAGTACGTCGCTCACCTCCGAGACCTTGCTACCCGCTGATGCACACCTGCTCATGCTCGGCAGCCACGAGCAGCGTGGGATGTTCGACGACGTCTTCAGAAGGGCGTGAGGCTGAAGGGAGGCTTCCCGTACTTCCTGCGGAGGCCGTTCACCGCGCGCAAGATCGGCGGGCGACTAATCACCCATCGCGCCCACCGCCGTTTCTCGGCGAAATCCAGCAACATCACGCCAAGTACGATCGTGATGATCCCTGGGCCGGGTACCGCAGGCACTGACATGATCAGGCCGAGCACCACGAGAACGGCTCCCAGAACGTTCTTCAGCACGACGCCGATCCGGCGGAGGAGCGACTGGGCAATCGGTGCCGAGTGACCGTCGGGATCGTCGACGAAATAGCCCGCCGGCAACTTCACCAGCACGATCCCGAAGGTGACGATTCCTCCCACAGTGCCGATGATAGAGAGCGCGAACCCGACGAGCAGGTAGGTCTCAATCGATCCGTCCACGTCAGTGCGTTACTCGCTTCGACGCACGCGTCCGGCCGCCGCTTTCGGGGCCGACACCGCATTTGGTGACGCAAACCAGTGAAGAGCCATCACCTGGAACACGTCGGTCCCGCTTTTCACGAGGCGGCGCGTGTCCGGGCCCCGGCACTGTCACCTCCGCCGGACAGCTCCTCATGCGCCCTTGCACGTTCCCGGTCAATCTGTTCTGGCGTCGCCCCAAGCGTGTCGAGGATGTCCTCGATAAATGCGAGCGCAACCTCTCCCTCACCGGAGTAAACCTGATTCGCGCCTGCCGCTTTCAGTGACGGAACGTCACGGAGGTACGACGCTCGAGCAAGTACTCGGATGTTGGGATTGCGTGCGCGAGCTTCGCGAATCACTTCAGCACTGTTCGCCATACCGGCGGAACCGAGAATGAGGCTGCCTGCCTTCCCGACGCCCGCCGCATCAAGCGTTTCTGGACGCGTGGCATCGCCATAAATCGCATCGACGCCGTCCTGCCGTAACGCACGGACTGCGTCCATGTTCAGCTCGATCACCGTCGGTGCGATGCCGTTGTCACGCAGCAATCGCACCACTGTCCGGCCCGTAGGGCCAAATCCAATCACAACGGCCCGGTGGGCTGGATCACCTGTGCGCGATGTGCCCGGAGCTTTCATGTCGGAGGGTATCGCCGATGGCCGATTCAACAGTGCCCACAAACGCGGTCGCTCACCCACCCAGCGCTCAATGGGCCGGATCGTCCGGTATGCGAGAGGATTGAGCACGATCGACGCGATTGACGTCGCGACGAGCGCGTTCGTCGCCTCCATCGTGAGAACGCCCAGTTCTCGGCCAATTGTCGCGAGAATGAACGAGAACTCGCCAATCTGAGCCAGCGCGATGCCGACAGTCAGGGCAGCCCTGAGCGGATACCTCAGCGCCCAGACCAGGAAGAGTGCGACGAGCGGTTTTCCGATCAGCACGACACCAAGCGCGCCCATCACGAGTCCGGGAGACTCGACCAACGCGCCCGGATCCAACAGCATGCCCACCGAGACAAAAAACAGCACCGCGAAGGCGTCTCGCATAGGCAGCGCCTCCGACGCCGCCCGCAAGCTGTACTCGGAGCGGCCCACTACCAGGCCCGCGAGAAACGCGCCCAGTGCCATCGACACGCTGAAGATCAATGCTGAACCGACCGCGATGCCGAGAGCGATGACAAGCACGGTCAACGTGAACAACTCCCGCGACCGTGTGTCCGCGACGTAGTCGAGTACTCGCGGAATGACTCTTGTGCCGACGACGGCGGTGAACGCGACGAGGGCGGTCACTTTCAGGGCCGTCAGCCCGAGAGCCATCCACAGGGGGGTCTCAGCGGTAGCCGTGCCGAGGAGCGCCGGGAGCAGCACGAGTGCGACGACTGTGAAAAGGTCCTCAACGACCAGCCAGCCGACGGCGATGTGGCCCGCCTGCGTGTGCAGATCATTGTTGTCTGAGAGGACGCGCACGAGAACGACCGTGCTCGCCACGGCGAGTGCCATGCCGAAAATCAGACCCGCCGACCAGTCCCAACCAAAGGCTCGCGCGAGAAGCGCGCCCAAGACCGTGGCGACTGCGCTCTGAGCCACGGCGCCGGGAACGGCGACACGGCGTACCGCGAGCAGTTCTTCGATATGGAACTGGAGGCCGACGCCGAACATCAGCAGAATGACGCCGATCTCGGCGAGTTGCTCCGCCAGCGCTGCATCGGCCACGAAGCCAGGCGTGTGCGGCCCCACCAGCGTGCCGGCCAGCAGGTATCCAACGATCGGCGACAGTCCGAGGCGCTGTGTGAGGTAGCCGAGTACCAGCGCGGCGCCCAGTCCTCCGGATAGCGTTAGGATCAGATCGTATGCGTGCATGCTCTCGATTTGGCTGAACTATCAGCGGAGCCCCCAATGATTGCTCGACTCAAGCTGGTCTTGGTGAACGTTTCACTCGCCGCAGTCGCAGTGGCCGTGTTCCAGAGGTTATCGGGCTTTCCACCGCTCATCCTGTTTGTCGTCCCTCCGGCAATCGTCTTCCGCGTGTCAGGCCTCGGAGCGGCTCTCGCCGCCGCCGTAACCGGCGCCGTCGTGGGCGACTACTTCTTTGTCGCGCCGGTCGGCCACATCACGGTGCACTCGCAGGGACTCCGATTGCTGCTGTTGCTGCTGTTGGGAACTGCCCTACTACCTCTGGTGACGCCGCGAGGCTCCATAAGCAAGCCCGGAACGCGACCATAGCAACTCGTCTGAATCGGGTCTCACGTCCTCCTACGCTGACGCGTCAGCGCGCATAGATGTCGCCGCTGTTGCTGGTTTAACGGCGACCAAAGAGCACGGAAGCCGATCAAGAAGTCGCTCCACGGTATTGCCGCGCAAGTGTCTCGCGATGCCCGTGCGTCCCATTGTTCCCATCACCACGAGGTCGATGCCTTCCGCGACAACGAATTCGGGGAGTACATGTTCGATGCTTCCCCTGCGCAGCTCGAACTGCGTGCCGGCGACCCGGTGTCCAAAGGACTGCGCAAGCGCCGCGAGGTCTTGCTTGACGCGATCTCGGGTGCTGTCCAGATATGCGGAGTACTCATGGTCCGACGTATGGCTGGCCACTTTCCGCTCGGCGAACGGCTGCCATGCGTGCAGCAGAATCAACGAGCCGTCCTGCAGTCGTGCCAGAAGGAGCGCCAATTCAATAATCCTGCGATTTAACCCCTGTTTGACCGGATCGTCGGTGCTCGCGTCGATCGCGCCAACGATCCGAGGGTGTGCGGGTGGTGATCCGGGCCCGACGGCCCAGACGGGGCACGGGCATCGTCGAAACAGCTGAACGTCGACGGGACCAAACGGGTTGGGCCCCCTTGCGGCGATGTCGCGGGCATGGGAACGCACCAGCAAGTCGTGCCCGAAGCGCGCGACGTCTTCGATTAACGCGTCGGCTGGCGTGCCAGAAAGAATGTCGGTCTCTGCGACGACATCTCGCAATCCATACGCAAGGCGCGCCAGTTTCTCGCGACGCCGGGCCATGAGTTCATCCTCGAGGTCCTCGCGCAGAGCGCGGCGTGCCTCCGCAGGCGCCGACATAACGTCGACGACCCGAAGTGGCGCACCGCACTTCCGCGCGATCTCTGCCGCGCGCTCGAGAGCCGGCTGCGCCGTGGCGGTAGCGTCGACGTCCACGAGGATGCTTGTGAATGTGTTCATCGGTCTCGGCACGAGGCTTCGAGCCACATTCGCAGCGCCGCCTTCAGGGCGGCGCCGACTGCGAGATCCCAGAACCTTACGATAGCGCGCCGCCCGCGACGTCCATAGCAAATCCCTGCAGGCGGCAGCACCGCGACGGCACGGAATTCAGGCCGCCGCGACTATGCGCGATTATTCGCTCAACGGCGGCGTCGTCGCTCAGGACTTTTCGTTGCAGGTGATCCAGCCGTGTGCTTGTTCTCACCTGTTGTCGCTGAACGTTGATCGCCGCCGTTCTCAGCATCAGCCTCTTCCGTGACGTGGTCGGCCTTTTTCGACGGGGCGGGCGTTGAATGTGCCTGCCCGCGGCGCGCGACGAGTGCGATGACAACTACGATGAGCGCAAGAATCCCGAACTTGATCAGTTCACTGGTCTCCACATGCTCCCCCAATCCCCTGAATCTCTGAAGCAACGCACACGAAGACCGCACGGTCTCGCGGGCGTCAGGAACGAAGATTCAGAGCTGAGGTGGAGGTCGGCAGCCGGCAGGAGTGTGGCAGAAGTATCGACGGGCGGAATGCGGCGTGACTTCTGCGGCTGATGATAGCCTCAGAGTCGGGAGAGCCAGCGTCGGTGCCCGGTCAACCGCTGAATTGCTGAATCCCCACAGCTCGCCGCCGCTCTTGAGTCGCGGCACGAGCGCTTGCGGGGACGACACCACACCCACCGCGATACTGGCGTTTCCGCCACCGCCGAATGATGTTCTGCGCACCTCGTCCATGCCGCAGACCGCCAGACAATTGCTCAGGGCGATGACAAGAACGAGGGCGAGGTGAACCAGTGGGTGGCGAGACACCAAGGACAGTATATAGGGACGGATTGAGCGTACGACGCGTGACCCGTGCTGAAACAGGCTGCCGATGCTGAGCGCGAATCCTCTCATCTTCCTGGCGGCGGTGCTTCTGCTCGCTGGCGTTCTCTTGAGCAAGACCTCCTCGCGCTTGGGTGTGCCGAGCTTGCTGCTGTTTCTCGGGCTCGGGATGCTCGCCGGCTCGGAGGGACTACTTGGCATCGAGTTCGAGGATTTCGCGCTCGCGCAGCGTTACGGCATCATCGCGCTCGCGTTCATCCTTTTCAGCGGCGGAGCCGGGACCGCATGGCGGGACATCCGGCGAGTCCTCGTGCCGGGGGTCGCGCTGGCTACCGTCGGCGTCCTTCTGAGCGCCATTGTGCTGGGAGCAATCGCCGCCGCAATCCTTGGTCTCGAGCTGCTCGAGGGCATGCTGCTCGGCTCGGTCATCGCCTCGACCGACGCCGCAGCCGTCTTCTCGATTCTCCGGTCCAGGGGGGTGGCGATCATTCCGCGACTCCGCCATCTTCTCGAACTGGAGTCCGGCAGCAACGATCCAGCAGCCGTCTTCCTGACTGTCGGCATGATCGCGCTCATCCAGCGGACGAGCGGCGGAGCCACCGATCTCGTCGGACTCTTCGTCGTTCAGATGGGCGTGGGCCTCGTCGCAGGCTGGCTGCTCGCGCGTGGCGCGGTCGCGCTCATCAATCGTCTTCGCCTCGAGTACGACGGTCTGTACCCGGTGATGACGGTCGCGTTCGTGGTCCTCACGTACGAAGGCACCGCCTGGCTGGGAGGGAGCGGGTTCGTGGCCACCTACGTCGCTGGCCTCACGATCGCGAACGCCGAGTTTCTTCACAAGCGTAGCCTGCTGCGGTTTCACGATGCGATCGCGTGGCTGATGCAGATCTCCATGTTCGTCCTCATGGGACTGCTCGTATTTCCATCCGATCTCGTACCGGTGGCCGGTCAGGCCGTTCTCGTCGGCGCCGTACTCCTCCTCGTCGCCCGTCCGTTGGCCGTGGTGCTAACGCTCATTCCGTTTCGTTTACCCGCTCGGGAAATCGCGTTCGTCTCCTGGGTGGGGCTCCGTGGCGCCACGCCAATCATCCTTGCGACGTTCCCCGTGGTCGCCGGCGTCGCCAATGGAAAGGTCATTTTCGACGTGGTGTTTTTCGTCGTCCTGCTGTCAGTATTGGTGCAAGGCACCACGATTCCGGCCGCCGCGAAGCGTCTGGGGCTGGCGACGAAATTGCCGGCTGAGAACAGCTATACGTTCGATGCCGTGATCGCCGGCGACGAGGGACATGGCCTTCGCGAGCTCACTATTCCGGAAGGGGCTCCGGCAGCGGGCCGGAGCATCGTCAGTCTCGGCCTTCCGGCCGGCGTGCTCGTCGTGCTCCTCTACCGCGCCGGACAGATCCTGGTGCCACAAGGGGGCACCGTTCTCGAAGCCGGAGATCGGGTGTTGCTGCTTGCAGAAGAGGACACATATCCCGCGGCGCGGGACCGACTCGCCGGCAGCGGCGAGAGAGAGGGCTGATGTACTCACAGATCCTCGTCCCACTCGACGGCTCCGATCGTGCGTTGGCTGCGGTGGGCCCGGCGCGCCGCCTCGCCACATTGCACGGTGCGCGGCTGCGGCTGGTCACGGTGGCAACGCCGGATACGAGGGCTGAGGAGCTCGAGGCGATCGTCGTAAGTGGCCGCGAGGTCGTCGCTGCGTCCGAACCGGACGTGACCATCCTACGCGGCGACGACCCAGCAGCCGAGCTCGCGCGCCTCGATCGCGAGGATCCACAAGCCCTATTGTGTCTAACCACGCGAGCTCGCCGGCCCCTCGGGCGCATGCTGTTCGGGAGCGTCGCCGGCGAACTTCTGCGCCAGTCGCACAAAGCTACCGCCTTGATCGGACCTTCCTGCGATGTTGCGGATACCACAGCGATACGGCGTCTTGTCGTGTGCCTGGATGGCACACCGGCAGGGGAGACCATCGTTCCGTGGGCCACGCGATGGAGTGTCGCGACTGGCGTGCCGCTCGTATTGGTGCGCGTCGTCTATCCACTGGTCGAGGCGGCGGCACGTATTCCGCCGACGGAAGAACAGCTCGATGATCTCGGGTACGTGCGGCGTCTCGCCTTGCGACTCGAACAGGCGGGACATCGTGTCGCCGATGTCACGGTGCAACACGCGTCTGCTTCCGATGCGCTCGTCGACCTGGCCGCAGACATTCCCGGCGCGCTTCTCGCCGTGTCGACGGCCGCCGCGGAGCCGCTCGAAGGCAGCACAGCGGCGCAACTCGTGCGAAGCAGCTCGGTCCCCGTACTCGTCGCTTCGCGCGCCTGAACGGATCACCGATTACAGCGAGCTGTGCATGGTACGCTCGTCTTGCGCTTGAGGAACCCGACCGTATGCCGCTGGGGAATGCCTTTGCCGAAATTGCGCTGATACTGCTGGCCGCCGCGCTGGTCGGCGCCGTCGGCACATGGCTTCGGCAGCCCCTGATCGTGTCCTTCATCGCCGTGGGCATTCTCGTTGGACCGGCGGGCATCGGCCTGGTGACGCAGCACGAGGAAATCGAGCTACTCGCGAGCATCGGCATTTCGCTGCTGTTGTTCGTCGTCGGCCTCAAGCTCGATTTTCAGACGATCCGGACGCTCGGTCCCGTGTCGCTGGCGACGGGCATCGGGCAGATCGTCTTCACGTCGGTGATCGGATATGTCATCGCGGTAGCTCTCGGCATGAATCCGCTCACCGCCACCTACGTCGCGGTTGCCCTGACCTTCTCGAGCACGATCATCATCGTCAAGCTGCTTTCGGATAAGCGAGAGATTGATGCCCTCCACGGACGCATCGCCGTGGGCTTTCTGATCGTTCAGGACATCGCGGTCATTCTTGCCATGATTGGGATCACCGCGATCGGCACCGCCGGGTCAGGGGATCAGAGCCTGGCGGTCCACGTCGCCTTGATTCTGGCGAAGGGGATCGGCTTCCTGGCCGTGGTCGCGGTGCTCGCCGTGCGTATCCTCCCCGCGGCCACGACCCTGCTGGCTCGCTTGCCCGAGTTGCTGGTGCTGTCAGGGATGGCCTGGGCGGTCGTGCTCGCCGCAGCCGGCGAGGCGCTGGGCTTGAGCAAAGAGGTGGGCGCATTCGTCGCGGGCGCATCGCTGGCGTCGACTCCCTATCGTGAGGCGATCGGCAGCCGACTCATTACAGTGCGCGATTTCCTGCTGCTGTTCTTCTTCATCGATCTGGGCGCGCGTCTTGATTTGTCGCTCCTCGGAGCGACGTTCGGCGAGGCCATGATCTTTTCGGTATTTGTTCTGATCGGTAATCCTCTGATCGTGCTGGCGATCATGGGCTTCATGGGATACCGCAAGCGCACCAGTTTTCTCGCCGGACTCACGGTCGCCCAGATCAGCGAGTTCTCGCTGATCCTGGGCGCGCTCGGCGTCAGTGTCGGTCATCTGGGACCGCAGACGATGGGCCTGATCACGACCGTGGGGCTGGTCACGATCGGTCTCTCGACGTACATGATCATTCACTCGGCCCGGCTCTATGAGTGGCTGGCGCCGTGGCTCGGGGTGTTCGAACGGCGCACGCCGTACCGGGAAGCGGCGACCGAGACCGTTTCTCCGCCCAAGGCGGACATCGTTGTCCTCGGCCTCGGGCGATACGGCGGCGGCATCGTACGGCATCTGTTGCTGCGGAACCGGCGGGTCACTGGCGTCGATTTCGACCCGGAGGCGCTGGCCCGCTGGCGGGCAGAGGGTATTCCTGTGGTCTACGGCGACGCGAGCGATCCGGAACTCTTCGATCACCTGCCGCTGGACGGTGTGAGCTGGGTAATCAGCACGGCACCGGACATCGAAACCAGCCGAGTCTTGCTACGCCATCTCCGGGATCGGGGGTTCCGCGGGAAAGTCGCGATCGCGTGCCGCACGGCAGACGAGGGAGATCTGCTACGCCTTGAAGGCGCCGATGTCCTTCTCCGCCCGTACGCGGATGCCGCCGAGCAGGCCGCGGACGCTGTGACGGCGGCAGCGGACCGGTTGAGCGCCATTGCCAGCGCGGCGCCGGGCGTCCGCGAAATTCGACTTGGATCGATATCGAAATGGGCAGGGCACCGCATCGCCGATGTTCCGCTCCGCGAGGAGTTCGGCGCGACGGTGCTGGCCGTGAGCCGTGGCGGGCGCAGCTTCCTCAGTCCTGGACCGACGTTCCAGTTGTTCCCCGGCGACCGCGTGATTCTGTCTGGGCAGCCGTCGGCGCTTGATCGGGCTATCGAGTATCTCGCGCGCATCGACTATCCGGACCAGCAGGAGGATCACGAGGACTTCGCCGTCGCAGAGGTGCAGGTGGGCTCCCTTCCGGGATGGGCCGGGCGTACCCTCGCAGCCCTCGACGTCCGTGCGCGCTACGGTGTCACGGTGCTCGCCGTCGGGAAGGAGCACGAGGGGCTCGAGGCACCCGATCCGCATCGGCCGCTTTCGGCGCATGATCGCGTCGTACTTGCCGGCACGCGAGAAGGGCTGCAACGGGTGCGAACGCCGGGCACGGCGTCGGATAACGAGGGTTATCCAATGAGATCGTAAGCGCGCCGCGATGAGTTCTCGTTCCGTAAACCACAGTCCGTACCGCCGGTCGTCGACGATCTTCCATCAACAGAAGTTCACTACCTTGAATGCATCATGGACCGGGCCATCCTGACGGCGACGCGGCATGCCTGCGCGGCGCCGTCAGGATCGCCGGCTTGCATCAGGTCAGCAACGCGCTGCATCTAATCACGAAGGCGCGGAAATGCGACGATACGCGAGCGGTTGACGGATCCAGCGCCCTCGCACAGGCCGCAGCGGTACTGCGCGACAGCGTCGCGGGTGAATGCATGTCCGCGCGTTGTCCCGCGCCCAGCACAAATAGGACATTCGACGCGCTCGGCGATCCCTTCCGCGATCGCTCCCATTGATGAACACTGCAAATCCTCACGTCTCGCCGGCGTGGATGTAGACCGATGTGAAGCCCCGCTGATCATCCTTAGCTCATCAGTTGAAGAAATGACCTCGTTCAGAACATGGATGTGATCACTCCGGCGATGACATCGATATAGTGCCGACGTACGAGGCCGGTCGACAAAACTCCAGTGCCCTATATGGAGGCTGACATGGCGCAAGAGCGAAGACGGCGATCAGACAGAAATACGACAGGACCGTTGGACCAAGTCAACGATCGTCCAACGCCTCGCCTGGATGATGAAGCGATCCGGCAGCGTGCGTACGAGAGGTTCCGCGAGCGCGGCGGAGAGGATGGTCACGATTTGGACGATTGGCTTGAGGCCGAACGTGAACTGAGTCGGGGAGTCCGAGGTCGCTGAACCCACAAATGGCAACCACGAGTGTCACTTGTGATCTGTCAACTACGAGGATGTGTCGGACGAACGGGCAACTTTGAAGTAGTCAGCGCGCATGACCGCGGCGTCTAGAGGCCCCGGCGGTCGCGTGGCGACCACGCAAGTTGGTCGATCATCACTCGTGTGAGCACTGACGTGTCCGATCGACACACTCGTCTGCCCGTTCTGCAGCTTTCCGCGCTTGCTGGTCGTTCAGTACTTCGTGTTCTGCGAACTTCGTGTTCATGTTCGATGAACTTTTCAGGCAATAGCTGACGTTGACAGAAACGTTCAACGGGTCTAGCGTTTAACTATTCCGTTGTGACTGCGTCCTGCAGTCACCCCTCCTCGTCGCACATCCCACGAGGAGCTGTTCCACCGCATCGCCCCATTGGCCATGTCGAAAGGAGCAAACATGACCGGTATAAGTGTGTCCGCTGTCACGGCGTACACCGCTCACCGGGAATGGGCGTCGCGCCCACCCGACGAGCGATACGCCAGCGTTCAAGCGCTCTACGAGGCGGCCCGAACACGACGCGCCCGCATCGAGGAGCGCACCACTGAGACGGTCGATCTCAGGACAATGGTGGTCGACGACGACGATCTTGCCATTCGCAACACGTCGGGTCGCACCGCCGCTTTGACGCATTGGAGCTTCGGCCAGCTCGCAACATTAGCCAGCGCGCCGCCAAGCTACCTGCGCACGCTGCCCGCAGCGATCGCCTCATCGGCCATCAACTACGGGCTGCAGCGGTTCGCTCGAGACGAGTACCAACTGTTCATCGAGCGGACTGCGCCCTGGACGGTGCACGCGATCACATCACCGCGTTACGCACGCGTCCAGCACGACGAGCTGGCCGGCCGGGTGCTCGCCCTCATGGCCGATCACCCGGCCTGGCACTTGCCGCTCGGATACAAGGACGGTGAGTTTGGCGCCGCGAAAGTTCCATCCGGCGCCTACCTGGGAGATCGAGACATGTTCCTGTTCCTCGTGGACGGCAACCGAGACCTCGACGATCCCACGGATCGCACCAATGCCGGCCTGTTCCGCGGATTCATTCTCCGGAACAGCGATGTCGGTGCCGCCGCCCTTACCCTCGATGTGTTCCTGTTCAGAGCGGTGTGCGGGAATCACATCATCTGGGGGTTTCAGCACGTGGCTGGCTTCCGGCGCCGTCACGTGGGTGCGTCGATTCAAACAGCGTGGACGACATCGATGGACGCCGTTCGCGCTGCGCTCGACGCCGACACTGCGAATGACCGCACCCTGCTCCTGCGAGCCACTTCCCAAGAGCTTGGAGCGACGCGGGACGCAGTGATCGAGACGGCCGTTCAGCGACTCGATCTGTCGCAGAAGCAGGCCACCGAGGCGTATACGCTGGCGGAGGAGCACGAGACGAATCCCCGGTCGGTCTGGGGCTACGTGCAGGGACTGACACGACTCAGTCAACGCACACCCTGGCAAGACGGACGATACGTCCTTGATCGCGCCGCCAGCCGCCTCCTGACGACGGCCCATTAGCCCTCGTCCGGGTCACGCGCGCACATCCCCGCGGACCCACTCACACCCACCGTAGCAACGCGGACTGCCTAGGCCCTCCGCACTAACCGGCACGCGTGTATTCGCGCGCTGCCAGTCGGAGGAGCCATGCGCGAGATCCGTCACGCCATCGTCGACATCGATCGTTACCTGGAAGCAGCCGCACGGGCACAACAGCAACACGAGGCCGAGCGATGGCGGCAGGAGCTTCGCCCGCGCGCAATCCGTTCGTTCGCGGAACGCGCGGCGAAGCTCACCTGGTCTCGTGCACTTCTGAAGCTGATCGTCGAGGAGCTCTATCCCGACGATCTCTTCACGGAGTTGGTGGGCAATCTGGATCGCGTACCCGCACGGCACTGGCCGCGCGTGCTCGCGATCGCCGTCGCGCTCCGTCATAGCTGGCGGCGCGACGGGCTCACCCGCGTCGCACGGCGCCTCCGCGTCTCGCTGGCTACGCCAGTCGATCGAACCAACCGACGTCGTCAGCGCACGTCATCAACCCGACCATCACCAATTCCATTCTCGGGCTCGCCTCGGCCCCGTCAAGGCTCTCCGCTTCGCTTCGACCCCGCACGGCGGGGCTCACGGCCTTGACGGGGCACTCGGTCGAGCCATGCCCAGGCAATTACGTGATGGTCGGGGATTCAAACGTTCGAAGAAAGGAGCACAGACCGATGTTTCAACTGTCGATCACACCACGCATCACGGTGACGATCGGCGGCCTCACACGCCTGTACCTCGCCTACGTCACCACCGCGCCGGCCGACCTCGACTTACCGAAGACGTTAACGGTCGACGAAGGACCGTTCGAGGACGTCATCGGCTTCGCTGCCGATCCCGTCACGGTCGACGCAACTCGTGCCCGCATGCCCGCACGCGTCGTGCTCGTCGAGGCAGGCGATCGCGCCTGGCAACGAGCTACGTACCGCGGACATCACCACGTCTTTCTCGCGGCAGATCGTTGGCTCGTCAGCCTCGAGAAGCTGCAGTCCTCTCTCTGGCAGCGCCTCGAAAGACGCGTCGTCAGTGCGGCGGCTGCATGAATCGCTCACGTCGTTCGTTCGCGTCAACCGCTCGCGACACTCGCGAGCTTTTCAGGAGGTCAGATCATGGTCGTCAAGATCGTTCCAAACGAAAAGCAGAACCCGCCCGGCAAACTCGCCGATGCCGAGCTGCACTTCACCGAAGGCGTGCTCGAAGGCTTGAAGCTGATCGGCTTCAGCATTTGGGAGCGTCGCGGTGGTGGCCGCAACGTCACCTTCCCCGCACGGCAGTACGCGGTCAACGGTGAGCGTCGCAGCTTCGCGCTGCTGCGGCCAATCGGAGACGTCAGCGCGCAGGAGCGCATCAAGGAGCTCGTGCTCGAGGCGTACGCCGAGTACGAGCAGACGAACGCGGCCAGCGAAGTCGCGTGACTCGGTTCGGATGCTTCCGGACGCCGCCGTGTGCGGCGTCCGGCGGCGCGAGATAGCGGACGACGCGACGGCATCTTGGGCAATGAGCGAGGTGAATCATGGCCGACACGATTCGATGGCTGACGACACAGGAAGCGGCTGATCGCGCTTGCTGCGGGCCGAGAACGGTCCTCCGTGCGGTGCGCAGCGGCCGGCTACGAGCGGCTCGCATCCGCGGGGAACTCAGGTTTCTCGGGCGCTGGATCGACGAGTGGTTGATCAACCAGGTGATGCCCGAGGACGGAGACATCGCCGTGGCGATCGATGCCGCTCCATCGAGCTTGAGCGATCTGCTCCCGTGGCGGTGAGGGGACTCGCGGAGGGTTTATCATGTCGGCAGACCGCAAGCGCCGCCGCGGCGTAATCCGTGACGCTGACGGCGTACGCGACATCACGACGATCGACGAACGCGCAGAGGAAGCACTCCGCAGCCTCGTCCGCATCCTTGCTCGAAAAGCGGCACGAGAGTTGTTTGCGAAATCCTGCGTAATCGCCGAGAACCCCGTTCCTGCCGAGGACCAGACATGAAGGCCGCTCTCTACGCCCGGTATTCATCCGACAACCAGCGCGATGCATCAATCGCCGATCAGATTCGGATCTGCCGGCTGTATGCGGAACGGGAAGGCTGGACGATCGCCGACGAATTTCACGACCACGCCATTTCAGGCGCGACGCTGTTACGACCAGGTTTCCAGGCGCTGATGCGCCGTGCCCTCAATCGCGAATTCGACGTTGTCGTTGCCGAGTCGCTCGATCGATTCAGCCGTGACCAGGAAGACACAGCCGGCCTCTTCAAGCGACTGACATTTCTCGGCGTTCGGATCGTGACGTTGGCTGAAGGCGAGATCACGCATTTGCACGTCGGGTTCAAGGGCACGATGAACGCGATCTTCCTCAAGGACTTGGCGGACAAGACGCGCCGCGGTCTCAGAGGTCGCGTCGAGGCGGGCAAATCAGGTGGGGGCCTGTGTTACGGCTACAGAATCGTGCGAGCACTGAATGGAGCAGCGCTAACCACTGGCGAGCGCGAGATTGAGCCCGCGGAGGCAGCCGTCGTCGAGCGAGTATTCCGGGAGTTTGTCGGCGGCACATCACCAAAACAGATTGCGAAGCGGCTCAACGCAGAGGGGATCGCCGGACCATTCGGGGCGCGCTGGAATCCGAGCACGATCTACGGGAACGCGGCGCGCGGCACGGGCATTCTCAACAATGAGTTGTATGTCGGACGATTGGTCTGGAACCGGCTCCGGTACATCAAGAACCCTGACAACGGTCGGCGAGTTTCGAGGCTGAATCCACGGTCCGAGTGGATCACGAAGGAAGTTCCCGAGCTGCGAATCATTTCTGAAGAGTTGTGGACGGCCGCCAAGCGGCGCCAGGAGGCGACACGGCGCGTGCTCGCATCCGCCAAGAGCGTGGTGAAGGCGCGCAGGCCACAGTACCTGTTCTCGGGCCTCACCAAGTGTGGCGTGTGCGGCAGCGGGTTCGTGCTGAAGTCGAAAAACCGGCTTTCGTGCTTCGGCGCTCACGACAAGGGGATTTGCTCCAATCGTTTGACGATCCGCCGCGACGAAATCGAGGCGCGGGTCCTGCACGCAATGCAGGAAAAGCTTCTTCGGCGCGATCTCTTCGAGGAGTTCTGCAAAGAATTCACGCACGAGATGAACCGTCTCAGGATGGCGGCCCGGGCGAGCATCACCGCGACTGAGCACGAATTGGCCCGGGTCGAAGCGGAGATCAAAAAGCTCGTTCAGTCGATCAAGGACGGTGTTCCGGGCAGCCTCGTTAGGGATGAGGCGATCCGGCTAGAGACGCAGCGGACCGAGCTGAAAGCGCGGCTCGACCGTGCTGTGGAACCGCCGCCGCTTCTACACGCGAGTGTCGCCGACCTCTACCGAGATCAGGTCAGGCAACTGGCCCGGGAGCTACAGGACGAGGAAAGCCGCACAGGAGCGGCCGAAGCGCTGCGTGGCCTGGTCGACGCCATTGTCCTTACCCCGCAAGGGGAGACGCTCCAAATCGAGCTACAAGGCAATCTAGCGGCAATGCTCAAGGCCGCCGAGGCGAAGAGGAACGGTACACCGCCGCCTCCGCTTGGAATGTGGGCTTCTGCCGATTGTCAGCGGATTGTCAGTGGAGAGCAGAGGCCGCCATCGGATGATGGCGACCTCGTGCAGATAATGCTGGTTGCGGGGGCAGGATTTGAACCTGCGACCTTTGGGTTATGAGCCCAACGAGCTACCGGACTGCTCCACCCCGCGTCAGGAGAAAGCCATCGTAACACGCGCTCACGAGAGCGTCAATGTGTGCACCGACCCCGACAGCACGCCCGCGTCGTGGCACCGTGAGTGCATTCGTAGGGCGGTAGCAACACTACCGCTCGGCGGTGGTAATGCCTCGGCTCTGGGTGGACCCGACTCGGTATGGCCAAGATTCTGGTAGTGGAGGACAACGACGACGTGAGGGACATGATGGCCGTTTCGCTGCAGCTCGAGGGCCATCAGGTCACCACCGCAGCGAATGGCCGGGAGGCGCTGGCGAAACTCCGCGCCGGCGAGAGACCCTGCCTCATCCTGCTGGATCTCATGATGCCCGTAATGGACGGATGGGAATTCCGCGACGCCCTCCAGCAGGAGCCCGAGCTCCGTCACGTCCCGGTCGTCGTCGTGTCGGCCGCGACCGCCGAGCTCGTGCGGAAGGCGCCCGCCGAGGCGTACCTGCCGAAGCCGATCGACATGGAACAACTGCTCGAGGTGGTGTGTGAGTTCTGCGACGGCGCAGCGAAGCAGTAGCGCTAGCGGCCCGCCGGCTTCGCGTCCCGCACGATGAACAGCAGCTCGCCAGGGCGGATGAGCCCCAGCTCTTCGCGCGCGATCGTCTCGATCGCCGACGGATCGTCGCGCAGCCGCCGCGCCTGCTCGCGCAGCCGCTGGTTCTCGGCCTTCAGGCCGTTGAGCGACGCGGCCGCCTCGGCATACTGACGCCGCGCGCGCATCCGCTCCATCAGCCCCTTTTCTCCAACCAGCGCATCGACCAGCAACACGACGGTGGCAAAGCCGAGGCACAGGTTCAGGAGCTTCCGGCGGCGGCTGCCGCCGGCGGGCGCCGGCTCGACGCGCTTTCGCCTCAGCGGCTCGGGGCCGCGCGGCGCACGCGTGTCGGAGCGGAGGACCTGGGGCATCGCGATGTCTGAGGCGCCGCCGGGGGGGAAGAGCGGGACCGGCTGCGCCGAAAGAACTGTACGATACTTTCGGCGGCACGCATCCGGCTATTTAGCACCCCGCCGCGATTCCGGCGGAAACAGGACGCCTATGACCGACGACTACGTAATCGTTCTCACGACGATGCCGGCGGAGGGAGACGACGCCGCGCGCCTCGCCGAGACGCTGGTGGGCGAACGCCTCGCGGCGTGCGTGAACCTGCTGTCGCCGATGACCTCGATCTACCGGTGGGACGGCCAGGTGGAGCGCGAAACGGAGCGGCAGATCATCATGAAGACGACTGCGGCGCAGTTGCCGGCCCTCTGGGACCGGCTGCGGGGGCTGCACCCGTACGACGTTCCGGAGTTCGTGGTGCTGCCGGTCGTCGACGGCAGCGACGCGTACCTGAAATGGATCGGCGAGTCGACCGCGCCCGTCAGGCCAGAGCCTGCCTGAGGTCGTCGATCAGGTCCTGCGGGTCTTCGATCCCCGCCGAGATCCGGATGAGACTGTCGGAGAGCCCGATGGCCGCCCGCCGCTCGGGCGGCACCGAGGCGTGGGTCATCGACGCGGGGTGCGTGATGAGCGTCTCCACGCCGCCGAGGCTCTCGGCGAGTGCCATCAGCCGCGCCCGGTTGCAGACCGTCCGCGCCTCCTCGAAGCTCCCGACCTCGAACGACAGCATGCCGCCGAACCCCTTCATCTGCCGCTTCGCCAGGTCGTGCTGCGGGTGGCTCGGCAGCCCCGGGTAGATCACGCGCCTGACGCGCGGGTGCGTCTCGAGAAATTCGGCGAGCGCCTGCCCGTTGATGTTGTGCTGCGCCATGCGCACGGCCAGCGTCTTCGTCCCCCGCAGCACCAGCCAGGAGTCGAACGGACTCAGGATCGCGCCGGCGGCGTTCTGGATGAACTTCAGCCACTCGGCGTCCTCTTCGCGGGCCGCGACGACGATGCCGCCGACGCTGTCGCTGTGGCCGTTCAGGTACTTCGTCGTGCTGTGCATGACGAGATCGGCGCCGAACTCGATCGGCCGCTGCAGCACCGGACTCGCGAACGTGTTGTCGACGACGAGCCGGATGTCGTGTCGCCGCGCGATCGCGGCGGCCTCCGCGAGATCGGTCAGCCGCAGCACCGGGTTCGTCGGCGTCTCGACGAACAACATCCGCGTGGCCGGCCGGATCGCCTGCTCGATGAGCTCCGGACGCGAGGTGTCGACATAGCTGAAATCGAGGCCGTACTTCGTCAGCACCTTGTCGAACAGCCGGAACGTGCCGCCGTACGTGTTGTCGGTGACCACGACGTGGTCTCCGGCCTTCAGCAGGGTGGTGATGGCATCGATCGCCGCCATGCCCGAGGCGTACGCGTACGCCGCGACGCCGCCTTCGATCGCGGCGATGTTGCGCTCGAGCGCGAGGCGCGTCGGGTTCTGGGTGCGGGCGTACTCGAAGCCCTTGTGCTTCCCCAGCTCCTCCTGGACGTAGGTGGACGTCTGAAAGATCGGGGTGATGATGGCGCCGGTCGAGGGATCCGGTTCCTGGCCGGCGTGGATGCAGATCGTGGAGAAACGCGCGTGGTCGGTGAGCTTCATAGAGGGTGAGGACAAAGTTAGTCTGTTATCATCTCGTTTTCAAACGGCATGGCCAGGCTTCGACTCCCCGAACGGTTGGCCGCGGGGCGGCGGCAACGCCCGCTGCCGCCGGCGCCAGGGGCCAGAGAGCCGGGCCCGACGCCGCGGTCGCTTCTGCTCCGGTCCTGGGCCGGACGCCTCTTCCTCGTCTCGGCGTTCATCAAGCTGCTCGTCGCGATCCTCCGGCGGCTGGTCGAGCCGCCCGCGATCGTCGAGATCGTCAGTGCCGCCGCGACGCTCGGTCTGCTCGTCGCGCTCGTCTACTTCCTCTGGCGGCTGATCGGCCTCGCGAAGCAGCGGCTGCTGTGGCGCGTGCGCCGCAAGCTGATCATCTCCTACATCTTCATCGGCGTGCTGCCGGCGATGCTCATCATCGGCTTCGTGCTTCTGAGCGCAGGCGTGCTGTCGATGAGTGTCAGCGCCTACCTTTTCAAGGACGGCTACGACGCGATCGTCGAGTCGGGCGGCATGATCACGCAGGCGGCCGCCGGCGACATCGCCAAGAGTCCCTCCACCATCGCGGACGTCCTGAAGCGCACCGAGCAGGTCACGAAGTCGCGCTATCCCGCGCTCAACGTGTCGCTCGCGTTCGTGCCGGCGCCCAAATCGCCGTTCCCGCCGCTGCAGAGCGGCTCCTGGGACCACCTCGACCCGCCGGCGTCGATCCCCGCCTGGGCGCGCATCGAGGGCTTCCAGGGAACCATCACGGCACCGGTGGCGCCCGGCACCAACGAAGTCCAGCTCGTGGTGCGTGCGGTCCGCCATGCGCGCGGGTCCGCCGGCAACGTCGGCAGCCTCGTGATGGACATCGTGATCGACGATCACGCCCTCGATTTCCTCTACGAGCGCACCAGCGTCAAGGGGGGACGTGCCTGGTTGAGCATCCGGCAAAGCGAAGGGGCGACGGCCCCCGGCGTCATCGCCGCGGCCGGCGATGGCGGCCAGCTCGCACTCTTCAGAAACAGCGTGACGTTTCTCGAGTGCACCGTCTGGGTCGACGCGCCGCGGCGGGAGGCGTGCGGCGTCACGATGGCGATGGCGTACAACGTCTCCGACCTCTGGACACGCCTCACGTCCGCTCAGTCGCTCAGTCTCGCGGGCGTGCCGCTCGGACAGCTCTTCCTGTGGATCCTCGCCGTGCTCGCCGTGCTCTTCCTCTTGATCCAGGGGGTCGCGCTGCTCATGGGGCTCGCGCTCGCGCGCTCGATCACGAGCTCCATCCACGAGATGTTCATGGGCACGGAGCGCGTGCAGCAGGGGGACTTCACGCACCGGATCAAGGTGACGACGCACGATCAGCTCGGGGAGCTGGCCCAGTCGTTCAACCAGATGACCGGCAGCATCGAGGGGCTGCTCCAGACGGCCGCCGAGAAGAAGCGGCTCGACGAAGAGCTGCGGATCGCCCGCCAGATCCAGATGTCGCTGCTGCCGCGGGGGCCGCTCGACGTGCCTGGCCTCGGCATCACGGCGCTGTGCGTCCCGGCGCGCGAAGTCGGCGGCGACTACTACGATTTCTTCCACCTCCCCGAGGACCGCATCGGGGTGCTGATCGCCGACGTGGCGGGCAAGGGCACCTCCGCGGCGCTCTACATGGCGGAGCTCAAGGGCCTCATGCTGGCGCTCAGCCAGACGAGCCGGTCGCCGCGCGAGCTCCTGATCGACGTCAACCGGATCATCTCCGAGAACCTCGACAGCCGCAGCTTCATCACGATGACGTACGCAGTGATCGATCGCCGGGCGGGGGTGATGACCTACTGCCGCGCCGGACACACGCCGCTCATCTTTCTGCCGGGGCCCGGCTCGCCTCTCGCCGGCGACGCACGCGTGCTCGTACCGGACGGAATGGTGGTGGGCCTCCACATCCCGGGCGCCGCCGAGAAGTTCGCCGAGCTGCTCGAGGAGGAGCGGCTCCCGCTGCACGTCGGCGACGTCATCGTGCTCTACACCGACGGCATTACCGAAGCGATGAACGCGCAGGAGGACCTGTTCGGCGAGACGCGCCTCAGCCGGATCGTCGAGGAGCACGGCCATCTGGCATCCGGGGAGCTGCGGGAGCGCATCCTGCGCGAGATCGAGGCGTTCGTGGGAGCCTCCGACCAGCACGACGACATGACGATGATCCTGTTGAAGGTGGAGGAGGCGTTCGTGCCCGTGCGTGAGGCTGCCGTCCCTGGAGCGTAAACCCATGACCGTCAGACCCCTCCTGCTGGCGATCGCCGCTGCACTGGTGGCACCCGAGATGAGCCAATCCTCTTCGAACTGTACGCCCGAGCTCGTCATCGTCAACGCGAAGGTCCACACCGTGGATGCGGCGCGACCCTCCGCGCAGGCGGTGGCGATCTGCGGCGAGGAGATCGTGCGGGTCGGCACGAGCGACGAGATCCGGGCGCTCGCCGGTTCGTCCACGCGGATCGTCGACGCGGGCGGACGGCTCGTCGTGCCGGGGTTCAACGACGCGCACGTGCACCTGATCGATGGCGCCAACGAGATCGTCGGCGTCGACCTCCGTCCTGCTCGTGACGAAGCCGACCTGGCGCGCCGGCTGCGGGAGCACGCCGCGAAACTGCCGAAGGGGCGGTGGATTCTCGGCGGCTACTGGGATCACGAGGCGTGGCCCGGACGGTCGCTGCCCACGCGGCAGCAGATCGACGCGGCGACACCCGACCATCCCGTCTTCGTCCAGCGGCTCGACGGCCACATGGCGCTGGCGAACTCACTGGCGATGAAGCTGGCGGGGGTCACGGCTGCCGCGCGGGACCCCGAAGGGGGCACGATCGTGCGCGATGCCAGCGGGCAGCCGACCGGCGTGTTCAAGGACAACGCGATGGGGCTCGTCGCGCGGGCCATCCCGGACGACACGCCGGAGGAGATCCTCGAGAAGGCGCGCGCGGCGCTGAAGCATGCGGGGTCGCTCGGCGTCACGTCCATCCAGGACATGACCGCATCGCCCCGCGAGCTCGAGGCGTACCGCGCGCTTCGCGCGCGTGGAGAACTGACCGCGCGCATCTACTCGATCCAGAACCACGGCGGGCCGATGAGCGGCGGACGGGGCGGCGACGACTGGATCCGCACGGGCGCCCGCAAACTCTTCGCCGACGGCTCGATGGGCTCGGCGACGGCGGCGTTCTTCGAGCCATACGCCGACGACACGACAACGAGCGGGCTGCTCCTGCAGTCGCCGGAGGCGCTCCGCCAGGCGATCTTCGAGGCGGACGCCGCCGGCTTCCAGCCGGTCGTCCATGCGATCGGCGACCGGGCGAACGCCATCGTGCTCGACGCCTTCGAGCGGCTCGCGCGCGAGCGTGGCGTCCGCGACCGCCGGCCGCGCATCGAGCATGCCCAGGTGGTGCGGGATGCCGACAAGCGGCGGTTCACCGCGGCCGGCGTGATCGCCTCCATCCAGCCGAGCCACTGCATCGACGACATGCGCTGGGCCGAACGGCGCATCGGCAAGGAGCGGACGCCGATCGCCTACGACTTCAAGTCGTTCGCCGATGCGGGCGTGCGCATCGCGTTCGGCACCGACTGGTACGTCGAGCCGCTCGACCCGATGCTGGGGCTCTATGCGGCGGTGACGCGGCAGTTTCCCGACGGGACGCCCGAGGGCGGCTGGTTCCCGGAGGAGCGCCTCTCGATGGCGCAGGCGATCGAGTACTACACCCTGGGCTCCGCCTACGCGGAGTTCACCGACGCGCGCAAGGGAACGATCGCCCCCGGCAGGCTGGCGGATCTCGTGATCCTCTCGAAGGACCTCTTCACGATCGCGCCGCGCGAGATCCTCGAGACGAAGCCGGTGATGACGATCGTCGGCGGCCGCGTGGTCTTCGAGAGGAGCCCGGAACCCTGATGGAGGAGGTGGTCGTCGTCTTTCGCACCCCCTCCCAGATCGAGGCGGACGTCGTCCGCGGCCTGCTCGAGGCGAATGGTGTCGTCGCGATGGTGTCGGCCGACATCTCGCGCACGCCGTTTCCGCTGTCGGTGCACGAGCATCGCGTCTCGGTCGCCGCCGGGGATGCCTCCGAGGCGCTGCGGATCATCGAGAGCCACCGCGACGACCGGGGGTCGTCGAAAGGGAAGCCGTTCGGCGCGGAACTCGAGCCGCTCGAGAAGCGGATCGGGTACCGCTTCCGCGATCGCGGCCTGCTGGAGCACGCGCTCACGCACCGGTCGCGCGTCCACGAGGATGCGAGCGGCGGCGTCTTCGACAACGAGTCGCTCGAGTTCCTGGGCGACTCGGTGCTCGGCTTCCTGATCGCCGACATGCTCTTCCGGCAGTTTCCACAGCACAACGAGGGGCAGAAGTCGAAGCTGAAGGCGTCGATCGTGTCGGCGACGTCGCTCGCGCGGCTTGCGGAGCGGCTCGGCCTGGGCGAGTTCCTCATCCTGGGACGCGGCGAAGAGAAGACCGGCGGGCGCCGCAAGCACGCGCTGATCGCGGACTGCTACGAAGCGCTGATCGCGGCGATCTACCTCGACGGAGGGATCGACGCCGTCCGCGGGTTCGTGCAGCGGCAGTTCCAGGAGCTCATCGAGGAGGCGCGCCGCAGCGGCGCCGAGGCGGCGTTCACCGCCGACTACAAGTCGGCGCTGCAGGAGCGGCTGCAGCAGGCCGGGAAGGGGCTGCCGGTGTACCGCCTGACGGCGGAACTCGGCCCGCCGCACCGCCGGCGGTTCGAGGTCGAGGTGCTCGTGAACGACGAAGTCGTCGGAAAGGCGGAGGGCGGCAGCAAGAAGGAGGCGGCGCAGGCGGCGGCGCGCGCCGCCCTGGCGCTGCTGAGGGACGACTGAGCCTTCAGCAGGGGCGCGTCAGTCGATCTCGATGATGCCCCACGACTTCTCCTCGTCGCGGACCATCTCGGCCGCGCCGGCGAGGGCGAGCGCGGGCTGAGCGGGCAGGTGCGCCATCACGTACGCGTGCACTTCGCGGGCGATGTCCTCTTCGCCTGGCGGCGTGGCGCGGCAATGGAGGCGGACCCAGAGCCGCAGCATGGGATCGGCGTAGCTGTACTTCTTCTGCCGCGCGACGATCAGGTCCACGTCTTCCAGCCACGACAGGTAATCCTTCGTCGAGCCGGGGGTGCGGCGCAGGCGCAGCGCAATCTCGGTGAGCGTCAGCGGCTCCTCCTCCGCGAGGACGTCGAGGATCGCCTTGAGCGCGCCGTAGCCGCGCGCGCGGTGCAGGCGGAGCTCGTACGAGAAGCGGCACGCCGCGGCGAGACCACCCGAGGGGCCGAGGAGGGCCGCGAGCGCGCTCACCGGATCCGCCGACCCGTGGCCGAGCGCGATCGCCGCCTCCGCGATCATCCGGGCGTAGGCCGGACGGCCGTCCGCGAGGGCGTGCACCATCCGGGCGAGCTCTTCGCGCATCGCGTCGTCTTCTTCGCCATGCGGTTCGTGCGCCGAGGCGATCGTCGCGCGGATCTCTGACGGGCTGAGCGGTCCGACGTGAATGATCTCGAAGATCGAAGGGGCGTCGCGCAGCAGCCGGTGGGCGCGTGCCGTGTATCGCGTCGTGAGCACGAAGCGGTTGCCGCTGCCGGCGAGCGCGCCGAGCAGGTCCTTGAGCACGGTCCGGAGCCCGGGGAAGCTCTCGAACGTGCGCAGTTCGAGGAACTCGTCGAGCAGGAACGTCGCGGCGCCGTCGGCCGGCGGCCTCGCCGTGTCGAGAAAGGCGAGCGAGGCGTCGAACGCGTCGCGCGCGCCGTTCTCGCCGCCGGCGCTGCCGTAGGGGTGCGCGGGGAACGGCGAGCCGTCACGCATCGCCTTCAGGAAGCGCTCGGGGGTGGTGGCGATCCGCTCGACGTCCACGTACTGCGCCTGCGAGCGTCCGATGAGATCGCGCAGGCGGAGCAGCAGGGACGTCTTGCCGGATCCGCAGCCGCCGAGCAGCACCGGGATGCGCGGGGTCGCCGACCCGGTGCCGTCGAGGGCCGCGAGCACGCGGCGTTCGAGCGCCGGGCGTTCGGGGATCATCATCGGCCCGCCTCCTGCCGCAGCGACGGCATGTCGAGCCCGTGCTGCCGCGCCGCGTCGATCGCTTCGGGATACCCGGCGTCGGCGTGGCGCACGATGCCGAGCCCGGGATCGCACGTGAGCACGCGCTCCAGCTTTTCGTCGGCCTCCCGCGTTCCGTCGGCGACCACCACCATGCCGGCGTGCAGGGAATAGCCGATCCCCACGCCGCCGCCGTGATGCACCGAGACCCAGGTGGCACCGGCCGACGTGTTGAGGAGGGCGTTGAGCACCGGCCAGTCGGCAATGGCGTCGCTGCCGTCGCGCATCCCCTCGGTTTCGCGGTTCGGCGAGGCGACCGAGCCGGTATCCAGGTGATCGCGCCCGATGACGATGGGGGCGGAGACGACGCCGCGGCGGACGAGATCGTTCAGCGCCAGTCCGAACTTCGCGCGCTCGCCGTAGCCGAGCCAGAAGATGCGCGCCGGGAGGCCCTGGAAGGCGACGCGTTCGCCGGCCAGCCGGATCCAGCGGCAGAGCGCCTCGTCGTGCGCGAACATCTCGAGCGCCAGGCGATCGGTCGCCGCGATGTCGGCCGGATCGCCCGAGAGCGCGGCCCAGCGGAACGGCCCCTTGCCCGCGCAGAAGAGCGGGCGGATGTACTCCGGCACGAAGCCTGGGATGGCGAAGGCGTTCGCGACGCCCGCCTTTTCGGCCTGTGCGCGAATGTTGTTGCCGTAATCGAATGTGACGGCGCCGCGCGCCTGCAGGTCGAGCATCGCCTGGACGTGCACCGCCATCGACTGCATCGCGCGGCGCACGTACGCCTCTGGATCGGTCCGGCGGAGCGACTCCGCCTCGGCCAGCGGCAGGCCGTGCGGCACGTAGCCAAGCAGCGCGTCGTGCGCCGAGGTCTGGTCGGTCAGGACGTCGGGCGTGACCCCGCGCCGCACCAGCTCGGGCAGCACGTCCGCGGCGTTCGCCTCGAGCGCGATCGAGCGCGCCAGGCGCTCGCGCCGGTACCGCTCCACGCGGTCGAGCGCATCATCGAGCGAACCGGCGCGCTCGTCCACGTAGCGGGTGGCGAGCCGCCGTTCGATCCGCGAAGGATCCACCTCGATCACGAGCGCGACGCCGCCGTTCATCGTGATCGCGAGCGGCTGGGCGCCGCCCATGCCGCCGAGGCCGGCGGTCACCGTGAGACGGCCGGCGAGCGATCCGCCGAAATGCCGCCGCGCCAGCTCCGCGAGCGTCTCGTAGGTACCCTGCAGGATGCCCTGGGTGCCGATGTAGATCCAGCTGCCGGCCGTCATCTGGCCGTACATGGTGAGGCCGCGGTCTTCGAGATCGCGGAACGTGTCCCACGTGGCCCAGGCCGGCACCAGCAGGGCGTTCGCGATGATCACGCGCGGCGCCCAGGGGTGGGTGCGGAACACGGCGACGGGCTTGCCGGACTGCACGACGAGCGTTTCGTCGTGCTCGAGCCGCTTCAGCGTCGCGACGATGGCGTCGAACGCCTCCCAGCTCCGCGCCGCGCGGCCCGAGCCGCCATAGACGATGAGCTCGTCGGGGCGCTCGGCCACCGCGGGATCCAGGTTGTTCATGATCATCCGCATGGCCGCTTCCTGCGGCCAGCCCTTGCAGGTCCGAGCGGCGCCGCGGGGCGCGCTGACGTGGCGGCTGAGGATACTCATGATGATCGGAGCGAAATGTGCGCGACGAAGGTTAGCAATCTAAAAACGTACGGACCGGTTGTCAAATTGAAACTGAAAAATTTCTTACTTGACTTCGACGCCGCACGACCGCTCGAACGAGCCGTCGAGAATCGCGGCGGCGATCCGCTCGATGTCGGGCGCGGGCGGCCGGTCGTCGGTGAGCGTCGGCGCGATCTCGCGGACGAACGCATGCACCGGCTGCAGCGCCGCGGAGGTGGTCAGCGGCGCGAGCAGGTCGATGGCCTGGCACGCGCAGAGGATCTCGACGGCGAGCACGTGCGCGGTATGCTGCACGGCGCGCTCGGCCTTGAGCGCCGCCCCCATGCTCATGCTGACGTGATCCTCCTTGTTGGCCGACGTCGGGATCGTATCGACGCTGGCGGGATGCGCGAGCGTCTTCAGCTCCGACGTCAGGGCGGCGGCGGTCACCTGCGCGATCATGTACCCGGATTGCAAGCCGCTCGCCGTCGTGAGGAACGGCGGGAGGCCGCTGAGCGCCGGGTTGACGAGCCGGTCGGAACGCCGCTCGCTGATCGTTGCAAGCTGCGTGACGGCGACGGCGAGAAGGTCGGCCGCAGTGGCGACGGGGGCGCCGTGAAAGTTTCCCCCCGAGACGATCTCCCCCGCGTCGGCGAAGACCATCGGATTGTCGGTGGCGGCGTTCGACTCGATCGTGAGGCTCTCGCGGACGAACGCGAGCGCGTCGCGCGCGACGCCGTGAACCTGGGCGGCGCAGCGGAGCGAATAGGCGTCCTGCACGCGGCCGCAGTGCTCGTGCGATTTGTTGATCGCGCTTCCCTGGAGCAGCGTGAACAGGTTGCCGGCCGAGGTGCGCTGCCCGCGATGCGGCCGCGCGTCGTGAATGCGTGCCTCGAACGGATGCAGCGACCCCCGCAGGCCGTCGATCGCCAGCGCGGCGGCGATGTCGGCCGCCCGGGCGAGCCGCTCGGCCGCGATGCAGGCGATCGCGGCGACCGCCGTGGACGGCTGCGTGCCGTTGATCAGCGCGAGCCCCTCCTTCGACTCGAGCACGATCGGCGAGAGGCCGGCCGCACGAAGCGCGTTCGCCCCCGCCATCAGTGGCGAGCCGGCCACCGACGCGAAGCCCTCGCCGACGAGCACGAGCGCGAGGTGCGCGAGCGGCGCCAGGTCGCCGCTGGCGCCGACGGATCCACGGCTGGGGACGAGCGGATGCACGCGCCGGTTGAGGCAGTCGAGCAGCAGCAGCAGCGTCTCGCGGCGGATCCCC
>Ga0247719_1000019_pt1 | contig 121707 bp, 124 predicted proteins | sample 41E_DmetaG_FD_189046 | JGI IMG/M metagenome (GOLD analysis project Ga0247719, IMG submission 189046) | Soil microbial communities from hillslope of Landscape Evolution Observatory, University of Arizona, Oracle, AZ, United States - 4-1-E_D | ecosystem: Engineered > Artificial ecosystem >...
CGATCACGGCCCGCTGGTCGCCACGGAGCCTGATCGCCTGTGCCGCGCCGAGCTGCACGTCGAAGGCCCGCTCGGCGCGTGGACAGCTCGCTTCGCCTCGCTCGTCTACGACGAGCCTGCCGGCGCGCTGTGGGACTCGGCCGGGCTGCTGCTCGTCAAGTACGGCTTCCGGCTGTACGCCCTGGGCGCGCGAACCGGTGAGCTGGCCTGGAGCCACGCCAGCGGAACGCCAATCGTCGCCGCGCTGTGCTCGCCGCGGCTCGACAACGCCATCCTGCAGACGGAGGTTGAGACGATCTGCCTGCGGGCGGACGGCGAGGTGGCGTGGCGGGCTGCGCACAACGATGTCGTCGTCGAGGCTGAGCTGGTCGGCAAACGGCTGGTGCTGACCAGCTACGGCGGCCAGCGGATGGCCGTCGATCCCGTCAGCGGCAGGTCCCTCGACTGACGCCTCGGCAGTCGCGCCCGGATGTTGATGACCGGTGGACGAATCGCACGCATCGCCCGTCGTTTCGTGGACAACTTCCTTGCGCCGGCGCGCATCGGCCGGTAGCGTGGCAATCAGCCCGGAGGGGCCAGCAGCGAAGCTAGCGACCGCGATCACATCAAGGTCCACGCCTCGTGAAGGTCACTCCGGGTTCTTCCTTGCCCTGCGCAGCGGCTTCGTCGCGCGCGGCTCGCACGTTCGATGATCGCGCTGCTGCTCGCTCTCTCTGGCCTTGGCGCGATCGTCGCCGCGCTGTTGCTGCTACGCCGGCTCGGCCCGCGCTTCCGCGTTGGCCGGCTGCTGGCCGCGGCGCCCATGGCAACCTTGGCCGACGCGCAGGCCATTGCCCTCGACGGTCGGCCGCAGTACGTCCGCATCCACGGCCGGATCAGCAGCGACGAGGAGTTCCCCGACGACCACGATCGGCCGCTCGTCTACCGGCGACGCCGCGTGCAGGTTCGAGAGCAGGGCCGCTGGCGCAGCCTGGCCGACGACCGCGAGGCCGTGCCCTTCGGCGTCGAGGAGCGCGGCACGTACGTCGCGGTCGACGCCGCCGCGCTCGACGCAGGGCTGGTCGTGGTGACGCGCGAAGCCGAGGGCGTGGCCAGCGACCTGCCGGCGGAGTACGCCGCGGGGCTCGACCCGAGCCTGCCCAGCCGGCTGGTGATCGAGCAGGTGTCCGCCGTCGAGCATGCCTTCGTCGCCGGCGTGCCCGCTCGCCGCGGCGAGGAGACCGTGATCGGGCCTGGCCTCGGCCGGCCGCTCGTGCTGACGACGCTCGAGATAGGCGCCGCGATGCGCATCCTGGCGCGCGGCCACCGCCGGCCGGTGCTGCTGGCCACGGCACTGTTGGCGGCGGGCGGGCTGGCTTTGCTGGCGGCCTTGGGCGCGCTGCTGCTGGGGCTGCCCTGACCGGCCAAAGTGCTACGCTCGACGCGGTGCTGCATCTCGCGCAGGGGCGTGGCGGCGTGCCCCCGTCAGCCTTGGTGGACAGGGTCGTCGTACGCGCCGCGCTGCTCGTCGCGGCGCTGCTGCTGTGCGCCCTTCTGGCCACCCTCCTGGCGCTGCCGGCGCTCGGCCAGGATGCGAGCCCGGCGCCGACACTGACACCGGGCATCCTGCCGCCCACCGACCCACGCTCGGAAGGCCAGGGGCCGGGCCTCGACGGCGGCCCCTTGATGGCCGCGGCACTGGTCGTCGGGCTGGGCCTGCTGGCCGCGCTGGGCACGCTCGCGTACCTGCGGCTGGCCAGGCACTGAGCGATGGCCAGGCACGATCGACGGCCGCGCGCAACGGGCCGGCCGGCCCGGCGGATCATGGCCCGGCCGCTCAACGCGCCCGGCTGGGAGCCCCACGACAACGACCCCTTCGAGGTCAGGCCGCGGCTGCACGGTCTCAGCTCGCAGCGGCGGCGGTCCATGCCAGAGCTGCGGCGGCTGGTCGGTCCGATGGTCCTGCTCGTCATAGCCGGCGCGGCGATCGCGTTGCTCGGCGGCCTGACGGACGCCGCCCAGCCGAACGGCTCAACCCCGGCCGCAACTCCCCTCGCCAGCGCCGCAGCTCAGGCTGGTGCCTCAACCAGCCCGGCCGACAGCTCGCCCAGCCCGGCGAGCGGACCGGCCTCGCCGCCCGTCAGCCCGCCGCCGGCAGCTTCACCCACAACTCCTGTGGCTCCATCGGCGTCGCCGGCGACCCCTTCGCCCGCCGCGTCGCCCAGCCGGCCGCCCAACGCGGCGCCAGCCACCGCCGAGGAGTTCGAAGCGGCCGGCGAGGTCGTGGTCGACATCGCCTTCCCGATCAAGCCGGGGGTCCGCTATCGCTATCGCAACAACTGGCTACACCGACGAGATGGCGCGCCGGAGGACTACAACCACGCCCGCGGGTTGCGCCGCGGTCGGGTAGTCCGCGCTCATGACGGCATTGACATCTATGCGCCGCGCGGAGCGCCGGTGGTGGCTCCGTTCGCCGGCTTGGTCATCGATCCGGCGGAGCGCTGGCAGCCGTGGTCCAGCGAGCGCTACGGTGAGACGGTGGTGATCCTCAGCCAGGAGCCGGCCAGCGAGGGCTATGTCGCCCTGCTGTCGCATCTCGACGTCGCCTTCGTCGAGCCGGGCACGGTCGTACGACGAGGCGAGGTGATTGGCCTGAACGGCGACTCAGGCAACGCGGAAGAGAGCCCGCCGCACGTCCACTTCGAGCTGCGCGCGCCATTCATGCTCGCCTGGGAGGAGGCCGGTACGCTGCGCCTCGTGGACGCCTTCAACCCATACGCTTCATTGCGCGCCGCGGATCCGCGTGAAGCCGACTGACTGCCCGGGCTGGGACTAACCGCCCATTGGCAGGTGATGTGAGGTTTGGGAGCCTGCCGTAGAGCGCAGAGCCCTCTGCGCACCTCACAATTCCCCCACCGGAGTCAGAGCCACGACGTCGCCATCCGCCGAGCAGACCGTCACCGTCGCCGGCGCCGCCCGCATCCTCGGCGTCCACGTGAACACCGTCAGGGCGTGGACCGATCAGGGGCGCCTGCCGTGCCTGCGCATCAACGCGCGCGGCGACCGACGCTACTCGGTCGAGGAGCTGCGCGGCTTCCTTGCTCGCGCGGAGCGCACGCCGACGGCGACCGACGCCCAGATTGCGGCCCTGCTCGGTCGTGTCGCCGGGCTGTGCGCTGAGATGGGCGATCCGGTGCTGGCCAGTGAGGCCGCTGCCGGCCTGCTCGGCCGGCGGCTCGGCTACGACGACGCGCTGCTGGTCGACAGGGCCCGCAAAACGACGACCGTCCATGGCAGCGGCCAGCACGTCCGCCGCCTGACGGAGCGAGCGCGGACCATGCCCGGCCCGGTCTTCAGCGCAATCGAGAACGGCCGGCGCAGCGTCGCCCTGGCCGTCGATCGGCAGGCCGGGCTGATCCTCCAGCTCGGACGGTCCGAGCCGGGCATGCTCGGCCGCTCCGCTGAGAGCGCGCTGCTCGAAGCGGTCAGCGTCCAGCTGAACGCCTCGGCGACCGCACATCGACTGCTCCGCGAGGGCGAGGAGGACACGCGTCGAGCTGAGCTGCTGCTGTCGATCAGCCGTCAGATCGCCACCCAGCGCGACCTTCCGGGTCTGCTCGGCCAGCTGCTTGACAACGCGGTCGAGCTGTTCGACGCCGACCATGGCGCGATCTTCAGCCGGCTCGCCGGAGGCGGCTTCCGGGCCGACGCCCAGCGCCACCTATCGCCCGCGTTGCGGCGGGCGGTCGAGAGCTCGACCACGATGCCGCTGACCGCGCGCGCCTTCGAGAGCGGGCGGATGCTGTCAGTCGCCAACTACGTCGCCGACCCACGCTCGTACGAGCTGCGTGACGCGCTGATCGCCGATGGGATCAACACCGCCAGCGTGGCGCCGCTCGTCTCGGAGGACGAGCTGATGGGCAGCCTCGTCCTCTATCACGACCGGCCGTATGAGTGGCGGCTGCGCGATCGAGCGCTGTTCGAGCAGCTCGCGGCGCAGGGAGCAGCAGCGCTGCACAACGCTCGCCTGCTGGCCCGGAGCGAGGCGTGGGCGGCACAGCTGCAGTCGATCCAGCAGCTCGGCGTGGAGCTCAACCGCCTGGACGATCCGCGCGAGATCGGCCGCGTCATCGCTGCCGAGCTGGGCCGGCTCGTCGACTATCACAACGTGCGCGTCTACCGGCTCGAGGGTCGCGATGTCGTGCCTGTCGCCTGGCGCGGGCGGATCGGTGAGTACGCTGACGAGGACGGCGAGCAGCTGCGCACCACCGTCGGCCATGGCATCACGGGCTGGGTGGCGGAGAATGGGCTGGCGGTCAATCTTGGCGACGCCGCGCGTGACTCGCGGTCCGAGACCATCCCGGGCACGGAGGAGGACCTCGACGAGTCCATGCTCGTCGTCCCGATGCTCCACGAGGACATGGTCATCGGGGTGATCGTCCTGTCCAAGCTCGGGTTGCACCAGTTCAGCGACGACGACCAGCGGCTGCTAGAGATCTTTGCCGCCATCGCCGCGGCGGCGATGGCCAGCGCTGACGCGGCCGAGCGGCTGCGCCGCCAGTCGGATGCGCTGGCCCGCCAGGTGTCGAGCCAGCGTGAGCTGCTGCGGGTGACCGAGTCGGTACTCAGCACGCTCGACCGCGACGAGCTGCTGGAGGAGATCGCGAACCGCCTGGCGACATTGATGCCGGTCGACAACATCTGCGTCGAGGTGTACGACGAGCGCCGCGGCCGGCTCGATCCAATCTTCGCCCGGGGCACCCATGCTGACCACTTCCTCGCCCTTGGCTCAGACGACAGCCGCGGGGTGAGCGGCCACGTCGTCAGGACCGGCGAGCCTGTGCTCGTCGCCGATCAGCCGCATGAGCCGCGGCCGCTCCACGGCGAGAGCCGGGGTGCCCTCTCGGGCTCGCTGATGGCATTGCCACTGCGCGCCCGCGACCAGACGATGGGCGTGCTGACGATCGAGCGCCTCGGCGACGGGGCACTCTTCAGCGACGAGGACTTCGAGCTTGCCAAGCTGTTCGCCGGCCACGTGTCCATCGCCCTGCGCAATGCCCACGCACACCACGCTGTAGAGGTCCGCGCCCAGACGGACGCGCTGACCGGCCTGCTCAACCACGGAGCGCTGATCCAGCGGCTGGCCACGCCGGTCGAGGAACGCCTGCGGGAATACGGCCTGCTGATGATCGATCTCGACGATTTCAAGGCCTACAACGACCGCTACGGCCATCAGGCCGGCGACGCCCTACTCCAGCAGCTGGCCGTGACGTTGCGCCAGTCGTGCCGCGAAGCAGACGAGGTCTACCGCTACGGCGGCGACGAGTTCGCGATCGTGCTGCCCAACACGCCACCGGCAGGCGCGCTGGCAGTTGCCGAGAAGATCCGGCTGGCAGTCTCGCGGGTTCGTCGGCCGATCCATCCGGAGCCGGCCCTGACCTGCTCGATTGGTGTGGCCAGCCAGCCGGCTGACGGCGAGGACGGTCCGCAGGTGCTGCTCGCCGCCGACCGGGCCTGCTACGTCGCCAAGCGCGCCGGGCGCGACCGCATCGCCACCGGCGCCGAGGGCTTGGCACTGGCCGGCGAGTTCCTGCCCCCGCCGCCGACCCCGGTCGACCTGCCCGAGACTACCTACCCGGCCGCCTGATCATCCTCGGGTGGGGCGTCGCCGCTGGCGCGCGTCACGAGGACGGGAACGTCGTTGGTGATGCGCAGCGCGGCCGCGGCACTGCCCTGGTTGCGGGCAAGGCACAGCCGCCCGTATGAGTCCTCGTAGAGCAGCAGCTCGCCGGCCGGCGCATCGCCAAAGGTTCGTGCCCAACGCGCCTGGCGCCGCCGCGGCCGCTCGCCCACTCCCACGGCGACCACAAGCCGGTCGCCGGTGGCCAGGTCCGAGAACGCGGCGTGGGCGTCCGAGCCCAGCGCTGACAGCTTGATGTTGCCGAACGTGTCGACGTACACGACCGATGTCGCCAGCCGGCCATCAGCCACGCCCGGCACAGGCCAGTCCAGGCTGACCAGCTCGTCGATGTCGACGGCCGGCCCGATGTGGTCGAGTGGCACGCCCAGCGCGAGGTGCGCAGCCGCCGGCGCAAAGACATCGCGGCCGTGGAAGGTGGCGCTCGTCGCCGGCAGCAGGTACTGCGCGTTCTCGATGAGGTGCGCGCGCGTGGCTCCGCCAAGGCGCTCGGCGGCGGGCAGCAGCAGCCCGTTGTCCGGGCCCACGAGGTGGTCTCCGCGGACCGTCTCGAGCGCGATCGCCCGTCGTTCCGTGCCGACGCCCGGATCGACGACGGCAACGTGGGCGCCAACGGGCAGGTAAGGCAGCGCCGACCAGAGCATCAGCGCCCCCTGGCGAATATTGAACTTGTCGATCTCGTGGCTGATGTCGACGATCAGCGCATCCGGCGCGACGCCCAGGATGATGCCGCGGCAGATCGCGGCCGAGGGATCGCGCAAGCCCCAGTCGGTCAACAGGCTGACGAATGGCCGGGCCCCGTCGCGCGGGCTGCGCGCAGCCGCCGGGGTGGTGATGGCGCGGGTGTATCGGCGGACCACGCCGCCGATGGTAAGGGTATCCTCGGCCCTCCGATGCCCGCGCCCACCCCAGACTCGGCCCGTCGCCGCCCGGCTGCAGGCTGGCTCGCCTTTACCGCCCTCGTCCTGGCCGTGCCTCTCGTGTGGGCGGTCGCCGAGCCGCTGGCCGATCCACTGCGCGGTCCGGGCGTGCTCGCCGCTGACGCGATCTGGGCGGGCGTGCTCGCGGCCTTGACAGGCGGCCTGGCCCTCGGGCTGGGCGCGCGCGGGGGGCGGCAGGGCGTACATCGCGGAGCCATCGCCGGCGGCGGCATGGCCGCGGTCGTGATTGGCGCGGCGCTGGCCTACGGCGCGGCCGCCGGGAGCGTGCCGGCGATCAGCGGCTGCGCCGAGCTGCCGCTGCCGGCCGCGGGCGTGGTCGACGGCAGGGCGACGGTCGATGGCGAGACGGTTGCCATAGTCGAGGCGGCAGAGGCGGACGGCGAGGCGCTGGTCACGCTGATCGCCGGGCTCGAGAGCGGCTACTTCGAGGACCACGGCGTGGAGTTCGTCGGCGCCGTCCCTGCCCGTCGCTGCTCCGTGCTGGTCGATGGCACTGCCGCCCTGGCGGCCTTGCCGCAACTGCGGGAGCTCGGCGAGGACGGCCGCCGGCTGGTCGAGCTGCCGGTGTGGCGGGGCGAGCTGAGCTGGTGGAAGTCGGCTGATCGCCAAGTCGCACTGGCCCGCGCCCTGATCGGCGGCCACCCAGCGGACGCGTGGGCCGAGCGTGGTCTGCGCGGCCTGATCCAGGGCGAGATGCGGCCGCAGCACTGGATGGCGCGATGAGCGCGACGCGCGACCGGGCGTTCGAGCGCTGGGACCGGGCGGCGCGCTACCTGCGCATCGCGATGATCTTGCGCGAGCATCCTGACGGGCTGCGCGCCCAGGAGGTGGCCGATCGGCTGGGCGTCTCCAAGCGAACCGTCTATCGCGACCTCGAGGCATTGGACCTCAACGCCGGCCTGCCCATCTGGCAGGATGCCGGTCGCTGGGGCCTGGACCGCGGCGCGTTCCTGCAGCCGCTGGCGCTGACGCTGCACGAGGCGACGATCCTGTTCCTCGCCGCGCGCGTGCTGGCCAAAGCCAGCGACGAGCACGACAGCGAGCTGATCGGCGCCTTCGTCAAGCTCGCATCCATCCTGCCGCCGGTCGTTGCCGAGCACGTGCGGGCGACCGTCGACGCCTTCGCCGAGACGCCGCGTAACGAGCGCTTCACGCGCGTCTTCCGCGTCCTGGCCGAGGGGTGGGCCAGCCGACGGGTGATCGAGCTCGAGTACGACAGCGGCGTCTACGAGCCGGGCCGCGAGCCACGCCGGGCGCGTGTCCGGCCATGGGCGATCGAGCCGTCGGCACTGACGCACGCGCTGTACCTGATCGGCTGGGACGAGTCGCGCAAGGGACGACGGACGTTCAAGGTCGAGCGCATCCTGTCCGCTTCGCTGACGCCCGAGACGTTCGACGACGCCGAGGCGGCGACGGTCGCCCACGACATGTTGCGCGCCTGGGACGTGATCGCGGACGAGGAGCCGATCGAGGTGGTCGTCCGCTTCTCCGGCACCGTCGCCCGCCGCGCCGCCGAGACGCGCTGGCACCCCAGCCAGCAGCTGGAGGAGCAGCCCGACGGCACGCTCGTCTGGCGCGGCCGCGTCGCCGGGCTGCGCGAGATCAGGATCTGGATCCTGGGCTGGGGCGCTGATGCCGAGGTTCTCGAGCCGGCCGAGCTGCGCGAGTCGGTGGCGGACGAGCTGGAGCGAGCTCGCGCGCTGTACCGGGGCTGAGTCGCGCGACCTAGGGGTGCGTGGTCTCGACCTTGGGCGGCAGGTCAGCCCGCGCGGCTGCGACCAGCCGGCCTAGCCAATGGCGCCACAGATCCTCGTGCAACTGCAGCTGGCGAGCGCCGCGCAGGCCCGCATGGCGGATGGTGACGTGCGTCCGTGCCCCATGATCGATCGCGTCGAAGGCGACCACGCTCGGCCGCCCGAGCGGCTCGCCGACCCAGTCCCAGCTGAAGCTGATGTGCTGCATCGGCTGGAGCGAGAGCACCTCGCCCTCGGCGGTGGCCTCGCTCATCCGGATGCGCATGCTGCCGCCGACGCGCTCATCGAGCTCGGCCTCGTCGAGCCAGCGGCGGAGGCCGTCAGCAGTGGCCATCAGCTCGAAAACGGCCGCCCGCGGCGCATCCAGCTCGGCCTGCAGCTCGACTCGGTCAGTCATCGGCGCCATCGTCTGTCGTTCGGCGACGCTGCGTCAACCATCGCCGCGGCTTGGCCCGAGAGCGAGGCGGCGACGACTTTGGAATAGTCGTCGAAAGCTGAGCGCCTGAGGGCCTCGTGCTGCCGATAGCCCGCCGTGAGGGACGGCTTGCCGAGCAGGTTTCGAATCTGGGCCGGCCCACAGCCCCGCAGGCTGGCCCCACGCTGCCTACAGCAGCTTCACCGAGGCAACGAGGTCGGTCAGCCCCTGGCGGGCATCGGCGAAGAACATGCCCGTCTTGGGATCGAGGAACAGCTCGTTGTCGATGCCCGCGTAGCCGGCGGCCATCGAGCGCTTGATGACCACGATGCTGCGCGCAGCGTCTACGTCGAGGATGGGCATGCCGTAGATCGGGCTCTGCGGGTTGCTGCGCGCGGCCGGGTTGGTCACGTCGTTGGCACCGATGACGAGGGCCACGTCGGTGCGCGCGAACTCGGGGTTGACCTCCTCCATCTCGCGCAGCTGCTGGTAGGGCACGTTCGCCTCGGCCAGCAGCACGTTCATGTGGCCCGGCATGCGCCCGGCAACAGGGTGGATGGCGTACGAGACCTCGACGCCGCGCTGCTCGAGCAGCTCGGCGAGCTCGCGCACGGCGTGCTGCGCCTGGGCGACGGCGAGGCCGTAGCCCGGGACGATGATCACCTTCTGGGCATAGGCCAGCTGGATGGCGACGTCGTCGACGGCGACCTCGCGCACGTTGCCCGTCGCGCCGCCGGCCGCCGCTCCGCCGGCCGCCCCACCGCCGAAGCCACCGAGCATGACGTTGAGCACCGAGCGGTTCATCGCGTCGGCCATCAGCTTGGTCAGGATCGCACCCGACGCGCCGACCAGCGCGCCGGCGATGATCAGCACCGGGTTGAGCAGCACCAGGCCGGCAAAGGCCGCCGCCAGGCCGGTGCCCGAGTTGAGCAATGAGATCACGACCGGCATGTCAGCGCCGCCAATGGGCATGACCATCGTCACCCCGAAGGCCAGCGCCGCCAGCACGATCGCGGCCAGGATGACCAGCTCGAGCCCGGCAACGTTGATCACGCCCAGGGCACCCAGGATCAGCGCAACCGTGCCGCCGACGGCGACCAGTGCCAGCGCCGCGGTCAGCAGCCGGTGGCCGGGGAACATGATCGGCGCGCCGCTGATGAAGCCCTGCAGCTTGCCGGTGGCGATGACCGAGCCGGAGAAGGCGACCGCGCCGAGGATCGAGCCGGCGACGACGAAGAGCGACGGCCAGACGTCGGCATGCCCGGTCTGGACGGCCGTCCAGTAGTCCTCGATCGCGATCAGGCCGGCCGCACCGCCGCCGACAGCATTGAAGATGCTGACCAGCTGCGGCATCGCGGTCATCTTGACCTTGCGTGCGCTATACCAGCCCAGCCCGCCGCCGATGGCCGTGCCGGCGATGATGATCGGCCACGCGAGCCCCTCGACGCGTTCCGTGACCGGCGAGCCAAGCACGATCAGCTGCACCGCTGTCACGACCACGGCAACGGCCATGCCAAAGGCCGAGATGAGGTTTCCGCGCCGCGCGCTGACGGGCGAGTTCATCATGTGCAACCCGACTACGAACAGCGCGGCCGCGAACACGTATGCGAAGTGGATCAGCGTCTGCAGCGGCCCGAGGTCCATCTCGCTCAGCCCTCCCCGCCAGCTTCCTGGCCGGTCTCGGCAGGCGTGGGCACGGCCGCCGGACGGCGCTTGAACATCTGCAGCATCCGGTCAGTGACGACGTAGCCGCCGACGACGTTCATCGCCGCGAAGATGACCGCCACGAAGGCGATCAGCTGGCTCAGCGGCTCATTCGCCGTCGCGGCGATGAGCATCGAGCCCACGAGGACGATGCCGTGGATCGAGTTGGCGCCGGACATCAGCGGCGTGTGCAGCGTCGCCGGCACCTTGCTGATGACCTCGAAGCCAACCAGCACGGCGAGGATGAAGATCGTCAGCGCGGCCACGAGCTCGAACGTCATCGGGATCCCTCCGCCGCTGGCGCCTGCTCGAGCAGGCCGAGCGTCTGCTTCTGCACGACCGCCCCGTCGTGGGTGATGACCGTCGCCGCCGTGATCTCCTCGGCAAAGTCGAAGGCCAGCGCGCCGTCCTTGATGAAGTGGGCCACGAACGTGGCCAGGTTCCGCGCGTAGAACTGGCTGGCCCCACCGGGCATCGTCGCCGGCAGGTTCGTCGGAGCGAGGATGGTCACGCCGTTATCGGTCACCACGCGCTCGTCCGGCTTCGACAGCTCGACGTTGCCGCCCAGCGCGCTGGCCGCCATGTCGACGATGATGGAGCCCGGCTTCATCCGGCCGACCGCGTCGGCGGTGACCAGCAGCGGCGGTCGACGACCCGGAACCTGGGCAGTGGTTATGACGACGTCCATGCCGCCGATGTGCTCGTTCAGCTCCTGCTGCTGGGCAGCCCGCTCCTCGGCCGTCAGCTCGCGCGCGTAGCCCCCTTCACCCGTCGCGTCGGCGACCGACTTGAGGGTGATGAACTGGGCACCGAGCGACTGGGCCTGCTCCTTCGTCTCTGATCGGACGTCGTACGCCTTGACGACCGCGCCCAGCCGGCGCGCGGTGGCGATCGCCTGCAGGCCGGCCACGCCGACACCCAGCACCAGCACGTTGGCCGGCTTGGCCGTGCCGGCAGCGGTGGTGAGCAGCGGGAAGTAGCGACCGTAGGCCTCAGCGGCGATGAGCACCGCCCGGTAGCCACCGACATTGGCCTGCGACGAGAGCGCGTCCATCGACTGCGCACGCGACAGCGTCCGCGGCAGCGCGTCGAGGCTGATCGCGGTCACGCCCGCCTCCGCCAGCGCCTTCATTGTCGCCGGCTCGAGGAGCGGCTGGAGCAGTCCGATCAGCGCCTGGCCCGTGCGCAGCTTCGTGAGGTCGTCGGCCGGCGGCCGCTGGACGACGAGCACCACGTCCGCCTGGCTGAGCAGCTCGTCATGGCTGACCGTCTTCGCGCCGGCCTCGGCATAGGCGGCATCGGGGATGCTCGCGCCGTCGCCCGCGCCGCGCTCGACAAGAACCTCCGCCCCGGCCGAGATCAGCTTGGGCAGCGAATCGGGTATCAGGGCAACACGTTTTTCGTTTGGCGCGCGCTCTTTCGCGACACCGATCTTCATGGCACGACACCGCTGTGACGGGCTTGGGCAGTCTGGGATGCGGGCCAAGGATAAGGCCGGTCCGCGAATCTGTCGCTACGCTCAGCAGGTGAGCAATCCGGGCCAGCGCCTGCTGGCCGACCTTGGATCGGCGATGCCCGGGCTGCGGGTGCTGCACGACGCCGCCGACACCGAGGCATACCGCTTCGACGAGACCGAGTACCTGCGCCCCGGCCGGCCGCTTGGGGTGTGCTTCCCGCACACGACCGCCGCGGTGGCGCAGCTCGTCCGGATGTGCGCCGATCGCGGGGTCGCGCTCGTGCCGCGCGGCGCCGGCACAGGCCTGTCAGGCGGCGCGGTGGCAATAGACGGCGCGCTGACGGTGGTCTTCACGGAGATGGACCGGATCATTGAGATCGACCCGGCCAACCTCGCCGCGACGGTCCAGCCTGGGGTGATCAACGCCGATCTCGGGCGCGCCGCAGCCGCGCACGGGCTGTTCTATCCGCCCGACCCGGCGTCGTTCGAGATGTGCACCATCGGCGGCAACCTGGCCGAGAACTCGGGTGGGCTGCGCTGCGTGAAGTACGGCGTCACCCGCGACTGGGTGCTGGGCCTGGAGGTCGTGCTCGCCTCGGGCGAGATCATGCGGACCGGCGGCAAGACGGTCAAGGATGTCGCCGGCTACGACCTGACCGGGCTGTTCGTCGGCTCCGAGGGGACGCTCGGGCTGATCACCGAGGCAACGCTGCGGCTGCTGCCGGAGCCGCCACCCAAGCTGACCATGCTGGCCTTCTTCCCGAGCGTCATCGCCGCCGGCGAGGCCGTGGCGGGCATCACGGCGGCGGGCATCGTGCCCGTCACGCTCGAGCTGATGGACGCTTTCACCATCGCCGCCGTCGAGGAGATGCACGCGCTGGGTCTCGACCGCACGGCCGCGGCAATGCTGATGGTCGAATCCGACGCGGGCGGGGCTGCCGCCGAGCGCGAGCTGGTCGCCGCCGAGGCGGCTTGCCAGGCTGCCGACGCGACCTCGATCGTGCGGGCCGCCGATGAGCGCGAAGCCGACTGGTTGCGTCAGGCTCGCCGCGCGGCCCACCCGGCGCTGGAGCGCGCCGGCGTGGCCCGGATGGATGACGTCGGCGTACCGCGCAGCCGCATCCCGGAGATGCTGGCCCAGATCGAGCAGGTGTCGGCCAGGCTGGGACTGCGCGTCGGCGTCTTCGGTCATGCCGGTGATGGCAACCTGCACCCGACCTACGTCGTCGATCGCGACGATCCCACCGCCGAATCGCGCATCGAGGCTGCTCGGGGGGAGATCTACGCGGCGGCGCTGGCGCTGGGTGGCACTGTCACCGGCGAGCACGGCACCGGCCTGACCAAGCGCTCGTACCTCGAAGCGCAGCGCGGTCCAGTCGCGGTCGCGCTGATGCGTGCTGTCAAGTCGGCTCTCGATCCACAGGGCATCCTCAACCCCGGCAAGGTGCTCGCCTGATTCGAGCGCTCACATACGAGGAGCCCGGCCTCTCGGCCGGGCTCCTCTTGCTGTCAGCGGCTTCGTTTCGCGACTACTCGTGCCACTCGACCTCGACCCGGTAGTAGGTCTCGCCCTGGTAGTCGCCTGAGAACGTCAGCTTGTAGTGCCCCGGCGGCAGCCACAGCTTGAACTCGCCGTGGCTGTGGTCGCCGTGTCCCCAGCCGCGGTCGTGATAGGCGTGGACGCGCTGCCCCCAGGCGTTCTCCACTTCGAGTCGGACCCGCTCGAGGTTCGACCAGCGAAGGTAGAACCGAACCTTCCCACCGAAGGCGAACCAGCGTGAGTCGATGTCGTCGCGACCCCACAGCCGGTCGTCCCAGCGTGAGTAGCCCCATTTCGGGATGCCCGGCTGGCCGGTCGGCGTGGCCGAGGGCGTGGCGGTTGGCTTTGCCGTCGGCGTGGCGGTGGGCTTGGGAGTCGGAGCCGGTGTCGGCTTGGGCGTGGGCGTGGGCGTTGGCTTGGCGGTCGGAGCAGGCGTTGGGTTAGCCACCGGAGCGCCGAGGGCCCGAACGGCATTGGCCGCGTCCACGCGCCCTCCGCCGATCGCCGAGCCTACCTTGACCGTCGTCGACAGCATTGCCTTCTCGACCTGCACCTTCGATGCGCCGGGGGCGCGGCTGCGGACCAGCGCAGCGATGCCCGCCACGATCGGCGCCGCCGCCGACGTGCCGCAGAAAGTGCGCCACTTCGAGCCGACCGAGGTGCTGTGCGTGCAGCCAGGCGCTGCGATGCGGACCCACGCGCCGCGGTTGGAGAACTTGTAGAGGCCGTCGCTGCTGGTCGTGGCGGCAACGCTGAGCACGCCCGGGTAGGCGGCCGGGTAGAACTTGCTCGTGCTGCTCGAGTTGCCCGCAGCGGCCACGACGACGATGCCCTTAGATACCGCATAGGCGACTGCGTCGCGCATGGCGGTGCTGCCCGAGGCGCCGCCGAGGCTGAGGTTGATCACGTCGGCGCCGTTGTTGGCCGCCCAGACGATGCCCGCGGCGACGTTGCTCCAGCTGCCGCCACCGCTGGAATTGAGCACCTTGACCGGCAGGATGCGGCACTTCCAGCACATGCCGGCAATGCCCACGCCGTTGTTGGCGGCGGCCGCGATCACGCCGGCGACTGGCGTGCCATGATCCCCGTCGTCGTTCGCGTTCGCCTTGTTGCCAACGAAGTTCCAGCCGGCGAGCACGCGGCCACGCAGGTCGGGATGATTGGCCTGCACGCCGGTGTCTACGACGGCCACGATCGGGCCCGTGCCGCCGGTGGTCACATCCCAGGCGGCCGGGCCACGGACCTTGCGCGCGAACCACTGCTTGGACCACATCGGATCCGCAGGCACGGCCACCGCTCGCGCCTCGCCGTCGTCCTCGACGGCCAGGACCGCCGGATTCGACGCCAGCTGCTGGCGGACCTTCTTGCGGTCCTTGCCGGTGACCTTCATGACCCGCGCGTCGATCTCGTCAATCCGCCCGATCTCGCTGGCGCCGGCTGTGGCACCCATCGCCGCAGCGTCGGCGTCGCTGACGCCGGCCTTGAACTTGACGATCAGCGCGCCGCGCTCGCTGCCGCTGCCGCGCTGGCGCGGCTCACCCTTCTTCGCCTCGGCCGTGCTCGGCAGGGCGACGGGCACGAGCAGCGCCAGGGCCAAAAGAAAAACGCCAAGCGCGCGAGCCGGCTTGGCGAAGAGGTGTTCCACCTCGTCCCCTCCATTTATTCGTCGACGTCACCTGGGGGTGCGCCCGGCGTGACTTGTCGAGAGTCATCGTCAGGCTCGACCGCTGGCGGGGAGAACGACCCGTCGGTCCCACGCCGCCCAGTCCTTGGTCCCGCGGAGGTTTCGGCAGGTCGCGCGTCGGCGCGGCTACGATCCGGCGAATGACCCGGTCCCCTGACCTGGCCGCCGCGCCGGCGCCCGGCTCGCGCGTGCCCGGGCCGCTGCTACTGGCCAGTCTTGCCGCGCTGGTTGTCGTCGTTGTGGCCAACAACAGCATGGGCGCGCTGGCTCAGCCGGACATCCAGCGTGACTTCGGCATCGGGCCGGCTGACGTTGGCTGGGTCGTGTTCGGCTTCAGCGCCGCCTTCGCCGTGGCCACGGCCATCTGGGGAGCGCTTGGGCGGCGGTACGGCATCGGACGTGGGCTGGCTGCCGGCATTGCCGTGCTGAGCGTCGCCAGCGTCGCGGCGGCCATGGCGCCGGATCTGCCGACGCTCGTCGGCGCGCGGGTCATCCAGGGCATCGGCGCGGGCGCGATCCCGACCCTCGGCACAGCGCTCGTCGGCACGCGTTTCAGCGGTCCGCGGCGGGCCGGCGCGCTGGGCGTGATCATCGGCGCCGTCGGCGCCGGCCAGGCAGTCGGCCCAGTCCTTGGCGGAGTGCTGATCGACCTGTTCGACTGGCACGCCGTGGTCGGCTTCTCGATGGTCGCTGCCCCGGCGTTGCTGATCGTGCTGCTTGCCCATCCCCACCCGGGCGAGCGCGACGCGCGGCTGGATCCGCTGGGCGCGCTGCTGGTCGGCATCGCGGCGCTGGCCGCCGTGCTGCTGCTCAACCGGCTGCCCGTGCTCGGCGTCGCGCCGCTGACGGTCGGGGCGCTGGTCGTCCTCGGGCTTGCCTTGGCCGGGGTGCTGTGGCACACCATCGGGCGCGGCGGCCGCTTCCTGCCGCGCGAGGTGCTGCTCGATCCGATCTACCGGCGGCTGGTGCTGCTCGGCGCGGTCGGCATGAGCGCCTTCCTGGGCACGCTCGTCATCGTGCCCGTCGCCGTCGCCGACGCCCAGGGTCGGACAGGTCTCGAGCTCGGCCTCCTGCTCGTGCCGATGGCACTGACGACGGCAGTGCTGTCACCGAACAACGGCCGCGTGACGCGGCGCATCGGCAGCCGCGCGGTGGTCGTGCTGGCGCTGTCGATGCTGTCGCTCGGTCCGTGCGGCCTGGCGATCCTGGGAGCCGGCGCGCCGCCGCCCGCGATCGCGGCGGCCATGATCCCGCTGGCCATCGGCTTCAGCCTGCTCAACGCGCCGCTGCTCGACGAGCTGATGCGTCGCTTCGAAGGCGGGCTGGCGCCGATCGCGGTCGGCAGCTACAACCTGATCTACTTCTTCGGCGGCTCGATGGGCGCCGCCCTGTCGAGTGCGCTGGTGCAGCGCGATCTCCACCTGCCGCTGCTGTCCGACCTCGTCGGCAGCGGCTACGAGACGGCGCTCGTGCTGCTCGCGGCCGCGCCGGCCACGACCGTGCTGGCCGTCCTCGGCCGAGCCGCCAGAATGAGCCGGTGACGGACCAGCGCCACGATCCCGGCCCCGACGTCGCCGCCGAGCGGGCGGCCGGCGTGCTCGATGCCGCAGTCCAGCCGCTGCGCCTGGCCGACGGCGCGGCCACCATCCGGCTCGGCACCTCATCCTGGACGGATCCGACGATGACCGCCGGCAACGTCTTCTACCCGCCCGGCGCAGACAGTGCCGAGGAGCGGCTCAACTACTACGCCAGCCAGTTCCCGGTGGTGGAGGTCGACGCCACCTACTACGCGCTGCCTGTTCGACGGACGTCAGAGCTGTGGGTCCAGCGCACCCCGCCCGACTTCGTCTTCGACGTCAAGGCACACGCGCTGCTGACCGGCCAGCCGACGGAAACCAAGCGGCTGCCGAAGTACCTGCGCGACGAGCTGCCCGCCGAGCTGCACGAGAAACGGCGGATCTATGCGCGCGACCTGCCGGCGGTGCTGCGCGACGCGGTCTGGGCGGCGTTCCTCGACGGTCTGGAGCCGCTGCGCGAGAGCGGTCAGCTGGGGGCGGTGATCCTGCAGTACCCGCGCTGGTTCTTTCCCATCTCCGAGAGCCGCGACGCGATCCTCGAGGCGCGGCAGCGACTCGGCGAGCAGCGTTTCGCCGTCGAGCTGCGCAACGCCTCCTGGTTCAACGACAAGAACGCCGAGCGCACGCTGCGCTTCCTGTCCGACAACTCGATCCCGTTCGTCATAGTCGACGAGCCACAGGGCATGAAGAGCAGCGTCCCCCCGATCACCGCCGTCACCTCGCCCGAGCTGGCCGTGGTCCGCTTCCACGGCCGCCGCGCCGAGACCTGGGAGCGGCCGGGCATCCCGGTCGTCGAGCGCTTCCGCTACCTGTACGACCGCGACGAGCTGGCCGAATGGGCGCCGCGGCTGCTTGAGGCCAGCCGCGAGACGCGCGAGATGCACGTGCTGATGAACAACTGCTACGCCAACTACGGCGCGACCAACGCGCGCGAGCTGGCGCGCCTGCTGTCTGATCTGAAGCCCGCCTGAAAGCCCGCCGCGCCCGGAGCCCGAACAGCCTTGGCGCTCGCTGGTCAACCCTCGGCGCACGCCCTTCAAGCGAGAGGTTTTGTGATGGACGATCGATCTGAACGTGAGCAGGAGCGTCTCGATGCGCTGCCGGAGCACGAGCACCGCCAGCAGACTGGAGTCGGCGGCGGCGTCGACCCAGGCGGCACGGCCGAGGAGGCGGCCCAGGTCGGGGATGTCGGCGATGCCACGGCCTCGCCTGAGGAGCAGTTCGACCCGGACGAGGTGCCGCCGGTCACCCGCTCCGGCTGATCGTCGGCTCGGCAGACTCGTCGTCCGCGCCTTCCACATTCGCCGGCAGCGCGCCCTGCATCGGTGGCGCATCGAGCGCACCTACAGACACGCGTGGCCGCGATTCGGTCCGGATGACCAGCCCGACGGCAACCACGATCATCGCTCCGCCGAGGACTATGGCCAGGCCAATGGCCTCGTTGCGGAACGCCACACCAAGGATCAGCGCCACGACCGGATTGACGTAGGCATAGGTCGCCACCTTTGACACCGGGGCGTGCTGGAGCAGCCAGGTGTAGGCGCTGAAGGCGAGGATCGAGCCGAAGACGACCAGGTACGCCAGGGCGATGACCGACTCTGTCGCGAACGCCTGGCCGCTGCCGAGCATGCCCAGCTCGCCCGCCAGCAACCCGACCACGACCAGCCCGAGACCGCCGGCGACCATCTGGGCGGCGGTCGACACGAACGGGTTCCGCGGCAGCGCGAGCCGCTTGGAGTAGTACGAGCCGACGGCCCAGCTGGCCCCGGCCACGACCAGCATCAGCATCCCGGCCAGGTCGACTGCGCCGCTGATCCCGCCCGGCACCACCAGCACGGCCACGCCGGCAAAACCGATCAGGACGCCCACGAGTGTGCCCCGGGCCACCTGCTCGCGGAACAGCAGCCGCAGCAGGATCACCCACAGCGGCACGACGGCGATGATCAGCGCGGCCAGCCCGCTCGGCACGTCACGCTCACCGAGCACCACCAGCCCGTTGCCGCCGAGCAGCAGGGCCAGCCCGACGAAGCCCGAGCCGAGCACCTGGTCGCGGCTGAGCGCAAGGACGCGTGGACCGAGGCGCAACGCAAGGAAGCCGGCGACCAGCGCGCCTGCGAGCAGGAAGCGGCCGCCGGCTGAGAGCAGCGGCGGCATGCTGTCGACGACGATGGCGATCGCCAGGTAGGTCGAGCCCCAGACGACGTAGACGATCAGCAGGGCCGTCCAGATGAGCCAGCCCGGTGCCGGGCGTTCGGTCAGCGCGCGATCCATCGGCCGCAACTTAGCGCGAACCCGCAATCCGAGTACGGAGGCGCGACTACGTAGTCAATTCCGTAGGTTCTCGGATAGGCGTGGGCGATCCGGAGGGGCATCCTATGGCAGTCGGATCGGACAGCATCTGTTCCGGCACCAATGAGAACATCCCAGCTCAGTCGCGGGCCCTTACACGGCGGGGCCAGAGGACGAGCATAGGAGCCGGATCGGCGCTGGGGCGCGGTCCGGCTCCGGCATTTACTGGCAACTTTCTCCGGCCGCGCCGCAAGGCGCGGCCGTTCGAGTGGGCGCGAGGGCCACGCGTTGATCGAGCACCGCCAGCCCGGCCGGCGGACCTATCATCGACTCGTCATGCAGCGTCGCCAATGGGATACGGACCGCCTGGGGCTGCGTCGTCTCGACCTCATCCTCGTATCGGTGGCGTTGGCGCTCGCGCTGTCGCTGGCCGTCATCGCGACGGATCCACAGTTCGCCTTCGCCCTCCTCGACCGCTCGCTGTACGTCGTCGTCCTGTCGCTCACATCCCTAGGCGCGATCAGTCTGGCCGGCCTTGCGCTCGCCCGCTATCGCGAATCGGGCCGGTTGGCCGGGTTATTCCAGAGCGCGGCCTTCCTGGTCTTGGCCTGGGCAGGGGTCGTCAACCTGACCCTGATCGTGCTCCGCGCCGAGGGGCGCTTCGGGCTGACGCTCGGCCAGCCGGAGCAGCTGCCGATGTACGTCTGGACGATGACCAACATCGTGGCCGCGGTCCTGTTCGCCATCGGCGGGCTGGCGGCGATGGGCACCGGCCTGCGGCGCCAGCCGAGCGTGCGCCGGACCCTGCTCCTGCCGGTCATCGGCCTGTCGGCGCTGACGGCAATCGCCTGGGCGCTGCGTGACCTGCTGCCGCCGTTCGTCGGCGAGCAGGGCATGCAGCTGCTGATCCGCTGCTGCGCTGATCCGGAGACGGTCGCGCCGCTGCCGGACATCACCCTGCTCGGCATGCTGCTACCCGGCGTTGCGATGGTGCTCTACCTCGTGGGCATGGTCGCCTATCGCCGCTCTTACGTGCGCGACGGGCCGGTCGCCGACGGCTACCTGGCCGTGGCGCTGCTGATCGCTGCCTTTGCCGAGGTGCACTTCGCCATCTACCCGGCCACCTACACCGCGCTGGTGACGACGCAGGACGCGCTGCGCGTGGCGTTCTTCCTCGTGCTGCTGCTGGGCATCAACGCCGAGTCTCGCTCAGACCTGCGCGCGCTGCGCTCGGCGTACGCGGCAATGGACCGGCTGCGCCAGTCGGAGGCCGAGCGGGCGACGCTCGAGGAGCGGACGCGTCTGGCGCGTGAGCTGCACGACGGCCTGGCGCAGGACCTGTGGTTCGCCAAGCTCAAGCACGAGCGGCTGGTCTCGATGGTGCCCGACGATGCACGTCCGCTGGCGGCCGAGGTCACGCAGGCGCTCGACTCGGCCATTGCGGAGGCGAAGCAGGCCGTGGTCACGATGCGCGCCGGCGAGCGCGACGAGCCGCTGCCCGAGCTGCTCGGCCAGATCGTCGATGACTTCAGCGCGCGCTCCGGGCTGCGCTCGGAGGTGCAGTTTGCCGATCTGCCCAGCGCGCCCCTGCCGCCGCGCACCCAGGCGGAGGTGCTGCGCATCCTGCAGGAGGCACTGACGAACGTCCGCAAGCACGCCGACGCGACCGTCGTACGGGTGGGAGCTGAAGTCGAGAACGGGCGCCTGCGGCTCCACGTAGCAGACAATGGCCGCGGGTTCCGGCCTGATGAGTCAAGCGGCGACGGGCTCGGGCTGCAGGGCATGAAAGAGCGCGCGCGGCTGATGGGCGGCGAGCTGCGGGTCATCTCGGAGCCGTCCGGCGGCACGGAGGTCGAGCTATCAGTGCCGATCGGTGGTGGCAACGGCGGTGCGGGCGGTCCGGGCAAGTGAGCAGCGGAGGGCAGCAGACATGAGCCAGCCGGGCAGCAGCCTGCGAGTGATGCTCGTCGACGACCACGCGTTGGTTCGCTCGGCGGTGCGCCAGGCGATCAGCGCCGCCGACGTCGAGCTGGTCGGCGAGGCGGCGAGCGCGGAGGAGGCCCTGGCGCTCGCGCCCGTGCTGCGGCCGGACATCATGCTGCTCGACATCGACCTGCCCGGGATGGGCGGGCTGCAGCTGCTCCAGGAGCTGGCACCGCGGCTGCCCCAGACCAAGATCGTGATGCTGACCGTGTCCTCGTCCGAGCGCGACCTGCTCGATGCGGTCGCCCGCGGCGCCGCCGGCTACCTGACCAAGGACCTCAGCCCGGAGGCGTTGCTGCGCACCCTGCGCGGGACCCAGCGTGGCGAGCTGGCGATGTCGCGCCGCTTCGCCGCGCGTGCCCTCCGTCACTTCGCCGAGGCCGCGCGCCGAGGCCGGGTCACGGCCGGCGTCGAGGACGACCTTCTTGCGCTCAGCCCGCGCGAGAACGACGTCCTGGCAATGCTTGCCGACGGGCTGACCGACCGGGAGATCGCGGGTGCGCTGACCATCTCACCGCGAACGGTCGAGACCCACGTCAGCAACATCCTGCACAAGCTCAGCGTGCGCAATCGGGCCGAGGCAGCTCAGCGCTACCGCGAGGGCCAGTGAGCGAGCCCACCGGTGGGCGATTCGGCGCCTCAGCCGCCGATGATCAGCGGCCAGACCCACCACAGCACCAGCAGGCCGATGAAAAGGCCGAGCAGGATGAGCGCCACCTGGACCGGCAGCCGCGCGCTCTCACCACTGGTGCGTGGTCGGCGCGGAGTCTGCTCGTCAGACGGATCGGTCGCCATGGGCCATAGCATGGAGCTCCGGGCGGCTACGTCCACATTCGGTTGGCGACCGAGCCGTTGCAGTGCGCTTTCGCCCGCGCCCCGCGCGCCGGGGTGTCCGACCTTGACGAGGGCGCGACAATGCTCTGGTGGACGGCAGGGCGCGGTAGCGCCCCAGCCAGAGCCATAGGGCTTCCGATGACCGGCCGGGCCCGCCGTCCCACCAAAGAGGGGATCCACGCGTGAACGGCAGCTGTCGGCGCCTCGCGCCTCCGTTCACCGGGTCGCCCGTAGGGGAGGCCACGGTTTGAACCGGCGGCGCCGCGCCCGATGGGCTGGCCGGCTGGCGCTCGTCGTCCTCGTTGCCGTCGCGTGCGGCTCGCCGGACCCAGTGCCCACCGTCATCGATCCGAGCGACACACCGGCTCCCTCCCCGACCGGCGCACCCTCGCCGCCGGCCGCTCCTTCGCCCACGCCACCACCGGCGCACGGCCACGACGGTCACATCGATCCCGCCGGGCTGCGCCACGACTCGCGCGACCTGCTATACCGCACGCCCGGCGGCGCGGTGCCGGCTGGGACCTCGGTCAGGCTGCGCTTGCGTAGCTACTGGAACGACCTGACCGCGGTGCGGCTGCGGCTCTTCAGCCAGAACTTGGGTGCCGAGCAGATGCTCGACATGACGCTCGCGGCCGAAAACGTCGCGTGCTACGACGCCGCGGCGGACGAGGCGGGCCTGGCCTGCGATTTCTGGGAGGCGACGATCGATGGTGGGACCGCCGACAACCTCTGGTACCGCTTCATCGCCAGCGACGGCGCCGTGTCGGCCTACTATGCCGACGACACGCCCGCGCTGGACGGCGGCCGCGGCCGGGCGACGCCGGTGGCGGTCGACAACGGCTACGCGCTGATGGTCCATGAGCCGGGCTTCGAGGCACCGGCGTGGCCGAGCGGTGCCGTGGCCTATCAGATCTTCCCCGACCGCTTTCGCAACGGCGATCCGGCTAACGACCCGCAGACCGGCGACATCCGCTACGACGACCCCGTCCTCAGCCTGACCTGGGACACCTTGCCGGAGGGCTTCTGCCGCCGCTATACGGGCGCCGACGCGGAATCGTGCCCGTGGCGCTTCGATGACGAGCCACCGAGCTGGAGCCCGAACATCGAGGGGCCGCGCGGCCGCGACTACATGGGCGGCGACCTACGTGGCGTGATCGAGCAGCTCGACTACCTGGCTGATCTTGGCGTCGACACGATCTACTTCAACCCGATCTTCGCTGCCGGCTCCAACCACCGCTACGACACGCGCGATTACACGCAAATCGACCCATACCTGGGCAATCGCGAAGACTTCGACGAGCTAATCGCCGCGACGCGCCAACTCGGCATGCGCGTGATCCTCGACGGCGTCTTCAACCACACCTCGTCGGACAGCCCGTTCTTCGATCGCTATGGCCACTACGACGAGGTCGGCGCCTGCGAGAGCATGGATTCGCCCTATCGCGAGTGGTTCTACATGACCACCGCCCGCGGTCCGTGTGTCGGCCCGAACGGACCCGGGACGGCCAACTACCAGAGCTGGTTCGGCTTCGACACGCTGCCGATCCTGCTCAAGATCCGCGAGCCGGTGCAGGAGCACTTCCTGACAGCGCCTGACAGCATCACCCGCCGATGGCTCGAGGCCGGCGCGGCCGGCTGGCGGATGGACGTATCGGGCGACGTCTCGTTCCCGCGCGACTACTGGCGCATCTTCCGCGATGTCGTGCGTGAGACGGACCCGGAGGCGCTGACGATCAGTGAGACCTGGCAGAAGGACGCGGCGCTGCTACGCAACCTCCGCGGCGACCGCTTCGACACGACGATGAACTATCGGCTGCGCGACGCCGCCCTGGGCCTGCTCGCGCCACACCAGTTCGATGCCAAGGGCTTCCCTGACAGCGGCCAGTCGCTCAGCCCGTCACGTTTCGCGGAGCGGCTGCTGTCGATCCAGGAGGATTACCCGGCCGCGACGCACTTCACGCTCATGAACCTGCTCGACTCGCACGACACTGAGCGCATCCTCTGGACGCTCACGCCGGGCATCGAGAACCGCGCCGGGCGCGAGCTCGACGCCAACAACGTCGCTCAAGGGAAGGCCCGCCTGCGCCTCGCGTCGCTCATCCAGTTCAGCGTCCCGGGCATGCCGACCATCTACTACGGGGACGAGGTTGGGCTGACTGGCGACGACGATCCGGACGACCGGCGGACATTCCCATGGGCCGACCTTGGCGGCGAGCCCGACATGGACCTCTTCGAGCACTACCGATCCTTGAGCGCCCTACGGCGCGACCAGCCGGCGATGGTTGACGGCGACCTGCGTGTGCTCGCGACCGACGACGTCGGAGGGACCGTGGCCCTGGCCCGACGGACCGACGCGCAGGCAGTCGTGGTGCTGCTCAATGCCAGCCCGGAGGAGCGCAGCCTTAGCGTGCCCACGGCCGGCTTCGTGCCCGAAGGCACCGAGCTGTCCGTGGCCTACTCGGTCAACGGCGCACCGGAGACGGCACTCACCACCGGCCCAGAGGGCCTGACCGTTAGCCTGCCCGCGCTGGCGGGGCTGGTGCTGGTCACGACGGGCGGCGACCTGGCTGCACCAGAAGCGCCCGCTGAGGCGCGCGTGAGCGACCTGGGTGACGGCTATGTCGAGCTCGCCTGGCGGCCCAGCGGCGAGGGCATCTATAACGTTTACCGTAGCCCGCTGTCAGGCGGCGGCTGGGTGCGCATCAACGAGCTGCCTGTGGCAGAGCCGCGTTACAACGACAGCGGCCTCGACAATGGCCGGCTGTACCACTATGTCGTGACGGCGATCGACGCGGCGGGCAACGAGAGCGGCTACTCGAATGAGACCTCAGAGATCCCGCGCCTCTCGATCGAGACCGCCCGGCTGGTCGAGCCGGCAACGTTGAGCCACACCATCAGCGCGGTGACGCCGACGGGGCCCATCTGCGGCGAGGCCTGGGTCGCCGGGCGCACCGGCCCCGCCGGCCCGCTTGCGACGCTCGAGGGCGCGCTAGGCTACGGGCCGGTCGGCTCAGCGCCGGACGCCGAGGGAAACGCGTGGACGTGGGTGCCGGCGACCTACAGTGGCCCGAGCGGCGACAGCGACCGCCTGTGCGCAAGCCTGCTACCCCAAGCACTCGGCGAGCACGACTACGTCTTCCGCTTCACCACCAGCCGCGGCCGCTACTGGCTCTACGCTGATCTCGACGGTGAATTCGAGCGCAGCGCCGACGGCCGTGGCCGGACGGGCAGGCTGACCGTGGTGCCCAGCGATGACACGCAGCCACCGGCGGCGCCCGCCGGCCTGGAGGTGCTGTCCGCCTCGCCCGCCGGCGTGGAGCTGGCCTGGCAGCCGCCGGCGGATGCGGACGTGGCGGGCTATCACGTCAACCGAGCCGACAGCTCCGATCCAGCGCCGACCGACCTCGGCCGGACGAGCGATACGACGTTCACTGACAGTGACGTGATCGAAGGTGCCAGCTACACCTATCAAGTGATGGCCTACGACAGCTCATGGAACTTCTCACCGCCGGCCGAGGTCACGGCCACCGCCGCAGCGCGGCTGGTAAGCGTGACCTTCACCGTCACCGTCCCGTCGCCGTCAGCGGAGATAGCCGACCAGGTGGTCCACATCGCTGGCACGCTCAGCCGGTTCGAGGGCGGCCATCCGGACTGGAATCCGAGCGCCACGCAGATGGAGAAGGTCGACGACACGCACTGGACGATCACCCTCGCCGGCGCCGAGGGCACGAGCATCGAGTACAAGTACACGCTCGGCAGCTGGGAGCACGTTGAGAAGGACGGCGGCTGCGGCGAACGCGACAACCGCCGGCTGGTGCTGGCCTTCGGGCCGGACGACGGCCAGCTGGTCGAGGACAGCGTGCCGAACTGGCGGAACGTCGCTCCTTGCGGCGACTAGCGGTGCTGCTCCGTCAGGCGGCGGCGACGGTCGCCGGCTGGTCGACGGCGCTGAGGAAGTCCCACCACGCATCGAGCGCGCGACTGGTCGCTCGCTCGATCGGCTCCGGGTCCGCGTCGGCGATGAGCGAGCGCAGCATCTCGCGCTCAGCCTGGGAGTGCTCGAGGTCGAGCTCGCCATGCAGGACGAAGAACTCGATGGCGCGCGGGTCGTCGACGCCGAAGTGCTTCTTCAGGCCTTCGATCTTGGAGCCCGAGACCTGCGGCACCTGGCGCTCGTAGGCGTACAGCGCGGCCACGCCATCGGCGACGGGCGCCGCGCTGCAGACCTGCCGGTACATCTCGACCAGCGCCTGCGTGGCTTCGTTGTGCGGCGCGCTGCGGACGTCCTCGCGATCGACACCGACGCCTTCAGCGAAGCGAAGCCACAGCTCGGCATGGTTCTCCGCACCGTGCTCCTCGTCCCACAGGTTGTCGAGCAGCTGCTGGCGAACCGCGGCCGACTCGGTCCGCGTGTGCATGGCTGACAGCAGGCGCGGGAAGGCGGATTCGAAGGCGTAGTACTGGCGGGCGTACTCCTGCAGCGCCTCCTTGGGCAGCGTGCCCTCAGTCCACTTCGTGTAGAAGGGGTGGGTCAGCAGGTGCTTGCTGTCGATCAGCTTGTCGATTCGCTCGATCAGGTCCACGTTCGTCTCCCTTCGCAGCCGCGCATTGGCGCCGAGTGTAGCGCGAGTTCGCGATCGCTAGACTCACGCGGTGCTGAGCAGGTTCGGCGGCGGCCTGGGGGCCAACTACTGGAAGCTGTGGGCGTCGTCGGCGTTCTCGAACCTGGCCGATGGCGTCTTCTTCATCGCGCTGCCGCTGCTGGCGGTCAGGTTGACCGATTCGCCGCTGCTGATCGCCGGCCTGGCGATCGCGATGCGCCTGCCGTGGCTGCTGTTCGTGCTGATCGCCGGCGCGCTGGCCGACCGGCTCGACCGGCGCCGGACGATGGTCGCCGTACAGCTGCTGCGTGCCGCCATCGCCGGCCTGCTTGCGGCATCGGTGTTCTTCGGCTTCGAGAACCTCGTCCTGCTGTATGCCGTCGGGCTGATCCTGGGCATCGGCGAGACGCTGTTCGACACGGCGGCCCAGAGCGTCATGCCGGCGCTCGTCAGGCGCGAGCAGCTGCCGACCGCCAACGGCCGGCTGTACGGCGTCGAGATCGTTGCCAACCAGTTTGTCGGGCCGCCGCTCGGCGGCCTGCTGATGGCGCTGGCGATCGTCAGCGCGTTCGGCCTGTCGGCGGCGGCGTGGCTGGTGGCGGCGCTGCTGCTGTTCGCCATCGTTGGCTCGTTCCGACCAGTCCGCGAAGGCCCGCCAACGCGCATTCGCAGCGACATCGTAGAGGGGCTGCGCTACCTCCTCGGGCACCGCCTGCTGCGCACGCTGGCGGTCATGGTCGGGGTGATGAACTTGGCCTCCTCGGCAGCCTTCGCGATCTTCGTCCTGTTCGCGATCGCCCCTGGGCCAATGGGCCTGTCCGAGCCGGAGTTCGGGGTGCTGCTCACCACCGGTGCCATAGGCAGCATCGCCGGCTCCGTCTATGCCGGCCGGCTGGTCAGCCGCTTCGGAAGGGCGCGGCTGCTGGTGGCCGCCATCCTGGCCTCGGCGGTCAGCACCGGCATCCCGGCGCTCACGCCCAATCCCTTCGTCGTCGGTGCAAGCTTCGTCGTTGGCGGCTCGGCGGGGGTCGTCTGGAACGTGATCACCGTGTCGTTCCGGCAGGGCATCATCCCTGACCAGCTGCTCGGCCGCGTCAACTCCGTCTACCGCCTGCTGGCCTGGGGCACGATGCCGATCGGCGCCCTGCTCGGAGGTGTCCTGGGCGAGCTGTTCGGACTCGAGATCGTCTTCGTCGTCGGCGCGGTGCTGATCGCGCTGCTGCTGCTCGCGCGCGAGGTGCTCAATGACGACGTCCTCGACGCGGCGGAGCGCGAAGCGGAAGAAGGTCGGCTGGCACGCGCGCAGACTGACACGACCAAGCCACCGCTTGCGCCACCCACCGCACCGCCGGTTTAGTGCGCCTGGCCTGCGACGTCGCCGTCATCGGGGGCGGCATCATCGGCACTGCCGCGGCGGCCTTCCTGGCAGAGGCCGGTCGGTCGGTCGTGCTGTTCGAGCGGGCCGAGCTGGCGGCAGGTGCCTCGGGCCGGAACTCGGGTGTGCTCCAGCACCCCTACGATCCGGTGCTGGCCATGCTCCACCATCGATCGCTGGAGCTCTATCGCGAGCTGGCCGCCGGCGACGCCGAGTTCAGCATGACCGACAAGCCGGCTGGCATCCTGCTGGTCAGCCCGGACGCCCCAGTCGTCGAGCTGGCCGCGGCCGAGCTGGCCCGGACCGTGCCTGAGCTTGCTCCCCGAGCGCTGGCCGGGGACGAGCTGCTGGCGCTGGAGCCGGGCCTCGCCGAGGGGCTCGGAGCTGTGCTGATCGAGACGGGCTACCCGGTCGTGCCGGCGGCGGCGACGCTTGCCTACGGCCGGCGCGCGGCGCGGGCAGGGGTCGTCATCCGTAGCGGCATCGAGGCACGGCCGGTAGTCGCCGGCGGGCGTCTGACCGGCGTGTTGCTCAGGGGCGGCGAGCGCGTGGCGGTCGGGCAGGCGCTGGTGGCGGCAGGGCCATGGTCGCCGTCGGTCGTACCGGGCTGGACCGGGTGGCCACCCATCGCGCCGACGTACGGGGTCGTGGTCTCCGTCCGGCTGCCGGACGCACCGCGCCACGTCGTCGAGGAGCTGGGCATCGAGCCGGGCGGCTCCGAGGTGGCGTCGTCGTTCAGCCTCGTGAACGCCGCCGGGCTGAGCAGCGTCGGCTCGACCTTCCTGCTCGAGCCGCCTGACCTCGCTGAGCAGGCCGCGCGGCTGATGGCGCGCGGCGCGATGTTCGTGCCAGCCCTGGCGGGCGCCGAGCGCGTCGGGGTGCGGGCCTGCGCCAGGCCGGTCAGCGTCGATGGCCGGCCGCTGGTCGGACCGGTGAGTGGCTGCGAGGGACTCTTCGTGTGCGCCGGTCACGGCCCGTGGGGCATGTCCAGCGGGCCCGAATCGGCGCGACTGGTCGTTGGCGCGATGCTCGAGCCAGAGGCTCGATCGAGCATCCCCGCCGAACTCTCCACCGGCCGCTGGGCTAACCTAGGCTCTCAGTCGCAGGGGGATTGACGTGGTGGAAATCAGGAAGGTACCGGCCAGCATGCTCGACGCGCCGTCGCGCGCGCGCCTCCGGCGCAGCCGGCGCAAGCAGGGTCAGCGCGGCGGCAAGACCAGCCAGACGAGCGCCAGCACAACTGCCGCCACGAGCACTACGCCGATCACCACGAACCAGTAGGGAAAGCGCGCCGCGGCGCCGCTGACCCCCTCATCGCTGCGCGGATCGGCAACGGAACGACCGTCCTCGGGCGGCTCCGGGGCCACTGGCGTGCGCTGGTCTCCGAGATCCTCAGGCCTGGGTGCTTCGCTCATCGGCGAAGCATGGCCCTCCAGCGCTCAAGTGTGCGGCTTACGCCGACTGCTCGGACGATGCGCCCGGGTTTCAATCAGCGGCTCGGCCAGTAGCGGTCATCGCTCAGGTTGCCCGTCGACCAGGGGCTTGCCGGCATCTGCCGAGCCACAGGCAAGCTGCGTTCCTCGGGCTGCGGCGGGATGCGCGGCCGTGGCTCGTCATCGAAGAAGATGTCGCCGCCGAGCATGGGCGGGAGCTGCGCATCGACATTGCGGCCGCCGAGTTGCCGGCCTCGGCTGGCGAGCCTCTCTCCGACGGCGTCGAGCATGCGGTCGAGGATGCCCTGGCCGCGGGCAAGCAGCACGGCCACTGGCTGGAGGCGCCGGCGGAGGTTACCCAGCGCGCGTGGGCGCTGGGCGTCGGCGCCTGTCGGGCCGGCCGTGGAGTCCACACGGGCACGCCTCGCGATCCGCCGCCGCAGCGGGCTGGCAAAGAAGATGCCCGCGGTCAGCGAGCCGAGCAGCAGGATCACCAGCAGCGGCGCGGCGCCCGGCGTACCGCTGGCCTCAGGCGGGTCAGCAGCCAGCACGCGTACCGGCGCTAGCAGCACCAAGCAAGCGGCGTGACCGGCGAGCCAGACCAGGCGGAGGCGTCGAGTGGCGTTCATCGGGCCAAGTTTCGCCCACCAAGGGCGGATCGTCAGGCGGCCGATCGGATGGTCGAAGGTACCGCCGGCGGCTGCGTCACGACCCGCCTGCTCAGTGCGCCCACGTGCAGCCGCTCGCCGAACAGCGGCCGAACCAGGTGCGCGCTGGCGACAGAACCGGCCCCTTCGAGGGCTCTTGAAGGAGCCCGCCGTGAACTGAGCGAAAGTCGTCGGCGAGGACGCGCAAAGTGCGCACCCAGACAGCGGAGGATCCCCGGTCGAGAGGATCGGCCAGGCCCTCGGCGGCATGGGTTGCGCTGTTAGGGCAGCGGTACGCGGCCAGCGGGTGGTCGGCCTCGCAGTAGCGGATGTGAAGGTGGGCGTCGTGGTTCGGATATCGCACCGTGAGCCCCTCACGGATCAACTGTGCGTCGTTGAAGTAGATCACCTTCACGTGGCCGGGCGCCGCGTCGTGGATTGCCTGGATCAGCTCTCGCGTGCCCTGCCGGTCATAGCTGCGCATCCGGTAAGAGATGCCCGCTCGGCATGAGCTTCCCCTGGTTCGGGCCGGACGGACGTCAACGTCGAGGCCTACGCGGTGTGTCCGGTGGCCCGCGAGGCTGCCGCCACGCTCGAGGCTGATATCGCCCACCGCAAGCCGCTGGCCGGTCCGCCGCTGGTACAGCTCACCGGCCGCGGCCAGCTGTGCGACAGTCGAGGCGGTGCCCCATTGGCGTGACGGCCCGCCATGGAGCGAGTAGTCGCACACCGCCCCTTCCGAGGGCACCGGCGCAAAGGACCACAGGAGGTGGCGCCAGGTTGCGCGGTCGGCCGCGCCGGTCGTAGGCAAGCCCATGCGCCGCTGGAAGGCACGAACGGCCTGAACCGTGGGCGCGTCATAGAGCTCGCCCGCTGCTAGGCCGGCATCGCGCTTGTCGTTGAGCTGTCGCTTCAGCGCCAGCACGGCCTCGCCGCGCGCCCCGCGCTCCAGTGTGGGAACGAGGGCCTGCCACGTTGGCGGCCGCGCGACACCGTCAGCCTTGAGCCCGTTCCCGTTCTGGAAGTCTGCCACCGCCGCCCGAGTTGCTGCATCGAAGTAGCCGCTGACCGCGATGCTTACGCCCTGACTCCGCAGCAGGTGCTGCAACGCAGCCACATCGCTGCCCCGACTGCCAAGGCTCTGTGTGGGGAACTGGGCGCGGGAGATTGCCGCCGATGGCGCGGGGGCCATGACCAGCATCAAGCTGGCAAGCACGGCGACCCGCAGGGCGTGCCGCTTCACGGTGTCGATCTTCCTCTCATCAACGACTCGCTTTTCAGGATAGCCGGGTCGCCCGACCATGCCGCTGTGGGCGACAATGCGCATGTGCAGCCACGGCCACTCAGCTCAAGCGGAAGCTCGGGCGATCGCGCGGACGGGGTGCTTCCCGCTGGGCCGCCGTTCGCGCTGCGCGCCCGGATCCTGACGCCGCTCGACGGAGCGGGCACGCGCTACCTGCACGACGGCCTGCTCGAGGTCGACGCAAGGGGCCGCATCGCGGCCGTCTCGGCCTGGCGCAGCTCGACCGAGGATGTGGTCGACCTGCGACCGCTGCTGCTGCTGCCCGGGCTGATCGACCTCCACGCCCACCTGCCGCAGCTGCCCAACGCGGGGCTCGGCGCGGGACTTGATCTGATGTCGTGGCTCGAACGGTACATCTTCCCGCTCGAACGCGACTTCGACGAGCCGACTGCCGAACGGCTCGCTCCGGCGGCGTACCGGGCGTTTGCCGCCGCGGGCTCGACGACGGTCGTGCTCTACGGCGCGGTCTATGAGCCCAGCCTCGACGCCTGCTTCCGGGCGGCCGAAGCGCACGGCATCCGGGCGGTCATTGGCAAGGTGATGATGGATCGTCTGCGCTACGACCCGACTGTCGCCGACCATGATGTGCTCGAGCTCTCGCTGCGCCAGACCGCCGACCTGATCGACCGCTGGCACGGCCGCGACGATGGCCGGCTGCGGTACGCGGTCACGCCGCGTTTCGCCGTCAGCTGTTCGGCAGACATGCTCCGCGAATCAGCCGCGCTGGCCCAGGCGACTGGCACGTATTGGCAGACGCACCTGTCCGAGGATCGCAACGAGGTCGAGGAGGTGCGCCGCCTGTTCCCCGACGCGCTCGACTACGCCGATGTCTATGACCGCGCCGGAGGCCTGGGACCGCAGACGATCATGGCCCACGCCATCCACCTCTCAGACCGCGAGGTGCGACAGCTCGCGCAGAGCGAGACCCGGATCGCTCACTGTCCCTCCTCGAACCTCTTCCTGGCCAGCGGCGTGATGAACCTTGCCCGCCACCTCGAGGCGGGCCTGGTCGTTGGCCTGGGCAGCGATGTCGCGGCCGGCCCGGATGTCAGCCTGTTCGGGGTGATGCGTGCCGGCGCCTATACGCAGAGCGGCCTGCGTACGATGCTCGGCGAGGCACGGCCGCCGCTGGCGCCACTGGACTGGTTGCGTATGGGCACGCTCGAGGGCGCGCGGGCTCTGGGCCAGCACGACGCCATCGGCTCGCTCGAGGTCGGCAAAGAAGCCGACTTCATCTGCCTCGACCCACGGCTGACCGCGCCGATCGCCGGCGAGGACAGCGATGATCCATCCGAGATCATGAGCCGGCTCATCTTCCGCAGCCGGCCTGACATGGTTCGTGGCGCCTGGGTTCGCGGCCGTCGCCTGCCGGCGGCTGAGGATGGCGCCGGCCAGCCGGGGAGGACGACGGCCTGACCGCAGCCCTTGAGCCATGCGACCTGCTGATCGAGGGCGGCATCCTGGTCGACGGCACTGGCGGCCCGGGCCGGCCGGGCAGCCTGGCGGTCGTCGACGACCGGCTCCGGCTCGTGGCGCCGGGCGACGAGCGGCCGTCCGCACAGCGCGTGATCGATGCCCGGGGCAAGGTCGTCGCACCCGGCTTCATCGACCTGCATTCCCATTCGGGGCTGATGATCCTGGCCGATCCGCGCCACGAGCCCAAGGTCCGCCAGGGCGTGACGAGCGAGGTCGTCGGCGTCGACGGGCTGTCGTATGCGCCGCTGCCCTCACGTGCCGATCTGGCGGCACTTATCGAGATGAACGCTGGCCTGGATGGCGCGCCGGACATCGAGGCCGACTGGGAATCGGTGGCGGCCTACCTCGAGCGCTTCGATGGCCGGGTGGCGGTCAACATCGGCCTCCTCGTCGGCAACTCGGCCCTGCGCATCAGCCGGCTGGGCTGGGAGGACGTGCCGGCTGACGGCGCGGCCGTGGCGGATATGCGCCAGCTGCTTGCCGACTCGATGAAGGCCGGTGCCCTCGGGCTGTCGTCCGGGCTCGACTACCCGCCGGGCTCGTTTGCCACGACTAATGAGCTGGCGGCGCTGACCGCCGAGGCGGCGCGCCACGGCGGGCTCTATCACACCCACGTCCGCTACCCGCTCGGCGACCGCTTCCTCGACCCCTTCCGCGAGGCGATCGAGATCGGTCGGCGCGGCGGCGGGCCGGCGCACATCACCCACTTCTACCATCGCCAGACGCATCCCGGCGGGCCCGACCAGCTGCTGGCGCTGGTCGATGATGCGCGCGCTGAAGGCCTGGACGTGACCTTCGACTCCTACCCATACGAGTGGGCCTCGACGCGGCTGCTGATCCAGCTGCCGCAGTGGATCCAGGAGGGCGGTCCGCGGCCGCTCAAGGAGCGGCTGGCCGACCGTGCCGCGCGCCAACGCGTGCGCGCCGAGCTGGCGGCACGGGGAGCGGCGTACGCGTCGGCAGCGGGCTGGTCGGACGTCAGGCTGGGCGCCTTCACCCGGCCCCAGAACATGCGCTGGGAGGGCCGCAGCCTGGCCGAGGTGATGACCGAGCGCGGCGTGGATGCGATCGACGCAATCTGCGACCTGCTGCTCGAGGAGGACCTGCGCGTCAACCAGGTCACGACGGGGCCTTGGAAGCCGACGATGGAGCCGTTCTTCCGCCACCCGGCGGGGATGGTCGGCACTGACTCGACGTTCCTGGGCGAAAAGCCCTCGCCGCGGACCTACGGCTCGTACCCGCGCGTCCTGGGTGAGTTCGTGCGCGAGGACCACTGGCTGGGGCTCGAGGAGGCGGTGCGCAAGATGACGTCGGCGCCGGCTGACAGGCTCGGGCTGCGCGACCGGGGCCGGCTGGCTGATGGGCTGGAAGCCGACGTCGTCGTGTTCGACCCGGCCACGGTCCGATCGAACGCGACCTATGACGAGCCGCGCCAGTTTGCCGACGGCATCGAGCAGGTGATCGTCAACGGCGTGCTCGTCGTGGACGGCGGCGAGCACACCGGCGCGCTACCTGGCCGGGTGTTGCGCCGGTAATGCTGCCTGTCGGCGGTTGCACCGCCCGCGCGAATTGCGACGGGTGATCGCCGAGGTCGGACCACCTGACGACTGATCTCCGTCAGAACGGCTTGGCCACCATCAGGAAGATGATCACCATCACCAGGAGAGCATTCGTCATGCCGCCCAAACGAGCGCGGCGGATGATCGCCGCGATATGGGGCGGCGGGCCCGCGGGTGGTGCAGCGCCGGGGATTGCCGTCGGAGGCGGGCCGGAGGTCGCCTCGACCAGCTTGCGTACGGAAGGGATGAGCACGCCAAAGCCGATCGTCAGCGTTATCGCATAGAGGATGATCGACACGATCAGCCAGCCGCGCTGGAACAGCTCGAAGCCAATGTAGGCGACCAGCAGCACGCCGGTGACGCCCTGCAAGACGGCCAGTGGCGCGACCAGCCCGTGCGACACCCGTTTCTGGAAGCGTAAAGCGAAGTTCCCGTGTGCCGGCTCGGCGGCCGTCATGGGTCCCAGGATCAAGAACGCGTAAGTCGGTCCGAAGCCAAGAACGGCTCCGAAGATGTGCAGGAACAGCAGGATCGCGAAACCCCAGTCCATGCCCTCTCCTCGTGCTGTGACGGCAGCACGTTAGCACCAGCCACCCGGCTTGGAAGACCGGCGGCGCGCCGTTACCATCGGGCACCAATGACGATCACCACCCGCCCGCCGCGCACCGCTCCGCGACCCGAGGCGCCTGTCGCGCCGCTGCGCGCTCCCGCCCCCGGCGAGCTGGGCGTGGGCAGTGCACGTGCCTATCCCCTGCGCCGCGAGGGCCCGGCCAAGCTGAACGGCACCGCGCTCTACACGGACGACATGGCGTTTCCCGGCGCGTGGTACGGCCATACCGTCCGCTCAACAGAGCCCCATGCGCGGCTGCTGGGCATCGAGCTCGATCCGTCGTTCGACTGGAGTCGCGTGATCGTGCTGACAGCAGCCGACATCCCCGGCGAGAACGTGGTCAGCCTGATCAGCGACGACCAGCCGATCCTGGTCGAGGATGAGATTCGGCATCAGGCCGAGCCCGTCGCCTTGCTCGCCGCTCCCGACCGCGAGACGTTGCGTCATGCGAAGCGCCACGTCCGCCTGCGCACCGAGCCGCTGCCGGCGGTCTTTGACCCGCTGCTGTCCGCCCAGGAGTTCGCGCACTTCAACCTCGCCAAGGGCGACGTGGAGGCCGGCTTCGCCGAGGCCGACCTCGTCGTCGAGGGCGAATATCGCGTCGGCCACCAGGAGCAGCTGTACATCGAGAACAACGCCATGATCGCCGTCCCACGGCCGGGCGGCGGAGTGACCATCCACGGATCGATGCAGTGCCCGTACTACGTCCACAAGGCGCTGAAGCGGGCGCTCGGGCTGAGCAGGGAGCAAGCGGTGATCATCCAGGCCGAGACGGGCGGCGGGTTCGGCGGCAAGGAGGAGTACCCCTCGATCATCGCCATCCACGCCGCGCTGCTGGCCCAGCGCGTGGGCAAGCCGGTGCGCATGATCTACGACCGCCACGAGGACCTGGCTGCGACCACCAAGCGGCACCCGGCGATCGTGCGCAGCCGCTGGGGCGTCAAGCGTGACGGCACTCTGGTGGCGCAGGACATCGACGTGGTGATGGACGGCGGCGCGTACTCGACGCTGACGCCGGTCGTTCTCTCCCGAGGCACTCTCCATGCCGGCGGACCATACGCCTGCCCGAACGTGCGCATCCGCGGCCGGGCGGTGGCGACCAACACGCCACCCAACGGCGCCTTCCGCGGCTTCGGCGCGCCACAGACCGAGTTCGCCGCCGAGATGCAGGCCAACCGCATCGCCGACGAGCTCGGCGTCTCACCGCTCGAGCTGCGTCGCCGCTGGGTCTACCGCGCGGGCGACGAGACGCCCAGCGGCCAGGTGCTGCGCGAGAGCCTGGGCGGCGAGGAGGTGCTGGAGCGAGCCGTCGCGGCTGCCGACTTCGAGCGCCTGCGTGCCCAGACCGCCGAGGCCCGGGCCCACCGCACCGCCGGCGCGCGGACGGCCCATGGCGTCGGCCTTGCCATGGCCTGGCATGGCGCCGGCTTCACCGGCTCGGGTGAGGTCAAGCTCGCTTCGGTGGCCAGCCTCGAGCTGACCGACGATGGGCGGATCCGGGTCCTGACGGCCTCGACCGAGATGGGCCAGGGGACCAAGACGATCTTCCCGCAGGTCGCCGCGGAGCGGCTGGGCGTGCCGGTAGAGGCCGTCGATATCGCGCCACAGGACACCTCGATCGTGCCGGATAGCGGTCCCACCGTCGCCTCACGCACGGCGATGGTCGTCGGCGGCCTGGTCATCAAGGCCGCCGACCGCATGCGCGCTCAAGTCGAGGCCGCGACAGGCCGTCCGTTCGCTGATTCGTACGCCGATTACGCGCGCGAGCGCGGCACGCTGCGCATCGACCAGCAGTTCGAGGCCTATCCGGGCGTCGTCTTCGACGACGAGACGTATCGCGGCGACGCCTACCCTTGCTATGGCTGGGCGGCTGCGGTGGCTGAGGTGGACGTCGACCTGGACACCGCCGAGGTGGCGGTGCGCAGGGTGGTGTCAGCGGACGACATCGGCAAGGTCATCCATCCCGTGCTGGCGGAGGGCCAGGTCGAAGGCGGCACGCTCCAGGCGGTGGGCTACGCGACGATCGAGGAGATCAAGCTCGAGGATGGGCGTTACCTCAACGACCGGCTGGCGACGTACCTCATCCCGACCTCGCTCGACGCGCCGCGAATCGAGGCCATCCTCGTCGAGAAGCCGTTCAGCGGCGCGCCGCACGGCGCCAAGGGCGTGGGCGAGCTGCCGATGGACGTCGTCGCACCGGCCGTCGTGTCGGCTATCCACGACGCCGTAGGTGCCTGGATCCATGACCTGCCGGCGACCCCGGAGCGCGTGCTGGCAGCGCTGGCTGGGATCCCCGCGTCGCCGCCACCCGGCATAAGCGTCGCGCGACGAGCCGCTGCCGACGCCACCGCGGAGGCGAACCTCGAAGCGCCGCCCCAGGGCACCGACCCCGCGCCCGATCGCCCGACCGACCCGCAGCCCATGCGCGGGCCGTACAACGAGTGATCCCGTGCCCTATCGACTGAACGTCAACGGCGCACCGGTCGAGCTCGAGGTGCCGGGCATGCGCCGCCTGCTGGACGCGCTACGCGAGAACCTCGGCCTGACCGCCACCAAGGAAGGCTGCGGCGAAGGCGAGTGCGGCGCCTGCTCGGTGATCGTCGACGGCGAGGTCGTCGACGCCTGCCTGGTACCCGTGTGCCAGGTCGACGGATCGGACGTCCGGACGGTCGAGGGGCTGGGCGCCGCGCCAGAGCAGCTGTCGGCGCTGCAGCAGGCGTTTCTGGAGACGGGCGGCGCGCAGTGCGGCATCTGCACGCCGGGGATGCTGATGGCGGCACAGGCATACCTCGATGCCGGCGGCGGACCGGACGAGGGGGACGTCCGGGAGGCGATTGCAGGCAACCTCTGCCGGTGCACCGGCTACACCAAGATCATCGACGCCATCGCGATGACGGCCGAGGGCGGCGCCTGATGCCGGCCGAGCCGCCCGTCCGATCGCCGTCCACGCTTGCCGCGGCTTATGACCTGCTCGGCTCGGCCGACGGCTGGCGACCGATGGCTGGTGGCACGGACCTGATGGTCCAGATCACGGGCGAGCTCGGGCCACCGCCGGAGAGGGTGCTCGACATCTGGCGGCTGGACGAGCTGCGCGGCATCTCACTTGACGATGGTCGACTCGTGCTGGGCGCGCTGACGACGTACACCGATATCCGCCGGTCGCCGCTCTGCGCAGAAGTGCTGCCGGCGCTGGTCGAGGCGGCGGCGACCATCGGCGCAGCACAGATCCAGAACCGCGCCACGATCGGCGGCAACGTCGCCAACGCCTCGCCCGCCGGCGACACGCTGCCGGTCCTGCTGGCTGCTGACGCGGCCATGGTCCTGGGCAGCGCGGCTGGCGAGCGCGAGGTCGCCGCGACCGAGTTCTGGCCGGCGTACCGCCGGACGGCGCTCGGGCCGGATGAGCTGCTGCTGCGCATCGCCATCCCGCTGCCGCCGGGTCGCCGCGTCCGTTTCCGCAAGGTCGGGACGCGCCGCGCCCAGGCGATCAGCAAGGTCGTGATGGCGCTGGCCTGGCGCGAGGACGGCGGCGTGTGGCGCGACGTCAGGCTGGCGCTCGGGTCCGTTGCCGCGACGACGATTCGCGCCCACGATACTGAGCGCGTGCTGGAGGGCGCGGCCGCCCGCCGCGAGACGGCCGATCACGCCGCGTCGGTGCTGGCCGCGGAGCTGCAGCCGATCGACGACGTCCGCTCGACAGCCGAGTACCGGCGAGCGGTCGCCGCCCGAGTGCTGCATCGCCTGTTGCGCGACGAGGGCGGCTGGTGAGCATCGTCCAGCCGTTCGGCCGCGAGCCAATGGTCGGCGACCCAGACGACCACCGCCCCCACTCGAGCTGGCGCCTCGTGGTCGACCCAGGCGACGAGGCCGGCCGGGTGGACAGCCTGGCCATGATCGAGGAGGAGGTCGCCGTCGGCGACCGGATCCCGCTCCACGTCCACGACGTCGACGAGGTGATCGCGGTCATCGACGGGCAGGGTGAGGCGCAACTCGGCGGCGAGCGCCAGCAAGTCGGCGCGGGGTCAGTCATCTACATCCCGGCCGGTGTCGAGCACGGGACGCGGAACCTCGGCGATGCGCCACTCCTAGTCCACGCTGTGTTTCCCGCGACGCAGATCGTGATCGACATGCGTGACCGCAACCCGGCCCCCGGCACAGAGGGGGATGCGCCGCGGCGGCTGCGCTACGACCTGCGCACCGGCGCGTTCGAGGTGCTCGATTGATCGGCGCGCGTATGGCGGCTGCGAGGATGCGCCGATGAGCGAGATCCTGACGCCTGACGCGATCGACTTCCTGCGGCGCCTGCATCGCGAGTTCGAGCCGCGGCGGCAGGAGATCCTCGCCGCGCGCCGTGCACGCGCCGCCCGGGTGGCGGCTGGCGAGCCGCTCGACTTCCTCTCCGCGACGGCGGAAGTTCGGGAGGCCGAATGGTCGGTCGCACCCGCCCCGGCTGATCTGGACGATCGGCGAGTCGAGATCACCGGCCCGGCCGAGCCGAAGATGGTCATCAACGCCCTCAACTCGGGCGCCAAGGTGTTCATGGCCGACTTCGAGGACGCGCTGTCCCCGACCTGGGACAACCTGCTCAGCGGCCAGCGCGCCCTGAGTGATGCAGTGCGCCGAACGTTGACCTTCGAGAACCCCGACGGCAAGCGCTACGAGCTCGGCGACAGCCTCGCCACTCTGGTAGTCAGGCCGCGCGGCTGGCACCTCGACGAGCGCCACTTTGAGGCCGACGGCCAGCCGATGTCCGGCGCGCTGTTCGACTTTGGGCTTTACCTGCTGCGCAATGGGCGCGAGCTGATCGAGCGCGGCAGCGGGCCCTACTTCTACCTGGCCAAGCTGCAGGGCCACTCCGAGGCACGGCTGTGGAACGACGTCTTCGTGTGGGCGCAGGACGTGGTCGGCATCGCGCGCGGCTCGATCCGGGCGACGGTACTGGTCGAGACCATCTGGGCCGCCTTCGAGATGGACGAGATCCTGTACGAGCTGCGCGAGCACGCGGCCGGCCTGAACGCCGGCCGCTGGGACTACATCTTCTCGCTGATCAAGACGTTCGCTGATCGAGCTGACATGGTCCTGCCTGACCGTGTGCAGGTGACGATGGGCGTGCCGTTCATGCGCGCCTACGCCGAGCTGCTGGTCCGGACGTGCCATCGGCGGGGCGCTCACGCGATCGGCGGCATGAGCGCGTTCATCCCCAACCGGCGTGAGCCAGACGTCACCGAGCGCGCCCTCGCCAAGGTCCGCGAGGACAAGCAGCGCGAGGCCTCGCAGGGCTTCGATGGCACGTGGGTCGCCCACCCCGACCTGGTGCCGGTAGCGATGGAGACCTTTGATCACGCTCTGGGCGATCGGCCGAACCAGAAGGACCTGCTGCGCGATGATGTCTCGGTATCAGCGGCGCAGCTGCTCGACGTGGCCGTGCCGGGCGGCGAGATCAGCGAGGCCGGACTGGCGACCAATGTGTCCGTCGGTATCCGCTACATCGCCGCCTGGCTCAGTGGCACGGGCGCCGCGGCACTGGACAACCTCATGGAGGATGCCGCCACGGCCGAGATCTCGCGCTCGCAGGTGTGGCAGTGGGTGCGCCACGGGCGCGTGTCACGCGACGCCGTTCTCGCCGAGATCGACAAGTGGCGTGGCGAGCACGCGGAGGCTGCCGGGCTATTCGAGCAGGTCGCACTGGGCGACGAGCTGACCGAGTTCCTGACACTGCCCGCCTACGAGCTGCTGCCATGACCGAGGAGCAGCGCCCGGCCGGCGGGGGCGACCTCATCCCGCTGTTGGCCTGTGCGGACATCGCGGCAGAGCATGACTTCCTGGTCGACGCCCTCGGCTTTACCTCGGCCGGCATCGAGCGCACGCCGACAGGGCAGGCGGTCCATGCAGAGGTCCAGCTTGGCGGCCGTCGAATCTGGCTACATCGGGCGGAGGCCGCGCAGGGCCTTGTGCCGCCGGCCCAGGCAGGCTCCGCCGGCGGGGGCATCGTCGTCCACGTCCCGGACGTCGACGATCACCATCGTCGCGCTGTCGCCGCTGGCGCCGAGATCCTGTACGAGCCGCGCGACCAGGACTACGGCCAGCGAGAGTACGGCGTGCGCGACCCCGAAGGCCACCAGTGGTGGGTTGCCACGCCCATCCGGCGTCCATCGGCCACATGATCTGAGGGCGAATACTCTCAGGCAAGAGCGCACAGGCCGCGTATTTCGCCTCGATCAGCAGCTTCAGACCAGCCGGCGCTCCTGAAATCGGCCGTGTCCGCGCCTGCCGACGAACCGGCCGCGATGGATGACGTCCTCGCCGCGCACAAGCGTGCTGACAACAGCGCCCGCCACGGCCATGCCCTCGTAGGGCGTGTAGTCGCTGGTGTGGTGGAGCTCACGCTCGGTCAGCGTGCGCCGCTCCGCCGGATCGAAGAGAACAAGATCTGCGTCGCGGCCAACCTCGATCGCTCCCTTGCCCTGGAGCCCGAACAGCCGGGCCGGTGTCGTCGACAGCAGGTCGACCATCCGCTCGATAGTGATCCGGCCTTTCGCCACGCCCTCGCTGTAGACAACCGACAGCAGCGTCTCGATGCCCGGCCCGCCGTTGCTGATCCGGTCGAAGGACTCGCGCCAGCCCTGCTTCTCGACCGAGCGGCGATCGGGCACGTGGTCGGTCGCGACGAGTGACAGCCAGCCGTCGGCCAGGCCGGCCCACAGGGCATCGCGATCGGACGTCGCACGCAGCGGCGGCGAGATGACGTAGCAGGCGCACTGCTCATCAGGCAGCTCGTAGCGCGACTCGTCGAGGGATAGGTAGTGCGGGCAGGTCTCGGCGTAGACCTCCTGCCCGGCATCACGTGCCCGGCGAACCTCCTCGAGCGCGGCAGCACATGAGAGGTGGACGATGTACAGCGAAACGCCCGCGTCGCGTGCCATCGCGATCGCCCGCCGCGTGCCGGCTGCCTCCACCACCGGCGGTCGGGACTCGGCGTGGAAGCGCGGCGCCGTCCGGCCGGCGGCGAGCAGGCGGGCAGTGTTCGCTTCCAGCGCGGCGCGATCCTCGCAGTGGACCTCGAGCATGCCGCCGCCCTCGCCCGCCGCACGGAGCAGCCGCTCGATCGCCCGCTCAGGCAGCCCGAAGTCGTAGACCATGAAGGCCTTGAATGTCGGCACGCCGGCCTCGATCACTGCCGCCAGCTCGGCGACGGCGCCCGGCTCCTGCGGCGTGATGACCAGGCTGAGGGCGTAGTCGACCGCCGAGTCGCCGTCGGTCGCCGCGCGCCAGCGCGCTACGTCCTCCACCAGCGAGCCGGTCCGCGGCGAGCCGGTGCCCGGGTTGTTGAAGGCCAGGAACGTGGTCGTGCCACCGAAGGCCGCGGCCACGGAGTCCTGGAAGAAGCGGTCGGGCTCGTCTGCCGAGGCAACACGGGTGTGGGTGTGGACGTCGACGACGCCAGGCAGCACCAGCAGGCCTCGGGCATCGATCTCGCGCGCATCGCTGTCACGCGCCAGTGACGGCTCCACGGCCGCAATCCGCCCGTCCTCGATCACGACATCGGCGGTGCGGCGGAGCTCAGTCGTGACGACGGTCCCGCCGCGGACAATTCGCCGACCAATCATCGGCCCTGGCTCAGCCGATCTCCTCGATGACGATGTCCTGTGCGCCTTCCCAGAGCACGCGGCGGCCCATCTCCTTGAGCTGTTCGCGGCCGCCGGTGATCGTCGCGAAGTGATTGCCCGCGAGCTGGCCGAGCTTGCTCGAGAACATCACTGCGCCGTAGGCGATCAGGATCTCGCCCTCGGAGATGTCGCCCGTGTAGACGATGATCTCGCCCGGCGCCGGGTGGGAGGTGTGATTCTCGTAGCCGACCGGCAGCTTCTCGTCGCCGAACGGGATCCAGCAGCCTTCGCCGCTCCAGCGGCAGTGGATGAGCTTGCTGCGCAACGGCAGCAGCCGCCGGATGGCCCCGATCGTCTGCGGCGCATCGGGCTCCCAGCGGGCAGTAAAGTTCAGGTCACCGACTCGGATCGAAAGCTCGGCCATTGGCCAAGGTTAGCGCCGACCGGGCACGCGGGAGAGGGAATTGGGCGACCAGGCAGCGACCATCTCGACGCACGTCCTCGATGTCGAGGCCGGGCGCCCGGCACGCGGCGTCTCGGTCACGCTGTACTTCGCCACGGGCGAGGGCGAGCAGCTCGTCGGCGGCGGGACGACTGACGAAGACGGCCGGATCCGGCGGCTGGTCGAGGGCCCGCTCGAGGCGGGCGACTACCGGCTCGAGTTCGTCGTCGACGGGCCGTTCTTCCGACTGCTGGCGGTCAGCTTCCGGGTCGACGACCCCAGTCGCAGCTACCACGTGCCGCTCATCGTGGCGCCCTACTCGCTGGCCACCTACCGTGGCAGCTGAGCCGGCTGCGGATCGGCTCGGGCTGCTGTTCGAAGGTGCGCCGCGTTTCACCGAGCGGCTGCGCTCGCTGGCGCCACAGGCGACTGAGGCTGAGCTGATTGACCGCGCCGAGACGCTCGCCCGCGACCTGCCGGAGCAGGAGCTGGTCGAGCTGCTGAACGCGCATCCGCGGATCGGCACGCGACCGGGCAGCGTGTCAGCGCTTTCCTACCGCGAGCAGGGCTATGACCGCGATCCGGGCACGGCCGAGCTGCAGTCACGGCTCGATCGGCTCAACGCCGAGTACGAGCGGCGGTTCGGCTTCCGCTTCGTCGTCTTCGTCGCCGGCCGTCCGCGGTCGGAGATCGCGGCGCTCATGGAACGTCAGCTCGAGGCCGGCCGGGAACACGAGCTGCGCCGGGCCATCGGCGACGTCATCGCCATCGCACGCGATCGGCTGCGCAGGCTGGAGCAGGAGGAAAGCGGGTGAGGACCGAGATCTACTACGGCAAGGCCGACGTCGCGACGTACCGTATCCATGCCACGCCGCTCGAGGGAATCGCGCCAATCCCCGAATCCTCGTTCAGGGGCCGGCCGAACACCCTGCTCGCGGCCGACATCGAGGTCCAGGTGCTGGGCGAGGTCTTCCTGCCGGCGTACACGGAGGGCGACAACAGGCTGGTCGTCGCGACCGACACGATGAAGAACTTCATCCACCGCGAATCGCTCGCGTTCAGTGGCGCGACGCTCGAGGAATGGCTCTTCTTTGTTGGCCGGCGCTTCCTGGAGACGTACCCGCACATGGAACGGCTGCGCGTGCTGGGCACCGAGATCCCGTTCGAGCCGGCAGTCGTGCCGGCGGCCGGCGGCGAGGGCTTCGAGGCGAGCACGGTGCTCTTCCAGCGCCAGCACGCGGACCGTTCGACGGCTGAGCTCGAGCTCGACCGTGGTGGAGGTGAGGCTGTCCGGCTGACCAGCCTGCGGGCCGGGCGAATCGGGCTGCAGCTGATGAAGGTCACTGGCTCGGCCTTCGCCGACTTTGCTCGCGACGAGTACACCACCCTGCCCGAGCGCCGCGACCGTCCGCTGTACGTCCATCTCGACGTCGGCTGGCGCTACACCGATCCGGCCGTGGCGATCGCGAATGAGCGCACCGACTACGTCTGTGGCGAGCACGTCGCCGACCTGGTGGCTGCCGTCTTCCACGGCTTCGTCAGCCTGTCCATCCAGCACCTGGTTCACGAGATGGGCAATGCCATCCTGGGTCGCTGGCCGCAGCTGTCGGAGGTCTCCTTCGAGGCCCAGAACCGGCTGTGGGACACCGCGGTCGTGTCGGAGGAGGACGAGCGGCTGAAGGTCTACTGCGACCCGCGGCCGCCGTATGGCCGCATCGGCCTGGTGCTGCGCAGGGACTAGGGTTCGAGCGCCGCAAGGTCGGCCGGCGTGTCGATGTCCGGGTTGGCGCCGACGACATCGAGGTAACGCACGAGGTTGGGCCGCGCCTCGAACAGCTGGCTCATGCCGGCGTCGCCGGTGAGCATCCGTGCGATCGGCCACGCTGCCGGCTCGAGAAGCACGGGATTGCCTGGGCGGCCATCGGCGTAGCGCGGCACGACCACCGGGCGCGCGGGCTCAACCGGCAGTGCGACCAGGCGGCCGATCACCTCGACCGCGACCAGTGGCTGGTCACCAAGCAGCACCAGGACACGCTTCCCGGCGGCCTCCTCGGCCAGGGCATCCAGCCCAACAGCAAGCGAGCTGCTCAGCCCGCGACGCGGCTCAGGATTGATGACCGGCCGCGCGCCGCGCCAATCGAGCGACGTCCGAGCCCCGGCCAGAACGATCACCACCGGCTGCAGGCCTGCATCTGCGGCGGCGTCGAGGACGTGCTGCAACACCGGCCGGCCGCGGAAGTCAGCGGCCAGCTTGTCAGCCCCAAAACGCGACGACAGCCCGGCCGCAAGGATGAGGCCGGCGGCGCTCACCGGCGCGGCATCGGGCCGCCGGTGGCGCCATAGCGCGCGGCCACGACCTCGGCGATGATCGCCAGCGCAACCTCGGCCGGCTCGCGCCCGCCAAGATCCAGCCCGATTGGCCCGCGCAGCGCGGCCACCTGGGCCTCGCTCAGCCCGCCGTCGCGCAGCCGCTGGCGCCGCGCAGCCTGGGTGCGGCGGGAGCCGATCGCGCCGACATAGCGGCAGCCGGCGCGCAGCGCCTCGACCAGCGCCGGATCGTCCAGCTTGGGGTCATGTGTGAGCACCGCCACCGCATCCATCGGCCCGAGGGCGATCCGCGCGGCAAGCTCGTCGGGCCAGCCGACGAGCAGCTCGTCGGCATCCGGAAATCGCTCGCGCGTCGCGAATGCCGGTCGCGCATCCACCACCCAGACCGTGTAGCCGAGTCGCCGCCCGAAGCCTGCCAGCGGCTGGGCGATGTCGACCGCGCCGAAGACCACCAGTCGCGGCGGCATCGGAAAGGCCTCGACGAAGTGCTGCCCATCAGGCGTCGCGGCGATCCGAGAACGACCTTCGTCCATGGCCAGCCGAACCGCATCGTCGAGCGCAATCGGGGTTTCGTCGCCGGCAGGGCTCTCCGCGGGCAGCGTAGTAACGACAGCGCGGTCCTCAGCCGCTCGAGCGGCCTCCAGCAGCTCGTCGCGGACCGCGGGCTCGATCAGGACGTCGATCGTGCTGCCGCAGGCGAGGCCAACTGACCAGGCCGTCTCATCGCTGATCCCGAAGCGGACGACGTGCGACCGGCCGTTGCGCCTCGCCCGGCCCACCTCCTCGACGCAAGCCCCTTCTACGCACCCGCCGCTGACCGAGCCCGCCAGCCGGCCGTCGTCAGCCACCAGCAGCGTCGCGCCCGGCGGACGTGGCGCCGAACCGAAAGCCCGGATCAGGACCGCCCGGCCGAAGCCGATCCCCTCAGCGCGCCAGGCGTCGAGCACCGGCAGCAGCTCACGCATGCAGAGATGCTACTCGGCGGGAAGGACGAGGCCCCCTCCTCGCGGAGGGGGCCTTCGTCGACGCGGCCGGGACCCGTCCTTCCCGGCTGCGCATCTGTTGCGGCGTCCCGGCCTGACGGAGGCCGGGCGCGAGTCCCTCAGGGACGCCGCGCCTGGCCGGAGAAGGCGGATGCCCCCCGGCAGAGTGGTTACCTCACTTGTACTCGGCACACATTGGCGCGGTCGAGTCGTACAGCGACTTGTTGTCGCCCTTGACGGCGCGCAGAGCGTCGACGCGGCCATTTCCGAAGCACATGTCGTAGCCCTTCAGGCCGATGTCGACAGCCGTGTTCTGGAGCCGATTGGCGACCTTGTTCGGGTCCATGTACCAGCCGCCGGTCTTGGTCGGCGCGCCGGCCACGCTCGAGATCAGGGCGGCGACGCCGGCAGCGTGTGGAGCGGCCATCGAAGTGCCCTGGAAGCAGCCCCACAGGTTGCCCGGGATGGTCGACACGATCTGGCGCGTGCAGTAGGCAGCAGTGTCGCGCGAAAGGTTGCCGTTGCCGCCCGGGGCCGCGACATCGACCCAGCCCTTGCCGTAGCTGGAGTACGAGGCCTTCTCGCTCTCCGGGCCAAGCGACATCACGCCGATCACGCCGTCGCTCATGGCGGGCACGACCTTGCAGTCCTTGCCGCCGGGCGGATTGGCCAGGTTCGTGTTCGAGTTGCCGAGCGCGGCAATGGGCGTCACACCCTTCTTGCGCGCGTAGTTGATCGCTCGCTGGACGGCCTCGCGGAAGGCGCGCTGCTGGGGATCGCTGCCGCACTTGAACTCGGTCGACTGCTGGAACTCGTCATCGTCGACGTAGAAGCTCATGTTGATGATGTCGAGCGCGAGGTCCCCGGAGTACGTGATGCCCTGGACCACGTCGCTGGCATAGCAGTGACCATCAGCGTCGCAGACCTTGATGGGAACGAGCGATACGTTCGGCGCGATGCCCACGATGCCGTGGCCGTTGGCGCGGGCACCGATCGTGCCGGCGACATGGGTGCCGTGGAAGTTGTTGTCGATGCAGGCCGCCGGGATGCCGATGCCCGGACCCTCGGCGGTGAAGTCGGCGCCACTAGCGCAGTCGACGTTCGACCTACCGTTGACCACGAAGTCGAGGTGGTTGCCGTCGATGCCCGTGTCGACCACGCCGACGCGTACGTTGGGCGAGCCGGCATTGATGGCCTGGGCCTCGAAGGCGCGGATCTGGCGCATGTCCCACTGCAGGCTCGAGAGCGGATCAGCGGCCGGCGCACCGGCGCCTGTGACCGGAGTGCCGGCACTCGGCGCGACGAGGGTCAGCTGGCCGCTGCCAACTGCCTCCTGGAGAGTCGGGAACTGCTTCCAGCCGAAGTCCGTGCCAACCGCGGAGACGAGGGCGTAGCTGCGCATCGTCTGGGCAAAGGAGGAATTCTTCGAATCGACGATCATCACGCCGAGCTGGCGCGACAGGTCGGAGGTGACCACACCGCCGGCGCTGGCGACGAGCGACAGCGCGTAGTCACGGGCAAGGGCGTAGTTCTGGTCGAGCGCGTAGACGCCACTCAAGGCGTAGTCGTCGGCGAGGGCGTACTCGTCGTCCGCGCCAGCCAGCGCGTAGACATCGTCGAGCGCGTAGAGGGCATACAAGGCGTTGCTCTTGGCCAGCGCGTAGCTGCCATCGAGCGCGTAGAGGGCGTAGTCGCTGGTCAACGCGTACGCCTCGTCGAGGGCGTAGTGACCGCGCAGGGCGTACTCCCTGGCCAGCGCGTAGCCCGCGCCGAGAGCGTACGCCTCGTCGAGAGCGTAGCCGGCGCCCAAGGCATATGCCTCGTCCAGGGCGTACTGCTCAGCCAGCGCGTAGCCCGCGCCGAGGGCATAGCTGCCGTCGAGCGCGTACTCGCCGTTGAAGATGACGATGTAGCGCGACGAGACCTCGCCGTGTGCCGCTACCGAGGCCGGCAGCAGCGCCACCAGCAGCAGCACGACACCGAGATGCGCCAGCAGCCGGCGCAGCGAGCGGGGGCTTGGCGGACGGGTCATCGGACGGGATCCTCCAGGCTTTCTAGCCACTGTCGCCAGCTGGGGCTGGTGACACCACGGATAGTGGTACCTGTGCCGTCGACCTGTCTACAGGCAGCCGAGCGTCGCGACATTGCAGAAGCGTTGCAACCCCGCCCGGTGGTGTCACTCGTGGTGGAGATGCGCGCGCAGGGCGCGCCCAAAGTCAGGCGGTCTTGGCGCGCTGCTTGACGAGCCTGTCGTGGGCTTGGTCGAAGGTCAGGCCGTTGGCCCAGATGGCATCGAAAGCCGTCTTCAGGACGCGGGCCAGCGAAGTGTGCTCGACGACTACGATCGTCAGGTCCGAGCTGTTGGCGACCGGATCCTCCATCCCGAACATCACGATCGTCTCGTCGATGATCACGAGCTTCAGCGGCAGCTCAGGGACGAAGCGTGCCTCCTCGCCTGCTTCGATGAAGCGCCGCACGCCTTCGGCCACGGCTGGATCGTCGAACACGCCGAACTCGTAGATCGAGCGCGCCTCGTGGGTAAGGCTGACCTCGAGGCCCTCGACGTTCTCCTGCGGCGGCGTCGCGTACGGCGGCTTGGTGAAGACCAGGATCTCGCGCTTGACCGAGGACTGGAGCTCAGCGAAGCGCTCGTTGATCGCTCGCCGGTCGCGCAGCACCTCGATGTACTCGAGCGGGTCGGTGTGCTCCTTGCCCGCCTCGTAGGCAGGCTTCAGGAGGCTGGCCATCGAGCGTGCCTCGCGCTCCATCTCGGTCAGCTGCTGGCGATGCGCCTGGAGGAGCTGGTCGATCGCCAGCTCGGGCGCCGTGGCAGAGTACTTGACGACCGACCCCGGACGGGCCACGGCCAGGCCCTTCTGGACCAGGCTTCCGAGCACGTCATAGATGCGTTGACGGGGCAGGCCGGACTGGCGCGACACCTGGGCGGCGGTGAATGAGTCACGCTTGATCAGCGCCAGGTACGCCTTGGCCTCATAGCTCGTCAGGCCGAGCCGTGTCAGCTGCGCGACGAGCTCGCTTTCCTGCTCCATGACCTGACATCGTAAACCACCCTAGGTGGTGTCACGCGCCGCGTCATGGCACTGTGTCGTGCAGCCGGCCTGTGCCACATCGGGCCGACACCGTCCGGCGCATAGGATGGCGCAATGCCGCACGCTTCGACGCCGATCCAACGGCCAGCCAACCGCCTGGCCACAGAGACCAGCCCATATCTGCTCCAGCACGCCCACAACCCGGTCGACTGGTACCCGTGGGGCGAGGAGGCGCTGACCCGCGCGCGCGACGAGGACAAGCCGATCTTCCTGTCGATCGGCTACGCCGCCTGCCACTGGTGCCACGTCATGGAGCGCGAGTCATTCGAGGACGAGGCCACTGCTCAGCTGCTCAACGACGGCTTCGTCGCGATCAAGGTCGACCGTGAGGAGAGGCCCGATCTCGACGCGATCTACATGGACGCCGTCCAGCAGATGACCGGCCACGGCGGCTGGCCGATGAGCGTCTTCCTGACGCCTGAGGGCAAGCCGTTCTACGGCGGCACGTACTTCCCGGACCAGCCGCGCCACGGCATGCCGTCGTTCCGCCAGGTCCTCGAGGGCGTGCTGGCAGCGTGGCGCGAGCGAAGGAGCGAGATCGAGCAGGCGGGGGCCGGCCTGGTCGATGCGCTCAACAGGCAGCAGGCTCTAGGCGACGGTCAGCAGCCGGCACCGTGGATGCTCGACAGCGCTATGGTCGGGCTGGAGCGGGACTTCGACGCGCACAACGGTGGCTGGGGCGGCGCGCCAAAGTTCCCGCAGCCGATGGCCATCGAGTGGCTGCTCAGCGAGCACCTCCGCACGGCCGACGCGCGGCCACTGGCGATGGCCCGGCGCAGCCTCGACGCGATGGCCGCCGGCGGCATCTACGACCACCTCGGCGGCGGCTTCGCGCGCTACGCGACCGACGCGGCCTGGCTGGTGCCGCACTTCGAGAAGATGCTCTACGACAACGCACTCCTCGCACGGGCCTATGTACACGCCTGGCAGCTGACCAACGAGCCGCGCTACCGCGAGGTGGCCGAGCAGACCCTCGGCTTCATGGAGCGCGAGATGCTGACGGACGAGGGCGGCTTCATCTCCAGCCTCGACGCGGACACCGAGGGCGAGGAAGGCGCGACGTATGTCTGGACGAAGCCCGAGATCGACGCCCTGCTGGGCGACGAGGCCGACCTGTTCAGCGCGGCGTACGGCGTCACTGCCGAGGGCAACTGGGAAGGCCGGACCATCCTGTCGCGCGTTGGGCCTGGGCTCGATGCGGCAGAGGAGGCCCGCCTGCGTGCCGCGCGCGAGACGCTGCTCGAGGCCCGCTCTGAGCGCCCGCAGCCAGGTCGCGACACGAAGGTGCTCGCCGCCTGGAACGGTCTGGCCATCGCCGCCTTCGCCGACGCTGCCGCGGCCTTCGGCGAGCCGCGGCTGGCGGCCCTGGCCGGGCGTGCCGCTGACCTCGTGCTGGGCCGGCTGCGCGACGCTGACGGTCGCCTGCGCCGCTCGTGGAAGGACGGCCAGGCGCGCAGCGCGGGCGTGCTCGAGGACTACGCGCACATGGCTGACGGGCTGCTCGCGCTGTACCAGGCGAGCTTCGACGAGCGCTGGTTCGTGGCCGCCCGCGAGCTGGCCGATCAAATGCTGGCCCGCTTCAGCGACCCGACGGGCGGGTTCTTCGACACGGCCGAGGATCACGAGGCGCTCGTCAGCCGGCCTAAGGGCATGCAGGACAACGCCATGCCATCGGGCGGGGCGATGGCGACGAACGTCCTTTTGCGCCTGGCGGCGCTGACCGGCGAGGGGCGCTATCGCGACGCGGCCGAGCGGGCCCTGACACGGGTTGCGCCGGCCGCCGTCCGCTACCCGACGGCCTTTGCCCACTGGCTCAACGCGCTGCAGCTGGCGCTGGGGCGGCTCGACGAGGTGGCGATCGTGGGCGATCTGGAATCGGCCGGCGGCCGGGCGCTGCTCGAGGTGTTGCGGCGCGAGCACCGGCCGCTGGCCGTGGTCGCGGCGGCGGCGGACCCGACCGCCACTGTCGTGCCGCTGCTTCGCGAACGTGAGCCACGCAATGGCCGGCCCACTGCCTACGTCTGCCACGGCTTCAGCTGCCGCCAGCCGGTCACTGAGCCAGCGGCGCTGGCCGCGCAGCTCGCCGCGGCGAACTGACGTGGCCGACCCTCAGCCCGACCGACCGGAGCCCACAGTGCCCGAGGGGCGGGCGTCAGCGCGCGGCCTGGCCGGTCTGCCTGACCCGGTGGCGCTGGTGTTCGATCTCGATGGCACGCTGGTCGACACCGTCGAGCGGCGCATCGAGGGCTGGCTCGAGACCTTCGCCGAGGTCGGCGTCCCGGCCGAGCGCGAGCACGTCGCAACGCTGATCGGCGCCGACGGCAAGCGGCTCGCGCAGGAAGTTGCCGCCGTCGCCGGCCGCCAGCTCGACCTGGACCGCGCCGAGGCGATCGATCGCCGAGCGGGGGAGATCTACGGCCAGCTGAACGTCGACCCGCGGCCGCTGCCGGGTGTGCGTCCGCTGCTGCGCGCGCTGGACTCAGCCAACGCGCGCTGGGCCATCGCCACCTCCAGCCGGCCCGAGCAGGTCATGACCTCGGTGGACGCGCTCGGCCTGGCGCGCCAGCCGCTGATCATCGACGGCAGCCACGTCCGCCACGCCAAGCCGGCGCCGGACCTGCTGCTGCTCTCCGCAGAGCAGCTCGACACCTCGCCGCGCCTCTGCTGGTACGTGGGCGACGCGACCTGGGACATGCTCGCCGCTAGGGCAGCCAACATGGTCGCCATCGGCATCCCGAGCGGAGCTGCCTCCCGCGAGTCGCTGCTCAGCGCCGGCGCGAGCGCCGTCGCCAGCATGCGCTCGCTGGCCGCCGACCTGCACCGGCGCGGGCTGACCGGCTAGCCCGGCGGGCAGTCCCCCAGGTCCGCCTCGGGCAGGGGCTCGTCGAAGATGCCACGCACCTTGGCGTGGATCCGCTCGATGGTGTCGCCGCGCAGGTCGCGTGGATAGTCCGGCGCGGAGAAAACGATGCGCTCGACGTGGTCGTGGTCAACGGCCGCGGCAACATCGGCCAGGAATGGCAGGTCCTGCGGCGCGAAGGAGGTGTGGAACGCCTCGCCCGCCGCGTCGAGGATCTGAGGCACCCGCGGCAGGACCTCGAGCGGATCGTACGACTTGCGAAGCGACTGGAGGGTGATCAGCTGGCGGCGCAGGCGATGGATGTCGGAGTCCTGGTGGCGTGTCCGCGAGAAGAACAGCGTGCGCCGACCGTTCAGCTCCTGGCAGCCGGCGGAGAGCCGCATGCTGACCACGCGCCGGTCACCCAGGCCGTAGTTGGCGTCGACGACGCCCGGCGGGGGGACATCGATCCAGACACCGCCCAGCGCGTCGACCATCCGCTCGAAGCCGAACAGGTCGATGACCATGTAACCGTCGATATGCGCGCCGGACAGCTCCTGGACGACGCCGGTCATCAGCCCCCACCCGGCCTCGTCGTTGAACGGGAAGCGGCGTGGGTTGTTGAGCGCGGCTACGTAGAGCGCGTTCAGATAGCCCGGGTAGCGGCCGTCCTTGAACATGTCGGCCGCCTCAGGCGGCATCGGGATGTTGTTCATGTAGCGCGGGAAACCGAAGAGCGCGACCCGCCCGGTCTCGACCTCGACGCTGACCAGCAGCACCGCGTCAGGCCGGGCGCTGAAGCGGCCAGGCCCGGCATCCGAGCCGAGCAGCAGGATGTCCAGCCGGCCGTCGTGCAGCCATTCGGGTCCGGCGAGCGGGGTCGGCGTTGGCGATGGGCTGGGCGTTGGCGATGGGCTGGGCGTTGGCGATGGCGTCGGCACATCAGTCGGTGAGCCAGTCGGCCCGAGCGTGGGCGATGCCAGCCAGCTCGGCGTGGGCAGGCCGCCCGGTGGGCCGCCAGCGGCGAAGCGTGGCAACAGCGTCGCCAGGTTGTAGGTATAGATGCCCGGAATGCCATGCAAGACCACTACCCCGGCCAGGGCGGCTGCAAGGACGACGGCCGACGCTGCGCCGCCGCCCGTCCGAGCCACGCCCATCGATCGTTGCAGCCGCCGCCTAACGAGTGCCCAGGCGTCGATCACCGCGGCCAGGTGGATCAGCAGCAGCGCGACCTGGATCGCGAGCAGCAGCGGCAGCACGCCGGGCTGGACGAGAACCCCGAAGGCCTGCCGCCAGCCGGCTGCTACGGCGCCGATGAGCGCGCCCCATGCCAGCAGGGCGGGCACCAGGAAGGCGAGAGCCCGGGGCGGGCGGCCGGCGTAGGCCTGACCGAGGCCGGGCAGGATGAGCGATAAGAGCGCCGCCAGGGCGGGCGACCGATCGCCGCCCACGGCTACGGGTTGGGTGTCTGGCCCGGTGCCGGGCAGGTCGCCGGGCGGTTCGTCGGCCGCGGCGCGGGCGTCGGCTCGGGCTCGTTGAAGATGTCGCGCACCTTGGCCCGCATGGCGGCCATGCTGTTGCCCAGGCGGGCGAGCCGGTTTGGCGCGAAGTCGTAGCGGTACATCCTGTCAGCGTCGACGCTGGCGGCGACCTGGGCGAGATTGGCGATGTCCGTGTCGTCGATGGTCATGAAGATGTTCTGCTGGGCGACGTTGAGGAGGGCCGGCACGTGCGGCAGCAGGGCCAGGGGATCCATCTGCCGGCGAACCTGCTGCAGCACGAGCTGCTGGCGCCGGCCGCGCTGGTAGTCCGAGTCCTGATGGCGCGAACGGGCATAGGCCAGCGCCTCCTCGCCGTCCATGAACTGGCAGCCCGGCCGGAAGTCGATCTTCATCCGCTCCTGGCGCGAGTTGAAGTAGTCGTCATCGCGCAGCCGCTGCGGGACGTCAAGCCAGATGCCTCCCTGGGGCAGGTTGTTGACCACGTCCACGAAGCCCTTGAGGTTGACCGCGACGATCGCGTCAACCTGCACGCCGGCCATGTTCTGGATGGCCCCCGTCAGCGCCCGCCAGCCGCGCTCGCAGTCGAACATCTGCTGGCACTCCGGGCCGACGCCTGCCGAGCCCGGGTACCGGCCGGGGCTGGAGGCGGCGTCACGCCACAGGCCGAACAGGAAGCCGCCGTAGTTGTCGCCGTTCTCCAGCTGGATGCGGAACCAGCTCGGGTAGCGCGAGCCAGCGCTGGGCTGCTGCATGTTGCGTGGGAAGCTGAACAGCGCCGACTTGCAGGTCGCGATGTCGACGCTCAGCAGCATCATCGAGTCGGTCCGCAGGCTGGCCGAGCCGACGCCCGACTCGGAGCGCGAGTCGGAGCCGACGAGCAGGATGTTGACTCGACCGTCCTGGGCCATTGGCCAGCTGCCGTAGTTGCCCGGCGTGCAGGCGATTGGCGTCGGCAGCGGTGACCCGCCCGGAGTGGTCGGCGTGGGAGAGCTGCGGGGCGTGCCTGTCGGTGGTGCTGTGGGGGACGGCGTAACGCTCGGGGTCGGGCTGCCGCCCGGCGTGGCGGTCGGGTCGACGATCGGGCTGTACGAGGGGATCACGCCTGTCCGGCCTGGCGCCACCTCATCGAGGATCGCCCCGCCCCAGATGCCCACCGCCTGCGGCACACCGTGGAACAGCACCGTCACCGCGACAAGTGCGGCGAGTGCGACCGGCGCCCCGCGCGACGGCAGCCCACCAACGATCATCCGCTCCTGACGGGCGACCTGGTACGCGTCGAACATCGCCGCCAGGTGGTAGAAGAAGAAGGCCAGGTTGAGCACCAGCAACGGGTTGCGCGTCTGGGCGTTCGCGACCAGCCCCAGCAGCCCCATCGCGCCGCCGGCCAGCACCCACAGCACGCCGACGATGAACAGCACCATCGGGATCGCCCACAGCAGGCCGCGCCGCACGGCGCCCGCGTAGACCTGCCCGAGACCGGGGAACAGGAACGAGAGCAGCGCGGCAAGGGCGGGAGACGGACCGGACATGTGTGCTGGCAGGATCCTTCAGCGTGGAGACGGGGCTCGGACGAGGGCCGGCGGAGGACGTAGCCCGTCAGCCGAATGAGCCGACACGGGCGCGGTCGAGTTTACGCCAAAGGTGACGAACCGGGCCCGAGGGTTGTTCCGCCGCCGCCGGCCGCGCCGCTACTCGTCGACGAGCACAAGCTGGCCGCGCATGCCGGCCTGGTAGTGGCCCTGCACGGTGCACCCGAACTCCCAGCCTTCGGCCTCGGCGGTCGGCGTCCAGCTGAACTCCTGCACACCCTCGCTCCATTCGGGCAGCCCGGGCAGGCCTTCGGTGTCGCCGGCCGCCAGCCGATCCGGCGGCCCGAACCAGATGTCGTGGATGAAGCCGGCCACGTTATCGACGCGGAAGGTGTACTCCTCGCCAACGACCAGCTCCAGGCTGTCGATCACTTGGCCGTCCCGGGCATAGCGCAGGTTCTGCGTCATCTCGAGATCGATCACGTTGCCCACCGGCTCGCCGTCCGTCGGCTGAGGCGAAGCGGGCTCCGTCGGCTGCGGGCTCGGGCCGAGAGGCGCAAAGGTCCAGCCCGGCCCGCCGGCACCGGCCGCGCAACCGACAGCGGCCAGGGCGAGCAGCCCAAGCAGGAGGGCGCCCAGCAGCGGCGGGCGACGACGAGGCGGCATGGCATGAGGCACTGGAAGGGTGGGTTTCATGCCTCGAATTCTGGACCACTCCGCCGCGAGACGCTGGCGTGGGATCAGTGGCGCGAAGCGGCGACGTAGCTGGCCGAGCCAGCCTTCTCCGGCACCAGGCCGAGCCGTATGGCCATGCCGGTGGCCTCGATGCGGTTCGACACGCCAAGCTTGGCCAGCACGCGCCTCACGTGGACCGCCACCGTCGCCTGGCGGATGTACAGCCGCTCGCCGATCTCACGGTTGGTCAGCCCTTCGGCGAGCAGCAGCAGAACCGAGCTCTCGCGCTGGCTCAGGCCAAAGGTCTGCATCGTGACCGCCGACGGCGCCGCGCTGACGCGCTCCGCGATCGCCCGGCCGGGCCCCATGGCTACCGGCAGCCTTGCGCCGGGTCGGACGGGGATCGTCACCGGGCCGTCGTCGGGCAGCGGGATTAGGCCACGCTCGGCGAGCGCAGCCAACGCTCGCCGCAGGGGCCTTGCCGGCAGCTCGCCTGAGATGCGCCAGGCCGCGTGCAGGGCGTCTTTGGCCGCGCCTCGATCGCGCGCCTCGAGCGCCGCGGCGGCGTGCCACCAGTGCGCCTTGGCCGCCTGGTAAGGCACGGGCACGGCCGTCCACGCCTGGGCCAGCCGTGCCCAATCGGAGGGCCGGGCCCGGCCGCGGATGCGCCGCTCGTGGGCACGCGCCGTGGCAAGGTGCAGCTCCGCTTCGCGCCGCGCTCCAATGGATGACGGCAGACTGCCCTCGGCGACCTGTCTCTCCGCCTCAGGCAGCACGCGCGCGGCCAGCTCGCCGGCCTCGGCCACGGGGCCCCACTCGCGACGCTCGCGGCCCGCCTCGGCAGAGGCAGCGCACGCTTCGAGCACCGTCGAGGCGGCAGCCGCGATCTGCAGCTCCTCGGCGCTGCCAAGCACACGCTGCCACTCGGTCTCGGCTACCCGCCGCGCGCCATCCACATCGCCGCGCCAGATGGCCAGGCTGACGCCCGCGCGCAGGACCAGCGCGCTCCACTGGCCGGGCGGCACTGCCTCGAGCTCGAGCACGGTCCGGCCGACGAAACGCGCCGCCTCCTCGTCGGCGCGCGATTCGGCCAGCAGCAGTCCCAAGTAGAGCAGCGGGTTGACCCACGCCAGGCCGGCGGGCGGGAACTCCATCGCCGCTCGGCACTCCTCCTCCGCCTCGCGCCAGCGCCCGAGCTGGAAGAGGATGTCCGCGGCGTTGCCGCGCAGAAAGGCGCCGTAGGTCAGGCCAAGGCCGTTGGCGCTGGCCTCGGCGATTCCCTGGCTGACCACGGCCAGCGCCTCCTCACGCCGTGAGTCGAGGTCGAGCAGCGTCGTCCGGTTGGCGTAGGCCCGCATCACGTCGTCGAGCAGGCCACAGGAACGTGACAGCGCGGTCGCCTCCTCAAGCAGCGCCAGACCGCGCTCAACGTCTCCCAGGTAGGCGACGTCGACACCCAGCGTGCAGGTCGCATGGCCCTGCTCGGCGAGGGCCGGTGGATCGAGCGCGGCGGCCACGGCGCACGCCTCCTCGGCCAGCCGCGCGCTGTCGGCGAACTGGCCGCCGAGCATCAGATGCTGGGCCAGCGAGGCCAGAGCACGGGCGCGGGCGACGCCGCCCTGGTCGGGCGAGCAGCCGAGCACGGCCGCTTGCTCGAGAGCGCGCTGTGCCGCCTGCGGATCGCCGCTCGCTCGTCGGTAGCGGCCGAGCCGCTCACTCATGACGCTCGCTGCCAGCCAGTCCTCGCGGCGTTCCCGTGCCGAGGTCGCGATCAGCCGCTCGACGCGGCCGCCGGCCACGCGCTCGATTGCCTGCTCGGCGAGCGCTGCCGCGCGGCGAAAGAGGCCTGCTGCCTCTGCCGCCTGGGCGGCCGCGGCCAGCACCTCGGCCGCGCCGTCAGCGGTGCTGCGCGGTGCCTTCTCGTCGCGGGCCGTATCGGCCGCCTCACCCAGCTCGAGCGCGCGCTGGTAATGGAGCAGCGCCGTGTGGCCGGGCTCGATCCGCTCCGCCAGACGCGCCGCTGCCAGGTGGCAGGCACGTGCCTCTGCCGGCCGCTGAGCGGCCGCCCAGTGCCAGGCCTGCTCGGCCGGCTCGTCGCTGAGCGCCTCGGCGAGCGCTGCATGCAGCGCCTGCCGATCTGCCGGCATGGCGAGCTCCTCGGTGGCCTCCGCCACGAGCTGGTGGACGATGGCCAGCCGCGCGTGCTGCTCGCTCGCCAGACCGGACGCGAGCGCGGCCTGCAAATCTGCTCGCGCGATGTGGCCCCCCGCCAGGCGCAGGTCGAGCAGGAGCTGGCGGCTGACCGGCCGGCGGGCCGCGGCCAGCACTCGCAGCACGCGCCTGACCGAGGGCGCCAGAGCAGCCAGTCGGGCGTGGACGATCTCGACGAACGGGTCGGACAGCCGCAGCCCGGCCACCTCGGCCTGCGCGCCAACGAGCTGGCCCGCGATCAAGGGGTTGCCCTTCGAGCCTTCCATGATCGCCGCCACCAAACCCAACGCCGGCTTCTCGCCCCGGATCGCCTCAACGAGGGCGGAGATCTCGACGCGCTCCATTGGCCCAAGCTCGATCGTCTCAACCGCCCGGTGCTCGGCCAGCTCGCGCACGAAGTCCCAGGCGGGGTGGCCGCGCTGGAGCTCGTCGGTGTGGTACGTGGCGATGAGGGTCAGCGGCATCGGCCGGCTGAGACGAAGAAGGCCCTGCACGAGCTCGCGCGTTCCCGGGTCGGAGTGCTGGAGATCCTCCAGGATCAGGCATATCACGCGGCGGCCGGCGAGGCGCTCGAGCAGCCCCAAGACGGCTTCCTGCAGCCGGGTGCCGCGCTGGTCCGGCGCATCGAGCGCCGGCGCGCGGGGCACGTCGCCGGCGCGAGCAAGCCGCTCGGCCAGGCCGGGGACGATCGCCGCCAGGTCGTAGCCGGCACCACCCACGAGCGCGGGCAGCTCAGCCTCGTCGACGCTGGCCAGCGGGCCCGCCAGGGCTGCACTGACCGCGGCATACGGCACGCCACTCAACGGCGCCTCCGCGCGGCCGCGGCAGACGATGACGTCTTCCACATCACCCAGCCGACGGGCCAGCTCGTCGAGCAGGTGCGAGATGCCGATGCCGAGCGGCCCGCGGATGACCAGCCGGCTCGTCTCCGCCTGGGCCGCGCGTTGCAGCGCCCCTGCCAGGCTGCCGAGCTCCGCCTCCCGCCCGATGAACGGCATGCGCCCAAGGATAGCGGTCGGTTAGGTGGATACTGCGTCAGTGGGCGATAGTCCGGTGCACCCCGACAACACCCTGAACGCGCTGTCAGGCGAGGAGTGGCTGTACTTCACCAAGTCGCTCTGGACGACGGCCTATCCCTCGGAGCTCGGGCACCAGCTGCGCAAGGAACACGGCGCCAACAAACCGCCGCGGCTGATGGCCCGGCTGATCGAGTTTTTCACCAAGCCGGGTGAGCTGGTGCTCGACCCTTTTGCCGGCGTGGGCGGCACGCTGCTCGGCGCGGCGATCTGCCGTCAGCCACGGCGCGCGCTCGGATTCGAGCTGGAGGCCCGCTGGGCGGAAGTCTTCGCCGAGGTCCGGCGCCTGGCCGAGGCCGAGCACGGCGCGGGCGGGACGCCGCTACGCGACCTGGGCCCGGCCGACCCGGGTGGCGCGCGCTGGTTCGATTCTGCGGATCTCCGGCTGGAGGTTGGCGACGCGCTGGAGCTGGTCGGTCGGCTGGCCGACGGCGAAGTCGACTTCATCGCCACCGACCCGCCGTACAACCCGCAGCTGCGGCTGACCATGGCCGGCGGCAAGCTGGCCGAGCGCTTCGCCAATCGGCGGACCGACTACGCGATGGTCAGCGACAGCCCGGCTGACCTTGCCAACAGCGCGAGCTACGAAGAGTTCCTGGAGCGGATGGCCGTGCTCTTCGGCCGGCTGCGGCGCGTGCTGCGCGATGGCCGCTACGCCGCGCTCATCGTGCGCGACGCCTACCAGCAGGGTCAGTACCGCTTCACTGCTGCTGATCTTGCTGCGCGGGCTGCCGCCGCCGGCCTCGTGGCGAAGGGCGATCTTGTCTGGTACCAGGCCGGGACGCGTCTTCGGCCTTATGGCTACCCGCGCGGCTTCGTGCCGAACATTGGCCACCAGCACATCCTGATCCTGCGCGCCGAGTAGCCTGCCGCCGCCGCCGCCCGGACAGGCCGCCGGCCAGCAGGCGCGCCTTGAGGTCCTCGTCAGTGACGGCATCGATGGCCGTCCAGGCGAGCGCCACAGCGCCGTCGAGGATGGCCCGGTCGGCGCCGGGCGAGACGGCCGCCTCGGCGAAGGCGGCGGTGTGGTTGATCGCGTCGCCACCGATGCCGATGACCGGATGGATGGCAGGCACGAGCAGGCTCAGATTGCCGATGTCGCTCGAGAAATTGTCGAACTCGATCCGATCGTCGCCCTCGAAGGTCCGGCCAAGGGCCTCGGCGTTGCGCCGGTAAGCGTCGGCCAGGTCCATGTCGTGGCGCATCTCGCGATACGCCGGCTCGGCCTGGACGCTCAGCTCGGCGCCCGTAGCCACCGCCCCGGCCTCGAGACAGCGCATGACCTGCTCGCGCAGGCCGGCCAGCCGGTCCTGGCTGGCGGCGCGGATCATCAGCTCGGCGCTGGTGTGGTCGGGGATGACGTTCGACGCCTCACCACCACGCGTGACGATGCCGTGCACGCGGTCGTTCGAGCGCAGGCGCTGGCGAAGCAGCGCGATCGCCACCTCGGCCACGACCAGCGCGTCGGCGGCGTTTATGCCGCGCTCCGGAAAGGCCGACGCATGGGCCGCCTGCCCGCGATAGGTGATGCGCAGCGTCTCTGCCGCCAGGACGGCCGGCTCGAGCACGTCTGCCGGACCGGGGTGGATCATCAGCGCCACGTGGACGCCGTCGAACCCGCCGCCGTCGATGAGCCGGATCTTGCCGCCGCCGTTCTCCTCCGCCGGCGTGCCGATGACGCTGACCCGCAGCCCGAGCTGTTGGGCCACGCCGGCCAGCGCCACGCCCGCGCCGACCGCGGCGGCGGCGATGACGTTGTGTCCGCAGGCATGGCCAATGCCCGGCAGGGCGTCGTACTCGGCCAGCAGCGCCACATGCAGCGGCCCGGGCCCGAAGCTGCCGGCGACCGCAGTGTCCACACCGGCGAAGGTGCGCTGAACTTCGAAGCCGGCCTTCTCAAGCCACTCCGCGATCCAGCCGGCGGCCAGCGTCTCGCTGTAGCCGAGCTCGGGATTGGCGTGGATCCAGTGGCTTAGCCCGACCAGCGCCGGGTGCGCGCGCTGGGCACGCTCACGAGCGATCTGCTTGGGATCCAGCTCTTGCATTCGTGCTCCCCTGGCTGTCGTGGTCTCTGTCGTGGTCCGTTGAGGCGCGCCCTAGTATGCGCCCGGACTAACTGGAGCAAACCTCACTTGACTGACCGTTTTGCCCACGGCGGGCTGTCCAGGCGGTGCTCGGCGCGGTCGTAGCGGCCGTCCAGATCGTCGACAACGGTCTTCTCCCACAGCTCGACGCCCATGAAGTACGCCGCCCGGGTGATCATGTGCGCCGAGATCGGCGCGGTCAGGAAGATGAAGGCGATGGCGAGCACCGCGCGGACGACGACTGACAGCTCGGCGAAGTGGAGAGCGGCGGCGAGCAGTGCCAGGCCGGAGCCGAGCGACGCCGCCTTGGCCGAGGCCTGCATGCGCGTGAAGACGTCAGGCATGCGCACCACGCCGACCGCCGCCAGCAGCATCAGCGTCGCCGCCGCCAGCGCGAGCAGGGCTGCCAGCAGGTCGTTGGGCGAGTTCACTCCGTCTGCCCTCGCCTGGTCGTGCCCTTCTCCATGTAGCGCGCCAGCCCGACCGCGCCGAGGAAGCCGACGAGAGTGACCGCGATGGCCACGTCGATCAGGACGGCCTGGTCGGAGATGACCGCAACGATCGCCACCACGCCGACCATCAGGCTGGCGATCAGCTCGAGCGCCACCACCCGGTCGGCAAGGGTTGGGCCTCGGAACAGCCGCATCGCCGAGAGGAAGAGGGCCAGGCTGACCATCGACAGCGCTATCAGCCCGCCGGTCGCGAGGTAGTCGATCTCGGCCAGGTCGGGCATCAGCGCAGCATCTCCAACACGCGGCGCTCGAAGCTCTCCTTGATCTCGCGCCGGAACTCCTCCGCGTCCTCGACGAACATGGCGTGGACGTAGAGCACTCGCCGGTCATCAGAGACGTCCATCGACAGGCTGCCCGGCGTCATCGTCAGCAGGTTGGCGAGGATCGTGATCTCGGCGTCGGTTCGCGCGTCGAGCGGGATGGCAACGATGCCCGGACGCGAGCGATGACCCGGCGTGACCACGTCGGCGGCGACACGCAGGTTCGCCTTCAGGATCTCGACGAGGTAGAAGCCAAGGAAGCTCATCACCCGCCCGGCACGGCCGAAGTACTGCGACTCGCCGGCGACCCGTTGGGCCAGGAACAGGGCGACGTAGCCAAGCGCGAAGCCGAGCGCCAGGTTGGCCAGCTCGAAGTTGCCCGTCATCGCCGCCCAGACGAGCGCCAGCAGCAGGTTGGCCAGGAAGGCGATCATCGAGGCCAGCCCGCCACGGCTTCAGCGCCGAGCACGGCCTCGATGTAGCCACGCGGGTCGAGCAGCTGATCGGCCGCCTCCTGCGCCAGCTGGAAAACCGGCTCACCCAGCAGGCCGATCGAGATCGTGATCAGCGCCAACATCGCAATCGGCAGCTGCAAGGCCGGCAGCGACCAGCCGCTCGGTCGGGCAACCTCCGTCGCCGCCCCTTCCGGCTGCCGCTTCCAAAAGGCTTCCTGCCAGATCTTGGCCATCGAGTAGAGCGTAAGCAGGCTGACCCCGAGAGCGACGGCCACGATCGCGTAGCTGCCCGCTTCCACGCCGGCGACGACCAGCCCGAGCTTGGCCACGAAGCCGGAGAAGGGCGGCAGCCCGGCAAGCGAAAGTGCGGGCACGAGGAACAGCAGCGACAGCAGCGGGAAGCTCCGGTACAGCCCGCCGCCGCCGGCCAGCTCGTAGGTGCCGCTCAGCCGACGGGCCACGCCGCTGACCAGGAAGAGGTTCGTCTTGACGATGATGTGGTGGACGACATAGAAGATCGAGGCTGCCAACGCCAGCGGGGTGTAGATCGCGAGGCCCATGATCATGTAGCCAATCTGGCTGACGATGTGGAACGACAGCACTCGCCTGAACTCGCGCTGCGCCACCGCCCCGAGCACGCCCACGACCATCGTCAGACCGGCGATGAGCAGGAGCAGTGAGTGGGTGAAGGCGACATCGTTGGTGAAGATCAGCGTGAAGGTCCGAAAGATGGCATACACGCCGACCTTCGTGAGCAACCCGGCGAACAGTGCTGACACTGCCGCCGGCGGCGTGTGGTACGAGGCTGGCAGCCAGAAGAAGAGCGGGAAGATGGCCGCCTTGATGCCGAAGGCGCACAGGAAGAGCATCGCCAGCGCGGTCACCAGCTCCGGCCGCCCGACCTGGGGCAGGCGCAGCGCCAGGTCAGCCATGTTGAGCGTGCCGGTCAGGCCATAGAGAATACCCACGCCGGAGAGGAAGAAGACCGACGCGATCAGGTTGAGCGTGACGTACTTGAGTGCGCCCTCGATCTGGCTGCGCCGGCCGCCCAGCGCGAGCAGCACGAATGAGGCAATGAGCATCACCTCGAACCAGACGTAGAGGTTGAAGATGTCGCCCGTCAGGAAGGCACCGCAGACGCCCAGCAGCAGGATCTGCAGCAGCGGGAAGTAACCGAAAGCCTCGTGCCGAGCCTCAACCGTGGCCAGCGAGTAGAGCGCGACGGCAAAGCCGATGATGCCCGTCAGCAGGACCATGATCGCGCTCAGCAGGTCGGCCACGAGCACGATCCCGAAGGGCGCAGGCCAGTTGCCCACCTCTACGACCAGGATGCCCTGCTCGCGCACCGCCAGCAGCAGCACCACCCCGACCGACGCCAGCGCGCCCGTGCCGAGCACGCCCAGCCAGCGCTGCAGGCGGCTGTTGCCCCAGGCGAGGAGCGAGGCCGCGGCAGCAACGAGCGGGATGACCAGCGGCAGGACGACGAGCACGTTCACGGGTGGCTTCTCACTCGTCCGGCCTGTCGGTCGTGGTCAGCTCGTCGAGGTCGTCGCTGCCCACGACTTGGTAGACGCGATGGATCAGCACCAGCGCGAAGACGAGCACGGCGAACGAGATCACGATCGCGGTCAGGATCATCGCTTGCGGCAGCGGGTCCGCGGCAGGCTGGACGACCGCTTCCGCGTCCGGCGCGATGATCGGCGGCTGGTAGCGCGTCAGGCGGGCAGCGGTGAAGATCAGCAGGTTCGCCGCATGGCCGATCAGCACCAGCCCGATGGCGATGCGCACGATGCTCCGGCGCAGGATGCTGTACAGCCCGGCGGCGAACAGCCCACCCACGACCAGCGCAAGCGTCAGCTCCATCAGCCCGGCTCCTCATCGCGCCCGCGTCCGGCCTGCAGCTCGCCTTCCTCGGCCAGCGTCAGGACCATCGTCAGCGTCGCCCCGAGCACGACCATGTAGACGCCGATGTCGAATGCCAGCGGCGTGCCGAAGTCGAATTGCAGCCCGGGCAGGCCGATGGTCCACCACTGGCCGGTCAGCAGCGGCTGGCCCATCGCCAGCCCTACCAGGCCCGAGCCGACCGCCATCAGCAGGCCCGCGCCGATCAGCGCCTGCGGCTCGACACGCAGGGTCGCCCGCGCGGTCGCCGGATCGCGACCCACTGCCAGCAGGATGAACGCCGACGCCGCGACAAGGCCGCCGGCGAATCCGCCACCCGGCTCGTTGTGGCCGCGCAGCAGCAGGAAGACCGAGAAGAGCAGCAGCAGCGGCATCAGCAGCCGGGCCGTGGTCATCAGGATGAGCGACCTCATCGGCGCGCCGCCCGGTGCTCGATGTGGATGCGCAGCAGCACCAGCACGCCCAGGCCAGCCAACGCCAGGACCGCGATCTCGCCCAGGGTGTCGAGCGCGCGGAAGTCGACCAGGATGACGTTGACCACGTTGCGGCCATGGGCAGCGGGCAGCGACTGCTCGAGGAAGAACGAGGAGATCGTGTCGCGCGTGCCGGGGGTGAGCGTGGCCATGACGAGCAGCGTCATCAACCCGCCGAAGGCCAGCGAGACGACCGCGTCGCGGATGCCGCCGCCCTGGACGAGCGAGCCGATGCGCGGCAGGTGGTACAGCACCAGTACGAAGACGATCACGGTCAGCGTCTCGATCAGCACCTGGGTCATGGCCAGGTCCGGCGCGCCAAAGGTCAGGAACACGATCGCCACGCCGTAGCCCGCGACACCAAGCGCTGCCACCGCGCCAAGGCGCGAGCGCGAGCGGACGGCGACGAAGGCGGCGACGAGGATCAGCACACCCAGCCCGACCTCGGTCGGGCGCAGCTCAGGTTGGCCGGCTCCGAGCTCGATGCCGCCTGCGCGCACGAGCGCCATAGCCACCAGCGTGACCGGCGCAGCCAGCGTGACGAGCACGTAGTGGCGCAGGTACCCGGTCTGCAGGCGCCGGGTCAAGCCCAGCGCGCCGCGCTGGACGAGGTCGACGGCTGAGCCATAGCCCTGTTCCGGGCCGAGGCGCGAGCCGAGCTCCAGCCAGCCGGTCCAGCGTCGCGCGCTGGCCCGCCACCAGTAGATCGCCGCGCCAAGGGCAAGCGTGATGCCGCTGAAGGCGAGGATGACGTTGATGCCGTGCCACAGCACGAGCTCGATGTTGGTCGGCAGCTGTGTCGTGCCGGCCACCGCGGCCGAGACGAGAGGCGTGGCCAGAAGGCCGGGCACGAGGCCGGTGGTGACGCCCAGGCCGGCGAGCAGCAACGGCCCGGCCAGCAGGCTCGGCGGCGCCTCGTGGCGCGCCTGTTCCGGCCCGCGCATCAGCGGCCTGACACCGACCCGGACCGCGACCACCACGAGCAACGCGTTCGCCAGCACGGCCAGCGCGAGCAGCGCGACGCCGAGCACGCCGCCTACGTGGAAGAGGGACTCGAAGACGAGCTCCTTGCCGATGAAGCCGAAGAAGGGCAGCAGGCCGGCCATCGACAGCGCGGCCAGCACGGCTGCCGCCGAGGCAAGCGGCATCCTGCGCCACAGCCCGGCGAGGGCGGCAGTCTCGGTCGCACCGGCCTCGTGGTCGGCGATGCCGGCAAAGAGGAAGAGCGTGCCCTTGTACAGCGCGTGGCCGACGAGGAAGACGATCGCCGCCGTCACCGCCTCCGTGCTGCCGATGCCGAGCAGCATCGTGATCATGCCCAGCGCGGCGACCGTCGAGTAGGCCAGCACGCGCTTGACCTCGCTGCCGCGCAGCGCCAGCAGCGAGCCCAGCAGCAGCGTCACCGCACCGGCACCGACAAGAGTGATCGTCCAGGCTTCCGTGCCGCCCAGCACCGGCAGCAGCCGGGCCATCAGGAACACGCCCGCCTTGACCATCGTCGCCGAGTGCAGGTAGGCGCTGACCGGCGCCGGCGCAGCCATCGCGTTGGGCAGCCAGAAGTGGAACGGGAACTGGGCCGACTTGGTCAGCGCGCCAACCAGGATCAGGGCCAGGATGGGCAGGTAGAGCGGATCTGTCCGGATGGCGTCGCCGCGCCCGAGCAGCGCCGAGATCTCGAACGTGCCGGCGACGAAACCGAGCAGCACGAACCCGCCGAGCATCGCCAGCTCGCCAGCGACCGTCACCAGCAGCGCCTGCTGGGCCGAGCCACGTGCCGCCTGCCTCTCGTGGTAGTAGCCGATCAGGATGTAAGAGCTGAAGCTCGTGCCTGCCCAGAAGACGTACAGCAGCAGCAGGTTGTCGGCGACGACGATGCCCAGCATCGAGGCCATGAAGACCAGCAGCGCGGCATAGAAGCGGCCGAGCTGGCGGTCGCCCGCGAGGTAGCCGCCGCCGTAGATGAAGACCAGCGTGCCGATGCCGCAGATCAGCAGCGCGAACAGCAGCCCGAGGCCGTCGACGGCGAATGACGCCTCGAGCCCCAGGCTGGGCATCCAGCTCAGCCGCTCGCTGACCCGCTCGCCGGCTACGACGCGCGGGATCAGCGACGCGAAGTAGATCGTCAGCACAGCGGGCAGGAGCGCGATCAGCCAGCCCGACCAGCGCAGCCGCGCGACCCAGGCGGCCGCTGGGGCCAGCGCGAAACCGGCCACGACAGCCAGCAGGAGGCCGCTCACCGGATGGGCTTGGGCAACGCCACGGGCTGGCAGTCGCCCGGACGGCGGCCGCGGGCCGCCCCGGCCAGGCGCATGGGCATCTCCGCTCGATGGGTGGTGCAGGAAGGGTACGACAGCAGGCACGCAAGGCAAGCTGGGGGTGAGCGTCGGCCTGGCTGCCCTTCGGGCAACGATTGTCGTCCGCGGCGTGCTTCTCGCGCTGCTGCTGTGCCAGCTGCGGGAGCTGGGAGGACTGAGCCGAGCCCGTCAAGCGGCGTGAATGGTAGGGGAGCCTGGACTCGAACCAGGGACCGGGCGGATATAAGCCGCCTGCTCTAACCGCTGAGCTACTCCCCCGTTCGTTGATCGTACACCCTGATCAGGCTGCGACCAGCGCCGGCCGAACGACCTGGAAGGCCACGACGAGCACGAGGTAGCAGATCGGCAGGCCGGCGAACAGCCCCAGCAGCGCCGCCCAGCCGGTTCGCCGGCGCACACCCGACGGGCCTGTCGGCAGCTCGACCCAGAGGTAGGTCAGCAGGCTGCCTGCGGCGAGCACGCCGACGATGAACAGCGCCGTTGGCATGACCAGGTCAGCGCCCGGCTCGAGCAGGCTGTAGGCGAGCAGCGCCGCCCCACCCGCCGATGCGAGCAGCAGGTTGGCGAGCACCGCCCGCAGCACGGGCGGCGGCGGATTGCGCAGCTGTCGCCAGCGCACCTCCCACCACGACCGCCGGACGGGCTGGTGGCGGCTCACCGATCGGGCAGGACGACCAGCCGCGGTCGTCGAGGCAGCGTTGCCGGCGTGTGGCGACCGAGCTCAGCGACGGCGGCGGCGAAGCGGTCCAGCTCCTGCTCGGTGTTGAACCAGCCGACCGATGCCCGGATCGCCAGATGCGCGGGTACCGGCCTGGTCAGCGCCTGGACCCGATGGTTGAGCTCGTCGGCGGCGTCCTCTGGCGGCCATCCCGCCAGCCTGAAGACGACCAGCGCCGATGACGGCACCTTCGGGCTCAGCAGTACGATGCCCGCCTGCCCCATGAGTGCCGAGGACAGCCGGCGGGCGAGCTGGACCGTACGCTGGGTGGCCCACTCGATGCCAACGTACATCTGCAGCCAGCCGACGCTGCGCGCCAGCCCGAGCAGCGTTGGTCGGGAGAGCTCGCGCGAGCGAGCGCGACGGGCCAGCTGGCCGTCGCGCAGCCACAGCCCGCCGATGCCCTCCGGCCCGAGCAGCCACCGGTCGCCGGCAACAGCGACCGCTTCGGCGCCGCAGTCCTCGACCGAGAAGAGCAGCGCGCCCGCCGAGAGCGAAGCGTCGAGCAGCCCACCGTCGGGCTGGCGCAGCTGGCCGGTCAGCGGGTCAACGTGCTCGACAACAGCCGCCCGCCGGCCGAGCAGCTGGCGACCGAGCGCGAGCGCGTCGTCAACACCGTGCGTCAGCACGACCGCGTCCGGATCCGTGGCCCCGAGAAGTGCGGCCAGGACAGCCCGGGTCTCCGCCTCTCGCTGATCGAGATCGTCCTGTCGGCCTGGGGTCACGCGGCCCACGCGGACATCCCACTCGAAGGCCTCGCGCATCGCCTCGGCCGCCTCAGCCGCCAGTGGGCCGCGGGTCGCAGTGTCGAGGTAGATGCCCGCGGCCGTGGCGGGCAGCAGCTCGCGCAGCGCCTCCACGCGCTGGCTGTCGTCCGCTCCTGGGCCTGCCATCCTGCGGCCGATCATAGCCACCGGCCGCTCCTCAGCCGGCGCCGCGCTCCCCGTGGGTGATGACCCTGAACTTGCCGCCCTGCTCGTAAGCGGCGTGGAGCCGCTCGACGGTCGAGAGCGTATCGACCTCGTGCGGCCCTTTGTCCGGCCGTAGCCGGTGGATGCGCGGGAAGCGCAGCGCGAAACCCGAGTCGTGGCGGGCCGAGCGGTGGATGACGTCGAAAGCGACTTCGACAACGACCGTTGGCTCGACCACGTGGAAGCGGCCCAGCTGGCGGACGGTGTGAGCGCGGAACCATTCGGTCATGTCCGCGATCTCAGCGTCGGTCAGCCCGCTGTAGGCCTTGCCGATCGTCACCAGCCGGCCATCCGAGCCTGACTGGTCGTTGATCACCGCGAACGTGTAGTCCGACAGCACGCCGTGGCGCTTGCCATGGCCTACCTCGACCCCGACGACCACGCAGTCGAGCGTGGTCAGCGCCTTCTTGAGCTTGAGCCAGCCGAAGCCGCGGCGGCCGGGCGTGTAGATGCTGTCCGGATCCTTGACCATCAGCCCTTCGTTGCCGCGCACCCGGGCCTCGTCAAAGGTGGCACGCAACACCTCTTCGTCAGCGACGCGGATCAGCTGGGCAATGCCGAACCCGGCCGTCTCGGGCAGGCGCAGTGCCTCGAGGCGAGCGCGGCGCTCGCTCAGCGGCTGCCTCAGCAGCGGCTTCGCCGGTGCGCCGACTTCAGACAGCGCCAGGGCATCGAAGGCAACGTAGATGACCGGCACCTGCTCGAGCAGCGCCGGCGGGGGCTTCTTGCGTCCGAGCCGCGTCTGCAGCTGGAGGAAAGGCAGCGCCTGGCCGTCGCGCCAGCCCAGCAGCTCGCCATCCAGGATCCCATCCCAGGGCTGGCCTGCGGCCGCCTCCACGATCTCCGGATAGCCGCTGGTCACGTCCTTGAGGTCGCGCGTGTAGAGCCGTATCTCGCGGCCCTGCTTGTGCAGTTGGGCGCGGATACCGTCGTACTTGTCCTCGACCCACACCGGCGCCCCAAGCCGGCGGAACGCCTCGGCTTCGTCCGCGACCGGCGAGGCGAGCATCGTCTTGAGCGGTCGGAACAGCACCAGCTCGGCCTCGGCGAGCGCCCCGCGCCGAGCCAGCAGCGCGGTCTGGCCCATGTCGCCGGTTAGCATGCCGGCCCACTGGACGTCAGCCAGCGGGACATCGAAGGCGGCCGCAACGGCGGCCTCCAGGTGCCCCGAGCGCAGCCCGATGCGCATGTCGCCGCTCAGCACGCGCACGATCGCGCGCGCCGTCTGGGGATCGCTGCGCTCGAGCAGCCGGCGCATCAGCTCGGCCTTGGCCGCGGCGCCGCGCGCTTCCGCGATGGCACCGAAGGCGGCCGCGACCTCGGCCACGCTGGGAGGCTCCCCGGCCGGCTGATGGCCATGACCGGCGAGCAGGTCGCCGACTGCCGTCGCCAGGTCGGACGAGCGGTTGTACTCCGCGCCCAGCGCGCCGGCCGCCGAGCCGGCCAGGCCCTCGATGAGGCCGGCGATCGCTGCCCAGCCCAGGCCGAGCGTCCGTTGATCGCTCTGGGCAAAGGGCCGCCCGGTCAGGAAGGTGACCGCCGGCGCGAGCTCTTCCGGCTCGAGCGAGCGCAGATACTCGGCGAGCAGGGCGGTCTTGTGTGAGGTGCGGCTGGTCGCGCTGATCGATTGCGCGACCTCAGCCCAGCGGCGCATCGACCCGATGTTAGCCCCGGTGTAGGATCGGCCCTCTTCAGCCTGCAGCGGTGGCCGAATGCGCAGCGACGTCAACCGGGATCACTGGCACCCGCCGCACCTGCGCGGGGCCCGGGTGCTGCTCCGCCGGCCGCGCGCCGACGACCTGGCGGCGATCCGCCGCTGGTACGCCGACCCTGAGCTCACGCGCCTGACCCGCTACCAGACGCGCCCGATGTCCGAATCGGAGGTCGAGCTCTTCTTCCGCAGCCGCCTGCTATCGCCTGATGCGCTGGCCTACTCGATCCTCGAGCTGCCGGCCGAGCGCCTTGTGGGCTTCACCACGTTCTCCGCGCTCGATGTCGACAACGGGTCGGTGCTGTTCCACATCACGATCGGCGAGCGCGACGCCTGGAACCGCGGGCTGGGCACGGAGAGCACCGAGCTCATGCTGCGGCATGCCTTCGAGCGGCTGGGGCTGCATCGCGTCGGACTGACCGTCTTCTCCTTCAACCAGCGCGCCATCCGGGCCTATGAGAAGGCCGGCTTCAGGTTGGAAGGCCGTATGCGCGAGGCCGTCGAGCGCGACGGCCGCTACTGGGACGAGGTCCAGATGGGCGTGCTGCGCGAGGAGTGGCTTGCCCGGGCCCGCACGGCAACGGAACTGCCGACTCGCCTGGCACCGGTGGAGTCGACGGGCTGATGGCCAGCCAGGGAGCCGCGGCGAACGCGGCCCGGACCGACTTCAGCGCGCTGCTCAATGCCAAGGGCCACGCCGTCGAGAACGCGCGGCGCGCGGCGGAGCGCCTGGAGCGCGCCTTCGCCGAGGGAGCCCTGCAGCGCACCGAGGACGTCGACGAGGCGCTGGCCGACCTGTCGATCGCGCTCCAGCAGTCAGAGGGGCAGAAACTGGGCGGCAAGAGCGCCGAGGCCGCCCGTTTCATCGGGCGCCGATTGGAGCGGCTGCTGGCTGACGCCTGACGCGCTTGGGCAGGCCGTTCGGCCCGCCATCGATGCACCGTCCGGCACGCCCGCCGGCCAGCTCATCGAGAGAGCATGGCCGCGAGCGCCGGCCTGCCTGCAGCCGGCCCGCAATGGAGCCTGCTCGCCTGATGGACCAGCCGATCGATCCTGACGTTTCCAGCCCGATTGAGAAGGTGATTGTCTCGCCGCTCTCGCGCCGCTCGGTGCTTCGCGGTGCCGCGCTCGCCGGGGCAGGCATCGCCGGAGCCGGCTTGGCGGCCTGCGCTCGGCCACTGGCGCCCCTCTGGACGCCGGGCCCCGGACGCTCGATCATGCCCGGCGCCGCCACAGCGAGCCCGTTGGCGACGGCCACGGCGATGGCCACGAATGGCCACGGCCACAGTCCGCAGCCGACCGGCACAGCCGGAGCGACGGCGCCGCCGAATGGCTGGTCCGAGCACGACATCGAGGCACGGCGCGTTGTCCGCCGCTACCTGGGCAACCTCGCGCCGGCCCTGCGCGGCATCTACGGCGACCAGGTGTTCGGCAAGCTGGCCACCATCCTGGGTGCCGAGGACAGCTATCCCGAGCTGTCGATGAAGCCGGCCTTCGCGCAGGTGCCGCAGCTCGTGCTCAACGATGCCGTCAACCCGCTCACGCCAACGATCGAGAACGGGGTGAAGGTGTTCCGACTGACTGTCGACGAGATCAGCCAGCCGATCGATGAGCTCAAGGCCCCAGTCGCGGCGCTCGGCTTCAACGGTCAGTGGCCCGGGCCGACCATCCGCGTCAACCAGGGAGATCGGGTGCGCGCCGTCTTCACCAACAACCTGCATGAGACGACGGGCATCCATTTCCACGGCGTCGAGTTCGACGACTTCTTCCAGGACGGCGTGCCGTGGGTGACGCAGGTGCCCATCAGGCCCGCTGAGTCGTTCGCCTACGAGTTCGTCGCCCGCAACTCGGGCTCGCACATGTACCACTCGCACCACAACGCCACCGACCAGGTCGGGCGCGGCCTGCTTGGCGCGTTCATCGTCGAGCCGGCGGCGGCGCAGTTCCAGTACGACCGCGAGTACATCTGGATCTCGAACGACGCGCTCGGCGGTTTCACGATCAACGGCCACGGCTTCCCGGCCGTGGTGCCCGCCCTCGCGGCAGCCGGCGAGACGCTGCTCGTCCGCTTCATGAACGAGGGCGTGATGATGCATCCGTGGCACAGCCACGGCTACAAGATGCGCGTCGTCGCGCGTGATGGCTGGCCGCTGGGCAGCGCCGCGTTCGACTGCGACACGCTGAGCGTCAATCCCGGCGAGCGCTGGGACGCGCTGATCACCGTCGACCGGCCGGGAGTGTGGGCCTTCCACTGCCACGTGCTGCCCCACGTCGAGGGCCACGACGGCATGTTCGGCATGGTCACCACGCTGATCGTCGTGCCCGAGCGCGCCCACGTCGACGCGATTCTCGCGGCGATCCTCTAGGCCGGCGGGCGTAAACTCGCTCGCATGAGCCTGTTCAGCGGTTCGCAGCTGACCGACGAGCAGCGGCAGCGCGTGCCACCCGGTCAGTACGTGACCGAGAAGTGGCCGGTCCTGCACTACGGCGCGATCCCCGGCACCGACCTCGCGACCTGGAGCTTCCGAGTGTGGGGCGAGGTCGAGAACCCGTTCTCGCTCAGCTGGCAGGAGCTCCGCGCGCTGCCGCGCGCAAAGGTCCGGACGGACATCCACTGCGTCACTCGATGGTCACGCCTTGACGCCGAGTTCGAGGGCGTGCCAATCCGTGCCGTGCTCGAACTTGCGCGCCTCCGGCCGGAGGCGCGGTTCGTGCTTGCACATGCAGAGCAGGGCTACACGGCCAATCTGCCGCTCGAAGTCCTCGACGACGACGACGTCCTGCTCGCAGACACGGCTGATGGCATGCCGCTGACGCCTGAGCATGGCTACCCGCTGCGCCTGGTGGTGCCCAAGCGATACTTCTGGAAGAGCGCCAAGTGGCTGCGCGGGCTCGAATTCCGGCGGGCTGACAAGCCCGGCTTCTGGGAGCGCAATGGCTACCACAACGACGCCGACCCGTGGCGCGAGGAGCGCTACACCGACGACTGACGTGCAGGTTCTCCCGGCCACCATCGATCGCTGGCCCGACGTCGTGACGATGCTCGGCGGCGATCTCGACAAGGGCTGCTGGTGCCAGGCCTGGCGCGGCCGCGACGAGGTCGCCAAGGCTGCCGGCGAGTCACGGCCGGAGACCCTGCGCCGCCAGGTCCAGGAGGCCGCTCCACCGCCGGGCTATCTCGCCTATATCGGCAACGACGTCGTTGGCTGGTGTGGCGTCAGCGTTCGCGGCCGAACGCCACGCCTGGACGGGTCGCGCACCATTCCAAAGCTCGACGACAAGCCGGTCTGGGCAATCGGCTGCTTCCTGATCCGCGTCGGCTACCGGCGCCGGGGCGTGGCTACGGCACTGCTCGCGGGAGTGGTCAACGCGGCGCGCGAGGCCGGGGCGCCCGGCGTCGAGGCCTATCCGATCGATCCGGTAGGTCGCCGCGCCAACGCCAACTTCGCCTTCGTTGGCCTGGCCTCGATGTTCGATCGGGCAGGCTTCAGGCGCGTGCTCGAAACGAACGCCCACAGCGACCACCTGCCGCGGCTCCTGGTTCGGCTCGACCTGTGACGGTAATCGAATCAGAAAGGCCGAGCCTGCGGGCTCGGCCTTTTCAGTGCGCCTTTGTGGTCAGTGGTGGCAGGAGCCTGCCTGGCCGGCGGATTCGGCGGTCCGGAAGCTGCTGCCGCAGCCACAGCCCGAGACGGCGTTCGGGTTGTTGACCGTGAAGCCCGCGCCCATCAGCGTGTCGAGGTAATCGATCTCCGAGCCCTCGAGGTACTGCGTGCTGCCGCGGTCGACGTAGACCTTGATCCCCTTGCTCTCGACGGTCAGGTCCTCAGCGCTGGGCTGGTCCTCGAGCATCATCCCGTAGCGAAAGCCCGAGCAGCCGCCGCTGTAGACGTACACGCGCAAGCCGATCGACGGGTTCTGCTCGGCTTCGACGAGCTCGCGCAGCTTGCCGGCAGCGGCGTCGCTCAGCACGACGAGCTGCTCGGGAGCGGTCTGGGCCTCGTGGCTCTGCGGATCGGTGTTCAGCATCAGGTAAGCAGGTTCCTCCTAAGCAGGATGGTACGTTGCGCCACGATCTTCGGCAAGCGCTGCCGGCGGCGCGTGCCCGGGCGGCGGCTACAGGATCTGGGTGAACATCGACAGGAAGAGCGTCACTGCGCCGATCACGATCAGGCCAACGATGATCATCGCCACCAGCGTCACGACTGTTGAGGGCTCTGATTCTGCGGACTGGTCCGTCGCGGGGGCCGCCGAATCGCGTGGCTCGCTGGCAAGAAACCACAGGTCGCCGTTGCCGTCCGACTCGCCGCTCCCTGCAGAGCCAACCATGTCCTCGGGCGCCATGGTCGACACGCGCGGCTGGTCCTCGACCGGGGTAGCCGTGCCGGTGGCAGCGAAGCGGGCGAAGACGGCTCCGGGCTGATCGTCGATGGGCTGTGGCGGCGACGCGCTCGGCGATGGCGCTGGCGCCGGCTCGACGGCCGGCAGGCCGGAGACTGCCCATGGCACGTCATCAGGCACGGGCTCGGCACTGGCCGGCTGGGCTGGCTGGGCTGGCGCGGGCTGCTGCTGTGGCAGCTCCGGCATGCCCGGCTCGAAGTCTGGCCAGGCCGAGGCGACGGCCTCGTCGCTGACCGTCTCGAAGGCAGGCGCGGGCGGCGCGGCCTCGACCTGAGCCACGACACTGGCGGTTTCCGTGGGCGGAGCGTGATCGAGTTCGGCCGGCTGGTCCCAGACGCTCGCCTGGGCGCCACCCACTGGCGCCTGATGAGTTTCCATGTCCGGCACGCGCAACAGGTCGCTCGGGATCGGCGGCCAGGCCAGCGGATCCTGCTCCCTCTTGCGCCGGGCCTGCGGCGCGGGAGCGCTTGCCGGTGGGAAGTCGGTCGGCACCGGCGGCCAGCTGACCGGATCGGGCCGCGGGGCGGCTTCCTGGGTCGGCTCTTCAGGCTGCGCCGGCTCGTCGGCGGGTGCGTCCTCGGCAAGCGCCTCCCCGGCGGCCACCTCGGCGGGCGTGTCGTCTGACGGCGCAGCCAGCGGCGGCTCATCGTCAACCACCGGAGCGGCCTGCGGCGAGGCGATGAAGATGTCGCCGAAGACGCTGCTCCGGACGTCATCGATAGTCGGCGCCATCTCGGGCCGGGACGGTGGGCGGTCGAGGACGGGCGCGGTCATGCGCGGGCGAACCATTGGCGCGGCAGCTGCTCGGCCGGCGAAGTCGTCGACCAGCGGCGCGTTGGCGTCGTAGGGATCCTCGTCCGCGACCAGCTCCTCGAAGCTGAACGGCGGCGGCTCGTCCCAGGGCGGGAGCTCGATGCCGACCGGGCCGTCGGTGACCGCATCGGCGTCGCTCGCGTCAGGCAGCGCGGCGGGCGCAGCCGGCTGGCCGGCCTGCCATGGCGCGACCTCGTGCGCGGCGGGCATGTCCCACGGCGCGTCGAGCTGGGGAGCACCCTGCTGCCAGGGTGCCGACGCCGGCTCGGGCAAGGTCAGCGGCCGATCGGTTTGACCGGCCATCTCCCACGGCGCGAGCTCGTCGACACCGGGAACCGGCGACGCCGAGCGTGAGCTGGCGGGCGCGGGGGCGCCGCGCACGTGTCCCTGGGAAGGACGGGGAAGCGAGCGGGTCGGCGGGGCACTCGCCCGGCCCGCGGAGTTACGCGCGTCCATTGTTTCCTCGGCTCCTGCTGGGCCTGACGGGCGGCGAGACGAGCGGTCGGGGCTACTCAACCGCGGCCTCCCTGCCGTCGAGGCGCTCGATGATGGTGGCGATCCCCTGGCCAACGCCAATACACATTGTTGCTAAGCCGTAGCGACCGTTCGACCGCTGCAGCTCGTGGGCCAGCATTGTTACGAGGCGCGCGCCACTCATGCCCAGGGGGTGGCCGATGGCGATCGCGCCGCCGTTGACGTTGACCTTCTCCGGGTCGAGGCCCAGCTCCCGGATGCAGGCGATTGATTGGCTGGCGAACGCCTCGTTGAGCTCGATCAGGTCGAGATCCTGCGCGGTCAGCCCGGCGCGGTCAAGGGCCTTGCGCGTGGCCGGGATGGGGCCGAGGCCCATGACCGACGGGTCCACGCCGGCGACGGCAGTGGCGACGACGCGGGCCATTGGCCGCAGCCCCAGGGAGCGCGCCAGCTCGGCCTCCACGAGGACGGTGGCACTGGCGCCGTCGTTGATGCCCGACGAGTTGCCCGCGGTGACCGAGCCCGCTTCACGGAACGCGGGCCTGAGACGACCGAGGGCTTCGAGGCTGGTGTCCGGCCGCGGGTGCTCGTCGCGCTCGATGGTCACTGGCTCACCCTTTGGCTGGGGCACGACGACGGGCACGATCTGGGCCGTGAAGCGGCCGTCCTCGATGGCGGCTACGGCGCGCTGGTGGCTGCGCAGCGCGAACTCGTCCTGCTCGTGGCGGCTGATGCCGCAGCGCTCGGCGACGTTCTCGCCGGTCTCTCCCATCGAGAACGGGTGGTGCATCTCAGCCAGCCGCGGGTTGGTCAAGCGCCAGCCCAGGGTGGTGTCGTACATCTCGCGGTTGCCGCGGTCGAACGGCCCCTCCGGCTTGGCCATCACGTAAGGCGCGCGGGTCATGCTCTCGACGCCGCCGGCAACGAAGGCGTCGCCGTCGCCGGCCATGATCGCGTGGGCTGCGGTGTTGATCGCCTGCAGCCCTGAGCCGCACAGCCGATTCACTGTCTGGCCGGCTATCTCGACCGGCAGCCCGGCCAGCAGCGCGGCCATGCGGGCGACGTTGCGGTTGTCCTCGCCGGCCTGGTTGGCGGCACCCAGGACCACGTCCTCCAGCTCGGCTGCGGGCACGCCCGAGCGATCGACGGCCGCCTTGATGGCGACCGCGGCGAGGTCGTCAGGGCGCACGCGGGCAAGCGCCCCGCCGTAACGCCCGACGGGCGTACGGACGGCGCTGACGATCCATGCCTCGCGCAGGCGGCGATCGGAAGCCCGAGCCATGGCCTGATTGTAGGCGTGGTGTATCAGCGCACCGTCATGACCCCAAAGTCATGGCCCTGGGTCGGCCTTTGTGGTGCCCCGGCGCACCGGACCTCAGCCTTCGAGCAACCCCTTTAGCGCAGACAGCCGCTCGCGCCAGAGGATCTTGGTTCGCTCGGTCTCGGCGGCATCCGCCAGGCGCTCGTGCTCGATGGAGACCGTGCAACGCGCGCCGCCCTTGGCCTCGAAGCCGACGATGAGCCGCTGCGCGCCGTCGCCGACGTTGAAGCGGGCGCTCCTGGCGCGCGTCGACGTCCGCAGCTCGAGCTCGAGGTCGGGCAGCCAGCGGGAGCGCGTCTGCGGGTCGACGAGAGCGTCGAAGCACGCGTCAGGGCTGGCCCCGATCGTCCTGGTCGCGCTGGCCACGAAGACGCCGCCGCTGCGCTGACCGACCACTCGCCGGCCGATGTGCTTCTCGTAGCGGACCGTCAGTGACTGCGCCCACCAGCCATCGACCGAGTGCTCGCTCATCAGCCAGCGAACTATGTCCGGGTGTGGCCGATCCTGCGCGCCCCAGGCGTCGAGCATCTCGACCCACTGCTCCCACGGCCGGCCGGTGCGCTCGAGGTACAGCTCGTCCGAGGGCCCGCCGTCCGCCGGAGGGCGCTTTGCGGATGAAGGCGCCACCGCGTTGGCCGGCTCGGCCCTGGCGAGCACCTGGCGGCGGGCCGCCGTGTAACGCTCGCCCGTCTTGGACATGCGCTGGCGAACGCGGCGCTTGAGGGACTTGTTCTCGGTCACGTGTCGTTCTCCGTGCTGGCGCTCGCCTCGCACTCACGCTGCTCCGCGTCGCCGGCCGGATCCCGGTGACCAAGCTCCCGAGGACGGGTGTCCCCTTTGCTCCGATCGAGCCGGCGGCGTGAGCGCCGGAGCGGAGTTGCGCGCGGGAGAGCGCGCTGCTCGAAAGGATAGCGGCGCGCGCAAGAGCGACTCCGGCGGAGTGCAGCCACCTGCCGAGCCCGGGCTGGTGTCGTGCGAGCGATACGACAGCCGACTGTTCGCGTGCCGCCGGCCACGCATCTAGATCGAGGCGATCTGCCAGAGCAGCGGCGCGACCCGGTAGCGCTCGCCGTGGGCGGCCTCGTGCCGGGCCAGCTCCTCGATGACCGCGCGCAGGCCCAGCTCGCCGGCCTGCTCGAACGGCCCCTGCGGGTGGTTGGCGCCCAGCTTGAGCGCGCGGTCGATGTCGCCCGGCTCGGCCACGCTCTCGCCGGCGGCGAGGTAGGCCTCGTTGATGATCGCCAGCTGGATACGGCCGACGATCTCGCCGTCGGGCAACCCGCCCGCGACCAGCGGGACACCGAGCTCGGCCAGCTTCCCCGACGGCCCGCACGCCCCGCCGGCGTACCGGTAGAAGCCTTCGCCGGTCTTGCGCCCGAGCCGCCCCGCCTCGACGAGCGCCTGCTGGATGGGTGACGGCCTGAAGCGGACCGCCTCGTCGAAGGCCTCGTACAGCGCTCGGGCCACGGCATAGTTGACGTCGAGGCCGACCAGGTCCATCAGCGCGAACGGACCCAACGGGTAGCCGGCTGCGGCGATCGCGGCATCGATCGCCTCGATGCTCGCCTCGCCGCTCTCGAGCATGCGCAGCGCCTCGAGGGTGAACGGCCGGTTGACGCGGTTGACGATGAAGCCCGGAGCGTCGCGGCAGACGACCGCTGTCTTGCCGAGCTCCTCGACGAAGCGCACGCCGGCATCGAGCGTGGCTGGGCTGGTGGCGTCCCCGGCGACGACCTCGACCAACGGCATGACCGGAGCCGGATTGAAGAAGTGCAGCCCGAGCGTGCGATCGGCCGCCCCACTCGCGGCAGCGACGTCGCTCACTGACAGCGCGCTGGTGTTGGTGGCCAGCAGCGTGGCCAATCGAGAGCCCGAGCCGAGCGCGCGGAAGATCGTCCGCTTGAGGGCGATGTCCTCCAGCGCCGCCTCGATGACCAGGTCCGATTCGGCCGCCAGCCCTTCGAGGGTGTGTGCGTCGCGCAAGCCACCCATGAGCCGGTCAGGCGCATCGGCGGGCAGCCGGCCCTTGTCGACCAGACGGCGGAAGCCGTCGGCGATACGCGCCCGCCCGCGCTCGATCGCGGCGTGGTCAACGTCGTAGAGCAGCACCTCGTGGCCGGCGTGCAGGCAGACCTGCGCGATGCCGGCACCCATAGTCCCGGCCCCCACGACGCCGACGATCAAGTCACTCCCCGCGCCACTTCGCTTCGCGCTTCTCGACGAACGCTGCGACGCCCTCGGCGTGGTCCGCCGAGCGGCCGGCGATCGACTGCAGCTGGGCCTCGTACTCGAGCGCCTCTTCGAGGCTGGCGTCGAGCGATCGGGTCAGCGCGCGCTTGGCCAGGCCGAGGGCGAGCGGTGCCGAGCCGGCGAGACGGCGCGCGAGCTCGGTCGCCTCGTCCATCAGCCGGTCGGCGGAGACGACGCGGTTCACCAGGCCGATCCGCTCGGCCGTCTCGGCATCGATGGGATCAGTGGTGAAGATCATCTCGGCTGCCCGCGCGTAGCCGACGAGCCGCGGCAGCAGCCAGCTCGAGCCCGTATCCGGCACCAGGCCGACGCGGCCGAAGACCTCGATGAAGCTGGCTGTGGCAGAGGCGAGCCGAATGTCGCAGGCGAGTGCAATGGAACAGCCGGCGCCGGCGGCCACGCCGTTGACCGCGCCGATGATCGGCTTCTCCAAGCGGCGCATGGCCAGCACGATCGGGTTGTAGCGCGCACGCAGCTCGGTGCCCAGGTCCGGCACATCGCCGCCCGGCCGTTCCTTGAGGTCCTGGCCAGCGCTGAACGCGCGCCCCGCACCGGTCAGGATCAGCGCACGCACGTCTCGGTCCCGAGCGGCGTCCTTCAGCGCCGCGGCCAGCGCCTCCTTCATCTCGATCGTGAACGAGTTGAGCGCGTCGGGCCGGTTTAGGGTCAGCCTCAGCACGCCATCAGCCGTCTCGCGCAGGACCGTGTCGCTCACCGCAGGTCGTCCCATGTGCCGTTGCGATCAATCCAGCGGATGATCAGCCAGGACATGGCCGCGGCCCAGTACCAGGGCCATTTGTCGCGCGGCACCCGAGCCGTCATTGGCCCTTCCATTCCGGCTTGCGCTTCTCGATGAAGGCGCGCATGCCTTCCTTCTGGTCCTCGCTGGCGAAGAGCAGGAAGAAGTTGCGCCGCTCGAACTCGAGGCCCGCCTCCAGTGACAGCTCGTGGGCGCGATTGACCGCCTCCTTGGCGGCACGTACGGCGAGCGGCGGCATCGAGGCGATCTCCGCTGCGAGGGCCAGCGCCGCCGGAACGACCTCTTCGCGCGCGACGAGCTGGGCCACCAGCCCGCGCTCCCATGCCTCCCTCGCCGACAGGTTGCGGCCGGTCAGGATCAGCTCCATGGCCTTGGCCTTGCCCAGGGCGCGGGTGAGCCGCTGGGTGCCGCCGGCGCCGGGCATGATCCCGATCTTGATCTCGGGCTGGCCGAAGGTCGCGTCATCAGCAGCGATGACGATGTCGCAGGCCATGGCGAGCTCGCAGCCGCCGCCCAGCGCGAAGCCGCGGACGGCGGCGATGATCGGCACGCGAATGCGGCGCAGCCGCTCCCAGCGGGCGAAGTTGTTCGCCTTCGACAGCGAGGTTGGCGTCGCGTCGGCCATCTCCTTGATGTCAGCGCCGGCGGCGAAGGCCCGATCACCCGCACCGGTGATGACCACGCAGCGGACCGATTCGTTGGCGTCGAGCCCCTCGAGCGCCTCGACCAGCTCGCCCAGCGTCGCGTAATCGAGCGCGTTCAGCACCTCGGGGCGGTCGAGCGTCAGCAGGGCCACCCCATCGGCGGCTCCGCGTTCGACGCGCACCCGCGCCTGCGCCGGCTCAGACATCGTGGACCTCCTGGTCCAGGTCACGCGCGACCTCGGCCACCCGCGCCGGCTCTTGGCCCGCCTCGACCATCTCGCGGCGCAGCCGTTCGTAGTCCACCGGCCGCTTCTGGTGGAAGGCGGCGAGCCCTTCAGCGACCTCGTCCGAGGCGGCGTGGACCGTCAGCCACTCACGGGCCATCTTGACGGTCATCGCCCACGAGTAATCCTTCCAGAAGTTGAGCTGGACGCGCGTGGCGCGGACGATCTCGGGCATCTTGGCCAGGAGCTCCGTGCAGTAATCCTGGACCGCAGCATCCAGCTCGGCGCGCGGCACGACCCGGTTGACCCAGCCCCACTCGAGCGCCTGCTGGGCGCTAAATGGCCGATTGAGCAGCATCACCTCGCGCGCCCGGCGGTCGCCGACGACCAAGGGCATCCACTGCGTCGCGCCACCGGCGGGCAGTGAGCCGCGCGACGGCCCCACGTGGCGGAGAACGATGTCGTCCGCCGCAACGGCGATGTCACAGGCCAGGTTGAGCTCGTTGCCTCCGCCGACGGTCATGCCGTTCAGTCGCGCCACGACCGGCTTGGCGCAGTCCTTGATCGACTCGATCGCCTCGATGAAGCGGTTCATCCAGTCCCAGTAGTCGTTCGGCCGGTCCAGGAACGCCTCCTGCTCGTCAAGGTCGGCGCCGGTGCAGAAGGCGCGTTCGCCAGTACCGGTCAACACGACGACGCCGACCGCGTGATCCGCCGAGGCGCGCCTGAAGGAGTCGCGCAGCGCCTCGAGCGTCGGCCGATTGAGCGCGTTGAGCACCTCTGGCCGATCGATGCGCACGGTCGCGACGCCGCCCGCGACGTCGTAGTGGACGGTCATGACGGAACTTCCTCCGTCACGATCAGGGTGATGATGCCCGGCGCGATCTCGCGCAGGTTGCGGCCGGCCGCACGCATCTCGTCGCTCGTCATCGCCGCGTCCAGCGCGGCGCGGTCGTCGAACAGCATGCGCGCGACGAGCACGATGTCCTCGCCATAGAAATGCTGGACGACCTGTTCGACAACGGTCTGGCGCAATCCCGGCACCTGGGCCATCAGCGGCAGGTGCTCGTCGCGGTAGCGGCGCCGGAGCTCGTCGAGCGCCTGGTCGCCACCCTCGGGGCGCTTGTACAGGGCGAGCATCGTCACGGCCATGGATCAGTTCCTCCCTACCAGCTGCTGAACGGGTCGGTGGCGTCTCCAGCCTCGCCATCGGTTGGGCGTGCCACGGGATTGAACTCGGCAGCGCCGCTGGTGACGGTAGCACCGCCTTCCGCGCGCCGGCGAGCGACCTTCTCTGTCGATCGGTAGAACGTCGCCGCTGCTTGGTTGAACAGCGCCGCCTGGGCGACCATCACCTGGTGCGGGCTGTCAGGCGCAATCAGCAGCCGCGCATCGGGCAGCTGGCGGTAGATCGCCACAGCGTGGTCGGCCGGCACGAAGACGTCGCGGTCGCCGTAGACGAGCAGGATGGGCAGGCGCGCCCGACGCAGCTCCTCCGGCGTCAGCAGACGCTGCGCGGCGACATCGTCGGCTATGGCGCGCAACAGGTGCTGCCACGCACCCTCGCCCTGCACCGGCCCATGCCGGCGCTCGAGCTGGGCCGCCCATTCGGGCTCGTCGCGCAGGATGCGCTGCGGATCCATCAGCCGGCGGGCCACGCTGGCGCGCGGCTCGCGGACGACGTCGATACCGCAGATGATCGCCGTCCGCAGACGATCGGGGTGGCGGGTGGCAAAGGTCAGCGCGGTCATCGCGCCCATCGAGAAGCCAACCAGGTGGAAGGTCTGCAGCTTGAGCGCGTCGACGAAAGCCAGCAGGTCGTCGACGAGCATGTCTCGGTCGAAGCCCTGGCGCGCGTCCCAGCGCGTGCCACCGTGGCCGCGCGCGTCGACGAGGTGCAGCCGGAAGGCCTTGCGGAAGAGCGGTCGCTGGGCCGACCAATCCTCGAGCGCCGCGGAGGTCGCGCCGTGGAGCATGACCAGCGGCGGTCCGGCGCCTTCGACGGTGTAGGCGATGTCGATGCCATTGGCGCGGACGGTCGGCATTGGCTCAGTACTGCGGCTTGCCGCGCAGGTCGGCCGCCTCGGCGTGCTCGATTCGCAAGTAGCGGCGGCGGTAGTAGAGCAGCGGCCAGCCAGGTCCGTCCGACGTACCCGCCTCGAGCACACGGCCGATGTAGAGCGTGTGGTCGCCCGCCGGGATGACGCGCTCGACGGCACAGCCGACATACGCCAGCGCGTCCTCGAGGACGGGCAGCTGGCACTCGCCGCCGATACGGTATTCAGCGTTGCAGAATGCCTCGCGCGGCAGGTCTGACGGTGCGCCGGCGAAGCAGTCGGACAGGGCCTGGCTGTCCTCGCCCAGGACGTTGACGGCAAAGCGGCGGGTCCTCTCGATGAGCGGGTGGATCGAGCGCTCGTGGCCGATTGCGACGAGCACCAGCGGCGGCTCGAGCGAGACGGAGGTGAACGAGTTGACCGTCGTGCCCCACGGCTGCTGGCGGCCGTCGCGCTCGTCGAGCGCGGTCACCACCGTGACGCCGGTGACGTACCGGCTGAGCACGTCGCGGTAGGTCTGCGGATCGACGCCGGCGGTCGCAGTCGACTCGGTCGTGTCGGTCATTGGGGCGAGTCTAGATGACGCGCGAGTCCCCGCCCTCGAGCCACTCAACGCAGGGCGACTGCTCGGCGAGCTGCTCGATGATCGCGTCGGCGGTCTCGTGGGGCGACTGGTCCTCGGTGTCGACGATCAGCCGCGCGACCTCGCGGTAGAGCGGCTCGCGCTCCTTGGCCGTCTGGCGCAGCCACGCCTCCGCGTCCTCCAGCAGCCACGGCCGATGCTCGGCGCCGGTCGCGCGCTCAGCCAGCGCGACGGCGTCGGCGGTCAGCCAGACGACATAGCCGTGCTCGATCATTCGGCGCCGGTTGGCCGGCGTCAGCACCGTCCCGGCCGCGACGCCGACCACGCATGGCGCGGGCTTGGCCAGGCCCACCTGCAGCGCTTCGGCCTCCGCCGACCGGAGAGCAAGCTCGCCGGCGCTGGCGAGGATCTGCCGAGCGGTAATCCCGGCGGCCTGCTGGACGAGCTCGTCGTTGTCGTGATACGGCCAGCCGGTGCGCGCGGCGAGCAGCCGCCCGATCGTTGTCTTGCCGCTGCCCATCAGCCCGACGAGCAGCACTCGGCAGTCACTCACGGCGACAGCCCATGGCCAGCCAGCCCGAACAGCCGCTCGTGGGTGGTGAGCGCGTACCTGTCAGTCATGCCGGCGATGTAGTCGGCGGCCTGCGTCACCAGCTCGGCGCCCGTGTCGCGATATGAATCGGGGATGTCTTCGGGGTGCTCGAGGTGATAGTCCATCAGGCGGCGGATGACCTCTATTGCAGCCCGCGTGTGCAGCTGCTGGTCCTGCGAGAGGTAGACGCGCTCGAACATGAAGTCGCGCAGCTCGTGCATGACGTCGAGCGTCGGCGCGTCCATGCGCAGCTCCCCGAAAGCGAGGCTCTCGTTGATCACGGCGTTGATCATCGCCTCGACCCAGACCCGCCCGGGCGGCCCGAACCGCTCGCGCGTTCGTGGCGGGAAGTCGTCAGCGGCGAGCGTGCCGGCGCGCATCGCATCCAGCGCGTCGTGGGTCAGGTACGCGATCCGGTCGCCGTAGCGCACGCACATCGCCTCTGGCGTGGCCGGCGGTGGTTCGATCTTCCAGCTGTGGGCGCGAATGCCGTCGCGCACCTCCCACGTCAGGTTGAGATCTTCGAGCACCTCGAAGATGCGCACGCTCTGGGCGGCATGGTGCCACTCACGCGGCGCGAAATACGGCGACAGGGCCTCCTCGCCGGTGTGGCCGAAGGGCGAGTGACCGACATCGTGGCCCAGCGCGATCGCCTCGGCCAGCGGCTCGTTGAGGCCGAGCGCCGCCGCCAGGGCACGCGAGATCTGGGTCACCTGCAGGGTGTGCGTCAGGCGGGTCAGGAAATGATCACCCTCGGGGTTGATGAAGACCTGCGTCTTGTGCTTCAGCCGCCGAAAGGCCTTGCTGTGCAGGATCCGATCCCGATCGCGCTCGAAGGCGGTGCGGTATTCGTCCGGCTCCTCGGGCCGCTCCCGGCCCCGGCTTAGGGTCGAGCGGGTGGCGAGCGGAGCCAGCTGCTGCTCCTGCGCCTCGCGCGCCAGCCGGTCGCGCCGGGTCAGCATCGTCAGGGTCGTGGCGCTGGCAGTCAGCCGCCGCCGCCAGCAGGGCCCGTCGGCCGCTTGTGGCCCTTGGGCAATCGCGGCTCGAAGCGCATGCCGCCGGCGATGCCTGGCCGGGTCAGCTCATGCGGATCCAGGATTTCCGCCAGCTCCTCGGCCGTGAAGATGCCGCGCTCGACGACCAGCTCACGGATGGTCCTGCCCTCGGCGACCGCCTGCTTCGCGATCTCGGCCGCCAGCGCGTAGCCGATGTAAGGCGCCAGGGGTGTGGCCATCGCGCTCGAGTTCTCGAGTAGCCACGCAGCACGCTCAACGTCGGCCTCGATGCCGGCCACGCACTGGGTCGCGAACTGGCGCGTGCCGTTGGTCAGCACGACCAGCGACTCGAGCACCTCGTGCGCGATGAGCGGCATCATCACGTTCAGCTCGAGCTGCCCGCGCGAGACCGCCCAGGCGACGGCCGTGTCAGCGCCTACGACGTGGTAGCAGATCATCGACAGGTTCTCGACCATCACCGGGTTGACCTTGCCGGGCATGATCGACGACCCCGGCTGCCTGGCCGGCAGGCGGATCTCGGCAAAGCCGGTCCGCGGCCCGGACGACATCAGCAGCAGGTCCTCGCAGATCTTGGACAGGTCGACGGCCAGTCCGCGCAGGGCTGCCGAGACGCCGAGCATCGGTGCCATTGATTGGGTCGCGTGGACGAGCGAATCGGCGGTCCGCAGCCGGTAGCCAGTCTGCTCGGACAGCATCTCGACCACGAGCGAGATGTACTCGGGCTCGGCGTTGAGCCCGGTCCCGACCGCGGTCGCGCCGATGTTCTGCTCAGCCAGCGCCTCGGCCGCCTGGAGGATGCCCTGGCGCGCGCGAGCGGTGGTCAGGGCGTAGGCGGCGAACTCCTGGCCGAGCCGGATGGGAACCGCGTCCTGCATGTGCGTCCGGCCGGCCTTGAGGACGCTGTCAAAAGCCTGTGCGCGGTCCTCGAAAGCCGCGACCAGCTCCTCGAGCGCGATCAGCAGCTCCTTGACCCGGTCGAGCGCGGCCAGGCGCATCGCCGTCGGGAAGGTGTCGTTCGTCGACTGGGCCATGTTCACGTGGTCGTTCGGATTGACGACCGAGTAGTCGCCGCGCTTGCCGCTGCCGGTCCCATTCGCGCCGAGGATCTCGATGGCGCGATTGGCCAGCACCTCATTGGTGTTCATGTTGTGGCTGACCCCGGCGCCGGCCTGGAACGGGTCGACGCGGAAGCTGTCGATCAGCGTCGCCTGCAGAGCTCGGCCCTTCGCCGTGCCCTGGCCGGCCAGGCCCAGGATCTCGTCCGCTGCAGCGATGATCGCGTCGGCCAGGTCCTCGGGCAGCCGGCCGGTCGCGCGGTTGGCGCGCGCGGCCGCCTTCTTGACCTGGACGGCGGCGCGGACGAGGGCGATGTCCGGCCGGCGGCCGCTGATCGGGAAGTTGGCGATCGCACGTGCGGTCTGGATGCCGTAGTAGGCGTCAGCTGGGACCTCGAGCGTGCCCAGCGGGTCCTTCTCGGTACGGGTGGGGGTCGTCATGGCGGCAAGTGTAGGTTGCCCGGCGCCGGGTACGGCAGCGGCCCGTTGGTCATGGCCCGGCGCGCGTCTACAATCGCGCCAGATGCACGAGCTCGAGGTGCCGCCCCAGAACCGCAGCCTGCGCTCGCCGGGCCTGCCCACGCTGCATGGCACGCAGCCAACGTCGAGCGAGCTGTTCCGCTTCATGGCTGAGGCAGAGCTGCGCTTCGCCAGCCTGCGCATGCGCATCGTCGATCGGCGTTTCGGCGCTGGCGGCGAGCAGGTCGAGACGAGCGAGGTGTGGCTACGTCACCCGGGCCGGGCCAAGGTCATCGCCAGCCGCGCCGAGGGAGGACGTGACTTCGACGTCTGGGTGAGCGACGGCGAGACGGTGCGAACCTACGACGCGCGCAGCCACATGGCCACCAGCCGCGTCCGTCCGGCCAGGCCGGTCGGGGCGGACGACGAGCGGCTGCCCGGCTTCGCCCGCATCTACGTGCCGGTCACGCCGCTGCCGCCCGAGACCCTGGCCACGACGTTCGTCCACCCGCACGGCTTCTGTCGCAACGTGCTGGCCACCGGTCTCGTCCGCGAGCTCGGCACGACCGCGCTGGTCCAAGACCGAGAGGCGCTGATCCTGCGCTGCGACCACCCGCGCACTAGCCACGTGCTGACCGACCGGCCCGACCACTGGCTTGAGGTGGGGGTCGACCGCCAGACGGGCATGATCCTCCTCCTCGCTGAGCACGTCGGCGGCCGGATCACGCGCCATGGCGAGGTCGTCGCGCTGTCGCTCGACGAGCCGCTGGGCGACGAGCTCTTCACGGTCCACGTCTCGGCCGACGCGACGACGATCTACTAGCGCGGCCGCGCGCATGATCGAGCGCCTGCGCTTGCTCGGGGCAGGGCCGCGCAACAGCTGGGTCACGCTCAGCCTGCTAGTCGCGTTCGTGCTCATCGCCGTCACCGGCACGCCGCCGCGGGCCGTGCCGCTGCACCTGTTCATCATCGGCGGGCTGGCGGCGGCCTCATTCCGCTGGCCGGTCGGCCGGCTGGCCGTGCTCGGCCTGCTGCTCGCCGGCGTCGACCTGCGCATCGACTACGCCCAGACGGGATCCGACGTGCTGGTCGTTACGCGGGCGGCGATCGAGCACGCGCTGGCCGGCGGCAACCCCTACGGCGTCGGCTACCCGGAGTCGTTCCCGCCGGGCGCCCCGTTCCCCTACGGCCCGCTAGCGCTGCTGTGGTACCTGCCGCCGCTGCCCGCGCAGGCGATCGAGTTCATCGTCTCGCTCGCCGTCCTTGGCGCGCTCGCGCTGCGCGGCCAGCTGATGGGGCTGGCCGTCTACGCCACCGCGCCGGTGCTGATCGCCACGGCCGCCGACGGCTCGAACGACACCAGCCTCGGGCTGCTGCTGCTGATCGGCCTGGCGGTTCTGCCGCGCAAGCCGATCGCCGGCGCCTTCGTGGTCGGCCTGGCCATCGCCTTCAAGCCCACGGCCGCGGCCTGGGCCGCGCCGCTGGTCGGCTGGGCCGGCCTGCCGGCGCTGGTCGGCGTCGTCGCCGGTGCCGGGCTGCTGTGGCTGCCGGCCGTTCTGATGTGGAGCCTGCGCTCGATCACGGCCAGCATCAGCGGCGCAGCGACCCTGCACGAGACGTCCTATTACTCGCTCGCCTTCGCCCTGGAACGCTTCGGCCTGCGCATCCCGGAGGGTGTGCTGCTGGCGACCTCGCTCGGCACGGGTGCCCTTCTTGCCGCCGTCAGCCTGTTCCGGGTGCGCTCGGCGGACGGCGTGATCGGCTGGGGCGCGCTGATCTTCCTGGTGACGCTCTTTGGCGGCTTCTGGTCGACGTTCGCCTACTTCGCCGCCGTTGCGCCGATCATCTGCTGGCGGCTGGACGCGTGGACCGGCGGCGTCGACGCTCGCGTGCGCTGGCCGACGGATCCGATCGGCCGGCTGGGCGCCTGGCTGGACGAGCGCTGGCCGGCGGTAGAATCGGGCGCCCAGCGGAGGTTCCGATGACCGACAAGCCGGCCGCCACGGCCGAGGTCCGCCAGGTGCGGATGCTGATCAACGGCGAGCAGGTCGACGCGCTCGATGGCCAGACCTTCGAGACCGTCAACCCGGCGACCGGCGAGACGATCGCTCGGCTGCCGCTGGGTGGCAAAGCCGACGTGGATCGCGCGGTCGAGGCGGCGCGGCGGGCGTACGAGGGGCCGTGGGCGGGATGGTCGGCGGCGAAGCGCGGGCGGGCCCTGCAGAAGTTCGCCGACCTGGCCAAGAAGAGCCTCGAGGAGCTGGCCCAGCTCGAGCGAGAGGACGTGGGCAAGCCGATCGCCAGTGCGCGCATCGAGGCGCTGGCCGTCAACCTCGTGCTCGAGTACTACGCAGGTGCGGCAAACAAGCACTTTGGCGAGACGATCCCGACCAGCCTGCCCGGGCTCGACTTCACGCTGCGCGAGCCGATCGGCGTGGTCGGGCTGATCATTCCCTGGAACTTCCCGCTCAACATGGCCGCCTGGAAGCTGGGGCCGGCGCTGGCGGCGGGAAACACCATCGTGCTGAAGCCGGCGTCATACGCGCCACTGTCTGCCATCCGGCTCGTCGAGCTGGCTCAGGAGGCCGGCTTCCCGCCCGGGGTGGTCAACGTCGTGACCGGACCCGGGGGCTCTGCCGGCGCCGCCCTGGCTGCCCATCCGGGCGTGGGCAAGATCGCCTTTACCGGCGAGACGGCGACCGGACAGGAGATCATGCGCCTCGCGTCCGGCAACGTGAAACGCGTCTCGCTCGAGCTCGGCGGCAAGAGCCCGAGCATCTGCTTCGCCGATGCCGACCTGGAGCGTTTCGCCGTCGAATCGCAGATGGCCGTCTTTGCCAATGCCGGCCAGAACTGCCACGCTCGCAGCCGGGTGCTGGTCGAGCGCTCGGCATACGACCGCGTCGTCGAGCTTTTCGCCGCCGAGACGGCCAAGCTGGTGGTGGGCGACCCGGCCGACGAGGCTACGCAGGTTGGCAGCCTGGTCAACGCGCGCCACCGCGAGCGGGTGATGGAGTACATAACGGCCGGCCGCGAGCAGGGCGCGCGGCTGGTCCAGGGCGGAGGTGTCCCGGACGATCCGGCGCTGGCCGGCGGCGCGTACCTCGAGCCGACGGTCTTCGCCGACTGCTCACCCGAGATGCGGATCGTGCGCGAGGAGATCTTTGGGCCGGTGGTCACGCTCCTGCCCTTCGACGACGAGGCCGAGGCAGTCCGCCTGGCCAACGACACGCCATACGGCCTGTCCGGCTCGATCTGGACACGCGATGTCGGCCGGGCGCTGCGCGTGGCGCGTGGCGTGCGCAGCGGCACGATCTCGATCAACAGCCACATGACGGTCCACACAGAGGCGCCCTTCGGCGGCTACGGCATGTCAGGCTTCGGCCGCGAGCTGGGGATGCACGCGCTGGAGGAGTACACGCAGGTCAAGAACGTCTTCGTCGACCTGCGTTCGTGAGGCGTTCGCCGGCTGGCTTCCGTTGCCACCCCGCACCACACCTGAGTCCACACATCTCGACACGGGCCTGAGGTGGCGTGACAATCGGCTGACTGTGTTCGTGCCCTTCTCGCTCGCGATCCTGATGGCCGCCCACCTGTTCGACCTACTGTCGTTCTTGGTCATGACGGAGCTTCACGGGATGGAGGCCGAGGCGAACCCGATCGTCGTCCTGCTCCACCAGGAGATGGGGCTGCCCGGGCTCACGCTGGTCAAGCTGGCCGCGGTCGTCTTCGGCGGCGCGGTCTTCGTCTTCCTCGCGCCGCAGCGGCGGCGGCTGGCCACGGCGGTGATCCTCTACGGCATCGCGGCCGGAATGGTCGGCGGGCTCTCCAACGTGGCCACGATCTACGCCTACTAGGCGCTGTCCTCCGGCCAGGCGCGGGCCCACGCGTCCTCCGCCACATTCGCTGCCGGCTCGCCGCGCAGGCTGACCCAGTCACGCAACGCCCAGGTCGTGGTCTGGAACGCCAGCTGCGGCCAGGGGATGTCGCGCGCGGCGAATGGGCGCACCTCGAGGCTCTCCGGCGTCGGGCCTGCCTCGCCGCCAACGATGCGCGCCTGCCAGGCGACGACCACGATCGCGGCCTGCGGCCGTGAGTAGATGCCGATCAGGCGCTCGGGCTGGACGACGAGGCCGGTCTCCTCGAGCGTCTCACGGACCGCGCCCTCCGTCGCCGTCTCGTCGATCTCGAGGAAGCCGCCCGGCTGCGCCCACGCGCCATAGCCGGGCTCGATACCGCGGCGCAGCAGGATGACCTCGCCCGCCTCCGTGACGGGCAGCGTGCTGACGACCATGCGCGGGTTGAGATAGGCGACGTAGCCGCACGCCGGGCACGACAGCCGCGGCCGTTCCTCGCCGGCCACGCGGCCAAAGGCGAGCGCCTGGCCGCAGCGCGTGCAGTGGCGGACCGTCGCCGCCAGCCAGCCCGGCGTGCCTGCCGGGCCCAGCCGATCGCTCATGCCAGCAGCGCGACAGCGAAGGCACCGGCGGCGAGCAGGATGCTGGCCGCGACCACGGCCGCCCAGACGAAGCGGAACAGGCCGCGGCCGCGGTCGACCGGCAGCCAGACCCACGCCGAGCGCCAGATGCGCACGAGCGCGTCGACGGCCACGACGATCAACACGGCCGCCCCGATCAGCATCGGCAGGCGAACGATCGGGTCCGCCGGCTGCGCACCAAGCTCGAGTGCACTGATCGCGATAACGCCGCAGACGAGCACGATGATCGACAGGTAGATGAACCAGTCCTGGAGCGGCGTCGGGCGCGTCTCGGGTACACGCTGCGGCCGGGTCGAGCGTTCGGCCGGCGGCCGGCGCTCAGGTACGGGCTGGCGGTCTAGCTCCATGCGGCCGAGTTTAGGCGGCCTTCGCACTCACCCCCGGTTGGCCGGGTCGTCAGCGATCTGGCGACGCGCCTCAGCGCGATGGTCAGCCACGGCGCGGGCGATGCGCTCGTCGGCCAGGCCGAGCATCTGGGCAGCCAGCAGGGCGGCGTTCTCGGCCACGCCGACGCCAACGGTCGCCACGGGCACGCCCTTTGGCATCTGGACGATCGACAGCAGCGCGTCGAGGCCGCCGGCGAGGTTGCCTGCCATGGGCAGCCCTATTACCGGCAGCGTCGTCTTGCTGGCCACGACACCGGGCAGGTGCGCGGCCAGGCCGGCGGCGCAGATGAAAACCTTCGCGCCGCGCTCGATGGCGCCGCTGACGTAGTCCTCGAGAAGGTCCGGCGCGCGATGGGCGGACAAGACGCGCAGCTCGCTCGGCACTCCGAGCTGGTCGAGCAGCGCCGCCGCCTTCTGAACGACCTCGAGGTCAGACCGGCTGCCGACGATTATTGCCACGAAGGCCGTGGCCGCTTGAGTGTGCATCCGCCCAGCCTATCCGCCGGGTCCATATCCTTGATCGCATGGCCGAGCCGCGCCGCGCGCTGATCCTGGACGTAGACACCGGCATCGACGACAGCCTGGCCATCCTGTACGCCCTTGGCTCAGCCCAAGCGGAGCTGCTCGCCGTCACCTGTGTCTCCGGCAACGTCGAGGCGCGCCAGGTGGCGCGCAACACGCTCGGCCTCTTGGAGCTGGCCGGGCGGGCGGACATCGAGGTCGCGCTGGGCCGTGAGGTGCCACTCGTGCGGCCGCTGCAGACCGCGCCGGAGACGCACGGACCGGAGGGCATCGGATACGCCATCCTGCCTGCGCCCGAGCGTGCGCTGTCCGACCGCCACGCCGCCGACCTGCTCGTCGAGGAGGCGCGGCGGCGGCCGGGCGAGGTGACGCTAGTCACCCTCGGGCCGCTGACCAACCTGGCCGTGGCGCTGACCCGCGAGCCTGCCCTGCCGTCGCTCCTCGGCGGACTCGTCATGATGGCCGGCTCCTATCGCTCCGCCGGCAACACCGCGCCCACGACCGAGTGGAACGTCGCCGTCGACCCTGAGGCGATGGCGGTCGTGCTCGCGGCCTGGGCCGCATATCCCGAGCTTCCGCGGCCGCTGGCGCTAGGCCTCGACGTGACCGAGCGGGCGAAGCTGACCCCCGGACGCCTGGCGACACTCTACGAGCGTGCCGGCACGCCTGACGAGGTGCCGGTGATGCGCTTCGTCGATGACGCGCTGCGCTTCTACATGGACTTCCACAGCCGCTACGACGGCTTCTACGGCGCGTTCATCCACGACGCGCTGGCGGTCGCCGCAGCGCTCGACGCCGACCTCGTGCGCTCGGAGGCGTTGGCCGTCGAGGTCGAGCTGGAGGGCCGCTGGACGACCGGCGAGACGGTCACCGATTGGCGGCGCCAGTGGGGTCGGCCGACGAACCTCGATGTCGTCGTCGATGCACGGATCGAGGGCTTCTTCGAGCGGTTTGTCGATCGCCTCGCCACATCCGCGGCGGGCCTGTCGTCCACCGATTGATACGATGGGTCGCAGAGGGGCGCCGGAGCAGCACGTCGCATGGCATGGCTGCTCAGCGGTGACTATCAAGGAGCAGCTCATATGACCTCGCCCGAGACCGGCCGCGGCAACGACCAGCCGCGGCCCGATTCCACGCCGCCTTCGCCAGATCCGCAGACCAGCCAGTGGACGCCACCGCCTGCGCCGAGCGCGCCGCTGCCGCCGATCGGTACCGCGCCTGAGAGCTACGGCTGGAATCCGCCGGCTCCGCCGCCTGAGACGCGTCGACGTGGCTGGCTGCTGCCGGTCGCCGGCCTCGTGTTGCTGCTCATCGTTGCCGCCATCGGCGTCTACGTCTTCCTCAACCAGGGCCGGACCACGGGTCCCGACGCGGCCCGCGCCGGTTACGCCTACCTGCCCGCTGATTCAGCGATGGCGATGGAGCTGCGGCTCGACCTGCCGGCCGGACAGCGCGAGCAGTTCGTACGCTTTGCCACGCGCTTCCCGCAGTTCGGCGATGCCGGACAGGTGGAGCGCCAGATAGATCAGCTGCTGAACGAGGCGATCGCCACGGCCTCGGGTGGCATGGCCAACTACGAAGACGATGTCAAGCCCTGGTTCGCCGGCTGGATCGTCGCCGGCGGCTCGATGCCCGCCGAAGTGGGCGCTCCACCGCCGTTCGTCGTGATCCTGGGCTCGACCAATCGGCCGGCGGCGGAGGTGGCGGTGGAGCGGCTGCGCGGCGCTGACAGTTGGACCTCACAGGCTGGCCCGGGCGGCGTCACGATCTGGACCGGCAGCGCGCGCTTCGACCACCGCCAACTCGTATGCCGTAACCGACGACGCAGTCGTCCTCGGCGCCGACTCTGAGGCGGTCCAAGCGGCCCTGCAGCGGAAGGCCAGCGACGGCGAGAGCCTGCTCGCGGGCGAGTCGTTCAGCGCCGCGCTCGGACGCCAGCCCGCGGGCCGGTTGGCGATGTTCTGGCTCGACTACCAGGCACTCGCGGATGCGATCGATGATGCCGGTCCACAGGGGCCGATCGGCAATCCCTTCCAGCTCACCTGCCCCGGCATGGCCGAGCCGCGATCGATCAGTGGCAGCCTATACATGCAGGATGGCCGGGCGAGCATGGAGCTCGTCCTCGAGAATGCGCCCGGCGGGCCGGCAGTCCAGATGCGCGACAGCGGCCTTTCACAGCGCCTGCCGGGAGACACGTTCTTCTACTTCAGCGCGCACGATGTGGGCAGCAACGTGACCGCGACCCTTAGCTGCCTGCGTGAGCAGCCGATGTTCGGCGAGCAGCTACGCGAGCTCGAGACACAGCTCGGGCAGCCAATCGACCAGCTGGTCAGCTGGGCCGGCGACGCCGCCGTCGGGGTGCGTTTCGACGGCAGCCGGGCCACGGCCGGCCTGGTGGTGAATGTCACGGACCAGGGCCGGGCAGCCGAGGCGATGGGCCAGGTACGCGCGCTGATCACCGCCGCCGGCGGCGGCCAGGGAGCCGTGTCAGTGCTGGAGGAGGATTACAACGGCGCACGCATCGTCACTTTCAGGTTCAAGGACCAGTTCGGCGGAGGCCCTCAGCCGCCGATGCCTGACGCCTCGCTGGCCTATGCCTTTGCCGGCGACCTGCTTGTCATAGGCATGGACGCCAGCTTCGCGCGCGCGGTCGTCGACACCCAGGCCGCCAACAGCCTCGCCTCGCGGGAGGAGTACCGGCGCGCGATCGATGCCGCAGGCGGCACCTCCAACACGGGGGCCATGTACCTCGACTTCGAGATTGCGTGGCAGCTGGCGGAATCGGCCATGGGCCCGATGATGGGTGGCGGTTTCATGGATTCCGGGCTGCAGGAGATGCGTGCGGTCATCGGCTCCCTCGAGAGCCTGGCGATGGTCGGCCGGGTCGACGGTGACACTGCCATCACGCGCATCGTGCTGACCACGCGCGACGAGTAGCCGGCGGCCGACCGGAACGCCGGGCCCATTCGCCCGCGGCCCGGCCGATGTGCTCCTCGAACACCTCGCGCAGAGGGAAGCCGGTCGGCTCCGGCCAGAGTAGAGCGGAGTGCGAGCAGCCGCCTTCGGGTCCGTCGGCGTGGTGCAGCTCCTCGAGATAGCCGCGCACCGGCACCGGGTCACGCAACAGGGCCACGTCAGGCGTGACGATCGGGTCAGTGGCGCTGGTCATGGCAACGGTCGTCGTGCCCAAGAGCTCGTTCGCCTGGCCGACAACGGCCGCGTTGTCGTGCGCCCGGCCGGCGTCGGGCAGCGTGCGCACGGGCAGACCGCAGCGCGGCTCACCGATCAGCTCGACCTGGCCCGCCCAGTTGAGCGCGCCATCGACTGACACGACCGCCGGCAAGAGGCCCCGGTTGTCGCCCGCGAAGTGGACGCGCAGCGCTTCGTCCGCAACGATCGCGTGCAGGGCGCGCAGCACCACCTGGCCGCCCAGACTGTGGCCGACGAGGTAAAAGCTGGCCCGGCTGCCCCTGACATCACGCAGCTCCTCGTTGTACGTCACGAGCGTCCGTGCCAGCCGATGGCCCCACAGGTCGATCTGCTGCTGGCGAAGCAGGCTCAGCCCAAGGTCGGCGAGGTCATAGTCGGCCGGCTGCCAGGTGACGTCAGTGCCCTCGTCCGTGGGCCGGATGGTGGCCACGCAGTCAGCCCGCGGTGGATCCCGCTCGGCGTCGGCCGGCCGGCAGGGCGCCGGCTCCCAGGCCATGTCGACGATCGTCACGTCAGGCTCGAAGCCGAGGCAGATCAACGCCTCGGTAATCGAGCGCGGCACAGTCGGCTGGCCGCATTCGCCCGGCTCGCCGAATGTCAGGTAGCGCTTGGCGAGGGCCGACTGAAAGCCCGGCGCGAGCAGCACGACCTTGCGCGTGAACTCGACCTCGATCGTGGCCAGCGGCTGATCGCCCGACCAGCCTGCGGCGTCGTAGAGGCCCAGCTCGTGGACACCCGGCGCGCCGGCCGTGAGCGCGAACGAGAGGCTACCATCAGCCCCCACCGGCTGGACCGGCTCGACGGCGGTGATGTCGTCGCCAATGACCGGCCGGAGATGGACCAGCCGCCCCGCCGCGGAGCCGCCGCCGTCCAGCTGAACCCGGGCGCTGACCTCGACCCTGGCCTGGCCGTCGGCCGGGGCGAGGCGCTGCTCGCCCCCGAAGTCGAGATCGGCAGTCAGCGCCTCGGGCGTCGGGGCGGGCGTAGGCGTTGGCGTGGGAGTCGGGCCCGGGCTGGGCGTGGGGGTCGGCGGCTCGACGACGGCTGGCGTCGGCGAGGCCGGCGCGGCAGGTGATTCTGTCCACGACGGGGTGGGCATCCACACGCCCGCGCAGCCGACGACAAGCGCTGCGACCAACGCGACGGCCAGCCGAGTTTGGGTGAACCACATGGATCCGCGCACGGAGGAACTCTAGGCCAGCCCGCGGATTCGACTGGCGCAAGCCAACCGGGCCGTGGCAATCTCTGCGGCGGGAGGTATCGAAGGGAGGCAGAGGACAGGATGAGCTGGCTATCGGGACAGTTCACAACGCGGGTCATCGTTCTGATACCGGTCGCGATCGCGATCAACATTGTGCTTGGCTACACCGTCCAGTCGGTGCTGCGACTGCCGATCTACCTCGATTCGATCGGCACCATCTTCGTCGGCGTGCTCGCCGGCCCGATCGCCGGCCTGCTGACCGGCGTGCTCAGCAATCTGATCTGGCAGTACGCGCCGGTCATCGGTGGGGGCACGATCGGGCCGTTCGCGATCACTGCCGGCGTCATCGGATTGCTGGCCGGCTTCTGGGGACAGCTCGGCGTGTTCCGCTCTCGACCGGCCAGTGGAACCCAGCTGCTGCTCGCCGCCGGGCTCGCCGCGGCGATCGTGATCCTGGTCATCCTGCCGCTGGTCAACAACCCTATCTACCTCGACCCGGAGCAGGGCGGCTTCGTGGAATGGGCGGTGCCGGCGGCGATCATCATCGGCATCGTCGTCGCCGCGGCGGTGGCAGGCTTCATCTACCTGCGGCGCGACCTTGCCGGACTGTGGGTGGCTGGTGCCGGCCTGGTGACGGGCATCGTGGCCGCGCTCGTCTCGGCGCCCATCTCGGCTTACGTGTTCGGTGGCGTGACCGGGTCCGGCACGGACCTGATCGTTGCCGCGCTGCGCCAGGGTGGGGCGGACGTGCTGCAGGCGTCGCTCGGCCAGGGCTTTTTCTCAGACCCGATCGACAAGATCATCACCAGCTTCGTCGTCTTCCTGATCCTGATGAACCTGTCGCCGCGCTTCCTGGCGCGGTTCCCGCTCGGCGATCGGCTGGTCCGGCCGGCTGACGCAACGGGCAGCGGCACGCAGACATAGGCGCAGCTCCTGGCGCTCGGGCAGCCCCGGCGGTCGCGCGCGGGCTGCCCGAGTTCGTTGGCCGGCGTGAGCGCGGCCGCTATCGCAGCCTGGCGCCTACGACCCGGCTGGTCATTGCCTTCGCCACGGCGCTGATCGCTTTCGGCGTCCAGGGCTGGACGGCGCCCCTGATCGTGCTCGTGATGAGCGCCCTGGTGGCCACCTGGTCGGGCTCGTGGCGCGGGTTCAGGCCCTACCTGATCGTTCTCACGCCGCTCGTGGCGTCGATCATGCTGATTAACACCTTCCTGTACCCGGGCGCTGAACGGGTGCTGTTCGTCGTTGGGCCCCTCTCGGCCACTGAGGAGGGTCTGACCGCGGCCAGCCAGGCCGCATTGCGCGTGATCGCCTTCGCCTTCTCGGTCGGGCTGTTCGCGCTGACCACCCGCACCGGCGAGCTGATCGAGGACCTCGAGCAGCGCGGCCTGGGCCGGCGGGCGACGTTCATCATCAGCGCAGCGGTCGGGACTGTGCCCCGGATGGCCGACCGCGCCCGCGAGATCGTAGACTCGCAGCGCGCGCGCGGCCTGGATACCCAGGGCGGCCCTCTGGCCAGGCTGCGCGGCCTGGTGCCGTTGGCCGGCCCGCTCGTCCTCTCGGCGCTGACTGACGTCGAGCAGCGGACGATGGCCCTAGAGGCACGAGCCTTCGCCGCGCCCGGCAGACGGACGGTGCTGCGTTTCCACCCGGACGTGCCGGGCGAGCGCGTACTGCGCTGGGGAATGGCCGCACTTTCGTTTCTGCTGGTGCTCCTGGCGCTGACCGGCCACCTGGCATGGCTGCCCTGACGCCAATGAGCCTCGAGCTGCGCGAGATCAGCTACCGCTACGCCGGATCTACGTCGGCGGCGGTCACGGGCCTCTCGCTCAGCATCGAGCGCGGGCGGGTGGTCGGCGTAGCCGGCCCCAACGGCGCCGGCAAGTCGACACTCTGCCTGGTCGCCGTCGGGCTTGCGCCGCTGACCATCGGCGGCGAGCTGGATGGACAGGTTCTGATCGATGGACGGGCTGCCGGCGAAGCTGCTCAGCACGAGCTTGCGGTGACGGCCGGCATCCTCTTCCAGGAGCCGGAGACGCAGCTCTCGGGCAGCGCGCCAACCGTCTGGGAGGAGGTCGCCTTCGGGCCACGCAACCTGGGCCTGTCGCTTGACGAGGTGGTGGACCGGACCTGGTCGGCGATCGAGGCGCTGGCCATCGAGGGCATCGTGGAGCGGGACCCCGCTCGGCTGTCAGGCGGCCAGGCACAGCTGGTGGCACTCGCCGCAGTGCTGGCACTGCGCCCCGACTACCTCGTTCTCGACGAGCCGACCAGCCAGCTGGACCCCGAGGGCACCCGGCTCGTCGCAGACGCGGTCGGGCGCGCGGCGCGGCAGACCGGCGCGGGCGTCCTGATCGTCGAGCACAAGGCGGACCTGCTCGCCCGGCTGTGCGACGAGATCGTGGTGCTCGGGGGCGGCCGCGTCGCCATGGCCGGCCCTGCCGGCAAAGTGCTGGCCGATCCAACGCTCGAGGCGCTGGGTGTCATGCCGCCGGCGAGGACCAGGCTGGCTGCCGCTGCTGCCGCGGCCGGCCTGGAGCTGCCGGCGGAGAGGTTGCCGCCACGGTGAGCGAGGCCATCCTGGCAGCGAGCGGGCTCGGCTTCGTCTATCCGGACGGAACTCGGGCGCTGTCAGAGATCGACCTGGAGGTGGCCGCCGGCGAGCGGCTGGCAATCATCGGCCAGAATGGCTCGGGCAAGTCGACCCTCGTGCGCCACCTGAACGGGTTGCTGCGCGCGACCGAAGGCAGCGTCGCCGTGGGCGGCGCGCCGGTCGGCCGGCGCCACGTGGCTGATCTGGCCCGTATCGTGGGCATCTGCTTCCAGAACCCCGACCGGCAGGTCTTCGCCGGCACCGTTCGCAGCGAGGTTGAGTTCGGTCCACGCAACCTGCGGCTTCGCGGTCCCGAGCTCGAGCAGGCAACCACCCACGCCCTGGCCGCCGTCGGGCTGGACGGCCGGACCGCGGAGAACCCATACGACCTGGGCTTCTCGGAACGCAAGCTGCTGACCATCGCCTCCGTGCTGGCGATGAGCACGCCCGTGGTAGTGCTCGACGAGCCGACCACCGGCCAGGACGCAGGCGGGGTACGAACCATAGAACGCATCGTCGCCAGGCTGGCCGAGGACGGCCGGACGGTGATCGGGATCAGCCACGACATGCGCTTCGTGGCTGAGACGTTCGAGCGGGTGGTGATCATGCGCGAGGGACGGATCGTGCTCGACGGGAGGCCGGCCGAGGTCTTCGCCGAAGCCAGCTGGCCGGTGCTCGCCTCAACCAACCTCGAGGCACCCTACGCGGCGCGCGCGGGCGCGGCTCTAGGCCTGGGCTCCACCCCGACCGAGCCGGCGCTGCTGGCTGCCCTTGCTGCAGGAGCGGACACGGCTTGAGACCGCCTCAGCCAACGACCAGCGGCACCTCGAGCACGGAGCGCTCGCTGATCCGCCACGCACGGACCTCCGGCGCCTCGGCGGCGAGTGAGCAGATCAAATACAGGCTGTCGGGGTAGTAGGCGAGCCCGAGATCCGTCGCCGACGGCCGCGCCTCCGACGCGACGTGGGAGTGGACTATGCCCCACACCACCTGGCCGGTGGCGTCCAGCTCGAGCATCACGCGCAGCTGCTCGTCCGGGTCGAGCAGGTAGCGATACGGCGAGGCGGCGGCATTGGCCAGCCGGATGTAGCGCGTCGGCACGCCACCCGCGTCGCTGTAGGCGGAGGCCGCCAGCAGCCCGACCGTCTCATTGGGCGCGTCCTCGCGCGCGGCGTCGATGACCTGCTGGAGCAGCTCGGCGGGAAGCCTTGCCTCTTCGGCGGCAGTCGCCCACTGCCGGGCCGAGCTGGCCGCCTCGTCGACGGGGAGCGGTTCCTCGTGCACGTCGGTCAGGTCGGGGTCACGTTGCCGGTGGCAACAGGCTGCCCGGCCGGCACGCCGCAGGCGGGACACTTCGGGTCTCGCTGCAGCGCCAGCTCGCTGAAGCTTGCCTCGAGCGCGTCCCAGACGAGCAGCCGGCCGACGAGCGGCTGACCGATGCCAAGCAACAGCTTGATCGTCTCAACCGCCTGGAGCAGGCCCATCACCCCGGGCACGACGCCGAGCACTCCGGCGACCGAGCAGCCGGGCGCCAGCTCCGGCGGCGGTGGGGTCGGGTAGAGGCAGCGGTAGCACGGCCCCTCGAACGGCACGAAGACGGTCAGCTGGCCCTCGAAGCGGAAGACCGAGGCGTGGACGACCGGCATGGACGCCCGGACGGCAGCGTCGTTGAGCAAGTAGCGGGTCTCGAACGTGTCCGTACCGTCGAGCACTACTTCGTAGCCGTCGATCAGCCGATCGACGCTGGCTGCGGTCAGCATCTCGGTGTGCTGGACGACCTTCGTCTCCGGGTTGAGCGCCCGGATCGCGAGAGCCGCCGATTCGGTCTTCTTCATGCCCACCCGATCGTCGGCGTGGACGACCTGGCGCTGGAGGTTGGAGAGCTCGACGACGTCGAAGTCGACGATCCCGATCGTGCCGACACCGGCGGCGGCGAGGTAGAGCAGCGCGGGTGAGCCAAGGCCGCCGGCGCCGATAACGAGGACCTTCGCCTGGGCCAGCCTGGCCTGGCCCTGCGGACCTATCTCGGGCATGACCAGCTGACGGCTGTAGCGCGCGTTCTCCGGTGGAGTCGGCCGCGGCGGCGGCATCTCGATCGGCCGGCCCTCGCCGCGCCAGGCGATGATCCCGCCGGCCATTGAGACGACATGGCGGTAGCCAAGCGCCGACATCTGCCGGGCGGCGAGCAGCGATCGGACGCCAGACCGGCAGTAGACGACGACGGACGGATCAGGGTTGGGCAGCACATCCCGGATGCGCGCCATGACCTCGGCTGGTGGCACGAGCGTGGCGCCGGGCAAGTAGCCAGCTTGCCACTCGTGCAGCTCGCGCGTGTCGATCAGCGCCGCGCCGCGCTCGATCAGCTCGGCCGCCTGGGCAGGCGTCACCTCGCCGATGGTCGGCGGGCCGTCAGCCCTCATCAGTGGCGCCCTGCCAGGCGACACGGTCGGACAGGGCGCCGCGCAGCGCCTGGAGGGACAGCAGCGCGCACTTGAGCCGGGCCGGGCTGATCTCGATGCCCAGGTTCTCCAGCACGGCGTCCTTGTTGAGCTCCACCACCTGGTCGAGGCTCATGCCCCGGATCTGATCGGTCAGCATGCTCGCCGAGGCTTGGCTGATCGCGCAGCCGCGGCCTGTGAAGGCGACCTGCTCGATAGTCCCAGCGTCGTCTATTCCGAGCATCAGCGTGATCCGGTCGCCGCACAGCGGGTTGGCCAGCTCCTGCACGGCATCCGGCTCCTCGAGCGTGCCGAAGTTGTGCGGGTTGCGGTAGTGCTCGAGGATCTCGTCGCGGTAGAGGTCGTCCATATCGGCGGAGTTTGGCTCAGCGGCTGAAGAGCCGCTCCGCGCTGGCGAGCGCGTCGGCCAGGCGGTCGATCTCCGCGCGCTGGGTGTAGACGCTGAAGCTGGCACGCAGGGTGGCGGCTTCGTCGAGACGGTCGTGAAGCGGCATCGTGCAATGGTGCCCCGCCCGGACGCAGATCGCTTCACGGTCAAGCAGCGTGGCCACGTCGTGCGGGTGGGCGTTGGGCAGGTTGAAGGTCACGATGCCGGCGTGCCGATCTAGATCGGGCGGGCCGTAGAGGCGGATATCCGGCACCCGCTCGGGCAGCACGGCCAGCGCGTACTCGGTCATCTCGCGCTCGTGGGCACGGACCTGCTCCATGCCCAGGCCGTCGAGGTAGTCGATCGCCGCGCCGAGGCCAATGGCCGCGGCGATGTCCGGCGTGCCGGCCTCGAACTTGTAAGGGACGCGGTTGAAGACGGTCCGCCGCAGGTGGACCTCGAGGATCATCTCGCCACCGGCCATGAAGGGCGGCATCTCCTCGAGCAGCTCCATCCGCGCCCACAGCGCGCCTGAGCCGGGCGGCCCAAGCACCTTGTGACCGCTGAAGACGTAGAAGTCGCAGCCGATGGCCTGCACGTCGACCGGCTGGTGGGGCACCGCCTGTGCCCCGTCGACCAGCACCAGCGCGCCCGCCTCGTGGGCCATCTCGACCATCCGGCGCACCGGGTTGATCGTGCCCAGGCCGTTCGAGACGTGACCGAAGGTGACCAGCTTGGGCTCGGTCCGCAGCAGAGCCTCGTACGACTCCAGGTTCAGCGTGCCGTCATCGTCGACGGCCACGAACTCGAGGTCAGCATCCTTCTCCTGGGTCAGCAGCTGCCAGGGGACGATGTTCGAGTGATGCTCGAGCTCGGTCGTGACGATCGTGTCTGCCCGGCTGATGTGCCGTCGGCCCCACGAGTAGGCGACCAGGTTGATCGCCTCGGTCGCGTTGCGGACCATCACGATCTCGCGGGCGCTCGGCGCGTTGATGAATCGGCCGATCTTGACGCGCGCGCCCTCGTACGCCGCCGTTGCCTCCTCGCCGATCGAGTACACGCCGCGGTGGACGTTGGCGCTGTAGCGCGTCAGGTAGCCGGCGACCGCGTCGGCGACGGCGCGCGGCTTGAGGCTCGTGGCAGCGCTGTCGAGGTAGGCCAGCGGCCGGCCGTTGATCTCGCGCTCGAGGATGGGGAAGTCCGCGCGAACGGCGGCCGGGTCGAGTGCGCGCACGATGGCCATCTGGATCAGCGCTCGCTCAGTGGGCTTCCGGCTCGGCCGGCTCGGGCTCGGCAGCGTCGTCATCACTCGGCTGCATGCCCGCCTCGCGCATGACCGGCGCGTAGCCTTCCTGCTCGAGGCGCAGGGCAAGCTCCTTGCCGCCCGAGGCGATGATCCGGCCGGCGGCCAGCACGTGGACCACGTCAGGCGTGATGTAGTTGAGCATGCGCTGGTAGTGAGTGATCAGCAGCACGCCCAGGTTGGGGTTGAGCTGCGCGTTGAGGCCCTCGGCGACGATGCGCAGGGCATCGATGTCGAGCCCGGAGTCGGTCTCGTCGAGGACGGCCATCTCCGGCTGCAGGACGGCCATCTGGAGCATCTCGAGGCGCTTCTTCTCGCCGCCGCTGAAGCCCTCGTTGAGGTAGCGCGCGGCGAAGGCATCGTCCAGCTTGAGCAGGTCCATCTTCTCGCGCATCAGGCGCCGGAAGTCGGCCATCTTGATGCCGCCCTTCAGCGGGTCGGAGGGATCCCACTCGGACTCGCCGTCGAGCGGCCGCATGCGCGCGTTGAGCGCCGTGCGCAGGAAGCTGGCGACTGACAGCCCAGGCACCGCCGTCGGGTACTGGAAGGCGAGGAACATGCCCAGCCGGGCACGCTTGTCAGGCGACAGCTCGACCAGGTTGCGGCCCTTCCACAGGACCTCGCCGCGCGTGACCAGGTACGCCGGGTGGCCCATCAGCGCGTAGGCGAGGGTCGTCTTGCCGGAGCCGTTGCGGCCCATGATGGCGTGGACCTCGCCCTTGCCGACGGTCAGGTTGATGCCCTTCAGGATCTCGCGGCCGGGCTCGGCAGCGGGCACGACGTGCAGGTCGCGGATGACGAGCTGGTCAGCGCTCGCGTCGGCGTCGGTGGTCAGCTGGGGCAGCGCGGTATCGAGCGTCTGGGTGTCAGTCATGTATCTCCTAGGAGTCCAGGCTGGCGGCCTGGAGCTCGAGCTGGTGACGGCCGGCAGCGATGGGCGGGTGGTAGGGATGGTCTGCGCGCGGCGTGGCAAGGTCAGCGAGGGTGACCGAATCGAGCGCACCGGTGATCGCGTCGCGCACCTTGAGCCACAGGAAGTTGACGTTGCAGAAGCCCGACCGACCGCACACGCCGGCGTGCGCCGGCTCCTCGCTGGCGCAGACCATCGGTGCGATCGGGCCCTCCAGCGCGCGGATGACCTCGCTCATGCGAATCTGCTCGGGATCGCGGGCCAGGCGGTAGCCGCCGCGCGCGCCGCGCGTGCTGTGCACGAGCTGCGCCTCACGCAGGCTGACCACGAGCTGCTCGAGGTACGGCCGCGGCAGGTCCTCGTGAGCGGCCATCTCGGCCAGGCTGATCGGACCGGCGCCATGGTGGCGGGCCAGCTCGACCATCAGCCGCACGCCGTACTCGCCGCGCGTTGAGAAGTGCACGGCACCGGTGCCGGGGAAGATCGAGCGGCCGCCTGAATTCCGAGTGATCACGTCAGGATTGAGTCTAGACGCTGAGGCGCGGAGTCGCAATGGCCCTGGCCAGCGTGGGCTATCGTCCGGCGATGGAGCTGGCCGAGGCTCTCCGCCGGCGGCGGATGGTGCGCAACTACGACCCGGACCGGCCAGTCGCGCGCGAGCTGGTCGAGCGCATCGTGGCCGCCGCCCAGCGGGCGCCGAGCGCGGGCTTCAGCCAAGGCCAGCGGCTGGTCGTGGTAATGGATCCCGACAGGCGGCGCCGCGTTGCGGAGATCTGCGATGAGCCGGAGTACGTGGCTGCCGGCTTCGATCCGTGGGTCAGCCGCGCGCCGGTGCTGATCGTGCCCTGCGTCAGCGAAGAGATCTACCGCGCCCGATACCGCGAGCCGGACAAGCGCCGGCCCGGCGAAGCCGAGATGGAATGGCCCGTGCCCTACTGGTGGGTCGATGCCGGCGCGACGCTGATGCTCATCCTGCTGGCCACCGTCGACGAGGGCCTCGCCGCGGGCTTCCTGGGCACGCATCGGCTGGCCGACCTCCAGGCCGAGCTGGACCTGCCCGCTGACATGCTGCCGATCGGCGTGGTCACCATTGGCTACCCCCTGCCTGACCGGCGATCCGGCTCGCTCAAGCGCGGCTGGGTCGCGCCAGACGAGTTCGCGCGCTGGGAGTAGCCGCGGCTCAGCGGATGCCGGTGTCGTAGTTGATCTCGACCTCGGCGTACTCACCCGCCACGACCGTGACTGACAGTGGCTGGGCAATGGGGAATGGCTGGTCGCCGGCCCGTGGCGTGACCACGTAGTCGCCCGCCGGCAGCGTGATCTCGAACCTGCCGTCCACGCCGGAGCTGACCGTGCCCACCGGCTGGTTGTCCGCGTCGAGGATGACCAGCTGAGCGGCGTAGGGGGTCAGGCAGGGGATCGGGTTCAGTGGGTCGGGCTCTTCGCCGATCGGGCACGTCGGGCCGAGCAGGACCATGCCCCTGATGCCCGATGGCTTCGTGGGCGTGGTCCCCGGATCAGGCGGTGGACCGATGTCGCAAACGCTGACGATCAGGCACGCGAGCAGGACCGAGACCAGGCGCGCCCGGGTCACCTGCTGCGGGCGGGCGTCGCGCTCCGCTGCTCGGCCTGCTCGGCGGCCCGCGCGAGCACCCAGGCGAGGTCGGCCAGCCGGTTGAGGTAGGGCACGATCCAGCCACTCTCGACCTCGACGGCGCGCTCGAGGGCGATGACCCGACGCTCCGCGCGGCGAAGCACCGTCCGGGCCAGCTCGAGCGCCGCCGAGGCACGCGTCTCACCGGGCACGACGAACTCACGCGGCATCTCGATCCGAGACTCCCAATGCGCCAGCTCCTGCTCGACGCCGTCGAGCATCTGCTCGGTGACGCGCGTCACGCCGTCCGTCAGCCGGTCCGCGGCGCCGGGATTGGTCGCCAGCTCGGCACCGACGACGAACAGCTCGCGCTGCCAGCGCAGGACTGACGCGGCGAGCTCTGCCAGGCCGGCGGCGTCGAGCTCGACGCGGGCCAGCCCAAGAGCGGCCACGGCCTCGTCGATCGAGCCGTAAGCCTCCGTCCGTGGATCGTCCTTGCCGATGCGGCCGCCGTACAGCAGGCCGGTCGTGCCGTCATCGCCGCGGCCGGTCGCGACCGCGCTGCGCTCTATCGCGGGCCGGCGCCGCGCGGACACTGCTGCGGCCGGATTACCAGACCAGCCCGGCGTCGCGCGGGTCCCAGCGCTCGGCCAGCAGCGTCACCTTGACGTCGTGATCGACCACGCTCTCGGTCTGCTCCTTGACCTGCTGGATCATCGAGCCGGCGTAGGGACAGAAGGGAGTGGTCAGGATCATCTTCACCTCGGTCTGGTTCTCGCCGAGGATGACCTGCTTGATGAGCGCCAGCTCGACCACGTTCATCCCGATCTCGGGATCGACGACCGAGCGCAGCGCGTCGAGGATCGCCAGCTCGGTCGCGCGCGCCTGCGGATCGATCGTCGCCGTCGCGGCGGAGGCCGGACCGCCAGCTGCGGTCGGGGTGGCCGAGCCGGCTGGGGGCGGCTGATTGTGTGAGGTGCTCCGCTCTTCGCTCATTTCCGCAGATCATGCTAGCACCGACCTCATTGCGGGCCCTGAAGGTGCTCGACGCGACTTGCCATAAGCGACGCCGGCGGCACCTTACGCGGGCGAGCGTGCCTCCACCGGCCCGACGGGTGGCCGTGGACCGGGCAGAGCCCTCCGGGACGAGCGCATATCAACCGATGTCACCCGCATAAGTTGCCGTGAGGAGCAGAAGTGACGGGTCGGCCAGGCTAGGTGCCGGCAGTGCGTCTACGTCACGACGATCCCGCGCATGTCGCGCAGGTACTCCGGGAAAACGATCGCCTCGTCCTCACTGAAGCCCGGGCCGGCCAAGCCATCGCCCTCGAAGAAGTCTGCGTAGCGCTCGCGGTTCTGGGCGGCGTAACGGAAGGCCTCGGCGATGCCCACGCCGCGCAGCTCGGGGTGCTCGGCCAGGATCGCCGCCGGTGAGAGGCCGTTGCGCCGCATCTCGAGCAGGTTGCGCACCGTCAGCCGCGTGGCGTAGCAGAACGGCTCGCCGTTCATCACCAGTGGATCGACCTTGACCCACTTGATGGTCATCAGACGACCTCGTCGTCGAGGATGCCGGCGCCCTTCCAGAAGAAGCGCACGTACTTGTTGCCCTCGTGGTCACCGGGCAGCCGGCCGTGGTGCTTGAGCATCCGCGCCCAGCGCTCGAAGAGCTGCTCGGCGAACTGCGTTTCATCGGGCGTCAGCACGGTCACCGCGGCGTGGCGCAGGCCGTCGACGAGCGCGATGAAGTCCTTCATCGGCACCTTCCGGCGGCGGTAGACGGGGACGAGCCACTCGGCGTAGTTGACGACGAACGAGTCGGCACCAGTCTCCATCGCCCGCGCCAGCTGCTCGACGTGACGCTCGTAGTCACGCAAGAACAGACGCAGCGTGATCTCTTCGTAGCGCTCGCTGAAGTGCGGCGCGAGGCGGAGCGTGTTCTCGAGCGCAAGCCGCGCCAGGCGGTCGCGCTGGGCGCGCAGGCGGCGGGCGGCATCTGGATGTCCGGCGGTCGTGTCGGGCGGCGGAAAGCCGAGCGTCGGATGGGGCATCGTCGGCAAGTCTAGCGGCTGCGTGGCGAGGTCTAAAGTGGTGGCCATGGCACGAGCCCTGGGCCTCGCTCTTGGAGCAACCCTCGCGGTGGCCGCTGGCTATGGCGCGCTGTGGCTGATCGCCTCGTGGGGGCTGGTCGTGGTCGGTGCGTTCGGCGGCTGGCTGATCGGGGTCGCGGTCGCGCGCGGGCTTGCCGGACAGCACTCGTCATCGACCTGGCCACGCGGCGCCTCGACCGTGGCCGCAGCGCTGGGCATGTTCGCCTGGCTGCTCGGCACCTATGTCGCTTTCACCATCGTGCAGCTGTTCGAGGGCAGCGGTGCTTTGCTCGACCGGCTGGGGCCAAGCCACTTCATGGCCAACCTGGCCGCGATCGCCGACCCGCCGTGGATGCAGCTGGCGATCCTGGCCGCATTTGGGCTCGGTGCGGCCTACGGCGCGCGTGCGCCACGGGCTGGTGTTGGAGCCTCGGAAGGGGGATGATCTGAGCCATGGCCAAGCTGCTGGTGGCGATCGTCCACGGTGACGACGCGGGTCGGCTGGTCGAGGCGCTGCGCGCCGCCGAGCTGCGCTTCACTGAGGTGCCATCACGCGGCGGCTTTCTGCGCGCGCGCAACGTGATGATCTTCATGGGCGTCGAGGACGATCAGCTGGCTGACGCGATGCGGCTGATCGAGGACAACTGCCAGTCACGCACGATGTCCGTGCCTGTCGAGACGATGGGCGCGATGGAGACCTCCTGGCTGCCGACCGAGGTGACCCACGGCGGCGCAACCGTTTTCGTGCTGCCGATGGAGAAGATGCGCCGGATCTAGCCGGCGGACTCGTCGTCCGGCGTCTCGCCGAGGAAGGGCATGTGCTGCTCCTCGGCGGCCTTCAGGCTCATGCGCAGCGCGGCCGTCTTCTGGCCGGCGACGGTGCGCACGTAGTCAATCTCCTCCGTGGGCGTCATTGGCCGGCCTCGAATGGCGTCGTCAGGGCGCCCGACCATCAGCCAGGCGAGGTGGTAGCGGTCCATCTGGCCCCACGCCTCGCTGAGCAGCTCGTCGGAAAGCTTCAGCCACAGCCGCAGCCCGTTGAGGCTGGGCGACACCTCTAATCGCTCCCCTTCTGCGATCAGGCGGCGGGTCTGGCGGATCAGCTGGCTGCGCTTCATCGGTCGGCCGATTATCGTCAGACCGGTGCGATTGACTCAGGCGGGGCTGGACGGCGTCTTCGAGCGCCTGGCCCAGGACGCCGCTGACGGGTGCATGTCCGTGGCTGCGCTGGCCGTGGGCGACGAACGTGGGCTGGTCCGCAAAGGCGTCTTCGGCAGCGACGCAGCGGCCCGACGCGGCCGGGCCACGATCGACGGTGAGAGCCTGTTCTTCTTGGCCTCGGTGACCAAGCCGATCTTCGCCACCGCCTTCATGCAGCTCTACGACGAAGGCTTGGTCGCGCTCGATGACCCGATCTGTCGCTGGCTGCCCGAGTTCGACACGAGGCAGAAGCGAGCGGTCACGGTTCGTCATCTGCTGGCCCACACCTCGGGTGTACCTGACGTGCTGCCCGACACCATCCGTCGCCAGCGACCGTCCGCGGCCGGGATGATCCAGATGGCACTCAGCGCGCCGCTGGCCTTCGAGCCTGGCACGCGCTGGGAGTACTCGAGCGCCACGTTCTATCTGCTGGCCGAGATCTGTCGCCGGCTGACCGGCCTGGATGCTGCCGACTACCTGGACCAGCGCCTGCTCGTGCCGCTGGGCATGACCGACACCGGTTTCGACCCGCGCCGGCGCGGACGCACGATGGTGCCGGTGCGCGGCGTGGGCGCTGACAACCCGATCAAGCGCTTCTTCCTGCTCCGCTTCGTCGTCGCGCTCGGCCATCCGGGCGGCGGCCTGTGGGGCTCGCTGGATGACCTCGTCCGATTCGGCTCGGCGCTGCTCGCACCGAGGCGCCAGGAGGGTCGCTGGATCCCTGTCTCGCGGAAGACGTTCGCGCTGATGGGCGAAGACCACGCCGGTGGCGTACCCGGCGTGATCGCCGGCGAGGAACGGCCGGTGCGGCATGGCTTGGCTTGGGGAAAGCCGACGCTAAACCATCCGATCGCCGGCTCCCCGCGCGTCGTCGATCATGGCGGCGCCACGGGCACGCGGCTGTGGATCGACCCTGACACGCGGCTGGTGTTCGTCTACTTCACCAACCAATGGCAGCCCGACCGCGGCCCCGAGCTCACCGCGCTGCGTGGCGTGTACGAGGCGCTCGGCATAACGGCGGGTGCAACGGGGGCGGTGCCTGTCGGCGGGTAGTCAGGGCGCTTCGCCCTCGCGTCGGGCGAAGTCGCGCAGCTGCTGGTGGCACGCAGCGGCCAGACGCTCGACCTGGCGGACGAGCCAGGGCTCGATGCGCGCGCTGTCCTCGAGCGTGACCTCTTCGCCGGCCAGCCCTTGCTCGAGCAGGATCCCGTCGCGCGTCCGGAAGTCGGTCTGCCAGTTCGACTGGAGCTGGACGAGGGTGCCAAGCACGACCTGTCGCGAGAACGACCAGTCGAGGTGCTCGGCATTGAGCCGGTCGACCAGATCCCGCAGGCGGATCGGTCGGCCGCGTGGCACGCGTGCCAGGAGGTGGGCGACCCGCAGGCCAGCGAACGGATCGCCCGATTCGGCGATGACCGGTGGGCTCAGGTTCGGGTCTGGCAGGTCGAGGCGGTCGCGCAGCTCCACGGCTCTGCCTCCTTTGCAGCTGATCCATAGACGAACCCAAGCCGGCCCAAACGGCCCTATGCAGTTTGCAGCCTCGCTGGTACCAATGGTGACGACAGCTTGCCGAGGAGATGACTGATGGCTATTGAGACGATGACCAACACGCACGAACGCGCGGGCCACGGCGTGCAGGCGGAGCTGCAGCAGTCACTGCTCGAGCTGATCGACATCGCCTTGCAAGGCAAGCAGGCGCACTGGAACGTCGTTGGCCCGGCCTTCAGGCCGGTCCACCAGCAGCTGGACGAAATCGTCGATGCCGCGCGCCTTGCCTCGGACGAGGTGGCGGAGCGGATCGCCACGTTGGGCGGCGTGCCTGACGGCCGAGCGGAGGCCGTGGCTGACGCACGGCCGTTCGAGCCTTTCCCAGGCGGCAACGTCAAGGCGGAGCACGCGGTCGAGGCCATGCTCCAGCGGCTGAACGAGCTCAACCAGCGGCTGCGCGGCCGGATCGACCGGCTGGCCGAGGCGGACCCGATCAGCCAGGGCATCCTGATCGAGGCCGCCACGCATCTCGAGAAGCAGACCTGGATGCTGCGCGCCCAGCGCGGCTAGCCGCACCGCTCAGCGCCCCTCGAGGCGCAGCGTCGTCTCAAGGATCTCCTCGCGGACCATGCCCGCGGTGGAGGGATTGCCGGCGTACTTGCGCTCCAGCGCGCTCGAGCAGCGGGCGATCGAGACATCGTCGATCGCGAGCACTGGCCGGACCGCCAGCCGCCGGCGGGCGCAGATCAGCTCGACCTCGTCCGGCCGATCGAGCGCCGCCTGGAACCACGCGGCGCGCGGCCCACGCCACGAGCGGATGAAAGGCTGGGCCTCGTCGACGACCACCCAGATGGTGGTCTGCTGGGTCGAGCCGTCGGGCAGGCGGACGACAATCTCGACTTCGCGCTCGGCGTCGAGCAGCGCCAGCGTGGCCTCGTCGAGCTGCCCGCTCAAGGCGACGGGTCGCCGTCGCTTTCGCGCTGGCCGCCCTCCAGCACCGGCAGCGCGCGCGTCTCGCCCTCGATCGCGCCAACGCCGTAGGGCTGCCACTTGTCCGGTCGCTGCAGGCGGTGCGCCTCGACGTTGCCGCGCGAGTGGACCTGCTCGAAGCCCTCCGGCTCGATCCACATCCGCTCACCCTGGAGCAGGCCATGGACACCGGTCTGGCCGGGCTCGGACCGAGGGCTGCGGCAGGCGGCGCAGCTGGCGCGGTCGTGGGGCGTGTAGTCGAGCGGCTCCTCATAGGTGGTGATGTAGCCCTCGTAGTTGCGCAGGACGACCTTGTGGTCGGAGTAGCTGATCAGGTAGTTCGGCATGACCGGGATCTTGCCGCCGCCGCCGGGCGCGTCGATGACGTAGGTCGGAACGGCGTAGCCGCTGGTGTGGCCGCGCAGGCCCTCGATGATCTCGAGGCCCTTGCCGACCGGCGTGCGGAAGTGTCCCGATCCCTCGACCAGGTCGCACTGGTAGAGGTAATAGGGCCGGACGCGGATCTCGACCAGCCGCTGGACCAGCTCGCGCTGGATGTTGACGCAGTCGTTGACGCCGGCGAGGAGGACCGACTGGTTGCCGACCGGAATGCCGGCCCGGGTCAGCCGATCGACCGCCCGGGCAACCTCAGGCGTGATCTCCTGGGCATGGTTGAAGTGGAGGTTCATCCAGATCGGGTGGTAACGGGCGAGCATCTCGCACAGCTCGTCGTCAACGCGCTGCGGCATGAAGACGGGCACGCGCGTGCCGATGCGGATGACCTCGATGTGCGGGATCTCGCGCAGGCCGCGGATGATCTTCTCGAAGAGCTTTGGTGCAAGCGTCAGGCCGTCGCCGCCACTGATCAGCACGTCGCGCACCTGCGGCGTGCGGCGCAGGTAGTCGAGCTGTGCCTCGTGCTCGCGGGAGTTGAAGTTCTGAGTCGGATCGCCAACGATCCGCGAGCGCGTGCAGTAGCGGCAATAGGACGCGCACTGGGTGGTGACGAGCATCAGCACCCGGTCGGGGTAGCGATGCACCAGACCTGGCACCGGCGAGTGGCGGTCCTCGGCGAGGGAGTCCTCCATCATCGCGGTGAATGCCTGCTGCTCGCGGCCGAGCGGGATGACCTGGCGGCGGATGGGGTCGTTCGGGTCGTCAGGGTCGATCAGGCTGGCGAAGTAAGGCGTGATGTCGACGCGAAACTTGTCGTCGGCAGATAGCCCCTCGCGCTCCTCATCGGTCAGGTTGAGGACCTGCTCGACCTCTTCAAGCGTGTTGATCCGCTTGGACAGCTGCCAGCGCCAGTCGTCCCACTTCTCGTCCGGCACGTCAGCCCAGATGGGCGCGCGGCGGCTGATCGCGGGCCTGCCGTCTGCTCCAAGGCGGCGGGCAGGATCGCGCTGGTTGACGAACGGCACCTCGGCCACGGCGGACTTGCCGTCTGCCGCCTGCCCGGCCTCGACCGCTCCCTCTGCCGACTGTGGTTCGACGGCCATCGCCCGCCTCCGACTTCCCATCACGCGCCATGCAGCCTGCATAGCTCGACCGATGATAGACGGCCTGCCGCACGGCGGGCTCTGGCGCGCCGGGGCCCTTTGATAGACTCGCCGCGATGGATCGACTCCGGACGTTGGGCATCGTCCTCGCCTTCGCGATCGCCGGCGTGGTGGCCGTCTCGACGCTGCATCCGTTCCAGTCGCTGATCGCGCAACCGATCGCGCTGTTCGGCTCCATCGCGATGGCCGGGCTGATGACGTTCATCTTCATCCGCGCGGCGATGGTCCCCGAGCGCCGGCACTCCGGCTGGGTCCGGACGCTGACCAGCGTCAACACGCGCTGGCTGTTCTTCCTGCTGTTCGTTGGCTGGGCGGTCGGGATGTTCCTGCTGGCCAGCCTTGGACTCGGGCCGCAGCAGATGGGCGCACCGGCCTTCGTGATGCTGTTCATCGGCATCTTCGTGATGATGGGCTTCATCTGGGCAGTCATCGGCGAGTAGGCGTCGCGTGGCGGCCGAAGGACGGCCGCTTCGAATCGACCGGCAGCCACGCCGGCTACTCGATCCTGATCAACGCACCGGCCGCGCCGGACGAGGACGATCGGGCGCCGACCGGCTACTCGCCCGTCGAGCTGCTGCTGGCAGGGGCGGGCGCGTGCGCCGCCTGGGACATCGTCCAGATGCTGCGCAAACGGCGCGTGGCGTTGCGCGGCCTGCAGGTCGAGGTGGAAGGACTCCAGGCTGACGAGCCGCCGTGGCCCTACGAGCGCATCGCGCTCCACTTCGCTGTCGACTGCGACCGGCTGAGCGTGGGCGCGCTCGAGCGGGTCATCCGGCTGGCCATTGTCCGCTACTGCGGCGTCCTCGCAACCGTCCGCGGCGTGGCCTCCGTCGAGGCCTCGATGGAGATCGTTGGCGGCACCACAGGAGGCAGCGGCCGGCTGCCCGTCCGGCTGGACGTGGCCGTCGCCGAGGCGCTCGCCGTGGCGCCGCCCGGGGACGAGGAGTAGCGCCCGCCTCTCGCTGCGCGTTCGCGCCTGACACCGCATGCTGGCGCTGGTGAGCGCCTGATTCCATGAACCTCTTCCATCGCCTCGGGCACTTCTGCGCGCGACGCCGCCGGCTCGTCCTCGGGGCGTGGCTGGTCGCGCTGTTGGCGGCCATTCCGCTGGCGCCGCAGCTGCCCGGGGCGCTGAGCGCAGGAGGCTTCTCGACGGACGACCTCGAGGCCTCGCGGGCGCGGCACATGCTGGAGTCGGAGCTCGGCCTCGCTCCGTCGGCGATGGTCATCGTCATCCAGAGCGAGACGGCGGCACGGGCGGGCGAGCCCGAATTCGAGCTCGCCGTGGCACGGGTGCTGGCCGGCGTCCCCCGGGCGCAGTACGTCGACGAGGTGTTGACCCATCACCTTTCGCCACGCCAGGTGAGCGAGGATGGCCGCACTGTCTACGCCATCGTCACCCTCGACCTACCGCCGGATGACTCGCCGGCAGCGTTGGCACCCGTGGAGGCAGCACTTGGCGAGGCGCCCGGCGTGCGCGCGTTTCTCGCCGGCGGGCCGGCCTTCTACGGCGACATCCAGGTGCTCTCCGAGCACGACCTTCAGCGCAGCGAATTCATCTCGCTGCCGCTGGCCGCGCTGGCCCTGCTGCTCGTGTTCGGCAGCGTCGTCGCTGCCGGCGTGCCGATCGTCGTCGGCGGTGGCGCGGTCATCGTCGCCCTGGCGATCATCTTCCTTGCCACGCACATCACGCCCTTCTCCATCTTCGTGCTCAACCTGGCCACGCTGCTCGGTCTCGGGCTGGGCGTCGACTACGCGCTGCTGCTGACCAGCCGCTTCCGCGAGGAGCTGGCCAGCGGAATCCATGCCACGCGCGAGGAGGCCGTGGCAGCGACGGTGGCCACGGCCGGGCGGGCTGTCTTCTTCTCCGGCCTGACCGTCCTGCTCGGGCTGATCGGGCTGATGCTGTTCGACTTCATGGTCCTGCGCTCGGTCGGCATCGCCGGCGCGATCGTCGTCGGGCTGGCTGTAACGGGCGCGCTGACCTTGCTGCCGGCCGTCCTGGGCTTCCTCGGGCCCAAGGTGGATGCGCTGCCCGTCAGGCGGCGCAGCCTCCGCGCCAGCGGCGATGGCGCCTGGGCGCGCTTGGCCAACCGGGTGATGGACCGGCCGATGCTCTTCTTCGTGCCCACGCTGGCCTTCCTGCTGCTGCTCGGCACGCCGTTCCTGCACGCGCGCTTCAACGCGCCCGACGCGACGATCCTGCCGCCGGGCGTGCCCTCGCGCGAGGCCTACGAAGTGCTCGTCGAGAACTTTGGCGAGGGCGAGTTCGCGCCGCTTGCGCTGGCCATTCGGACCAGCGGCCCGGCTATCGAGCCCGCCAACGTCGGCGCGCTGTACGACTGGTCGCGCCGGCTCGCGGCCGACCCGCGCGTGGCGCACGTCGAGGGCCTGGTCGACGTCGATCCGCGGCTCGGCCGGGAGCAGTATCAGCTGCTCTACGGCTCGCCCGGCGGGCCCGCCGACCGTTTCGTGGCGGACACCCTGGCCCGGACGACCAACGGCGACCTGACCGCGTTCACGCTCTACACCTGGTACGGGCCCAACCGCGAAGAGGCGCTGGCCCTGGTCGACGAGCTGCGCGACCCGAGCTCTGAGCTGGCGCCGCCGGCCGGGATGAGCGTGCTGGTAGGCGGTGGGGCGGCCGAGGTGGGCGATGTCGTCCGGCGCATCGCCGCCGACTTCCCGCGCAGCGCAGCGTTCATCGTCCTGAGCACCTTTCTGGTGCTGTTCGTGCTGCTGCGCTCGCTGGTCCTGCCGATCAAGGCGATCCTGGTCAACGCGCTCTCGATCACCGCCGCCTTCGGCGCGCTCGTCTGGGTCTTCCAGGACGGCAACCTGTCAGCTCCGCTCGGCTTCGTGCCGCTGGGCTTTGTCGAGACGACGCTGCCGGTGATCCTGTTCTGCGTGCTCTTCGGGCTCTCGATGGACTACGAGGTCTTCTTGCTCAGCCGGATGAAGGAGGTCTACGACCAGACCGGCGACAACCGCCAGGCAGTCGCACGCGGGATGGAGCGCAGCGGTCGAATCGTGACCTCGGCGGCGCTGATCGTGGTCGTCGTCGCCGGCTCGTTCGCCTTCGCCGACATCGTTCTGATCAAGGCCCTCGGGCTCGGTGTGGCGATAGCCATTGCGCTCGACGCCTCGATCGTCCGCGCCCTGCTCGTGCCCTCGACGATGCGCCTGCTGGGCGATCGGAACTGGTGGCTGCCGGACCGCGTGCGGCGATTCATCTCCAGCCGCTTGCACCTGCCTGAGACGGCCGCGCTCGGCCTCGTCGTGGTGCTGCTCGTGGCCGCCTGCTCGCCGGAGGGTCGCCTGCTCGGCGTCGATCCGCCGGCGCGGCCGTCGCCGCCCGCCCGCTCACCTGCCCCTACGACGGCACCAGATCCACGGCCGATCAGCCTGCCCGCTGACGAGGCGCCGCACAATCGGCTGACCGAGTGGTGGTACTACACCGGCCACCTCGACGCGGCAGACGGGCGGCGATTCGGCTTCGAGTTCGTGATCTTCCGGGCTGAGCGCGGCACGTTCCCGGTGACCTGGGCATCGCACCTCGCCCTGACCGACGAGTCAAGCGGGCGGTTCATCTATGAGCAGCGCGCCGAGATCGGACCACAGGTGGACGGCGACGCTCTTGCCGGCGCCGATGGCGGCTTCGACCTCGCGATCGCTGGCGGCGACCCGCTCTCGCAGATGATCGGCGGCACGCCGGCGCAGCTGCCGCCGACGATGACGGCGGGCGAGCCGTGGCGGATGCGCGGCCGGCTGGGCAGCGATGCGCTCCGAGCGACCGCAGCCCAGGCGGGCTTCGGCCTGGATCTGCAGCTCCAATCGACGCGGCAGCAGCCTCTGCTGCATGACCGCGATGGCTGGGTCGAATTCGGCCGGGCGGGCGGCTCTTACTACTACTCGTGGCCTCGGATGTCGGCGACCGGCACGCTCAGCCTGGATGGCCAGGCCATGCCGGTCGAGGGCACGGCCTGGTTCGACCACCAGTGGGGCGACTTCATCGCCGTGGGCGGCGGCGGCTGGGACTGGTTCGCCGTCAACCTCGACGACGGCACGGACCTGACGATCTCGCTCGTCCGCGATGCCGACGGCACATATCCGCTCATCTACGGCACTCTCGTCCAGCCTGACGGCACGGCCGTCCACCTGCCGCGCGAGGCGCTCACCCTCGAGTCGATCGGGTCGTGGACCAGCCCGCGCACGGGCATCATCTGGCCTGCCGGCTGGCGCATAGAGATTCCGGCCGAGCAGCTGGTCGTCCAGCTCGAGCCGACGGTCGCCGACCAGGAGCTCGACACGCGACCGACCACCGGCGTCATCTACTGGGAGGGGTCGCAGCACGTCACGGCAACGCGTGCCGGGTCGCCGCTGGGCGGTCGCGCCTACGTCGAGCTGACCGGTTACACGCCGTGATCGCGATCTGCTCTCGGTCGGCGGGCGCTTCGCAACCTGACCGCGCTCAGCCCGCCAGCACAACCCCCGCACTTCGGCATGCCTCACGAAGTGGGCCGTCCAGCGTCGCCAGCGGCAGCCCCTTGAAGCGAGCCAGATCGAGGTACGCGGCGTCGTAGGCGCTGAGGCCGTGTTCGCGCGCCGCATCGAGCACTGACCACCGCGCTGTCGACAGCTCGACCGGCACGACCTCGATGCCCAACCCGTCCAGGAGCCGCGCCACGTGGGCCTGCTCGTCGTCCGTGATCCGGCCCCGCCGCTCGGCACTGAGGAGACCGTTCGCCACCTCGAGCGGCCAGTGCGCCGGTGCGATAGCCGGTTCGCGCGCCACGCGCTCCAGGATCAGCTCGGCCACGTCGTCCTGCTCGTCAGCCATGCACCACGCCAGCGCGATCGACGCGTCGACGACGATCACCGCCGGCGGCCCTCGTCGATCAGCTCGCGGATCGACAGCCCGGCCAGGCGGTGCGCCCGCCGGAACTCGAGCAGCTGCTCTGCCGCGCTGCGCGCCGTCTCCCGCTGCCGGTCAGCCGGCACCAGGCGCGCGATGGGCGTGCCATGCCGGGTGATCGTCACGCTTTCGCCGGCAGCCACATCGTCGAGCAGGCTGGGCAGCTTTGTCTTGGCCTCGTAGGCTCCGACCCTCCTCATGAGGCTGAGTGTATCAGACTGGTCTACGACTGGTCTAAACGCCGCTTTGGCTACCCGGCGACGTGAGCAGGAAGACGACGACGACGAGCGCGCCGACGATCACCGCGCCGACGAGCGCCAGGTGGACGCCGAGCGACGAACGATAGGTGCCGGTGAGCATCTCGCGCCGGGCGCGCAGGAACGACCACCCGCCGGCCAGTGCGATCAGCCCGCCAAGCAGCACCAATCCAACACCGGCCAGCGCCTCGAGCCCGCCAGCCGCATCGACGAGCGCCAGGCGGTCGACGATGAAGCCAAGGCCGATGACCGTCAGGGCGGTCCGGACCCAGGCGAGAAGGGTCCTCTCATTGGCCAGGTGGTCGCGGACGGAGGACGGCTCAGGGACCTCGGTCAACCGCTGATCAACTCGCCCCCATCGACGCCGATGACGTTGCCTGTGATCCAGTGCGTGCCCTCGCCGGACAGCCGGACCAGCGCCTGGGCAACGTCGTCAACGGCCGTCATCCGCCCCATCGGGTTGCGCTTGGTGGCGTGGTCGATGAGCTCCTGCGCCTCGGGGATCTGCATCAGCGCAGGCGTCATCGTCACGCCGGCCCGGATGGCGTTGACGGTCACGCCAGCGCGCAGCTTGGCGAACTCCATCGCCAGCTGGCGGCAGTGAGATTCGAGCGCGGACTTGGCTGCGCTGACCGCCCCGTACGAGCCGATCACCCGGCTCGAGCCCTCGCTGGTCATCGCGTAGACCTTCGAGCCGTCGGCGAACAGCCCGGCGCGCCACACGTCCTGGACCCAGTACACGAGGCTGTGGGCCATCACGTCGAGGGTCATGTCCATGTTCTTGCGGCTGATGGCATCGGCCAGCTCCATGGCCAGGAACGGCTTGAGCGTGCCAAAGGCGAGCGAGTGCATCAGCACGCGGACATATCCGCCGTCGGCCCGGAGCCGCTCACCCAGCTCGGCCACGACCATGGCCCGCTGCTCGTCGTCAGCCGCGTTGCCGTTGAAGAACAGCGCCTCGCGTCCGTGGCCGGTAATCTTGTCGCGAATCTGATCGACGTGGGCCATGCCCTGGCGTCGATCGAGGTGGACGCCACAGATGTCGTAGCCATCGGCGGCGAGGGCCAGCGCGGCCGCCTCGCCAAAGCCGCTGCTCGCGCCAAGGATCAGCGCCCAGCGCTGGCGGTCGTCACTCATCGGCGGCCTGCCTCACGGCGCGATCCTATCATCGGCCCATGCTCGAACGACTCAGCCTGCTGCTGGTCCACGCCCATCCTGACGACGAGTCGATCTCGACAGGCGGCGTCATGGCCCGCTATGCCGCCGAGGGCGCGCGGGTGGTCTGCGTGACCTGCACCGGCGGTGAGCACGGTGAGATCGTCGTGCCCGAGCTCGATACGCCGGAAAACCATGCCCGCCTCGCCGGGCTTCGGCGGGAGGAGATCGGACGCGCCCTGGCGCGTCTCGGCCCGATCGAGCACCGCTGGCTCGGCTACGTCGACTCGGGGATGATGGGCACGCCGGAGAACGACGCGCCCGATTCATTCTGGCAGGCGGACTTCGCCGTCGCCACGGAGCGATTGCTGGCGATCGTCGCCGAGGTCAGGCCGCAGGTGATGGTCTCGTACAACGACTACGGCGGCTACGGGCATCCGGACCACATCCGCGCAGCCCTCGTCACCAAGGCGGCCTTCGAGCGCGCCGCCCACCTGCCCGAAGCGCCGCTGAAGCTTTACGAGGTGACCCGCGACTGGACGCGCATGGACGAGGTCCGCCGCCGGGCAGAGGAGCGTGGCGCACAGGCATGGTGGCAGCCCTCGCCAGACGAGACTGACGAGCAGCGTCGGGAGCGTGAGCAGCAGATGGCCGCGATGGCGGCCGCCCAAGGACCGATCACGACCCGCGTAGACGTCGGCGACCACGTCGCGGCCAAGCACGCAGCGATGGCCGAGCACGTCAGCCAGCTCGCGCCAACGTTTCCGTTCCTGGCGCTTACGCCCGAGGACTGGCGCGAGCTGATGCCGACCGAAGACTTCACCCTGCGCATCTCGCGCGTGGGCGTGCGCATCCCGGAGGACGATCTCTTCGCCGGCCTGCGCTGATCGCCGGCGGCGCCTAGTAGTGCAGCAGCCCCTCAGATCCGTCGCGCACCTGGTCGATCACGCGCCGCCAGTCGTCCGGCTGGTCGATCAGGTTCGGCTGGGCGTCGACCATCAGCGTCGGGTGCATGATCACCTGGACGAGCCGATCTGCCTGGAAGGTCAGCTCGAGCAGCAGGCCCAGCTGGGTCTCCGTCTGCCAGGTCTGGTCGAAGACGAAGTTGCCGAGCGAGTAGAAGACGAGCCGGCCGTCGATCTCCTCGATCCCGCCGGCCCAGTGCGAGTGGGCGCCGATGACCAGGTCAGCCCCGGCGGCCATCCAGTCGGCGGCCAGCGCCCGCTGGTACGGCCGCGGGGCGGCGCGGTACTCGCGGCCCCAGTGCGGGAAGACGATCACAACGTCCGCGACATCGCGCGTCGCCCGGATCTCGTCGACCAGCCGCTCGTCGCGGCAGCTCTGCGAGCCCACCTTGTCCGGCTTGACGTGGTAGCGGGGCGCGATCGCGTCGCAGGCCAGGATCGCCACCCGCTGGCCGTTCACTTCGAAGATCGCTGGGCGGCGGGCGGCGTCGGCCGTGCGGCCCGCGCCGGCGTGGGCGATGCCGCGCTCGTCGAGCTCGCTCATCGCGTTGAGGATGCCCTGCTGGCCGCCGTCGCCGATGTGGTTGTTGGCCAGCGACATGAAGTCGAAGCCGGCGGCCTTGATGCCGTCCAGCATCTCCGGCCGGCCGCGGAAGCGCAGCCCACCGCTGGCCAGCGGCGCATTGGGCACGATGGCCGACTCGAGGTTGGCGATTGCCAGGTCGCCGCCCTGGATCAGCGCGCGGACGGCGCCACGGTTGCCGGTCTTCTCGGTCGTCGGCACCGGCCAGCCGAAGCTCGAGCAGCAGCGAATGCGCTTGATGCGGGCGGTGCCACCGTCGAACGGGTGGTCCACGCC
>Ga0247719_1000022_pt1 | contig 111508 bp, 106 predicted proteins | sample 41E_DmetaG_FD_189046 | JGI IMG/M metagenome (GOLD analysis project Ga0247719, IMG submission 189046) | Soil microbial communities from hillslope of Landscape Evolution Observatory, University of Arizona, Oracle, AZ, United States - 4-1-E_D | ecosystem: Engineered > Artificial ecosystem >...
GTCCCCGCCCGTCGCCGTCGAAGAGCCGCCCCTCGGCGGCGACACCTCCGCGACGGCGCCCGCCGGCGTCACGCTCACCCGGCCCGCGAGGTGGGGCGAAGAAGCTCGTCGCCAGGGAGCTCAAGAAGCGCTGCCAACGACGGGCCCTGGCGTTCCTCGTGTTCGGGATCTGCGCGCTGCTCGCGCTCGGCGGCCGGTTGGTGCAGATCCAGGCCCTGTCTCCGGACATGTACACGGCCTACGGTGAACGCCAGCTCGTCCGCTCCCTCACCCTGCCGGCGGCTCGGGGCGCCATCTTCGATCGCAACGGGCACGAGCTCGCGCTATCGATCCAGCAGTCGACGGTGTGGGCGAACCCACGCGAGGTGCTCGACCCCGTCGGCGACGCCGCGAAGCTCGCGCCGATCCTCGGCGTCGACCCCGCGGTGCTGCAGGACCGGCTGAGCCGAGACGCAGCCTTCGTCTACCTGGCGCGCACGGTTCCCGACGCCGTCGCGGAACAGGTGACGGCCCTGGAGATCCCGGGCGTCTACCTGATCGACGAGCCGAAGCGGTTCATGCCCGCGGGCGAGCTCGCGGCGCCGGTGATCGGGAAGGTCGGCACCGACAGCAAGGCGCTCGCGGGTCTCGAGCTGCAGTTCGACGACGTCCTCCGCGGCAAGCCGGGCCGGCGGGTCGTCGAGCGCACGCCGAACGGCGTCCCGACCGGCGGTGAGCGTGAGTTCGTGCCAGCAAAGCGAGGCGAAGACCTCGTCTTGACCCTCGACCGGTCGCTGCAGTTCGAGACCGAACGATCGCTCGCGGCGATGATCCAGGGCGCTCACGCGCAGGGCGGCATCGCGATCGTCATGGAGACGCGGACGGGCGAGATCCTCGCTCTGGCGAACCTCGAGGCCGATCCCAACGGCGGTCCGCCGGTGCCGGCCACGAAGATGACGGCGCTCACGAACGTCTACGAGCCCGGTTCGGTCAACAAGCTCATCACGATCGCCGGCGCGATCGAAGAGGGCATCGTTTCCCCCGACGACAAGCTCACGATCCCCGACACGATTCGCGTTGCGGACCACACGTTCAAGGAGCACGACAAGCACGGCCTCGTGCAGTGGACGATCACCGACGTGATGGCCCAGTCGTCGAACGTGGGGTCGATCATGCTGGGTCAGGAGCTCGGCAAGGAGCGCCTCGACCAGTACCTCCGCGACTTCGGGTTCGGGAAGAAGACCGGCCTCGGGTTCCCCGGCGAGTCGGCTGGCCTCATGCTCGACCCGAAGAAGTGGTCTGGCACCTCGCTGCCGACCATCGCGATCGGCCAGGGCATCGCGGTCAGCGCGATGCAGATGCTCGCCGCGTACAACACGGTGGCGAACGGTGGCGAGTACGTCGCACCCAAGCTGGTGAAGGCGACGGTCGACCCGTTCGGCCAGCAGCAGCTCACCCCGTCGCCCCAGCGCCACCGGGTGGTGTCCGAGCGCACCGCTGGCCAGGTCACCGCCATGCTCAACGAGGTCGTGCGCGTCGGCACCGGCATCAAGGCCCACATCGACGGCTACACCGTCGCGGGCAAGACCGGCACCGCGCGGAAGCCTCTCGAGGGCCAGCGCGGGTACAAGCACGGCGCGTACGTGTCGTCGTTCGCGGGGTTCGTTCCTGCCGAGCGCCCGGCATTGAGCGCGATCGTCATGCTCGACGAGCCGACCCCGATCTACGGCGGCCTCGTCGCGGCACCCGTGTTCGCCGACGTCATGCGCTACGCCCTCCGTCAGTTCCGCATCCCGCCGCCGCCGCCGGTCTCGGTGCCCGACGTGCCCCTCGCGTCGGAGACCGATGCGGCAACGACCGGCGAGCCGGTGCCCGACGAGTCGACGCCGGTGCCGACGGCAGCTCCGAACCCTGCGCCGGCTCCCTCGCCGACGCCCGCCGGCTCGACGGCGTCTACAGTCGCACGGCCCTCGCGAACGCCCTGAGGGCTCGGACACCATGCGACTTGACCTCCTGCTCGAAGCGGTCGAGGTGCTCGACCTCGCGGGCGATGCATCCACCGATGTCGTCGACGTGGCGTACACGTCGGCCGGCGTGCGCGCCGGATCGCTGTTCTGCTGCCTGCCCGGGCGCCGACGAGACGGTCACGAGTTCGCGGCCGACGCCGTCGCCCGTGGCGCAACTGCGCTCCTCGTCGAGCGAAACGTCGACACCGAACCGGCCGTCGCCCAAGCGCGGGTGGCGAACGCACGATCGGCGATGGGCTTCGCCGCGTCCGCGCTCCACGGCAACCCCTCCCACGCGTTGCAGGTCGTCGGGACGACGGGCACGAACGGCAAGAGCACCACGTCGAGGCTCGTGCAGGCGATCCTCGACGGTGCGGGCATGGCGTGCGGCCTGATCGGCACGATGAACAACGCCCGCACCACGCCCGAGGCGCCCGACCTCCAGGCCGCGCTCTCCGCCTTCGTAACCGAAGGCAAGGTCGCGGCGTCCATTGAGGTGTCATCTGTCGGCTTGGTGCAGCGGCGCCTCGACGGCACCCGCTTCGCCGTAGGCATCTTCACCAACCTCTCGCCGGACGAGCTCTGGATCCACGAGTCGATGGAGGAGTACTTCCGGGCGAAGGCGATGCTGTTCGAGCCCGAACGCACCGCCGTCGGCGTGGTCAACGTCGACGACGAGTGGGGCCGGCGTCTCGCCGACGAACGCGCGTCGCTGCTCCCGATCCGCACGTTCTCGCTCGACGATGCGCACGACCTCGACCTCCGGGTCGGCGCGTCGTCGTTCACGTGGCGGGGCGAGCGCGTCGACCTCCCCCTCGACGCGTCGTACAACGTGATGAACGCGCTCGCCGCGCTCACCGCCACCGCAGAACTCGGTGTCGACGCGTCGACCGCTGCCGCGGCGCTGTCGTCGATCGAGCCCATCGCCGGCCACGGAGATCCCGTCGACGAGGGCCAGCCGTTCCGTGTCGTCGTCGACTTCGCCCACACCGCCGGCGCGCTGGCGTCGGTGCTGACGGAGTCTCGCCGCGCGCTCGGCGGCGAAGGCGCCCGAGTGATGGTCGTCTTCGGTTGCGGTGGTGATCGTGACCCCACGCGCCGGCCGCTCATGGGGGAGGCCGCAGCCCGGCACGCCGACGTCGTCGTCGTCACCTCCGACAACCCCCGCTCCGAGAGCCCCGCCGCGATCGTGACCGCGGTGGCTGAAGGTGCGAGGAAGGCCGGCGCTCGCGATCTGCGGGTCGTCGAAGACCGCCGGGAGGCGATCGAGTCGACCATCGCGGACGCCCGACCCGGCGACGTGATCGTCATCGCGGGCAAGGGTCACGAGACCGGTCAGATCGTCGGCGGCGAGGTCCTCCCGTTCGACGACGCCGAGGTCGCGCGCGAGGCGCTGCGGGCGGCGGGGTACGGAGGGGCGAAGTGATCGCCCTCCTCCTCGCCGGCGGTGTCGCCATCATCGTGTCGCTGATCGGTACGCCGCTGCTCATTCGCTGGCTACAGGCCAACGGCATCGGGCAGCCGATCCTGGAGGAGCTCGCCGACGCCCACGTGGTCAAGGCCGGCACGCCGACGATGGGCGGGCTCGCGATCGTCGGTGGTGCCATCGCCGGCTATGTCGCGGGCCACCTGTCGAAGGGTGCCGTCTTCACCTGGAGCGGCATAGCCGTGGTCACGTTGATGGCGAGCGCTGCGTTGACCGGGCTGCTCGACGACTGGCTCAAGGTCCGCCACGAGCGCAACCTCGGGTTGAACAAGCGCATGAAGTCACTGGGCCAGCTGGTCGCGGCAGGACTGTTCTGCTTCGTGGCGATTCGCTACGCCCACGTGCGTACGAACCTGTCGTTCACTCGTTGGGACGCTCTGTTCGAGGACCCGATGCCGACGTGGATGTGGATCATCTGGGCTGGGATCATCATCTACGCGACCACCAACGGCGTGAACTTCGCCGACGGCCTCGACGGTCTGGCTGCCGGGTCGTCGATCATGACCCTGTTCTCGTTCGTCTTCATCGGGTTCTGGCAGTTCCGCCACTTCCCCGAGTACCGGGTGTTCCACGCGCTCGATCTCGCGCTCGTGGCGATCGCTCTGCTGGGCGGGTGCGTGGGGTTCCTCTGGTGGAACGCCCCGCCGGCGAAGATCTTCATGGGCGACACCGGAGCCCTCGGGATCGGGGGGGGCATCGCCGGACTCGCCTTGATGATGAACGTCCACCTGCTGCTGCCCGTCGTCACCGGGCTCTTCGTCCTCATCTGGATGTCGAACCTCATCCAGATCTTCAGCTTCCGCGTCTTCCACAAGCGGGTGTTCAAGATGGCGCCGCTCCAGCACCACTTCGAGCTGAGCGGCTGGCCGGAGACGACGGTCGTCGTCCGCTTCTGGATCCTCGCCGGTCTGTTCACCGCGATCGGCCTCGGGATCTTCTACGCGGACTGGATCTCGCTCGGCATCGCGGACTGACGATGGCTGACGAGCGGTTCCTCGTCGTCGGCCTCGGCGTGGCGGCGGAGTCGATGGTGCGCCAGGCGCGAAGGCGCGGTCACGACGTCGTCGTGCTGGAAGACCGTCCGAGCGACGTGTCGCGGGAGCGGGCGGCACGCCTCGGTGTCGAGATGGTGACCGACGTCGACGTGGCGACGCTCGTCGCGGCGGTCGACGCGGTGCTGCCGAGCCCGGGCGTAGCGATCGGACACTCCGCGATCCAGACCGCCTTGGCTTCGGGCGTGCCGGTGTGGACGGAGTTCGAGCTGGCGGCGCAGTGGGACTCCCGACCGCTCGTCGCCATCACCGGCACGAACGGCAAGACGACCGTCACCACCCTCGTCGAGGAGATGCTCCGCTCGAGCGGCCGGCGCGTCGTGGCGTGCGGCAACAACGACCTGCCGCTCATCGAAGCGATCGCCGATCCCGACATCGAGCTGTTCGTCGTCGAGGCGTCGTCGTTCCGGCTCGAGTTCACCGAGACGTTCCGGCCGATCGTCGGCACGTGGCTCAACTTCAGCCCCGACCACCTCGACTGGCATCCGGACCTCACGCACTACGCGGACGCGAAGTCGAAGATCTGGCGCTCTCAGTGCCCGGACGACCTCGCGATCGGAAACGTCGACGACGTGGAGGTGATGCGCCACCTGCGCCGCGCGCCGAGTCGGCAGCAGACGTTCGGCCTCACCGGAGGCGACTATCGCGTGAGCGACGACATGCTCGTGACGCCGGACGGTGGGGAGATCGCCGCCGTGGCCGACTTGCCGCGAAACCTGCCGCACGACGTCGCGAACTCGCTCGCCGCGGCAGCGACGGCGATCGGGGCGGGCGCGGCGGTCGAGACGTGCGGTGCCGTGCTCCGCTCGTTCGCGGGCCTCCCCCACAGAGTCGCTCTGGTGCGAGACGCTGGTGGTGTGCGGTGGTACGACGACTCGAAGGCCACGACGCCCGCCTCGGTCGTCACCGCGGTGTCGGGGTTCGACTCCGTCGTGCTCATCGCGGGGGGCAAGAACAAGGGCCTCGACCTCGGCGTGCTCCGCGACGTCGCGCCGCGGATCAAGCACGTCGTGGCGATCGGCGAAGCCACGACGATCGTCGAAGACGTCTTCCGGGGCGTCGTGCCGACACAGGCCGCGAACTCCATGGACGAGGCGGTCGCCCTCGCCGCGGGCGTCGCCGGCCCCGGAGACGTGGTCCTTCTGTCACCCGGCTGTGCTTCCTACGACTGGTACCGGAACTACGGCGAGCGTGGCGACGACTTCGCCCGCGCGGTCAACGAACTCGAGGTCGGATGAAGACACAAGCTCCTGCGAAGCGCCGCCGCCGCCTCCCGCCGCGCACCGGCGCGTACGTGGGTCTGATCGCCGTCGTCGGGATGCTCAACCTGCTGGGCCTCGTGATGGTGCTGTCGTCGTCGTCGGTGCAGGCTCAGCGGTACCACGGGTCTCCGTGGTTCTTCTTCAACCGGCAGGTGCTGTGGGTCGCGATCGCCACGACCGGGCTGGTCGTGATGTCGCGCATCGACTACCGGCGCTTGCGCGTGCTGGGCGCGCCGATCATCGCGATCAGCAGCGTGCTGATGCTGATCGTGCTGATCCCCGGCGTCGGCATCACGGTGAGCGGCTCGGCCCGATGGCTCGGCTTCGGCCCGTTCCGGATGCAGCCGTCCGAGCTGGCGAAGCTCGGCCTGCTCATCTTCGCCGCCGACCTGCTCGCTCGCCGCGGCGAGAAGATGTACGACAAGCGTCAGACGCTGTATCCGGTGATGGGAGCGTTCCTCCTCGTCGCGACGCTGCTGATGGCCCAGCCCGACCTCGGCACCACGCTCGTGACGGGCGGCATCGTGATCGGCGTCCTGTTCCTCGCCGGGCTCCCGTTGCCGTCGATGGTGTCGCTCGGGCTCGGCGCCGCGATCACCACCTTCCTCCTGGCCCGGTTCGAGCCCTATCGGTGGCAGCGGATGACGTCGTTCCTCGACCCGTTCGCGGACGCCAGCAACACCGGGTATCAAGCCGCGCAGGGGCGAGTCGCACTCGCCGCCGGCGGGCTGCTCGGCGTCGGTCTCGGCTCGAGCCGCGCGAAGTGGGGCTTCCTGCCGGCGGCCCACACCGACTTCATCTTCGCCATCATCGGCGAGGAGCTGGGCCTCGTCGGCACGCTGTCGGTCCTCGCGATGTTCGCGACCTTCGCCGCGCTCGGCGTGCGATCGACGATGCGGGCACCCGACCGTTTCGGGATGCTCCTCGCCGGCGGCGTGACCGCGTGGATCGTGGGCCAGGCCACGATCAACGTCGGTGCCGTCGTCGGGCTGCTCCCGATCACCGGCGTGCCGCTCCCGTTCGTGTCGGCTGGCGGGTCGTCGCTGGTCCCTCTGATGGCCGGCGTCGGCGTGCTCCTCAACATCACGCGGCAGTCGGGGTCGGCGACGCGTCCTCCGACCGGCTCCACGAAGGTCGGCGCCGACGCGCCCCGAGTGAAGGTGAAGGTGACGGCGAAGGCGAAGACGAAGGCGGCGGCGGCCGAGGCGACCGGCGGCGCGTGAGCACCTGCTTCGCCGTCATCGCCGGAGGCGGTACCGCCGGCCACGTCGTCCCCGCGCTGTCGATCGGCCGCTCCCTCGTCGAGCGAGGTCATCCGCAGTCGTCGATCCACTTCGTCGGGTCGCGACGCGCGCCCATCGATCGGCGCCTCCTCGGCGAGAGCGGCTTCCCCGTGACGTACCTCCCCGGACGCGGGCTCGCCCGCAAGCTCACGTTGCAGAACCTGGGCTCGCTCGCAGGGTTCGCGATCGGTCTGGCGCAGGCCGTCGTGTTGCTGGCCAGACTGCGACCAGCCGTCGTCGTCTCGATGGGCGGGTATGCCGCGGCGCCGTGCGCGTTCGCTGCCGCGTTGTTCCGCATCCCGCTCGTCCTGTCGGAGCAGAACGCGGTGCCCACGGCGACGCACCGGCTGGTCGGACGGTTCGCGACGGCGTCGGCGGTGCCCTACGAGGGGACGCCGTTGCCCCGGCCTGTCGTGACGGGGAACCCGGTGCGCGACGAGGTGCTCGACGTCGACCGATCGGCGGCTGGCAAGCGCGCCGCTCGGGCGGCGTTCGGCCTGCCTGAGGACGCGACGGTCATCGTCGCGGTCGGCGGATCGCTCGGCGCGCGCACGATCAACCAGGCGGTGGTCGGACTCGCGTCGGCGTGGGCCGATCGCGGAGCGATCGCGATCCGCCACGTGATCGGTGACCGTGACTGGGACGAGATGTCGACGCTCGGCCCGACGAACGCCGACGGGCCGCTCGTGTACCAACGTGTGCGCTACGAAGACCGGATGCCCGAAGCTCTCGCCGCGGCCGACCTGGTGGTCTCGCGCTCGGGCGGCAGCATCGCCGAGCTGGCGGTGATCGGGCGCGCATCGATCCTCGTACCGCTCCCCATCGCGCCCTACGACCACCAGGCGGCGAACGCGCAGGTGCTCGTGAGGGCGGGCGCGGCGATCATGCTCCGAGATCACGAGGTGACGCCGGAGCGCCTCGCCGAGGAGATCGACCGCCTGCTCGCCGAACCGGGCACGCTCGAGCGGATGGGAGAGGCGGCGCGCACGGTCGGCCATCCCGATGCCGCGGCGCGCGTGGCCGATCTCGTCGAGCTGCACGCGCGGAAGGGGCGGCGATGACGTCGGAGGTCTTCGATCTCGCCACGCCGAAGTCGGTGCACATCGTCGCCATCGGCGGCGCCGCGATGTCGGCGATCGCGTCGATCCTCACGTCGCTGGGCCACCGTGTCACCGGATCCGACCTCGCCACCTCGCCCGTCGTCGACCGCTTGCGTTCGACCGGCATCACCGTGCATGTGGGTCACGACGCTTCCAACGTCGCCTCCGACGTCGACGTGGTGGCGATCTCGACCGCGGTGCGAGCGGACAACGTGGAGGTCGTCGCGGCTCGCGAACGAGGGATCCCGGTGCTGTCGCGGCAGGACGTGATGGCCGCGATCTGCGCGACGAAGCGCACGATCGGCGTGGCAGGCACGCACGGCAAGACGACCACGACGTCGATGCTCGCGCTCGTCCTGACCGACGCCGGGCTGCAGCCGTCGTACCTCGTCGGCGGGCAGCTCACCAAGCTCGGCTCGGGTGTGGCGTGGACGGACGGCGACTGGTTCGTCGTCGAGGCCGACGAGTCCGACCGCACGTTCCTCGCCCTCGGCGCCGAGGCCGCGATCGTCACGTCGGTCGAGGCCGACCACCTCGATCAGTACGGCGACGTCGCGGCGATCGAGCAGGCCTTCGGTGACTTCCTCGCCGAGGCGTCGGGCCCACGCGTCGTGTGCCTCGACGACCCGGGCGCGGCGAAGGTGGCAGCGGCGGCGGCGTCGGCGGGCGTCGGTGACATCACCACGTACGGCACCGCCGAAGGAGCCGACTACCGCATCGTCGACCTGGAGACCTCACGATCGAGCGTGCGCTTCGCCCTCGACATCCGGGGTGATCGTCGAGTCGAGCTGACGCTGCCGGTGCCGGGTGCGCACAACGCCCGCAACGCAACGGCCGCACTCGCGCTGGCGCACGGGCTCGGCGTCGACCCCGAGGTCGCCGCGTCCGCGCTCGCCCGCTACGGAGGCGTGTCGAGGCGCTTCGAGTTCCGCGGCGAGCGCAACGGCATCACCTTCGTCGACGACTACGCCCACAACCCGGGCAAGGTCGCCGCAGTGCTGGCCGCGGCACGCGGCGGGGGATGGGATCGAGTCGTCGCCGTGTTCCAGCCCCACCTGTACTCGCGTACGGCCGACCTCGCGACCGAGTTCGGTCGATCGTTCACCGACGCCGACCTCGTCGTCGTCACCGACGTCTACGGCGCTCGTGAAGACCCCCGGCCTGGCGTCACCGGTGCGCTCATCGTCGATGCCATCGCTGCGGAGGACCCGGGGCGTGAGGTCGTCTGGTGTCCCGGCCGGTCCGAGCTGGCCGAGCGGGTGCGTGAGCTCCTCAGCCCTGGCGACCTCTGCATCACCCTCGGCGCCGGCGACGTCAACGCGATCCACGACGAGCTGTTGGCCGGATGAGCGACGCTGCCGCAATCGACGCGGCCGCGGCGCACCTCGAAGGCCTCGCGGACCGGGACGTTCCGATCGGGCCGCTCACCACCTATCGCGTCGGTGGCCGCGCGCGACTGTTCGTCCGCGCTTCCGACGAAGGCGACCTCGTGCGGGTCCGCGACGCCGTCGCGGCGTCCGGCGTCGACGTGCTGGTGATCGGCAAGGGCTCGAACCTGCTCGTCGCCGACCGGGGCTTCCCCGGCCTCGTGGTCGCCCTCGGCGAGGCGTTCGCCGAGATGGAGATCCTCGACGGCGCGCGCGTCCGGGCCGGAGGCGCGGTGAGCCTGCCGGTGCTGGCGAGGCGCACCGCCGCAGCGGCGCTCACCGGGTTCGAGTGGGCCGTCGGTGTGCCGGGCAGCGTCGGCGGCGCCGTACGCATGAACGCGGGCGGGCACGGCTCCGAGACACGCGAGGCGCTCGTGTCCGTTCGCGTCATCGACCTCGCCGGCGGGCGCGACGGCGAGATCCCCGCGCGCGATCTCGACCTCGGCTACCGCCACTCGAACGTGTCGAGCAGCGAGGTCGTCGTATGGGCCGACCTCCAGCTCGCGCCGGGCGACCGCGCGCAGTCGGAGCGCACGATCAGCGAGATCGTCCGCTGGCGCCGCGAGCACCAGCCGGGCGGTCAGAACGCCGGGTCGATCTTCACGAACCCGCCTGGTGACAGTGCCGGCCGCCTCATCGATGCGGCCGGACTCAAGGGGTTCGCCAAGGGATCCGCGCACGTGTCGCCGAAGCATGCGAACTTCTTCCAGGCACAAGAGGGAGGCTCGGCTGACGACGTGCGCGCGCTGATCCTGGAGGTTCGGCGTCGTGTGGCGGAGGCGACGGGTGTCGACCTCGTGCCCGAACTGCGCATGGTCGGCTTCGACGAGGGGGAGACGGGGTGACAGACGTGACGACCGAGGTGCCGCGCGTGCGCCCGCACCCCCGGATCCGCGAGCGGCGCGTCGCGGTCAAACGGAACGAAGGACGCCGCCGGCTCCGGATCCTCGTCCTCGCGGTCACCGCGGTGGCGCTCGTGGGCGCCGGCTATGGCGCGACCCGCTCGCCCCTGCTCGACGTCGACACCGTGCGGGTGCGCGGCGCGAGCGAGACCGAGGTCGCTGCGGTGCTCGCCGCGTCCGGGCTCGACCGCAGCCCGGCCATGGTCGATCTCGACGAGCGGGCGATCGAGCGCGCCATCGCCGCGCTGCCGTGGGTGGCCAGCGTCGACGTCGTCGTCGACTACCCGGGCACCGTCGAGGTGACGCTCCTCGAGCGGACGCCGATCGCCACCCTGTCGGCCGGGGAGGGCGTGTGGGCGCTCGTCGACATCGAGGGCCGGGTCCTGCAGCACATCGCCGAGCCGGTAGGGGAGCTGACCCGTGTCGAGGCGCCGCCTGCCGGCGGGCCGGGGACGACGGTCGACGAGTCGACTCGTGCTGCGCTGCGCCTGATCGACGCGCTTCCCGAGGTCCTGGCCGGGCGGGTGCCGGGCGTGACGGTGGACGCGACCGGCGCGCTCCGGCTGCATCTCGACGGGAAGATCCCGGTGGAGCTCGGGCGGGCGACGGACGTCGAGGCGAAGCTCGTGGCGCTGGCCACGTTGGTGCAGAAGGCCGATCTCGCACGCGTCCGGATCATCGATGTCCGGGTTCCGACCGCTCCAGTGTTGACCCGTGGCTGAGGTCGACCGTAAACTTTCGATCACTTCAAGAGGTTTCCAGTGACTCTCACGCTGAAGTTGAGGTTGAGACTTCATCTCGAGCGCCACCGGATGCCCCATCCGACATCCGATGTTCCAGCTGGCCGGGCCGAACGCGCGCCCGGCCTTTCGGCGTAACCCGGGGCTCGCCCCGACCACGAACGAGCACCCCAGCAGAAGGAGCAGCCGCATGGCTGGCGCAGGCAACTACATCGCAGAGATCAAGGTCGTCGGCGTCGGCGGCGGCGGCGTCAACGCGGTCAACCGCATGGTCGACGCCGGCCTCAAGGGTGTCGAGTTCATCGCGGTGAACACCGACGCGCAGGCGCTGCTCATGAGCGACGCCGACCTCAAGCTCGACGTCGGCCGCACCCTCACACGCGGCCTGGGCGCGGGCTCCGATCCGGAGGTGGGGCGCGCCGCGGCCGAGGAGCATCGCGACGAGATCGAGGAGGCGCTCAAGGGCGCCGACATGGTGTTCGTCACCGCAGGCGAGGGCGGCGGCACCGGCACCGGCGCCGCGCCCGTCATCGCGGAGATCGCGAAGAGCCAGGGCGCGCTCACCATCGCCGTCGTGACTCGGCCGTTCCAGTTCGAGGGCCGCCGCCGGGCGGTGCAGGCCGAGATGGGCATCAACAACCTGCGCGACAAGGTCGACACCATCATCGTCATCCCGAACGACCGGCTGCTCGACATCGCGAACGACAAGACGTCGTTGGTCAACGCGTTCAAGATGGCCGACGAGGTCCTGCTGCAAGGTGTGCAGGGCATCACGAGCTTGATCACGACGCCTGGTCTCGTGAACACCGACTTCGCGGACGTGAAGATGATCATGCAGAACGCCGGCTCGGCGATCATGGGCATCGGCACCGCGTCGGGCGAGGGGCGTGCGGTCACCGCAGCACGTCTCGCCATCACGAGCCCCCTGCTCGAGTCGTCGATCGACGGTGCTCGCGGCGTCCTCCTCAACATCGCGGGCGGCACCGACCTCGGCCTGTTCGAGGTCACCGAAGCAGCCGAGACGATCCACCAGGTCGCGCATCCCGACGCCAACATCATCTGGGGCCAGGTCAGCGACGACACGATGGGCGACGAGGTGCGCGTCACCGTCATCGCTGCTGGCTTCAACCGCTGGGAGGAAGACGGCGGCAGCGACAGCCGGGGCAGCGCCGGCCGCGCCGCCCCCAGCCTCGGGCTCCAGCAGAGCGACGACTTCAGCGAAGACCTCGACCTCGACGACGACGACGACTTCGACGTCCCGAGCTTCCTGAAGTAGCTCTTGCGTTCACTCCGGCTCGGGCCCGCTGAGGTCCGATTCACCGGGCGGGAAGAAGGCGATGTCAGCCAGCACGCCGGCGTCGCTCGCGGCGCGCGCCAGCGAGCCGTCGTCGATCGGCCTTGGAAGACGGCGCGACAGGTGCACGGTTCACGTGCGGTGTTCGTCGACTCGTCGACCGGCGACGTCGGCGACGCGGACGCGCTCGTCACCACCTACCGCACGATCGCGATCGCCGTCCACACCGCCGACTGCGCGCCCGTCGCGCTCGCCGGTGGTGACGTCGCCGCCGTTGCGCACGCGGGATGGCGCGGGCTGGAAGCCGGTGTGCTCGACGAGACGGTCGAGCTGATGCGGGCCAAGGGCGCCACCGCGATCGAGGCCGCACTCGGCCCCTGCATCCAGCCGTCGTGCTACGAGTTCGGAGCCGACGACCTCGAGCGACTCGTCGATCGGTTCGGTGACTCGGTGAGGTCGACGACGTCGGAGGGCACACCCGCCCTCGACGTGCCGGCTGCGGTGCGCACGTCGCTCGAGCGTCTCGACGTAGTGCTCGTGCACGACGTGGGGACCTGCACCGCGTGCGAACCAGACGAGTGGTTCTCGCATCGCGCGCGCCAGGAGCCCGAGCGCCAGGCGACGGTGGTGTGGCTGCCATGACCGCGGCGATGTCCGCTTCCGTCGTCGCGGAGCGGCTCGACGCGATTCGCGATCGCATCGCTCGCGCCGGAGGCGACACCCGATCCATCACCGTCGTCGCGATGACGAAGGGGTTCGGGATCGACGCGGTGCGCGCTGCCATCGCCGCCGGTCTGCACGACCTCGGCGAGAACTACGCGCAGGAGCTCGTCGAGAAGGCCGAGCAGACGACGGGGCCGGCCCGCTGGCACTTCCTGGGCGCCGTGCAGCGGAACAAGGTGGCGAAGCTGGCGCCTCGCGTCTCCGTGTGGCAGACGGTCGACCGCATGTCGGCCGGCACCGAGATCGCTCGGCGCTCGCGCGGCGCCACGGTGCTCGTGCAGGTGAACCTGTCCGGTGATCCCGGGCGCAACGGCTGCTCGTTCGAGGATGCGCCGGCGCTCGTCGGTGACCTCCGCGGCCTCGACCTCGACGTGGCGGGGCTCATGGGAGTGGCCAGCGCAGGATCTCCCGATCAGGCACGCGCCGAGTTCGAGCGGCTGGGCGCCTTGCGACGGGCGCTCGAGCTCGACGAGCTGTCGATCGGGATGACAGATGACCTGGAGCTCGCAGTGGCTGCGGGCTCGACGATGGTGCGCATCGGGCGGGCGCTTTTCGGAGAACGCGACAAGCGTCCCCTCTGAGGGCTGACCGACGTGCGACGATAGAGACAACAGGAGGAGACCGATGTCCGGGTTCCGACGGATGATGAGCTACCTCGGCCTCGTCGACGACGACGAGTACGACGAGTACGAGGCATACGACGACAACGCCGCGCAGCAGCAGCCGCAGGCTGCGGGGACGCCGGCGCGCGCCGCTGCTCGTCCGGCCGCGTTCGAGCCCGAGCCAGCGGGCGGCACGATTCGCACGCTCCCACGCGAACCGGAGCCGCAGCCGAGCGGCGTCACCGTCGCGCCGCGCACGTCGTCGGTGGTGCGGCCGCTGACGCCGGTCGCCAGCACGAAGCCGGTCACGGTGACGCCAGGTTCGTTCCAGGACGCGAAGGAGATCGGTGATCGCCTCAAGGCCGGGGTGCCGGTGATCGTCAACCTGCAGGGCGCCGACCGCGATCTGCTCCGGCGCATCGTCGACTTCGCATCCGGCCTCACCTACGGCCTCGATGGCGAGATGGAGCGCACCGCGGATCGGGTGTACCTCCTCACGCCGACCCAGCGCGCGTAGACGTGGGCTGCCTCCTCGCGCAGTTGCTGCAGATCTATTCGATCTGCCTCTTCGGACGCATCATCCTCAGCTGGTTCCCGCTCGCCCCGGGCGGAGCGATGGCGTCGATCTTCGGCGTGCTCTACACGATCACCGAGCCGGTCCTCGGTCCGGTGCGTCGTGTGATGCCGAGCGTCGGGATGATCGACCTGTCGCCGATCGTCGTCTTCATCGTGATCAACATCGTTAGCTCGAGCATCTGCCGCTGACGGCGGCGCCGACGCGTCGCACGAACCTCGCGCAGAAGCGTTCCGGCATCCGCTGAAGTCGGGGGCGCCGTGGGTAGATTCGACCCATGGCGCCGGAGCTGACCCCTCAGAGCATCCGCGACATCCGCTTCCGGGAGAAGCTGCGGGGTTATCACCCCGAAGACGTCGACACCTTCGTCGCCGATGTCGCGGCAACCGTCGAGTCGCTGCAACGTCGGATCGACGAGCTGTCGTCCGGCGCAGCGCCCGCCCCGGACGCGGCAGCACAGGCGGCGGCTGACTCTGCCGCGGCGTCCACCGACGTCGTGCCTGCCGGTCACAGCGAGGTCGAGGAGTCGTTGCGGCGGACGTTGATCCTCGCCCAGCGCACCGCCGACCTGGCGGTGAAGGAAGCGCAGGAGGAAGCGGCCCGGCTCGTGGCCGAAGCCGAAGCTCGCCGCGCCGAGGTGCTGGCCGAGGTGGAGGAGACGCGCACCCGCACGATGAACGAGCTCGAGCACGAGCTCTCCGGCTACCGGCACCGGCTCTACGACGAGCGTGAGTCGCTCCAGCGCGATGTGGCTGCGTTGCAGGCCTACGTGGCGCAGGAGCGCGAGCGCCTCCGCATCTACTACTCCCAGCAGCTCGAACAGCTGCAGGGCGGGGTTCCCGGGATCGAGGCTCCGCCTGCGATGGAGACCGCGGACCGCGTCTTCGACGACGAGGCACAGCCAGTGGCCGAGTTGCCCGCAGGCGACGACGCCACGCCGGAGGAGATCGTCGCCGACACGCCCGGCCTACCGACCGCACCGGCCGGCGGCGACGACGCTTCAGCTGTGAACGCGGGAGAGGCCGGCGACGAAGATGACCCGTTCCTCGCGGAGCTGCGGCGGGCCGTCAATGACGACGCACCGCTCGGTCCGCGCGACGAAGAGGCGAGCCTCCCGGAGCGCAACGAGCGCGACCTCGACATCTTCAACGACGATGACGGCGGCGGGCGCTTCCTCCGCCGTCGGCGGTGACGTTCGGGGGATTCGACCCCCTTCTCGCGCAGCGGTTTAGGATGCGCAGTCCCTTCGACGAAGGAATGGTCTGTTCGTGTTGCTTCTCGTGACGATCTTGCTGGTCTTGATCGCAGCGGTCACGCTGCTGATCGGCATCTTCGGCGACAACCTGGCGCTGATCTTCGTGTCGATCGGAGCGAGCGCGCTCGCTGCGATCGTGCTCGCGGTTCTGTCGCAGACGAGCCGCCGCCGCGCTCGCGATGCGAGTGCGGCGCCGTCCGCGCCTGCGCCGCTGGCCGACGGCGCGACCGGGGCCGACGAGCCGACGCTCGTCGCGTCTCCCGCCGCTGCGCCGCCGGAGGAGCCGTCGCTCGAGCGGGCCGGAGCGCCCGCCGATGCGCCGACGACCGCGGCCGGTGCTGGCGCGCTGCCGATCGAGAACTACGACTCGCTGCGCGTGAACGAGATCCTCCCCAAGCTCGAGGGCCTCGACCTCGACCAGCTCGAGCTCGTCGCGCAGCACGAGGAGTCGAACAAGAACCGCACGACGGTTCTCAACCGCATCGACGATCTGATGGACCAGCTCGAAGCGGACGAGGCCGCTCCCGCGGCAGCCAGCGGCGCCGCGTCCGCACCGGCAGACGCCGAGTCGACCGAGGAGCTGGCCGAAGCGATCGAGACCGGTGAGACCGTCGCGGAGGAGAAGGTCAGCGGCGGCTTCCCGATCCCCGACTACGAGTCCCTCGGTGAAGACGAGGTGATCGCGCTCGTCGCCGATCTCGACGCGGACGAGCTCGAAGAGGTCGCGGAGTACGAGGAGACCCACGCCAACCGCGATCGCGTGCTCGACGCCATCGACGACCGCCTCGACGAGCTCGAGGGCATCGCCCCGGCGACCGCGGCGACGCCTCAGCAGGGCGAGGTGCCCACGCTGGCCAGGGCTGCCGGCGCGAAGAAGAGCGGGAAGAAGGCCGCGGCCAAGAAGGCTGCCGCCACCCGGTCGACATCGACGAAGAAGGCAGGCAGGGCGGCGACGCCCGCAACGCCGGCGAAGGCGACCAAGCGTGCGACGACCGCCAAGAAGGCGCTCGGCACCTCGACGGTCGCTCCGGCCAAGAAGCTGGGCGCCGCGACGAAGGCTGCCAGCAAGGCTGCCACCAAGAAGGCCGCCGCCGCCCCGGCGAAGAAGGCGGCGACGAAGAAGGCCGCAGCCGCTCCTGCGGTGAAGAAGGCGGCAGCGATCAAGAAGGCCACCAAGGCCGCGTCGAAGACCACCAAGGCAGCCAAGAAGTCCCGCTGAGGTCGAGGCCGAGCGGCACGACCCGCTCACCTCGACCAGCGACCATCGATGATCGACCGTCGACCCCCCGCAGGGTCGGCCGTCGTCAGTCGATCTTCGTGACGGCGATCACCAGCGCCCGACCGTCGGGGAGGGCGCAGCGGTGGCCTTCCGACAGCTCGGGAACCCGCATGACCTCGTCCGCGAGCGTCTCGGTCGCGACGTAGCCCTCGAAGGTCTGCACGGCGTCCCACACGTCGTCGTGGCGGACGTCGACCATCAGACGGATGCGGTCGCTCACGTGGAGGCCGGCCTCCTTGCGCGCTTCGTTCGCGAGCCGGACGACGTCTCGCGCGAGCCCTTCGGTGGCCAGCTGCGGGGTGACCTCGGTGTCGAGGACGACCAAGCCGGTGTTGCCCGGCAGCGCACGAGTCGTCGTCTCGTCACGGGCGACCAGGCGGAGCGTGAACTCGTCGTCAGCCAGCGTCCGATCACCGACGACGACGGAGCCGTCGGCCTTGCGCTCCCAGGCTCCGCTCTTCACCGCCTTGATGAGCTTCTGGACGTCGGAGCCCACTCGCGGACCGAGCACACCGGGCACCAGCTGCAGGACGAGCTCTCCGTGCGACGACACCTCGTCGGTCAGCTCGACCGCCTTCACGTTCACCTCGTCGGCGATGAGGTCGACGAACGGACGGAGGGACTCCGCGTCCGGCGCGGCCACGACCAGGGACGCGAGCGGAAGCCGCACCCGAAGCCCCTGCGCCTTGCGAACCGACGACGCGGCCGAACACACCTCACGGACCCGGTCCATCGCCTTGACCAGCTCCGGATCGGCGGGCACCTCGTCGGCCGACGGCCACGACGTCAGGTGCACCGACTCCTCACCGGTGAGGCCTCGGTACACCTCCTCGGCGACCATCGGCAGCAGCGGCGCGACCGTGCGGCACAGCAGGGTGAGGACGGTGTAGAGCGTGTCGAAGGCATCGGTGTCGCTCGCCCAGAAGCGGTCGCGTGAGCGACGCACGTACCAGTTCGTCAGCGCGTCGAGGAACGACTCGACCGACTCGCATGCGCCGTACAGGTCGTAGGCGTCCATGCGCTCGGTGAACGTGTCGAGCAGCTCACGGGTCTTGGCGAGCAGGTAGCGGTCGAGCACACCGGTGGCGTCGGTGCGAAACCGCGCTTGGTAACCATCGGTGTTCGCGTAGAGCGAGAAGAAGTACCAGGTGTTCCAGATGGGGTTGATGACGCGACGGACCGCCTCGGCGACGCCCTGGCGGGTGAACACGAGGTCCTGACCACGGAGCACCGCTGACGACAGCAGGAACCATCGCACCGCGTCGGCTCCGTACGTGTCGAACATCTCCTCGGGGTCGACGTAGTTCCGGAGTCGCTTCGACGCCTTCCGCCCGTCGTCGCCGAGCACGACGCCGTGCACGACGCAGGTCTTGAACGCGGGGCGATCGAACAGCGCCGTCGCCAGGACGTGGAGGTTGTAGAACCACGCCCGCGTCTGGCCCACGTACTCCACGATGAAGTCGGCCGGGAAGTGGTTCTCGAACCACTCCTGGTTCTCGAACGGGTAGTGGACCTGGGCGTACGGCATCGAGCCGGACTCGAACCAGCAGTCGAGCACTTCCTCGACGCGCCGCATCGTCGACTTCCCGGTGGGGTCGTCGGGGTTCGGACGGGTGAGCTGGTCGATCCCCGGGCGGTGGAGGTCGTCGGGACGCACACCGAAGTCACGCTCGATCTCGTCGAGCGACCCGTACACGTCGACGCGTGGGTATTCGGCATCGTCGCTCTTCCACACCGGGATCGGCGAACCCCAGAAGCGGTTGCGGGAGATGCACCAGTCGCGGGCGTTCGCGAGCCACGACCCGAACGCGCCGTCGCGCACCTGCGACGGCACCCAGTTGATCTCCTGGTTCAGCTCCATCGCCCGGTCCTTGAACTTCGTCACCTCGACGAACCAGGACGAGACGGCCTTGTAGATCAGCGGCGTGTCGGTGCGCCAGCAGTGCGGGTAGCTGTGGAGGTAAGTGTCGTGACGGACGACGGCGCCACGATCCTTGAGGTCCTTGATGATCTTCGGGTTCGCGTCGAACACCTGCAGCCCGCGGTAGTCGGGGACCTCCGCAGTGAACTGGGCGTGGTCGTCGAGCGGCGCGACGACGCTGATGCCGTTCGCCTCGCAGATCCTTTGGTCGTCCTCTCCGAAGCCGGGAGCGATGTGCACGGTGCCGGTGCCTTCCTCCGTCGACACGAAGTCACCGGCGAGCACCTGGAACGCGTTCGGGTGATCCTCGAAGTACGGGAACAGCGGCTCGTAGGTGCGACCGACGAGCTCGCTGCCCTTGATGAGCCCGACGCGCTCGGCTGACGCGAGCTCCTTCTCGTACTTGCCCGCAGTCGCCTCGCCGACGATGAACCGACGGTCGCCTTCGGCGTAGACGGCGTAGTCGATGTCGGGACCGACCGCGAGCGCGAGGTTCGACGGAAGCGTCCACGGCGTGGTCGTCCACACGAGGATCTCCTCGCCGGTGTGCAGACGGAACAGCACCGTCAGCGCGGGGTCCTGCCGCTCCCGGTAGGCATCGTCGAGGCGCGTCTCGAAGTTCGACAGCGGCGTCTCGCACTCCCAGCAGTAGGGGAGCACCTTGTAGCCCTCGTAGATGAGACCTTTGTCCCACAGCTGCTTGAACGCCCACATGACGCTCTCCATGAACGGGAGGTCGAGCGTCTTGTAGTCGTTCTCGAAGTCGACCCATCGCGCCTGGCGGGTGACGTACGACTCCCACTCCTTCGTGTAACGCAGCACGGACGTGCGGCACGCCTCGTTGAAGCGGTCGATGCCGTACTCCGTGATCGCGACGTGACCGGAGATCCCGAGCTCCTTCTCGGCCTCCATCTCCGCAGGGAGACCATGCGTGTCCCACCCGAACCGCCGCTCGACCCGTCGACCCTTCATCGTCTGGTACCGCGGGACCGCGTCCTTGACGAAGCCGGTGAGCAGGTGGCCGTAGTGAGGAAGGCCGTTCGCGAACGGCGGGCCGTCGTAGAAGACGTACTCGTTCGAGCCCTTCTCGCCGGCCGGGCGCTGCTCGACGGACGTCTCGAAGGTCTTGTTCTCGCGCCACGATTCGAGAATCGCCCGCTCGACCGCCGGGAACGAGGGCTGCTGCGGAACATCTGGGTAGCGGCGGTCAGGCATCTCTCTAGAGTACGAGCCGTGGTCGACGATCTTTTCGAGGTTTCCAGCGACGGCACGTTCCTGGTTCGCGTGCACGTGCAGCCTGGCGCCGGACGCACGGCGGTCGTCGGTCGCCACGGCGACGCGCTCAAGCTCAAGGTCGGCGCGCCGCCGGAGCAGGGGCGGGCGAACGAGGCCTGCGCCGCCCTCCTCGCCGAGATCCTCGGCATCAAGCCGGCCGACGTCGCGCTGTCCTCCGGCGGATCGAGCCGTACGAAGAGGTTCACCGTGAGCGGGATCGAGCAGGACGATCTGATCCAGCGCCTCGAGCTCGCGCTCGCCGATGCGCCGCTCGGTGGCGGGAACGCGCGGACGAACCGAGGCATCCCGAGGGCACGCCGCCGCTGACCTGATGGCTTGACGCCTCGCTCGGGGGTGGCACCGGTTGACGGCGAGGGGCTGCTACCCTTCGCCGTTCTTCCAACCCGGAAGGGGCGCGATGGCGACGAAGAAGGCTGCGCCGGCGAAGAAGGCGGCGAAGGCAGTGGTCAAGCAGACGGCTGCCGTGAAGAAGAGTTCCGCGGCTGGCGCCAAGAAGGCTGCGCCGACGCCGAAGAAGGCGACACCGACGGTCAAGGCGGCGGGTAAGGCGTCGGGCAAGCAGCCTGCGGCGGCGACCGCGGCGGCGACCAAGGCGGCTGCTGCCGCGAAGAAGGCCGCCGCGAAGAAGCAGACCGCGCCGGCGAAGGCGTCGTCGCCGTCGAAGGTGGCGAAGAAGGCAGCCACCGCACCGGGGCCGGCGAAGAACGCAGCGGCACCCGCTACGAAGTCAGCGACGAAGAAGGTGGTCGAGGTTCCGAAGAAGGCAGTCGCCACCAAGGCGGCAGCACCTGCGAAGGCCGTGAAGAAGGCGCCCGCGAGCGACGCCGACAGGAAGTTCCTCGAGGAGCAGCGGGCGCTCCTGCTCGAGGAGCGGGAGCAGTACGAGAAGCAGGCAGCGGCGCTGAAGGCCGAGGCCGACCAGCTCGCGGCCGAAGCCGAGGGCGAGAGCGAGTTCACCGAGGAAGGCGGCGACGTCGACTCGATGAGCGCTGAGCGCGAGCGCGATCTCGCGTTGGCGAGTCAGGCTCGGCAGAACATCGAAGAGATCGATCGCGCCCTGTCGAAGATCGACAACGGCACCTACGGCCTGTGCGAGCGCTGCGGCCAGCCGATCATGAAGGCCCGGCTGAAGGCGCTGCCTTACGCCGCGCTCTGCGTCGCCTGCAAGAGCGGGGGACTGTCGGCTCGGCGGTGAACCGCCGGCGGTTCCTGCTTGCGGCGGTCATCGTCGCGGCGATCCTCGTCGTCGATCAGACGACCAAGACGTGGGCGGTGAACGCGCTCGACGACGGGCCCGTCGACGTCTTCTGGACGTTGAGGTTCAACCTGTCGTTCAACAGCGGGTTCGCGTTCAGCATGGGCACCGGGCTGACACCGCTGATCACGGTGGCGGCGATCGTGCTCGTCGGCGCGTTGATCGCGTTCGCCCGCCACGCCACGAGCCCCCTGCTGTCGGTCGCGCTGGGGATGCTGCTCGGCGGTGCGATGGGCAACCTCGCCGACCGGTTGTTCCGCGGTCACGATGGCGCCGTCGTCGACTTCATCGACTTCCAGTGGTGGCCGGTGTTCAACGTCGCGGACATCGGCATCTCGGTCGGCGCGGTGCTGATGATCGTCGCCAGCGTGATCGACGAGCGGCGCGAACGAGAACAGAGAACGCCGGCCGATGCGTGAGGAGATCCCCGCGCCGCTGGCAGGGGAGCGCATCGATCGGGTGGTGGCGATCCTGACCGGGCTCCCTCGCGCCGAGGTGGCCGCGATCATCGACGACGGCGGCGTGCGCATCGCGGAGCAGGTGGTGACCAAGCCGAGCCGGCGGGTCCGCGAGGGAGACGTCGTCGACGTCGAGGTGCCGGAGCGACCCGGCGCGCAGGTGCCTACCGCCGACGCGTCGGTGGAGTTCGACATCGTGCACGCCGACGACCACGTGATCGTCGTCGACAAGCCGGCCCACCTCGTCGTGCATCCGGGGGCGGGCAACCGCGAACGCACACTGGTGTCGGGGTTGCTGGCCCGGTTCCCCGATCTCGCGTCACTCGACACGGGCGACAGCGATCGTCCCGGCATCGTCCACCGCCTCGACGCCGGCACGAGCGGCCTGCTCGTGGTCGCCCGCACCGTCGACGCCTACCACGACCTCGTTGGGCAACTCACCGAGCGTTCGGTCGAGCGGCGGTATCGCGCGCTGGTCCTCGGCCACGTGGAGCCACGGGCGGGGATGGTCGACGCTCCGATCGGGCGCAGCGAGGGTGATCCGACGCGCATGACCGTGAGCGCATCGGGCCGTGAGGCGCGAACGGGCTACGAGGTCGACGCCATCTACACCGAACCGGTTCCGACGTCGGAGCTGCGCTGCAGGCTCGAGACCGGCCGGACGCATCAGATCCGCGTCCACTTCGCGGCCATCGGTCACGCCGTCGTCGGCGACGACCGGTACGGGGGCGGCCGTCCGGCGTTCCCGCTCGACCGTCCGTTCCTCCACGCTGAGGAGCTCGCGTTCGACCACCCGGCCACGGGGGAGCGGGTGCGGTTCACGTCGCCGCTGCCGGACGACCTCAGCACCGTGCGACGCTCGCTCGCCTGACGATCGACCGAGCGGCTATTCGACGAGGTCGTCGAGGGGCACGACGGGGCTGCGCAGGTCGCGAGCCTGGGCGACCATGTCGGCGAGGGTGAACGAGTCGAGATGGGCCCGCATGTGGCGTCCGACCTGCGACCACACCGCGAGCAGCACGCACTGGCCCTCGTGGTCGCACGCCCCGTTCTGGTGGGGCTCGCCGAAGTCGCCGACGACGATCGGCCCGTCGACGGCGCTCACGATCTGGCCCAGCGTGATGTCCGCAGGATCGCGCGCGAGGACGTAGCCGCCACCCACGCCTCGCTTCGAACGGACGAGGCCGGCGCCCTTCAAGGCGAGCAGGATCTGCTCCAGATACGGCTGCGGGAGCCCCGTTCGCTCCGCGATGTCGCGAACCGACGTCGGGCCGCTCTCGTCGACGTGCAGCGCCAACGACAGCAGAGCCCGGCTCGCGTAGTCGCCGCGGGTCGAGACCTTCACCACGGCCATCGTACGTTGGGGCTGTACGGTTGGCGGTGTGACGCCCGGGGTCCAGGCCTCTCAGACGTCCGACTCCGACTCGGACGAGCTCGAGCGTCGCCTCCGTGAGGTCGACGCGCTGCGCCGGCGCGTGCTCAACGTGATCCCGCACGCGCTGCGTACGCCCATCACGACCTTCCGCGGGCTCGCCGAGGCGCTTCCCACCGCGAGCGAGGACGACATCCGCACGTCGATCACGCCGGCCCTGCGGCGGCTGGCGGCGCAGGCCGAGCGGCTCCTCGACGACATGCTCCTCGCAGCCGGTCTCACCACGACGCTCCCGACCAGCGAGCGGGTCGGGACGATGGTCCGTCCGGTCGTCGACGACGTCTGGGCCGAGGTCGGCGGCGGCGCGCCGTTGGTGTTCGAGGGCGACGACGACGCCGCGGTGCTCGCGCCCGCAGGCTCGTTGTCGAAGATGCTCGTTCACGTGCTCGACAACGCGGCCAAGTACGGCGACGGCACCACCACGGTGAAGGTGGTCCAGCCGGGCGACGGCTCCGGGTCGACGGCGATCGTCGTCGATTCGCCGGGCGCCGAGATCACCGAGATCGAGCTGCTTGGCCAGCCGTTCTTCCGCGCCGAGGCCGCGGTGATGCGCTCGCCAGGCCTCGGGGTCGGCATCGCGGTCGCCCGTGCACTGGCCGAACATGCGCGCGGGAGCCTCACCGTCGAGGCGCGCGACGGCGGAGGTCTGATCACGACGATCGAGCTGGAGGCGGTGTGACGGGCGACGTGATCTCGGTGGTCATCGCCGACGACGAGCCCGACGTCCGCCTCCTCCTCCGCCTGCAACTCGAGACGGTCGATGGCGTCGAGGTGGTCGGCGAAGCCGCGGACGGCGTCGAGGTCATCGAGGTGTGCAGGAAGCTCCGTCCCCGTGCCGTGGTGATGGACCTCCTCATGCCGAAGATGCTCGGGATCCACGCCATCGAGGAGATCCGCCGCGACATCCCGAACATCGCCGTGGTGGCCTACACCGCCACGGCAGGCGAGTTCGTGCGGCAGGAGATGGAGCGGCTCGAGGTTCCGCTCCTCTTGAAGAGCGGCGACATCCGAGCCCTCGTCGACGCCATCCGATCGAGCCTCGCCCGCGTCGTCGAGTGAGCGCGATCGAGGTCGAGGCAGCGCCCGACCGACCGGTCGTGCCCGACTACGCGGGCGCGTGCATCGCGAGCATCATCCCTGCGCTGCTCGAGCCGGGGCGTCCTGCGCCATGGCTTCCGGACGTCGTGCGCGGCGCGAGCCAGATCGTGCTGCTGGTGCTCGACGGTCTCGGGTGGATGCAGCTGAGGGAGCGGGCCCACGTTGCACCCACGCTCGCTGCGATGGAGGGCGGGCCGGTCACCTCCGTCGCGCCGACCACCACGTCGGCTGCCCTCACGTCCATCACCGTCGGGGAGCCGCCCGGTTCGCACGGCGTCGTGGGCTATCGCGTCCACGTCGGTGAGCGGCGAGTGCTGAACGTCCTCCGTTGGCGCATCGGTGACGTCGACGGCACCGGCATCGTCGATCCGCGGGTGTTCCAGCCGCGGCGCCCGTTCGACGGTCGACGCGTGCCCGTCGTGACGAAGGCGGAGTTCGACCACGGCGGCTTCACGACCGCCCTCCTCGGCGGCGCAGGCATCGTCGGGTACCGGATGCCGTCGACGATTCGCGTCGAGGTAGCCCGGCTCCTCGCCGCAGGCGAACCTCTCGTGTACGCGTACTACGACGGCGTCGACAAGATCGCCCACGCCCACGGGTTCGGCGACCACTACGACGCCGAACTGGCGACGACCGACCGCCTCGTCGCCGACGTCGCCGCCTCGCTCCCACCCGGCGCAGCTCTCCTTGTCACCGCCGACCACGGGCAGGTCGACGTCGGTGACCGCATCGTCGAGTTCGACCCCGAGCTCCTCGACCACCTGGAGCTCATGAGCGGCGAGGGCCGCTTCCGGTGGTTGCATGCTCGTGCGGGTCGGGCCGGCGACGTGGCTGATGCTGCTCGTCAGCTCGAGCGCGACGGACTGGCGTGGGTGCGCACGCGTGACGAGGTGCTCGCCGACGGTTGGTTCGGCCCGACGGCGTCGGCTGCCGCGCGCGACCGCTTCGGCGACGTGCTCGTGGCGGCGCGAGCGCCGGTGTCGTTCCGGGACCCGGCCGAGCACGACTTCGCGCTGGTCTGCCGGCACGGGTCGCTCACGGCCGACGAGATGTGGGTTCCTCTCGTCGGGACAGCCGGGTAGGGGTTCATAGGATGAGCGCGATGCCCGACTCCTCGACCAGCACCGATTCGGCCGCCGGGCCCACGGCGTTGACGCCCGACGTCGAGCACACCTCGGCTGCGATGCCAGCGACGCCGGAGGCCGCGGAGGCGGAGGCGGCTGCGTCCGACGACGGCCCGACCGAATCGATCTCGCAGCCGGCCAAGGTGATGCGCATCGGGTCGATGATCAAGCAGCTCCTCGAGGAGGTGCGGCAGGCTCCGCTCGACGAGGCTGGTCGGGCCCGCCTGGCCGACATCTACGAGTCGTCCGTGAAGCAGCTGAGCGAGGTCATCTCGCCCGATCTGCAGGACGAGCTCCAGAAGCTCGCGGCCCCGTTCGACGACGAGACGCCGAGCGAGGCCGAGCTACGAGTCGCCCAGGCGCAGTTGGTCGGGTGGCTCGAGGGCCTGTTCCACGGGATCCAGGCGACGCTGTTCGCGCAGCAGATGGAAGCGCGTCAGCAGCTCGAGGAGCTCCGCCGCCGCAGCCTTCCGGCGGCGAGCGAAGAGGTCCGCCCCGGTACCTACCTGTAGGGGTCGGTCGCGACCACCTTGTTGCGACCGGCCTCCTTCGCCTGCGCGAGCGCCTGCTCCGCCAGCCGGAGCTGACGGTCGATGTCGTCGCCGCGTCCGGTGGCGCACCCGATCGAAACCGTGACGAGCACGTCCCGACCGGCGCTGAGCGGGATCGGCGTGCCGCCGATCGCCTCGCGGATGCGCTCACCGAGCCGCCACGCGCCGTCGAGATCGGTGTTGGGCGCGACGACGAGGAACTCCTCGCCACCCCACCGTCCGGCCATGTCCTCGCCCCGGAGGACATGGGACAGACGCGACGCCGCCACCCGCAACACCTCGTCGCCGGCGGCGTGGCCCTCCGTGTCGTTCAACCGGCGGAAGTGGTCGATGTCGACGACGAGGCACGACATCGGGTGGTTGTGACGCCGGGCCGCGCTCATCGCCATCGACAGGTGCTCGTCGATGTGGCGGCGGTTCGCGAGGCCCGTGAGCTGGTCGGCCCGTGTCACCTCCTGGAGCTCAGCCCGGCACGCCCTGAGGTCTTGCTGCACTCGCGCGATCCGCAGTGATGTGCGCACCCGAGCGGCCAGCTCGGCGGCCTGCACCGGCTTGCGGAGGAAGTCGGTCGCTCCCAGCTCGAGCGCGCGCACCGCGTCGTCCGCGGCGTCGCGTGCGGTGAGCACGATGATCGGGATCTCGCCGAAGCGCTCGTCGTCGGCGAGCGCGCGAAGCACCGCGAAGCCGTCGAGATCCGGCATCTCGATGTCGAGCAGCACGACGTCGAGCGGTTCGATCCGCAGCTGATCGAGCGCGGCGCGCCCGTCGCTCGCTTCGAGCACGTCGTGGCCGTCGTTGGCCAGCTGGCCGACGACGAGGCCTCGGATGATGGGGTCGTCGTCGACGACGAGAACTCGTCCTCTCATGCCTGCCCGCTCCACTCCTGTCGCAGCCGCTCGATGGCGATCGGTAGATCGATCCGCAGTCGCTCGACTTCTCGCGCCAGTTCGTCGATCATCGGCTCCGCCGCGCCGATGTCGCCTTCGCGTCCGCGCTCTTCGAGGTCGCGAGACAGGTCGGACACGAGCCGGGCGCCGAAGTAGAGCGAACTGCCCTTCAGTCGGTGGGCCGACCTGCGGATCGTGTCGGCGTCGCGATCGGAGAACGCGCTGCGCAGCTCGGTGACACGTTCGGCCGCCTCGTTGACGAACGACTCCCGCAGGCGGTCGAGCACGCCCTTCGAGCCGTCGGGATCCAGCTCCACCAGCGTTCGCAACGCGGCGTCGTCGAGGTCGGCGCCGGAGGAGGTGGGCTCGGCGACGTGGCTCCCATCGGGCCCGCCGCTCCCGTCGATCCCAACGCTTCCGTCGGTCCCGTCGGTCCAGCGGTTCACGGTGGCGAGGAGCTCGTCTTCTCGCACCGGCTTCGTCACGACGTCGTCCATCCCGACCGCGAAGCACCGGTCGACGTCCTCCCTCGTCGCGGCGGCGGTCAGACCGATGATCGGCAGGCGTCGAGCGCCGCCGGCCTCACGCCGCCGCAGCTCCTGGGTCGCTTCCCAGCCGTCCATCTCCGGCATCTGGACGTCCATCAGCACGGCGTCGTAGTGCGCCTGCTCGAGCAGCAACAGCGCCTCGATGCCGTTGCCCGCGGTGTCGACGCGGTGGCCCGACTTCTCGAGGAGGTACGCGGTGATCCGGAGGTTCACCGGGTTGTCGTCGACGACGAGCAACCGCGCCGCACGCCCCGTCTCCACGAGCGGTCCTTCCTCCGGTGCCGCCGTCTCCGCTCCCATCGCCGTCGTCAGGAGCGTGTAGAGCGCTCCGCGGCGGATCGGCTTGGTGATGTATCCGCTGATGCCGGCCCGGCGAGCCGAAGCTGCCTCGTGTCGCGACGCAGCAGACGTGAGCATGACGAGTCGGAGCGCCGACGTGTCCGGGTCGTTCGACAGGTGGGTTGCGAGCGCTATGCCGTCCATGTCCGGCATGTGGAAGTCGAGGAGCGCGATGTCGTACGGGGTGCCGCTCCGCGCTTCGGCCTTCGCCTTGGCGAGCGCCTCCCGCGGAGAAGCAACGGCCTCACCCTTCATCCCCCACCGGTCGATCATCTCGCACAGCACGCGCCGGTTGACCTCGTTGTCGTCGACGATCAGGGCTCGGAGTCCGGCGAGGTCGGGGCGTGGGGTGAACGGCTCCGGGGTGGTCGTCGACGGCCGGAGGGGCAGCACGAACCAGAACGTGCTTCCGCGCCCGGGTTCGCTGTCGACACCGATCTCTCCGCCCATCAGCTCGACCAGCTGCCGCGAGATGGTGAGCCCGAGGCCGGTGCCGCCGAACCGGCGAGTGGTCGAGGTGTCGGCCTGGACGAACGGCGCGAACAGCCGGTCGCAGACGTCGGGATCGATCCCGATGCCGGTGTCGACGACCTCGAACCGGAGGCGTGATGGAGCTGCGTGGTCGTGGCCGACCCGCACCAGGACCTCGCCTCGCTCGGTGAACTTCACCGCGTTGCTCAACAAGTTCGTGAGCACCTGACGGATGCGGCTCGGGTCACCGCGGACGTAGTCGGGCACGTCACTGTCGACCTCGAGGAGGAGCTCGAGGTCCTTGCCGTGCGCGGTCTCTGCGAGCAGCTCGGCGACCTGCTCGACCGTCGTCCGGATGTCGAAGTCGATCTCCTCGATGTCGAGCTTGCCCGCCTCGATCTTCGAGAAGTCGAGGATGTCGTTGATGATCGTGAGGAGCGACTCGCTCGACGAGCGGATCGTCTCGACGAACTCGCGCTGCTCCGCGTCGATGTCGGTGTCGAGCAGGAGCGAGGTCATGCCTATGACCCCGTTCATCGGCGTCCGGATCTCGTGGCTCATGTTCGCGAGGAAGGCGGACTTCATGCGATTGGCCTCGAGCGCTGCGTCGCGAGCGGCCGCGAGGTCCCGTTGCGCGATGAGCCGCTCGCTGATGTCGCGGAACGTGACGACGGCACCGGTGACCTCGCCGTCGGCCCGGACGGGGAACGCGACGTACTCGACGGGGATCGAGGTGCCGTCGCTTCGCCACCACACCTCGTCGTCGACGCGCACCTCGACGCCGTCACGCACCGCTCTGAGCGTGGGGCACTCGTCCTCGGGATACGGCGTGCCATCGGCCTTCGTGTGGTGGATGACCTCGTGGGTCGCCCGCCCGAGGAGGTCGTCGGCCGCATATCCGAGGATCTGCCCGCCTCGAGGGTTCACGAAGGTGCACCTGCCCTCACGATCGAGCCCGAGGATCCCGTCGCCGGCCGACTCGAGGAGGAGGCGCTGGCGCTCCTCTGCGGCCCGCACACGGAAGTCGGCGCTGCTCTGGCGGCGCAGGAGGAAGGTCAACAGCCCGAGTCCGCCGAGCACCGCCAGAGCCAGCACACCGGCGATCGTCAGCACGCCGCGACGCAAGGGTGCGAGGTGGGAGAACACCTCGCTCTCCGGGATGCGAGACGTGACCGTCCAGCCGAGGCGCTCGATCGGGGCGTGGGAGTTCATGATCGAGTCGGCTCGTCGCACCGACGTCCGCCCTTCGAGCGCGGCGGCGATGCCCGCGTCGCCGCCTGCGTCGTCGAGCGGCTCGTACAGATCGCCCGGAGCAGCGAGCACCCGGCCGCGCTGGTCGGTCACGATGAGCTCGAAGCCCTGCTGCTGCTCGAAGCGGTGGACGAACTGCTGGACGTCGTCGAGCGCGTAGCCCGCGCCGATGAAGGCGATGATGGTTCCCGTCTCGTCGACCATCGGGGTGGCGACGCCGACCACGAGGGGGTTCCCCGTGACGATGCCGACGAACCCTTCCGAGACGTACGTGCGGGCCGCTTCCGTGACGCCCGCGAACCAGTCGCGCTCGGCGAGCGACGTACCGACCGCACCCGGCGTGTCGGGCTGGATGTGGAGCAGGGTGCCGTCGGTCGTGACGACCCACGCCGCCACGATCTCGGTCCGCGCGGCCAGAAGCGACGCGAGCTGCCGGCGGACCTCCGCGGTGTCGTTGCCCTGGAGCGCCTGGATGAGCAGCCGGCGTGAGGCATAGGCCTCCACGACCGACTCGACGCCGCGCACCTCCTCTTCGATGAGGCGTGCGCTGATGTCGTTCGTGGCGCGCACCCGTTGCTCGGCCTGGGCCCGCACCGCACGCGCCGACAGGGTCAGGGTGACGTAGGTGAGGAGGGCCAGGGAGCCGAGCCCGACGAGGGCGAAGAGCGCGACGAGACGGGCGACGGGCGCTCGTCGGAGTGTCGACATGTGCCGCATTCTGCCCAGCCGCGCTGGGGGTTGCGGTTCCTCACGGGAGGAACCTGCGGCGGGCGAGCGCGCCGCCCGCGACTCGGCTACCCTCGGAATCACACCGTTGTAACTCGTCCACAGGCGGTGGATAACCGCAGTGGACGAGTTGTGGACAACCCGCAGCGAGGGGCTTTCCGTGGGGGACTCGTTCACCCATCTACATCTGCACACCGAGTTCTCGATGCTCGATGGTGCGGCGCGGATCTCCCAGGTCGTCGCGCGAGCGGTGCAGGACGGCCAGCCCGCCATCGGCATCACCGACCACGGGAACATGTACGGCGTCCTCGACTTCTACAAGGAGTGCAACAACCAGGGCATCAAGCCGATCATCGGCACCGAGGCCTACATGGCGGGCGAGTCACGCCACGAGCGCCCGAACATCCGGGGCCGGGTCGACGACACCGGTGGCGACGCCGATGGCGGCACCAAGGCCTACTACCACATCATCCTCCTGGCGGAGTCGACGCAGGGCTACCGGAACCTGATGAAGGCGTCGAGCGCGGCGTACCTCGAGGGCTACTGGCGCAAGCCCCGCCTCGACTTCGAGCTGCTCGAGCAGTACTCCGAGGGGCTCATCGCCACGACCGGCTGCCTCGGCGGGGTCGTGCTCCAGGCGATGATGCAGGGCAACGAGAAGAAGGCCTACGACCTCGGCGGCCGGCTGCAGGACATCTTCGGCCGCGACAACCTCTTCGTCGAGATCCAGGACCACGGCCTGCCCGAGCAGCGGCGGACGAACCCGATGCTGCTCGAGATGGCGAAGTACCTGAAGGCACCGCTCCTCGCCACCAACGACAGCCACTACACGAACCACGAAGACCACGTCGCCCACGACGCGCTGCTGTGCGTGCAGACCGGCTCGACGATCGACGACCCGAACCGGTTCAAGTTCCACGGCGATCAGCACTACCTGAAGACCGCGGCCGAGATGCGCCACCTGTTCCGGGACGTGCCGGAGGCCTGCGACAACTCGCTGTGGATCGCGGAGCGGGCCAACGTCGAGATCGAGTTCGGCAAGCCGCAGCTCCCGTCGTTCCCGATCCCTTCCGGGTTCACCGGTGAGGACGACTACCTCCGCCACCTGACCTACGAGGGCGCCCGCGAACGGTACGGCCGTGATCTGCCGCCGGTGGTCGTCGAGCGCCTCGACTACGAGCTGTCGGTCATCAAGGACATGGGGTTCTCGGCGTACTTCCTCGTCGTCTGGGACCTCATCAAGTACGCGAAGGACAACGGCATCCGCGTCGGCCCCGGTCGTGGGTCGGCCGCCGGCTGCTGCGTGGCGTACTGCCTCCGCATCGTCGACCTCGACCCGATCAAGTACGACCTCCTGTTCGAGCGCTTCCTGAACCCGGGCCGCAAGCAGATGCCCGACATCGACATGGACTTCGACGAGCGCTACCGCGGCGAGATGATCAAGTACGCGGCCGAGCGCTACGGGCGCGATCGGGTCGCCCAGATCGTCACGTTCTCGACGATCAAGGCGCGGGCCGCCGTCCGCGACGCGGCGCGGGTGCTCGGCTACCCCTACGCCGTCGGCGACAAGGTGGCCAAGGCGATGCCGCCGCTCGTCATGGGCCGTGACACGCCGCTCTACGCGTGCTTCGACAAGCAGCCGAAGTACGAAGACGGCTACAAGGCCGCGCAGGAGTTGCGCGACATGTACGCCACCGATCCCGACGTGAAGGCGGTCGTCGACGTCGCCAAGGGCCTCGAGGGGCTGCGCCGGCAGGACGGCATCCACGCCGCCGCGGTGGTCATCACCCGTGACCCGCTCACCGAGTACCTCCCGATCCAGCGCAAGCCGGGGCCGGGGGAGAAGCCGGAAGACGCGCCGGTCGTCACCCAGTACGAAATGCACGGCGTCGAGGAGCTCGGTCTCCTCAAGATGGACTTCCTCGGGCTGAGGAACCTGTCCGTCATCGAGCGCGCCCTCGATCTCATCGAGCAGTCGACCGGATCGCGACCGGACATCGACAACGTCCCGCTCGACGACGAGAAGACCCTCGACATGCTCCGGCGGGGCGACTCGATCGGGGTGTTCCAGCTGGAAGGCGGGCCGATGCGTGCGCTGATGCGCTCGCTGGCACCGACGTCGTTCGACGACATCGCAGCCCTGGTCGCGCTCTATCGCCCCGGGCCGATGGCGGCGAACATGCACAACGACTACGCGGACCGGAAGAACGCTCGGAAGCCCATCGAGTACCTCCACCCGGATCTCGAGCCGGTGCTGAAGGACACGCAGGGCCTGATGATCTACCAAGAGTCGGTCATGCGGGTCGCCCAGAAGTTCGCCGGCTACTCCCTCGAAGAGGCAGACAACCTCCGTAAGGCCTGCGGGAAGAAGATCAGGGAGCTGATCGCAAAGGAGCGGGAGAAGTTCGTCGAGGGGTGCGAGCGCACCGGCTACGGCCGCGAGATCGGCACGAAGCTGTTCGACATCATCGAGCCGTTCGCCGACTACGCCTTCAACAAGTCGCACTCGGTCGGCTACGGCTTCGTGAGCTACCAGACGGCCTGGCTGAAGGCGAACTTCCCTGCGGAGTACCTGGCCGCGCTCCTCACGTCGGTCAAGGACGACAAGGACGCCACCGCCAAGTACCTCGCCGAGTGCCGGGCGATGGGCATCCCGGTGCTGGTGCCCGACGTCAACGTCTCCCAGTCCGACTTCGTGGTGCGGGCTGCGCCGGACGGCGCCGATGGGCACCGTTCGATCCCGTTCGGCATGAGTGCCATCCGCAACGTCGGCGCCGGCCTCGTCGCCCACATCGTCAGCGAGCGGGAGGCGAACGGTCCGTACACCGACTTCTTCGACTTCTGCGACCGGGTCGACCTATCCGTCCTCAACAAGCGGACGATTGAGTCGTTGATCAAGGCAGGGGCGTTCGACTCCCTCGGCCACTCGCGCAAGGGCCTGTGCCTCGTGCATGAGCAGATCATCGACCGGACGATCGATCGACGGAAGGCGGAGGCGGTCGGCCACTTCGACCTGTTCGCCGACCTCGGCGACGCCGCGGGAGGTTCGCCGGCCCTCGACCGCATCCGGATCCCCGACGACGAGTTCGAGAAGATGATCCGTCTCGGGTTCGAGAAGGAGATGCTCGGTCTCTACGTCTCCGACCACCCGCTCATGGGCGTGGAGGCGGCGCTCCGCAAGGTCACCGACTGCTCGATCAACGACCTCCGCGACGCGGGCGAAGGCCAGATGAAGAACGTCGGCGGCGTCGTGACGTCTCTCGTGCGGAAGTACACGAAGAAGGGCGATCTCATGGCGACGTTCGTCCTCGAAGACCTCGAGGCCGCCATCGAGGCGTGGGTGTTCCCGAGGACGTACATGGACTGCGGGGCACTGCTCGCCGACGACGCGATCGTGACGGTGAAGGGACGGCTCGACGCTCGGGAGGAGCCGCCGAAGCTGGTGGTGATGGAGGTCCGCCGGGTCGAGCTCAACGTCGATTCCGGCCCGCCGCTGCACGTCACCCTGCCCCTGAACCGCCTCACCGACGAGATGGTCGACCGCTTCAAGCAGGTGCTGCTCGACCATCCGGGTGACTCGCCGGTGTTCCTCCACATCGGCGAGAAGGTGCTCCGCCTGCCCGACGAGTTCACCGTCGACGCAACGAACGGCCTCCTCGCAGAGGCACGCGTCCTCCTCGGTCCCGACTGCATCCAGGGCTGACCCCGCTCGCAGTGCCGGCGTGACCAGATTTTGGGCGGGGGCTAGACTCTCGGACCGAACGGTCAAGTTCGAGGGGAGTTCCGCATCGTGGCCATCGAGGTCGAGACGAAGGACTGCACTCAGCTCGGTGACGCCGAGCTGGCCGAGATGGCCGACATGTGCGCCGAAGGGCCCGCTGGCTTCGACATCGGCCTGCTGTCGAAGCAGGTCGAGGCGTGGGTGCTCGTAACCCAGGCGAGGGAGAACGGGAAGCTGCTCGGCTACTCGTTCTGCACCCTCGAACGCATCGGCGGAACGCCGTGCATCCTCGTCGGTCTGGCCTCCGTCAAGCGGAACTCGAAGCGCGAATCGGTCCTGAAGGCGATGATGGCCGACCAGTACCGCCGGGCCCTGCTCGCCTTCCCCGACGAAGACGTCCTTCTCGGCACCCGGTTCATCGACCCCGCCGGCTATCTGGCGTTCAAGGGCCTCGTCGACATCGTTCCGTCGCCCGGCCACAAGGCCAGCGGCGAGGAGCGGGCGTGGGGTCGCCGCCTCGCGAAGCGCTTCGGCGCGGAGGGCCGCATCGACGATCGCACGTTCGTCGTCACCGGCGACGGCTCGCCCGCTGGATGTCTCGACCACGAGGCGCTGAAGCCCGAGAACCTCGACGCCGAGGTGGCGAAGTTCTTCGAGCCCCTCGACCGCAAGCGCGGCGACTACCTGATCGCGTTCGGCTGGGCGATGGCCGAAGACCTCGCGGGGAAGCTCGCGGGCCCCGGCAAGTAGCTCCCGACGACCATCCACCAACACCCTGCTGCGCAGGGGGACACTGCCGCGATGAAGATCGGGCTCGTGCTCGGCGCAGGCGGCACCGTCGGCCTCGCGTACCACGCCGGCGTCCTCAAGGCGCTGCACGACGTCGCCGGGTTCACCCCCGACGACGCGGATGTGATCGTCGGCACGTCAGCCGGAGCGGTCGCCGCTGCGTACGTCCGCACGGGCTGGACGCCTGACGAGCTCTACCAGGTCGCGCTCGGCACGCACGCGTCGGTCGACGGGCTCTCGATGGAGGAGCTCGACGGCCGCAGCCGGGCCATTCTCGAGCGCCGGTTCGAAGACCCCTTCACCCTGATCCGGCGGGCGATCGGGTCCGCGTACGTGGCCGGCCGCTCGTTCGTCCGGGTGCCGGCGCCGATGCTGCGCGCTCCTGCGGTCCTGCAGAGGGCCTTCCCCGGAGGGCTGTTCGCGAACGCGGAGGGGAAGCGTCGGTTCGCCGAGGAGCTTCCGGTCGGGTGGCCCGAGCGCGACCTCTGGCTCTGCACGTACGACATCCACCGCGGGCGTCGAGTCGTCCTCGGCCGGCCCAGCCGCCGCCCCACCAAGGGGCCGCTGGCGAGCCTCCAGCAGGCGGTGCTCGCGTCGTGCGCGATCCCGGGCGTGTATCCGCCCACGCAGGTCGGGTCGCTCACCCTGGTCGACGGCGGCGTGTGGTCGACGACGAACCTCGATCTCGCGGCGAAGGCCGGGTGCGACCTGATCATCGGCGTCGCACCGATGGCTTACGACACGGTCGGCCCGCTCCCGAACCCGCTGATGCAGCTGGTCCGCCGGGTTCCGGCCCGGATGCTGGTGAACGAGATGGCGGACGCCCGGGAGCGCGGTGCCGAGGTGCTGCTGATCCGCCCGTCCGCAGGGGAGCTCCGGATCCACGGGTCGAACCTGATGCGCCGAGCGGGTTGGGAACGGGTGGCTCGCGCCGCGTACGAGAGCACCTGCGATCTCCTGCAGACGGAGCGCTTCCAGCCGCTCCTCGCCGCGAAAGCGGCCTGAAGCCGCGCCCTGACACCGCAGCCTGGCGCCGTCGAGGGCACCGTCCGTTGCATGGGGTTAACCCGCGAGACCGTGGGTACACCGCTGAACATGGAACGGCACGATCAGCGGACCGAGCTCTGGGCATCGGACCCTGTGACGGGCGAATCGAAGCTGATCGAGGTCTTCGACCATCCGCTCAGCGAGGAAGACCTGCGGGCCTTCGCCGTCGCAGCGTCGCTCATCTACATCGACGACCTCACCGTGGAAGACCTCTGGTCTCTCGGCGCCTGAGCGTCTGAGGCGGGGAACCGCCTGGCAGACTCGGTCCTCGCATGGAGGATCGATTCGAACGACTGACCAACCTGGTCACCTTCCTCCTCGACCAGCGGAACGGCGCCTCGTTCGCGCAGATCCTCGAGGAGATCCCGGGCTGGCCCGAGGGCGAAGACGCCCGCCGCCGAGCCTTCGAGCGTGACAAGCGGGTGCTCCGCGACGAGGGTATCCCCCTCATCGAGGAGAAGGGCCTCTACCGGATCCCTCCTGAGCGGTTCTACCTGCCCGATCTCGAACTGACGGAGGACGAGCAGGTCGCCCTGCGGCTGGCGGTGGCCGCGGTGCCCGGCAGCAGCGAGCTGGGCGCGAACGCGCTCAACAAGCTGACCCTCGGGACGGGAGCCGGCGGCGACGAGCCGGTGCCGGTCGTCGCCGCGCTCGACGAGCAACCGATCCTCCCGATCCTCCACGCCGCCATCCGCGACCGGGCAACCCTCCGGTTCCGCTACGCCGGTGGAGACGAGGTTCGTGAGGTCGAACCGGCGCTGCTCTTCTTCCGCGAAGGCAACTGGTACGTGGTGGGCCACGACCGGTTGCGGGACGCCCGCCGCAGCTTCCGGGTGGACCGCATCGACGGCGACGTCGAGGTCGGCCCGGCGGGATCGTTCGAACCTGCAGCCACCACCGCCGAGGAGGCGATGCCCCGCCAGGCCTGGCTCTACGGCGATGCCGCCGAGCCGGAGCAGGCGACGGTGGAGGTCGACGCCGTGCTCGCAGCCAAGGCGATCGCCGACATCGGCGGCCGGGGCACCGTCGAGCGCCGGGCGGACGGATCCGCGGTGATCACGATGCCCGTCACGAATCGCGAGGCGTTTCGCACCTGGGTGCTCGGGATGCTCGACCACGCGGTGGTGCTCGGCTCGCCGGAGCTGCGGGCCGACGTGATCGCGTGGCTGGAGTCGATCCGATGAGCGGGCGACCGAAGACCGACCTCGGGGCGCGCCTGCGGCGGGTGCTGCTGATGATCCCGTGGCTCCTCGAGGAGGGGGGGTCGACGGTGGCCGAGATCGCCCGCCGCTTCGAGACGACGGAGAAGGAGGTGATTCGCGACCTCACGCTCGTCATGTGCTGCGGCCTGCCTCCGTACGGCGGCGGCGACCTGATCACCATCGTTCTCGACGACGACGGAACGGTCGAAGCATGGCCCGGCCCGTTCTTCACCCGGCCGATGCAACTCACGCCGCGGGAGGGCTTCGCGGTGCTCGCCGCCGGCCGCGCGCTCGAGGCGGTGCCGGGGACCGCCCAGCGGGGGGCGCTCGCTTCCGCGCTGGCGAAGCTCGAGGCCGCCCTCGGTGCGTCGGGAACACTCGCGGTCGACCTCGAGGCGCCGCCCCACCTCGCCACGGTGCAGCGGGCGGCCACGGCCGGCGAGCGGCTGCAGGTCACCTACTACTCCGCGTGGCGGGACGACGTCACCGAGCGGGTGGTGGAACCCCTCGTCGTCCATTCCCGGGACGGACGCTGGTACGCGGAGACGCGCGACGTCACCGATCCGGCGGCCGGTCCTCGCGAGCGCCGGCTTCGGGTCGATCGGATCCGCTCCGCCGAGCCGACGGGGGAGACCTTCGAGGTGCCGCCCACGCCGCCGGCACCTCCCGAGCGGCTGTACGTGCCGGGGCCTGATGCGGTCGAGGTCACCGTGCTGCTCCCTCCGACCGCCTCGTGGTTCGCCGACTGGATGGAGACGGAGTCGGTCGAGGAGCTCGACGACGGGCGACTGCGGGTCCGGCTGTTCGTCGAAGGCGAGAAGGTGCTCGAGCGCCTGCTGCTCCGCGTCGGCCCCGAAGCGGTCGTCGAGTCGCCGCCCGAGTTGGCAGGAGTCGGCCGGGCCGCCGCCGAACGACTCCTCGGGAGGTACCGGTGAGGTGCAGCACTCGCCGCCGCAGGCGCAGCCGACGAACCTGAGCACGGTCATCCGTCCTGGTGCACCGAGGTGGCTGGTCCGCCCAGGAGCGCTCGCGGGCGTCTTGATGGGCGCCGCCACACTCGCGGCACTCGTCGCAGCGGCGTTGTACACCGCCGAGGTCACTCCACAAGATCAGATCCGTGCCGCCATCGGCGCCATCGTGATCCTCACGTTGCCGTTCCTTCCGGCGGGCGCGATCGCGTGGCGCTACCGCCACGACCGCCTCATCGACTTCTTCGGGAACGCGACGATCGGAGGTGTCCGCATCGAAGGTGCAGCGCTGGCCATGCTGGAAGACATCCAGTCGAGATTCGACTACGCCCGTCGGCTGATCGACGAGGTCCCGACCGGGATCGACTGGTGCGACGTCGAGGACGACGTCGCGGTGGTGACGTGGGACGCAGGCGAACACGCGGCGAGGGTGTCGCAGCTCGACCGCGAGCTGGTCGACATGGCGTACGCCGCGCCGGGAACACCGCAGGCGGTGCTCAAGCGGCGGCTGGAGGAACGGCGGGCCGAGCACTGGCAGGTGCTCCTCGACAACCAGCGTGAGGCCGATGACCTCGCCCGCCTCGCCGGGAACGCCGCCGCTGCGGCGAAGGTCGCGCTCGCCCGCACCGGCAGTCTCCACGCGCTCGAGATCGTGGCCCCGTCGCCGAAGGCGGTGCTCGCCCGCCGCTCACTCGACGAGGCACGGGCCCGTCTCGCGTTGCTCGCCGACGTCTGGGCGGAGCTCGACGAGACCACCGACCTGACCGCGGAGCGCCTCGGCCTGAACCAGCCTCAGCAGCCTCAGCAGCCTCAGCAGGATCCGAGCGCCAGCTGACCACCCGTCGGCAGGCGGTCGACGTGCCGGCGAAGGTCGTCCCAGCGCAACCGGGCCAAAGTTCGTGCGAGGCAGGCGTCGCTGTGGACGTAGCGGCGGAGCGTGTTCAGCGGGACCTCGTGGAGGCGCTCGCAATCCACCTCCACGGCATCCAGCCCTTCCCGACGCGCGACCGCCTTCAGCGCGCACGACTCGTCGGGGTCGGCGGTCAGCGAACGCCACGCCCGGTACGCGTCGAGGTGCTGGTGACCCCACCACCGTGCGGCGTAGGTGCCGATGTGGCCGGGAAGCGGAGCTCGCCCCGGACGTGACGCCGCAGGGTCCCAATGCAGCTCGAGGCCCAGCTCGAGGCCATGGCGGCGAGCCCGATCGGCGAGGAAGGGCAGGTCGAAGGCGCCGCCGTTCCACGTCACCAGCACGCCTGGCTCGAGCTCGCCCAGCGCGTCGTCGACCAGTCGCAGGACGGCGTCCTCACGGCCTGTGAGCACGGCGTCGCCCTCACGTTCGGTCGACAGGGCGATGGCGACGATCGGCGCGACCGTCGGGTCGAGCCCGTTGTCGCTCGTGTCGGTCTCGATGTCGAGCCCATAGAGAAGCGGTGCCGCCCGGCCCACGACGCGCACCGTACCGGAGCCCTGTGACGAGAACGCGCCATCCGGGCGCGAGCTCAGCGCAGCAGCTGAGCCTCGGCGTCTGCGAGCAGCCGTTGGAGATGCAGGCCGCGCCGCACGCCGAGCCCGTTCGCAGGCTCGCTTCGACTCGCCTGCACCGCCTCGGCGAACTCCGTCCGCATCGTCGCGAATGCCTCCGGCCCGACCGCGGTCACGCAGTCGATGGAGAGCTCGCCTGTCCCGCCGAACAGCTCCACGCCGGCGCGGTGGGGGCTCAGCGGCACGTTCGCGGAGAGCACCGCGTCGCTGACGGCACCGCCCTCGTGCTCGCACAGCACCCCGACCATCCCGTGGACGTCGCCACGCGCCGCGATCGAGGTGATCGGACCCAACGCCGCGTCGAGCAGGTCGAGCACGTGCGGCCCGAGGTCGAGCAACGGTCCGCGTTCGAGACGCCACGGCGTCTTGAACGGGCTGTCGCCCACGAACGCACCAGACACGAACACGCCCCGTCCACCGAGCCATGAACCTGCCCGCGCCTGCTCGACGAAGGCGCGCACCACGTCGGAGTACCGCCAGCTGAGGACGACCATCGAGGCCACGCCGGCCGCGTCGATCGCGTCGGCGAGCATCTTCGCTCCGGCGAGGTCGCCGGCGATCGGCTTCTCCAACAGGACCGACTTGCCCGCTCGCGCGGCCTCGGTGGCGAGATCCGCCTGCACGTCCGGCGGCACCGCGAAGGCGACCGCGTCGCAGTTCGCGTACAGCTCCTCGCGGCTCGCGAACGACGGTGCGGCGTAGCGCGTCGCAAGCCGCTCCGCTGCGTCGATGCGCCGAGCCCACACGCCCGCGAGCTGGGTCTCCGGCCCGGCGGCCAGGACCGGGGCGTGCACCATCTTCGCCCAGGGGCCGGCGCCGACGAGGCCTACTCGAACCGGGGTGGACGCATCGACGTCGGACACCGCAGCATCATGGCACCGTGGCGAACGACGACACCCGGGGGATCGGCGAGCGGATCATCGAGGCGCTCGATGCCGCCGGCTACCGCCGACGCTCGGCTGCATCGAAGGTCTCGGTGATGGGTGGCGGCAGCGGCGACGAGGCCGTCGCGGCCGGTCGCGACCTCCTCGGCCTCCTCGCTCGAACGGGCGGGTACTCGGTGCCGTCGTGGCCAGTCGAGCTCGGCGGTGCCGGCCTGAGCGGGAACGGGGCGGCACTGCGGGAGGTCGCTGCGGCGACTGCGCAGTTCGAGCTTCCCGACCTGTACCCCTTCGGCGTCGGCACCGCGCTCGTCGGGCCGACGGTGATCGAGCACGGCACCGACGAGCAGCGAACGACGTGGTTGCCGAAGATCGCCGACGGGAGCGAGATCTGGTGCCAGCTCTTCTCCGAACCCGATGCGGGGAGCGATCTCGCGAACCTCGCATGTCGAGCGGAGCGCGACGGTGACGTCTGGCGCATCACCGGTCAGAAGGTGTGGTCGAGCCGGGCCCATTACAGCGACTGGGGACTGCTTCTCGCCCGCACCGATCCGGCGCAGCCGAAGCACGCCGGGATCACCGCGTTCGGCGTCCCGATGAAGCAGGACGGTGTCGTCGTGCGCCCCTTGATCCAGCTCAACGGCGACGATCACTTCAACGAGGTGTTCCTCGACGGGGCGATCGTCGACGACCGCTGGCGCATCGGCGGCATCGGTCAAGGGTGGTCGATCGCGCTGACGACGCTCGCTCACGAACGGAGCGGGCTCGGGGGCAGCGGCATGGGCGGCGGCATCTCGAAGGCGCAGGTGCTCGACCTCGCTCGCCGCACGGATCGCTCGACCGACCCGCTCGCCCGGCAGCGGCTCGCGAGGGCGTACACCGGGATGGAGATCGGTCGACTCAGCCGGGTGGTCGGGGCCGGCACGCACGGCTCGGCCGCGAAGCTCCGCATGGTCGCCTCGACGAAGTCCGTCGCAGATCTCGCGGCCGACCTCCTCGGTCCGGCCGCCGTGGCGGCCAGCTCCGGCGACGGGTTCGACGAGTGGCGGACGCTGTTCCTGACTGCGCCGTCGATGTCGATCCGTGGTGGCACCGACGAGGTCCAGCGCAACATCGTCGGCGAGCGGGTGCTCGGTCTGCCGCCGGAACCTCGCGTCGACAAGGGCATCCCGTTCAGGGACGTTCGGCGGTAGTCGTCGGTTCGTACACGTCCGAGGGCACCGTCTTGCCCCGCAGGTGGACGCGATCGGACGGTGTCCACTCCGTGGCGTCCGACACCGCAGCGATGGTCGCCGCTGACGCCAGTACGCGCGACGGCCGCCGCTTCGCCTCGTCCGACAACCGAGCGGCTTCGTTCGCGGGCTCACCGACGATGCCGAACTCGTAGCGGCTCGCGCCGCCGAGGTACCCGGTGACGGCCTCGCCGGACGACACGCCGATTCCGGTGTCGAGCTCGGGGAAGCTGCTCCGCAGCCCGTCGATCGCCGTCCGCAGCTCGAGTGCAGCGCGAAGCGCCCGATCCGCGTGGTCGGGCATCGCGACGGGTGCGCCGAAGATGCACAGCGCGGCGTCGCCCTGGAAGCGGTTCACCCACCCGCCGGACGCCTCGACCACCTCGACGACCCGGTCGAACAGCGCGTTCAGCATCCGCATCACCTCACGCGGTGCGCGGCGCTCGAGCAGCGGAACCGAGCCGACGACGTCGACGAACAGGATCGACACCTCACACAGCTCGCCTTCGAAGTCGAAGCCGTGCGCGACCGCTTGGCGCGCGACGTCGGTGCCGACGTGGCGGCCGAACAGGTCGCGCAGGTTCCGGGCCTCCCGAAGACCGCCGACCATCCGGTTGAAGCCCGACTGCAGCAGCCCGACCTCGCTCGGATCGTCGATCGCCACCTCGACGTCGAGGTCGCCCCGCTGCACGCGCAGCAGTCCGGCTCGCACGTTGCTGACGGGTTCGGACACGGCGCGTGCCGCGCCCGTGATCGCGAGGTAGCCGGCGAGGAGCCCGGTGACCACCAGGGCCCAGAGGGGTCCGGCCATGTTCATCTGCCCGACGAAGGCCTGCCATATGAGCGCGACCCCGATACCGAGGAGAGGGATGCCCGATCCCGACGCCCATGCGACCTGTAGGCGGCGCTGGACCGACAGCCAGCTGGGGCCACCGGGAAGCCCATCCTCCAGCGCGAGCGCGGTCAGCGGGCGGAGGCCCCGCTCGCAGAGCAGGAACACGACCGCGGCGACGTGGATGCCGCCGAGCATCGCCCCGAGGAGGAGGATCAGCCCCCGGGTGACGGCGCCGGTGAGGGCGATGTAGAGCGAAGCGAAGACGACGCATCCTCCGGTCCACACGATCATCGACGTCGCGGCCTGGCGAAGCGGCTCGTCGAGGACGACCTGGCGGCCCCGCGCGTTCGGATGCCGTCCGCCGGCGAGCCACGACATCACGATCTCGGTGCGGGTGCGGTCCTGACGGCTCGTGATCAGCCCGCCGACACCTACGTAGACGGCGAACGCTCCCAGGAACAGGAACGTCGTGCGTGGGGCGGCGAGGTCCATCGCTGCGGGCGACAACCAGCGGAGGAAGAAGACGAGGCACAACCCGCCGCCGAGCAGGTTGTACGACAGGCACCTCCACCAGGTGCGCCGCCAGAGCGCTCGACGCGCGTCGTAGGTGATGTCGCCAGACATCGTGGTCCCCAGCCCCTCCGGGGCCAGGTTACGGCTTCGGGAGAAGGCCGGCCACGACCTTGCGGCATTGGCCGTGCCGCGGCGGTGTCAGCGCCACGACGAGACGTTGCGGGCGCCATCCCAGGGCTCGGGCGAGGGTGCCGCCCGACAGGTGCATCGCCGTCGGGTGCGAGAGACGCTCGTCGACGAACGGATCGTCGAGCGGGAGGTCGTGGTCGAGTCTCCGCCAGCGGAAGCGACAGCGGAGGCGCAGGCGGTTGTCGCGTTCGACGACCGGGCCTGCGGTCGGGGCGACGAGGGCGATTGACGGCTGGTCGTGCCGCAACGTCCAGTACGCGACCTCCGCCGTCGGCGTGCCGAGGAGCGGGCGGTTGTCCGGGTGGACCAGCGGCTTCAGGAGCCGCTCGGCTCGGCGCCCGGACAGGCGCCCCGTCTTCCTGGCGCCTGCGGCGAGGAACGTGTCGTTCGGGAACGGAACGGCGTCGGGATCGCGCCGAAGATCGGCTTCGACGAGATCGAACGGCGACAGCGGCTCGTGGAGGCCGTCGATCCAGTGGACCCGCACGAGCGCGCCTGTACGAAGGTCGACGGCTGCACCGCCGCCCGGTCCGACTGCGAGTACGAGGAGCTCGGCGCGCATCTCCGCGCGCCATGTTTGCGCTATTCGGCGCCGAGCGCGCGGATCAGCGTGTCGACGTCGGCCGCCGGCGCCCGACATGCGTAGTTCCGGCACACGTAGGCCAGCCCGTCGTCGCGCCCTTCCCACAACGGTGAGTCGTACCGCTCGCCGTGCGCGACGACCGCGTTGGGCAGGTAGCGCTGCTGGACCGCCGCGACCAGCCGCTGCGTGTCGGTGGTGGTGCCGGGGATGACGATCTCGGTCGGCCCGCTCACGAGGAAGTCGGCCGCCGCGATGCTCGCGGTGAAGGCTTCCGGGTGAACCCTCATGCCATCGGCCAGCCAGGTGATGGTCTTCTCGGCTGCCTCGGTGTACGCGGCGTTGCCTGTCAGCGCACCGAGTCTGAGCAACGCCATGGCGGCGACGGCGTTCGCCGATGGCGTGGCGCCGTCGTAGTACTCCTTCTGCCGGACGATGAGCTGCTCGGCGTCGTGGCCGGTCGTGAAGAAGCCGCCGCTGCAAGCGTCCCAGAAGAGGTCGACCATCTCGTCCGCTGTCTGCCGCGCGGCATCGATCCAGCGCGCTTCGCCCCGCGCTTCGGCCAGACGAGTGAACGCGTCGACCAACCATGCGTGATCGACGGCATAGGCGAGAAGCCGCTCGTTGGTGCGCCCGCGTTGATGCGCTCGCCGCCACCGGCCTTCCGGCCGCAAGTGATCGAGGAGGAACTGCGCGGTCGTCGCGGCGGCGTCGAGCCAATCGGTGCGCTGCATCGCGGCGCCGGCCTCGGCGAGAGCGGACACGAACATCGCGTTCCACTCCGTCAGGATCTTGTCGTCCAGCCCTGGGCGGACGCGTTCGTTCCGCTTGTCGAACAGCAACTGGCGTGCGCGCTCGATCGCCGGAGGGCGGACGAGCTTGCCGCGGTCAGGCCGGTGGAGGATGTTCGACCCCTCGAAGTTGCCCGCCTTGGTGACGCCGTACCACTGCACGGCCTCGTCGGTGAGGCCGTGCGGGTCGAGGACGTCGGCGAGCTCCTCGATCCGCCAGACGTAGAACTTGCCTTCCTCCCCCTCGGAGTCTGCGTCCTCTGCGGAGTAGAGCCCGCCGCTGTCTACGTCGTGCAGGTCGCGGAGGACGTAGTCGACGATCTCCTCGACGACCTGCTTCCAGTTCTCGTTGCCGGTGAGCTGCCAGCCGTGGAGGTAGGCGCGCAGCAGTTGAGCCTGGTCGTAGAGCATCTTCTCGAAGTGCGGCACCATCCAGAACGCATCGACGCTGTAGCGGGCGAACCCGCCGCCAAGGTGGTCGTAGATGCCGCCGCTCGCCATCGCGTCGAGTGTCGTCTCGATGATGTGCATCGACGGACCGCTGCGCTCGCGGGTGTGGGCCCGAACGACGAGCTCGAGGAAGCTCACCTGCGGGAACTTCGGGGTGCGGCCGAACCCACCCCACTCCCCGTCGAACGACTTCCGCAGCGCGTCGTAGCCGCGCCGAAGGAGGGTTCCGTCGACGGCGGTCGTGCTCGCTCCGCCGGGCGATCGGTCGGGCTGCACCGCAAGCGTGCTTCGTGCCTGCACCGCAGTGGCCAGCTGGTCGGCCTGGCCCTCGACCTCTTCCCGTCGATTCGCCCACGCTTCGTGGACCGCCCGCATCACGTCCGGGAACCCCGCCCGCCCGAACTTGGTCTCCTTCGGGAAGTAGGTACCGGCGAAGAACGGCCGCTTGTCGGGTGTGAGGAAGACCGTCATCGGCCACCCGCCGCCGCCGGTCATCGCCTGCGTCGCCTCCATGTAGACGGCGTCGACGTCAGGACGTTCTTCCCGATCGACCTTCACGTTCACGAACAGCTCGTTCATGATCGCGGCGGTATCGGCGTCCTCGAACGACTCGTGCGCCATGACGTGGCACCAGTGGCAGGCCGAGTAGCCGACGCTCAGTAGCACCGGCACGTCACGGCGCGCCGCCTCCTCGAACGCCTCGTCGCACCACGGCCACCAGTCGACCGGGTTGTCCTTGTGCTGCTGCAGGTACGGGCTTGTCTCGTCGGCGAGGCGGTTCGGCACGGTGGCGATGAGTCTTCCACCTCGCCGGCGCGTCACTTCACGCCGCAGGAGGCGCTGGCCCCTCCCGGCTTCTCTGATGATGACGAGGATGGCGCGGGTCGTCTGGTGGGACGAGTGGTCGTTTGCCGGTTCCTTCGACGAGGGCCCATCCGTGGAGGGTCTTGAGGTCGTGGCAGTGGTCGCAGACGCGGTCGAGCCAGTCGATGAGGGTGATCTTCGATTGGGCCCAGTCGATGCGGTGGTCGCGTTCGAGGCGCCCGACCTGGGGGCAGCCTTCGGTGGTGCAGACGGGGTCTTTCCACTCCAGGGCTGATTGCTGCCACGCGTTGGGCGCGCGTCCGAGGTGAGCGACTCCGACGACTTTCTTGCCGTCGGTGACGATCGCGGCCAGGAACGCGTTGCCGGTGGCGAGCATCTCGTTGATCACGGAGACGGCGACGGGGCCGTAGCCCGCGATCTCCATGACCTCGCCCTCGATGGGATAGCCGCGCAAGAGCGCGTCGAGGTCGACCCGAACGAGGATCTTCGCCTGCGACCCGCCGCCGCGATGCTTCCCGCCCGAGGTGTCGGTGACGGTCGCTACCAGCGCGTCGGCGTCCAACGCCTCCGACCGCTCGCGCCGGCCGTCACGACGCGCGGCGTCGAAGAGCTCCTGTCGCTTCGGCTGGATCGCAGCCATGACCGCGGCGATCCGCTCGGGGTTGTCCCGCAACGTGATCGACGACGACCCATCCGCGTGGCTCGACCGTCGCAGGAACCGTTCGTCGTGGATCCGCTTGCGTCGTTCCTCCGCGCCCCGATCGGCTTCGGCCTTCAACCGGTCGCACTCCGACCTCAGCTCTGCGTGCGACAGCCGCTTCGCCTTGTCGACCAGCGCACCCGCATCGGCCGCTGGGTTCACCGACAGAGCGCCGGCGATCAGCGTCGTCTGCTGCGACGACAACTCCCCACGCGCTGCCGCAGCGGCGACCTCTGGCAACTCCGCAAGCTGATCAGCGGCCGACAGCTCCGCCGCGGCCTGACCCACCGGTACACCTGAGAGCTTCGCCAGCTCGTGCGCGGGCGACTTCTCGCCCCGCTCGCGATAGCTGCCGAGCGCCGCCAGCCGAGCCGCGGCCCGCGTCTTGATCGAAGCCAGCATCTTCTCGATCCGCGTCGCCTTCTCGACGGCCGACCGCGCCGCGTGCAGATCGAGGAGCGCGGCGTCGAACGAGGCCGACACCTCGGCGACTTCCCGCTCGATCTCCCGCAACGTCAGCACAAAAGGGACGATACGACGGGGGTGAGACAAGAACTCGTTCTACGCGGATAGCGGTGGGTCCACCTGAAAAGGGTGGGGGTCTTCCTACGTTCGTCGGCGACCAAGCTGACCAACAAGGAGACCCCCGGTGGGTGACCATATCGAGGTTCCCCTCGCGATAGACGACATGGACGTCGTCGCGACCGAAGTCGTGAATGGCGCGCTCGAAGTTCGTGTGCGCTCGACGTTTCCCGCGGCATGCCGGCACTGCGGGTCGAGGTCGGTGATCGGCCACGGCCGCAACGAACGCCGGCTGCGTGACCGGTCGTGCGGGCAGCCGACGGTGTTGGTGTGGCACCAGCGGAGGTTGCTGTGCCGTGACTGCGGGCGCACCGGCCGCGAGCTGCATCCGGCGGTGGACGGCAGACGGGCGATCACCGTGCGGTTCCGACGCGAGCTCTTCGACGAAGCGTGCGAGCGGCCATTTAGCGAAGTCGCCGCCCACCACCGAGTGAGCGCCTATCGGGTCGTCGAAGCCTTTGATGCGTACTCGCAGGCTGAGACCAAGACCGTGGGCCGCCCCCGGGTGTTGGCGATGGATGAGAGCTCGTTCAAGAAGCGGTTCGTGTTCCAGACCGTGTTGTTCGACCCGATCGCGGGCCGAGGGCTGGCGGTGGCTGATGGCCGCGACCGGCGTGCCGCCGAGGAGGTGCTGTTCGGCCTGCCCCGCCGGGTTCGCCGCAACGTCGAGACGGTCGTCATCGACTGCCATATCCCGTTCCAGAAGGCGATCAACACGGCGATGCCGCAGGCTCGGATCGTCGTCGACAAGTTCCACGTCCTCGCCGCCATCGACCGGGCGGCCAACAACGTGCGCGTTCGTCTCGGCCACAAGAAGAACTACCGCGGTCGCGATGGCGGCACGGCCCGCCAACACAACCCCCGGAACGATCCCCAGGTCTACCGAGCTCGATGGGCGTTCGCGAAACGACGATCGACGCTCGCCGGCGACGAACGCGACCAGCTCTTCAACCTGTTCGCTGACCAGCCCGAGATCGGTGTCGCCTGGTGGCTCAAAGAAGCCTTCGCCGCCATCTACGAAGCCCCCGACCGAGCCGACGCCGAGCGACGCCTCGAGCTATGGGAACACCACGTCGCCACCGCCGGCATCAAAGAGATCGCCGACTGCTGGCGCAACCTCCGACGCTGGCGCGAAGAGATCCTCGCCTACTTCGACGACCCACAGACCAACGGCTATGCCGAAGGCGTCACCAACAAGATCAAGGTCATGAAACGACGGGCCTACGGCTACCGCAACCGAGATCGCTACCGTCGAAAGATCCTGACCACCTGCCGCCGAACAGCCGCAGGATGACCCATCACCCACTGCAACTCGCGGAGAGCCCAAGAACTCTGCGCGGTCAGCGTTTCGCCCGCGCCGCCTCCAACGCCGCGGTCCAGCCGCCGAACTTGGCCCGCACCGTCGCCATCGACGCACGATCGCGATGGCCCGTCGCCCACTCGCTGTATGCCTTGGCGCTGGTCGAGAACGGGCGGGTCAGCAGCCACTCCTGCACGGACTCCAGGCACGCCGCCTTCGTCCACTGCTCGACGTACTCGCGAGCTGGTGCGTCGACGGGAAGCCCTGCGGCCGCACGGGCTGCGTTCCACGAGCCGAACCGGTTGATGATCGTTCGCACCGACGGCGTGCCCGACTCGCCTCGCGACCACCGGTCGTACGCGCTCGCGCTGACCGAGTCGCCGAGGTCGCGCGCCGCACGCGCGACGGCGGTCGCCATGTCGTCGTCGCTGTAGGTGTTGGTGCGCGGCATGGCAGCCCGATCAGCCGATCCAGTAGCGACGCTTCGGGATGCCGTCGCTGCTCTCGGAGTGGATGTCCTCGAGGACGCCGCCGCACCGCTCGATCACTGCAGCCGAGGCCGCGTTGTCGACGTCGCATGTCACCAGCGCCCGATCGACGCCATGGGCCCGAGCGATGACCAGGCTCTGTTCGAGGATCGTCGTCGCGTAGCCGTGCCGCCGGAACTCAGGCAGCACGCCGTAACCGATGTGTCCGCCCTCGCGAAGCAGGAAGGAGTTCAGCCCGAAGCGGATCGACGATCGTCCGACGATGTCACCGGCGACCTCCGCGACGAGGAAGACGCTCGGCACGATGTCCTCGCTCACCTCGACGACGCGCTGACGTCGCTCTAGCTCGGCGAGGTAGTCGCTCCACGAGTCGAAAGCGTCCAGCCACAACGCGAACTCGAACCCGTCGGCCCGCATCACGTCCTGCGCGTGGCGCACGGCTGCCTCGTCGTCAGGGCGTAGAGGACGCAGGCGGAGGTGGGGGAGTGACGGGTCAGGATGAGGTGAACCTGGCGACGTCGTATCGAGGACCTTCGCCATCACGACCGAGTCCCACAGCTCGCCGTTGCGGCGCGGCCATTGGCGCCGCAGACGCCCCTCCTCTCGGAATCCGGCACGCAAGTACAGGCGGCGCGCCGCGGCGTTGTGCGGCCAGACCTCGAGACTCACCTTGCGACAGCCCTGCTCGTCGGCCCAGTCGACGAGGGCGTCGAGCAGCCGGCGCCCGAGGCCCCGCCCCCGATGGTCGCGGCCCAGCATCATGAAGAGCTCGGCGAGGCCGTGGCGCGCGTGCACGTACCCCGCGCCTGCGATGAGGTCGCCGTCGGTGAGCACGTACCACCGCTGCGACTCGTCGGCGACCGCTTCGAGGTACCGCTCGACCATCGTCTCGACGTCGCCACCGCCCTCGAACGCGATCCACAGGCCCTCGGCGCCGACGTCGTTGCGCAGCTCCATGACGGCACGCGCATGCTCGGCCGTGCCGATCACCAGGTCCACCGGCGCGACGCTACGTGCTCCAACTCCCAGGCGGAGCGTGTCGCGAACGGACACGATGGCGGCATGACGAGCATGCGGGAGCTCCTCGCCTCCACGGCCGCGGCAGCGGCCGACTACCTCGACACCCTCGACACCAGACCCGTCGGCGCACGCGCTTCGCTCGAGGAACTTCGGGCTTCGATCGATGTCGATCTGCCCGAGGATCCGCTCGACCCCGCCCAGGTGGTGGACGAGCTCCGAACGGCGGCAGACCCAGGTGTGACTGCGATGGGCTCGGGCCGCTACTTCGGGTTCGTCATCGGCGGCGCCCTGCCAGCGGCGCTCGCGGCCGACTGGATGGCCTCTGCGTGGGACCAGAACGCCGGCCTGTACGTCGGCGGACCGTCAGCCGCAGTCGTCGAGGAGACCGCCGGACGCTGGTTGAAGGAGCTGCTCGGGATCCCACCGTCCGCATCGTTCGCGCTTGTCACCGGTTGCCAGATGGCCCACTTTGTCGCGCTGTCGGCCGCGCGTCTCCACGTGCTCGACGCCGTCGGGTGGGACGTCAACGAACGTGGCCTCGCCGGCGCGCCGGAGATCCGGGTGCTGGTCGGCGCGGATCGACACGTCACCATCGACCGAGCGCTGCGGTACATCGGCATCGGCAAGCAGTCGATCGTGCCCGTCGCGGCCGACGACAACGGCCGGATGGACGTCGACGCGCTGGCAGACGCGCTCGCCGCACGAGGTGAAGGGCCCGTGATCGTGTGCGCTCAGGTGGGGGAGGTGAACACCGGAGCCATCGACGACGTCGGTGCGATCGCGGAGATCGCTCATGGTGCCGGTGCGTGGGTCCACGTCGATGGCGCGTTCGGACTGTGGGCCGCGGCGTCGCCGACGACACGAGCGTTGGTGGAAGGCGTCGGACGAGCCGACTCCTGGGCGACCGACGCCCACAAGTGGCTCAACGTCCCGTACGACTCGGGCCTCGCCTTCTGTGCCCATCCGTTGGCGCACAGGCGGTCGATGGGCGTCCACGCCGACTACCTCGTTCACGCCGACGGAACGTCGGCACCGCGCGATCAGCTGGACTGGACGCCCGAGTTCTCGCGACGCGCTCGCGGCTTCGCGGTCTACGCCGCGCTTCGGTCGCTCGGCCGTCGAGGCGTGGCCGGGATGATCGAGCGGTCGTGCGCGCAGGCACGCCAGATCGCGTCGGCGCTGTCGGAGACCGACGGTGTCGAGATCCTCAACGACGTGCGGCTCAACCAGGTGCTCGTCCGTTTCGGCGACGACGACGCACACACGCACGACGTCATCCGGCGCGTGCAGGAGAGCGGGGAGGCGTGGATGAGCGGCACCGTGTGGCGGGGCCGCGCCGCCATGCGCATCAGCGTCGTGAACTGGCAGACGACCGACGACGACGTGCGGCGGACGCTCGCCGCCATCGTCGCAGCGCACACGCGCCGCGCAGAAGCGTCAGCCGGCCCGGCGCCTGCGCCTGCGTGACTCGTCTCGTGCGTCAGCCAGCCGGCGAGTCTCGGCCGACGTCGGCGCGAGCAGCAGCGCCTCGCACAGATCGATGAGGTGACTGACGAACAGCCGATCGTCGGTGTGGCGCCCGGTGCTGGCACGACGGGCAAGCTCGGCAGCCGAGAAGCGCATGACCGTGAACCGCCGGTGCAGCCGCGTCGCGTCCTCCTCGAGTAACGGCGCGACGAGAGCGCGCCAGCGCTGGATGCTGTCCCGGTGGGGGTCGAGCCGGGCAGGGTCATCCTCTTCGCGCGGCATGTTCAGCAGCTCGCTGTGGATCTGGAGGTACTCGCGACCGCCGTCCTCGTCCGACAGCTTCGCCGCGAGCGGCCGCACCAGGCATGCCGTCAAGGAGCGGACGCCGCCGCCGTCGGGATCGGCTTCGTACTCGTCGAGCAACGCGTGGCGGCGGGCCTCCACGGCTGGCCAGTGCTTGTGGAGGACGGCTCGTAGGAGCCCGTCGCGATCGCCGAAGTGGTACTGCACCGCGACCGCATTCTTCGCGCCTGCTTCACGGTTGATCTCGCGCAGGCTGACCGCGGCGATGCCGCGCTCGGCGAAGAGCTTCTCGGCGGCGCGGATGAGGCGGTCGCGCGTGTCGCCCGCGCCCTGCTCCGCCGCACCATGCGCCTGCATCTCTCTATAATGCATCTGCATCAGCCACCAGCAAGGGGAGTTCTGCAATGGCGTGGGATTTTTCGACGGAGCCCGAGTTCCAGAAGAAGCTCGATTGGGTTGAGGAGTTCTGCCGGGAGGAGATCGAGCCGCTCGAGCTGCTGTTCCCGTTCGCGGTTCGCGCCAAGCGGAGCGACCCGAAGATGGCCGAGCTGGTGAACCCGCTCCAGGACGAGATCAAGGCGCAAGGGCTCTGGGCGATCTTCCTCGACGAGGAGCTCGGCGGTCCCGGCTACGGCCAGCTGAAGCTCGGCCTGCTCAACGAGATCCTGGGCAAGTACAGCTCGGCGCCGGCGATGTTCGGCTGCCAGGCGCCCGACACCGGGAACATGGAGATGCTCGCCGCCTACGGCACCGAGGAGCAGAAGGAGCGCTGGCTCAAGCCGCTCCTCAACCAGGAGATCTTCTCCGCCTACTCGATGACCGAGCCGCAGGGTGGTTCGGACCCGAACCTGTTCAAGACCACGGCGGTTCGCGACGGCAACGAGTGGGTCATCAACGGTGAGAAGTGGTTCACCTCGGCCGGCCGCGCGGCCGACATCCTCTTCGTCATGACGGTGAACGGGATGTTCATCGTCCCGCGCGACACGCCGGGCGTCGAGATTCAGCCGTATCCGCAGTCGCACAACTGGATCAAGTACAACGAGGTGCGCGTCCCGCTCGACCACCTGCTCGGCCCGGAGAACGGTGCCAAGGTGCTCGCCCAGCGCCGGCTCGGCGGCGGCCGCATCCACCACGCGATGCGCACGATCGCCCAGTGCAAGAAGGCGTTCGACATGATGTGCGAGCGGGCCCTGTCACGCGAGTCGCACGGCAAGATCATCGCCGAGCACCAGATGGTGCAGGAGAAGATCGCCGAGTCGTACGCCGACCTCGAGATGCTCCGCCTGTTCGTCCTCCAGACGGCGTGGAAGATCGACAACACGTCGACCCAGGAGACCCGCACCGACATCGCCGCGGTGAAGTTCACGATGGCCCGCGTGCTGCGGGAGATCTCGTTCCGGGCCCTGCACATCTTCGGGTCGCTCGGCACGACGAACCTCACCCCGCTCCAGGCGATGTACGCCGGCGCCCCGACCATGGGCATCGCCGACGGCGTCGACGAGGTCCACAAGGCGACCGTGGCCCGCAACGTGCTCAAGAACTACCGCCCGCACGAGGGCCTCTTCCCGACCGAGTTCATCCCGGCGAAGAAGGAGGCCGCGCTCAAGAAGTTCGAGGCCCGCTTCGAGGCCGACCCCGAGCTCAAGAAGCGGTACGAACAGATGCAGGCCTACATGGCCACGCGCGGCTGATCGTCGTCGACGACCGATGGATCTGCGACTCGACGGCAAGGTCGCCGTCGTCACCGGCGCATCGAAGGGGATCGGCTTCGCGATCGCGAAGACGTTCGCCGAGAACGGCGCGAAGGTGCTGCTCACGAGCCGCAAGCAGGATCAGCTCGAGGCTGCGGCCGCGGAGATCGACGGGGAGACGTCGGTGTTCGCGGCCAACGCCGGCGAGCCTGATCAGGCCCAGGCGTGCATCGACGCGTGCATCGACCGGTTCGGCACGATCGACGTCCTCGTGAACAACGCGGCGACGAACCCCTACATGGGCCCCGCGATCGACATCGATCTCGCGCGGTACGACAAGACGTTCCAGGTCAACCTTCGCGGCCCGTTCGTCTGGACGCAGCTCGCCTACAAGGCGGCGATGAAGGAGACCGGCGGCAGCATCGTCAACATCGCGTCGATCGGCGGGATGCAGTACGGCGGTCACATCGGGGTCTACGACAACACCAAGGCCGCCCTCATCCACCTCACCGGTCATTTCGCTGCGGAGCTGGCCCCGAAGGTGCGGGTGAACGCGATCGCGCCGGGGCTCGTGAAGACCGACATGGCACGGGCGTTGTGGGAGCCGGCAGAAGAGGCGATCGCGAAGAGGATGCCGCTGCGGCGCCTCGGCGTTCCGGAAGACATCGCCAACGCCGCGCTGTTCCTCTGCAGCGACGCAGGCAGCTGGATCACCGGACAGACCCTCGTGGTCGACGGCGGTGCGATGATCGGACGCGGGTCGGTCGGCTAGACCGACCCGCGGCTCACGACGACGAACGCGTCAGGCGCTCAGGCTGCTGCGAGCGCGCCGTGGCGCATGCCGGTGAGAGCGGCGTTGATCGTGGCGTCGGCGAGGCGGTTCTGCACCTCGATGTTGAGGGGCGGGCCCGACAGCAGCACGGTGACGACGCCGTGAGCCGCAGTCCACGCCGTCAGCGCCGCGAGCTCGGCGTTGGCCTGATCGAGGCCCTCGTTGTCGACGGCCTTCCGTGCGACCTGCATGAACGCGTCGTGGATCGCTGCGGTGAGCGCGGTGCGCTCGCCCCGACCCTCCGACGTGAGCTCCGGGCGGAAGAGGAACATCGCTCGGAAGAGGTCCGGGTTCCGGACGCCGTAGTCGACGTAGACGTGGCACATCCGACGCATGCGGTCGACCGGGTCGCTCTCGTCGATCGAACGGAACTGCTCGAGCAGCCCGTCGATCTCCTGCTCAGCGATGCCCTGCAGCAGGTCTCGCTTGTCGACGACGTGTGCGTAGAGCGCCGGCGCCGTGACACCGAGGCTGCTCGCCACCCGGCGCAGTGAGACGGCATGGAGCCCCTCAGCCACCAAGATGTCGCGTGCTGCCTTGGAGATCGCCTCTCGCGTCAGAGGTTGCCGCATCCATTTCTCCCAGCTTGTCCGCCCGTGGTCCCTCCCCTCATACCCATCGAGGGGCGCGTAGCTAACGCGACTCACCCAAGGAAGATCTACGGATCTTCCCCATGGCGGTCCTGGGCAGCTGGTTTCTGAGGTGCAGTTCTCGCGGCGCCATGTACGCCGGAAACATCTTCTTCACTGCTTCCCGTATTCGCGCCAAGTCAAGCGGAATTTCTCCGGCCGCCGCGGCCGGCACGACGTAGGCGACCACCCGCTGCCCCCACTCGGGATCGGCCAAGCCGACCACGGCGACGTCGGCCACGTCGGGCAGCTCCCGGATCGCCGCCTCGACAGGTGCCGGCCACACCTTCTCCCCGCCGGTGACGATGACCTCTCCGCGCCGGCCGTGAACCACGATCCGACCCTCGTCGTCGAGCTCGCCCTCATCGCCCGTTGCGAGCCAGCCGTCCGGGCCCTTGGGGTCTGAACCGTCGCGGTAGCACCGGAGGAGCATCGGCCCACGCACGAGGATCTCGCCGTCGTCGCCGATCCTCATCTCGACGCCGTCGAGCGCGACGCCGTCGTAGGCGATGCCGCTCCCGGTCTCGGTCATGCCGTAGGTGTGGACCACGTTGGTGCTTCGCTCTCGCCAGTCGGCCGACCCGCCGGCGAGCACGACACGAAATCGGGAGGTGTCGTGGCGCTCGAGCTGCGTCGGCACCATCGCGGTGAGCGTGGCTGCCGGATCGTCGACGTCGAACGTGACCGGCGTGCCGGTGGTCAACGCGCGGGTGAGAACGGACAGGCCGCCGATGTGCGCGACCGGCAGCACGGCGAGCCAGCGATCAACGGACGGCTCCACCCGGAGGCGCGCCGATGTGGCACGTGCCGACGCCTCCACAGCGGCATGCGTGAGCACGACGCCCTTCGGCGCGCCCGTCGTGCCGCTGGTCGCAACGACGAGCGCGTCACCGGGCTCGACCGGACGCGGATCGTGCAGCCGTTGCCGTTCGCCCGCTTCGTCGACGAGCACCGACGGCCGCATCGCCTCGAGCAGCGCAGCCACCGCAGGCATCGGCAGCCGAGGGTCGACGGGGAGGACGGCATTGCCCTCGTCCCACACTCGCGTCAGCTCGGCGAGGAACCGCGGGCCGGTCGGGATGGCGATTGCGACCAGCTCCGGCACCCCCGGTAGGTTACGCGACGCTATGAGCAACAACTCTCAGAGTGGACGCTCGGCGCCGCGCCTCGAGCCGCCGCGCGACGGCGAGATCCGGCCCGGTGCTACGTGGGCCGGCGCACTGCCCGACGGCGTCACGTTCGACGACGTGCGATACGAGAAGGCGTCGGTCGCCGGTGGCGCGATCGCGAAGATCACGATCGACCGCCCCGAGGTCCGCAACGCGTTCCGTCCTCAGACGGTCATCGAACTGGCGCGTGCCTTCGAGTTCGCTCGCGAAGACCCCGAGGTCGGCGTGATCGTGTTGACCGGTGAGGGAGCGCTCGCGTTCTGCTCCGGCGGTGACCAGCGGGTACGGGGCGACTCCGGTTACGTGCACGACGACGCGCTCGGACAGCAGGGCATCGGTCGGTTCCACGTCACCGACCTCCACGTCCAGATCCGCCGTCTCCCGAAGCCGGTGGTCGCGATGGTGGCCGGCTTCGCGATCGGCGGCGGCCACGTGCTCCACGTCATCTGCGACCTGACGATCGCCGCAGACAACGCCCGCTTCGGCCAGACGGGGCCGAAGGTCGGCTCGTTCGACGGAGGGTTCGGTGCGACGGTGCTGTCTCGCCTCGTCGGGCCGAAGAAGGCGAAGGAGATCTGGTTCCTCTGCCGTCAGTACGACGCGTGGGCGGCGCAGGAGATGGGCCTCGTCAACACGGTCGTGCCGCTGGAGGATCTCGAGGTCGAGACGGTCAAGTGGTGCGAGGAGATGCTCGCTCTGTCGCCGTTCGCGCTGCGCCTGTTGAAGGCGAGCTTCCACGCCGACGAAGACGGACTCGCCGGGCTCCAGCAACTGGCCCACGACACGAACCTCCTCTTCTACGGCAACGAGGAAGCCCAGGAGGGGCGCGAGGCGTACAAGGCGAAGCGCCAGCCCGACTTCACGAAGTTCCCCCGCCGGCCCTGAGCGTGGGCAACGCCTGGGTCACCGGCGCGCGCCTGCGCACGCTGCCTGCGGCCGTCGTGCCGGTCGTGGTCGGCACCGCGGTCGCGTGGCGGCAGGGTGACGTCATCTGGTGGCGTGCCGCCGCGGCGATGGTCGTCGCGCTGGCGATCCAGGTCGCGACGAACTACGCGAACGACTACAGCGACGGCATCCGAGGAACCGACGACGCGCGGGTCGGCCCCGTGCGGCTCGTCGCCTCGGGGCTGAAGCCGGCCGCCGCGGTGAAGCGGGCCGCCTTCTTCTGCTTCGCGATCGCAGCCGTCGCCGGGCTGACGCTGGTGGTCGCGACGGAGGCGTGGTGGCTGCTGGGCGTTGGCGCTGCGTGCATCCTCGCCGGTTGGTTCTACACCGGAGGATCGAAGCCGTACGGCTACGCGGCGCTCGGCGAGGTCGCCGTGTTCGTGTTCTTCGGAGTGGTCGCCACGGTGGGATCCGCGTACGTGCACCTCGAGAAGTTCACGCTGCTCTCGCTCGGCGTCTCGATCCCGGTAGGCGCTCTGGCCACCGCGTTGCTCGTCGTGAACAACCTGCGCGACATCCCGACCGACACCGCAGCCGGCAAGCGGACGCTGGCCGTGCGTCTCGGCGACGCCGACACCCGCATGCTGTACGTGATCCTCGTCGCCGTCGTGCCTGCCGTGAGCGCGGTGATCCTGGCGATCGGCGTGTCGCCGCGCTTCCTCGTTCTCTTCGCCGTGGCGCCGTTCGTCGTGACGGTCGCACGACCCGTGCTCGGTGGAGCACGCGGGCGAGATCTGATCCCGGTGCTGGCCGGCACGGGACGGGTGCAGCTGCTCTACGGCGTGGTGCTCGGAGCGTTGCTCGCGTCGTGAGCACCATCGAGGAACGCGACGATCCGCCGAGCGACCTCGTCCGGCCGCTCGAGGTGCACCGCATGACCCGCGCCTTCGATCACGTCGACCGACGCGCGACCGCCCCACGCGCGTGCCATGCGGTGCGCGAGGGCGGTGAACTTCTGGTCGACCTCGCCGACCAGGAACAGGACGTCGTTGGTGACACGGGGGAGCGCGTCCCACAGCGGCTCCTGGGTCCCGGTCCCCATCAGACGGAGACTCGCCGCGAGTCCGGCCGCGGTGTTCGCTCGACGCGATTCCATCGCGTTGGCTTCTGCGGGGAGCGTCGCGAACAGCGGGTTCGCGAGCCATCGCTCGAGGAAGGCGTCGACACCATCACGCTCGATCGACGCCGCCAGGTCGTCGTCGGCTGCGCGGCGTGCGGCACGTTCGCCGGGGTCGTCGATGCCTGCGGTCGCGCCCACGAGCACCAGCTTCTCCACCGCCGTCGGATGGTTGACCGCGACGTGGAGCGCAAGCCGTCCGCCCATCGAGTAGCCGACGAAATGGGCAGGTCCGTGCTCGGCGAGCATCGCTGCCCCTTGGACGAGATCGGCACGCACGTCGGCGGCCGAGCCGTGCCCGGGCGCGTCGACGGCAACGACGTCGTGGCCGGCCTGCTCCAGGGAGCCGACGATCGCCGGCGGCCACGACGCAGCCGTCTGGGTGAAGCCGTGCACGAGCACCACGCGCGATCGCGACATCGGCCGTGACCGTATCGGCGCAGGCGACGTTCGTCGCAACGCTGGTCGACGAGTGGGTCCGCAACGGAGTGACCGATGCCGTCGTCGCTCCCGGATCGCGTTCGACACCGCTGACGCTCGCACTCGCGAATGACCAGCGGATCACGGTCCACGTGTTCCTCGACGAGCGTTCGGCCGGCTTCTTCGCAGTCGGGCTCGGTCTTGCTTCAGGACGACCGGCGGTGGTCGTCACCACGAGCGGCACGGCGGCCGTCGAACTGCATCCGGCCGTCGTCGAGGCGTCGCAGGCGCGCGTCCCGATGATCGTGTGCACGGCTGATCGTCCGGCGGAGCTGCATTCGGTGCGTGCACCCCAGACCGTCGAGCAGGGGCGCTTGTTCGCCGACGCGATCCGCTGGTTCGTCGAGCCGGGAACCGCCGACGGCTTCCCGCCCGAGCACTGGCGGTCGCTCGCGAGCCGCATGGTGGTCGAGGCCATGTCGGGCGCGGCGGGCGCAGGCCCGGTGCACGCGAACCTGGCGTTCCGCGATCCGCTCGTCGCCGAGCCCGGGGAGCTTCCGGCGGGCCGTGCCGACGGCCAGCCGTGGCACGCCGCGCCCACCGCCGACACCGCCCGGCCGGCCGGAACCGCCCGGCCGGCCGGAACCGCCCGGCCGGCCGGAACCGCCCGCCCGGCCGGATCTGGAGGAGATTCTCCGGAACTGTTCCGGAGAATCTCCTCCAGATCGAGAGGGCTGGTCGTGGCGGGGGCGGGTGCGCCGGCGCACGCCGCAGAGCTCGGCTGGCCGATCCTCGCCGATCCCCGCTCCGGGTTGCGAGGTACGGCGACTGCAGTGGCGGCGTTCGACGGGATCCTCCGATGCGACGGCGTGCCGCAGCCGGACGTCGTGCTACGGGTGGGGGAACCGCCGGCGTCGAAGGTGCTGTCGCAGTGGCTGGCGTCGCTGCCGGACGAGGTCGTGCAGGTGATCGTCGACCCGACCGGCGGCTGGCCCGACCCCGAGCGACGGGCGAACCTGCGTGTCCCTGCGCTCCCGACCTCCGGTCTCCCCGTTGCCGACGACGCGTGGACCCAGTGGTGGCGCGACGCCGAAGCCGCCGCCCAGACGGCCATCGACGAGGCACTCGCTGCTGACGCGATCGGCGTCACCGAACCTGGAATCATCCGAGCGCTCACGCGCGACCTGCCGCAGGACGCGACGATCTTCGTGTCGTCGTCGATGCCGATTCGTGACATCGAGTGGTTCGGCGATCCCGCGTCGACCCACCGCGTGCTCAGCAACCGAGGTGCGAACGGGATCGATGGCGTGGTGTCGACAGCCCTCGGGGTCGCGGCAGCTGATCCGTCGACGCCGGTCGTCGCCGTCGTGGGCGACCTCGCCTTCCTCTACGACACCGGCGCGCTGTTGTGGGCGGCGCGGCGTGATGTCGACCTGACGATCGTCGTGATCGACAACGACGGGGGCGGGATCTTCTCGTTCCTGCCGCAACGCGACCACGTGGACGCGAGCCGGTTCGAGACCTACTTCGGCACGCCGCACGGCGTCGACATCCGCGCGCTGGCGGCGCTCCACCAGATCCCGGTCGTCGACCACGTGGGAGAGGGGAGCGGCGTACGGCTCCTCGTCGTCCGAAGCGAGCGAGACCGCAACGTCGACGTCCACCGGCGACTCAACGACGCGATCGCCGCTGCGGTCGGCACCTTCCGCTAGGGACGGACGAGGGCGGCCAGCAGCGCCTGCAGCTTGAGCTGGGTCTCGACGAGCTCCGCCTCGGGATCGGAACCGGCGACGATGCCGACGCCCGCGAACAGGCGTGCCACCGATGCGTCCACCTCAGCCGACCGGATGCCGATGACGAACGACCCGTCGCCCTCGCCGTCGACCCAACCGACCGGACCGGCGTACCGGCCCCGTTCGAGTCCCTCGTTCGCACGCAGCCACTCGAGCGCCTGAGCGGTCGGCGTGCCGCCGACGGCCGGCGTCGGATGCAACTCGCCCACCAGCTCGAGAGCGGACGGCAGGGGATCGCGGAGCCGGCCCGCGATCTCTGTGCCGAGGTGGAGGACGTTGCGGAGGGGCAGGATCGTCGGCACGTCGGGCACGTCGAGCTCCTCGCAGCGGGGGCGCAAGGCGCGATCGAGCTCGTCGATCACGAACCGGTGCTCCGACCGATCCTTCGTCGACTGCTGCAGACGCGTCGCCAGCACCTCGTCGGCGTCGGGGTCACCGCTGCGCGGGAACGTTCCGGCGAGCGGATGCGACCGCACACGGTCGCCGCGGCGCTCGAGCAGGAGCTCCGGACTGGCGCCGATGAACCCGTCGACCGAGAAGACCGTGCACGACGGATAGAGCGCGTGGAGGCGCTCGAGCACCGACACCACGTCGATCGGCCGATTGGTCTCGACGACGACCTCACGCGCGAGGACGACCTTCTCGAGGGGGCCGGCGGCGATGGCGTCGACCGCGGCGGCGACCTTCTCCTTGAACTCGGCGTGGCCGATCGGGGTCGTGAGGCGGAACCCGTCTGGGACGCCCTCAGGGGCGGACGCCGACGTGATCGCTGCGACATCGACGTCGCCGGGGTCGACGCCGACGGCCGTCATCCACTGCCGGCCGTCCCTGCTCCGCCCGACGAGCACCTCGGGGACGACGAACGCACCGGCAGCGTCACGATCGAACGGCAGCGCACCCAGCGCGACCGGTCCGGTCGCGGGCCGGCGCACCTCGTCGGCGACATCGAACTGCGCGAGCGCGTCCCGGACGATCTCTGCCGCACGTCGCGGGTCGGAGAGCCCGTTGGGCAGCTCGATGCGAAGCGCCTCGCCGCGGCAGGCAAGACCGGCGTCGCCTTGCCACCACAGCAGGCCGTCTCGTCCTGCGAAAGCGAGCAGGTCGACAGGTGCGGACGGATCGAGGTCGATGGTGCGGGCGACGACGCGCGTCCGGACGCTCATGCGCGGGTCGCCGTGATGAGCTGGGTGATGCCGGTGCTCAGCAGCGTGCGCTCCACGCCGCGGAAGCCGGCGGTGCGCAGCCGCTCGAGCATGGCATCGGGTTCCGGCAGGTACGCGACCGACTTCGGCAGGTAGCGGTACGCCGCCGGATCCGACAGCAGGCCGCCGATGCGGGGCACGACCCTCCCGAAGTAGATCGAGTGGCCCCACCGCAGGACGCTGTAGCGCGGCTCGGCGACGTCGAGCAGGGAGATCCGACCCGCCGGACGGACGACTCGTGCCAGCTCGTCGAAGAAGGTGCCGAGGTCCGAGAAGTTGCGGAGCGCGAAGCCGCTGATCGCGCCGTCGACCGACGCCTCCGGCAGAGGCAGTCGCTGCGCGTCGGCCTGCACCAACGGCGCCCCCGTTCGCGCGTGGTCGAGCATCCCCCACGAGAAGTCGACGCCGATCGGCCGGAGGCCGGCCTCGTCGAGATCACGACACATGTCTCCGGTCCCGCAGGCGAGGTCGAGCACCGTCGACGCCTTCGGCAGTCGCAGCTCACGCACGGCGCGGCGTCGCCAGCGGACGTCGAGCCCGAACGTCATGATCCGGTTCACGAGGTCGTAGCGGGGAGCGATGGCGTCGAACATCGACTGCACCGCCCGCGCCTTCTCCTCGCCCTGCGGCAGCGTGTCGCTCACCCGATCCTCCCGGCTTCCCGCTCGACGGCTGCGAGTTCGGCGTCGTCGCCGACGCGCTCGATGTGTTCCTGCGCGACGGCGAGCAACGTCCGACGGAAGTGATGCGCGACGAGCGTCGTCGTCGCCGGCAGCAGCGCGTTGAACGCGTCGACGAGCCGCTCGGCCGCCGCGTCGTCGTCCGCCGAGGCTCGAGCGGGATGACGGATGTGCTCGTCGAACAACGCGACCGCGCGCTCCGCGACCTCGCGCATCGCAGCGTGATGGCGTCGCGCGAGGTCGAGAACTTCGGGCAGCGGCAGACCCGCCTCGAGGAGCGACAGCCCGGCTCGTGCCGCAGCGACGTCGGCCTCCGTGTACCGCTCCTGACCACCCACGCGGCGAGGGACGAGCAGCCCTTCTCGCATCACCGCCTGCAGCAGAGGGAGCGGGATGCGGCTGCGCTCCGCCAGCTCCTCGAGCGAGAACGACTCTTCGGGATCGTTCGCGGGGTCGCCGCCGTCGGTGGCCGACACCGCCGTCACCAGCGCCTCGTCGGCCGCGTCGAGCTCGCCGTCGAGCAACCGCCGGATGGTCGCCAGCGTCAGGCCCTTCGCCTGGAGGCCGCGGATGCGGTGGAGACGGGCGAGGTGTTCCTCGCCGTAGTGGGCGACGCGGCCCGAGCGCACGGGCGGCGGGAGCAGGCCCTTCGACTGGTAGTAGCGCACGGTGTCGACGGAGACGTCGGCCGCCTTCGCCAGCTCGTCGACCCGGTACGCCATGCGCAACCACTCTAGGAGTGGTTGCTCATAAAGTCCGATTCGTGGACGAACGCTTCTGTCCCCGCTGCGGGCAGCCTGCCGACCGGTGTGACGACGGTTCGTCGTGCGGACGCCCTGCCGAGCCGCTGCGGTTCTGCGACCGCTGCGGGCGCCGCCTCCGGGAGATCGTGATCTTCCCCGGGACGACCGCGCCGAGCTGCCCCGTCGACGGGCAGCCCCGGAGCAGCTACAGCTAGAGCGCGGCGTCGGGGAGGTCCGCCCCGCAGTGCTTGCACTGCGGGAAGGCGCGGCTCGTCGGTCGCTCGCACGACCAGCAGCGGTACACCTCGATCTCGCCTCGACGCAGGCGCCGGATCGCGCTCACGAGCATCCCGCCGATCGCGATCACGATCAGCAGTTCGAGCGCATCACGAACGAGCACGTCGGTGCTGACGGCGACCACCTCGCGAACGTAGATCGCGCTGCCGTCGTACCTGCACCTGGCCCGTTCGGGCAGACATTCGCGACGAACCGCACGGGTCGGACCGCGGTGATTGCAGGTCGTTCTCGAACCGTCGCAGGCTCGGACCGTGGGCAACGCACGGCGGCGGTCGGCACCTCCTCACACACGCGACGACGACGCCACGGGAGCCGGCACCACCGTCGCGCCGCAGCCGTCGGTGGCGGTGCAACAGCTCACTGCCCATCAGGCCGGACCGGCACCGGCGACGTCTCTCCGGTCGCTCCAGGGGCTCGCGGGGAACGCCGCGACGGGCGCGTTGGTGCAGCGTCTCGCGGTGCAGCGAGACCTCACGGAGGAGGCCGAACGGGTCTCCGGGGCGATCGACCCGTTCGCGCCCGCGATCAACCAGGGAGCGGGGGCGGCGAACCTCGAGCTCGCGTGGAACAAGAGCACCGACAGCGTGGGCGGGACGAACGAGGCCGGGCTCGTCGGCTCGTCGATCGCCGCGCCGTTGAGCATCACCTCGCTCGTGACGTCGAGCATCGGCCATGACCAGGCTCGAAAGGACTTCAAGAGCGCCGGTGCGGGCACCGCTGAACGGGCCGAGGCGAAGCGCCGGATGAAGATCACCGGCGGCAACGTCGCCCAGAACACGGCGAAGACGGGCTCCGGCATCGCCGACATCACCGGCGGCGCGTTGCAGACGGCGGGCCACAGCGCGGGGCAACTCGCGTCGGGGGTCGCGGCCTTCATCACCGTGCCGCTGAACATCTTCCAGTCGATCCGGGAAGGCATCCGCGCCGAGAAGGCACGCCAGCGCGTGGTCGCGCTCAAGGGTGTGCTGAACGACTGGAACACCAAGCCAGAGGAAGCGATCAAGACCGCCCAAGACGCCGTCGCTGCGGCGCAGGAGCACGTCGACGCGATGGCCGATGTGCTCGCGAAGGCCGAGGAAGCGAGGTCGCAGGCGGAGATCGTCGCCCGAAACCTCAAGCGGCCTTTCGACGCGCAGAAGTACGACGACGCGGTCAAGGAGGCGAAGGATCGCAAGGCGGAGGCCGAGAGGGATCGCGACGGGGCGCAGTCGACCTACGACACCGCTCTGGAGCACAAGCAGAAGATGGAGGAGGCGGTGAAGCGCGCCGCCACCACCGGGAAGCCGACCCTCGAAGACATCGCCAACTACGCGAAGACCAAGAACTACGCGGGTCACATCAAGAAGGCGCTGGCGTCGACAGGGTCCGCCCTTGGCGCGGCCGGCGGGATCGTCCTCGGAGTCGCGGCGACCGCTGGCACCGCAGCGCTCATGGCGACGCCGTTCGGCTGGGCCCTCGCGTCGCTCGCCGCTGCTGCGGGCATCGGTCTCGCCACGTACAAGGCCTGGAAGTTCTTCTCGAAGCGCTGGCAGGCGACGAAGACCGACCCGACGACGGGGCAGCAACGCGGCTTCGGCGCCCGCCTCAAGGAGACGCTGTCGTTCTGGAAGAAGACCGGCCCGTCGAAGCGTGAGCAGTACGCAGCCGAGCTCTACGACTACGCCAAGGGGACGGGACTCCAAGCCGTCAAGGCGAAGGAGCTGATCAAGGCGCTGGGCCTGCCGCTGGATGTGCTCAACGGCGACCAGGCGAAGGGCATCGCGCTCATCGCGGCCAAGCTCGCGAGCTGACGAGCTCGAACCGCGTCAGCGAGCCGTCGCTCAGGCGAGTTGCTTCTCCGCCTCGCTGCGGGCCCACCGGTAGTCGGGCTTGCCCGAAGGCGACCGCACGATGGAGTCGACGATCGCGAGCGAGCGCGGCACCTTGTACCCGGCGATGCTCGTCCGGCAGTGGTCGGCGAGCTCTTCGAGCGTCGGTTGACCCGCGTTGCGGCGCAGAGACACGACGGCGGTGACTCGCTGGCCCCACCGGTCGTCCGGCACGCCCACGACGACGGCGTCGAACACCGAGGGGTGGCTCTTCAAGGCGGACTCGACCTCTTCCGGGAAGACCTTCTCGCCCCCGGTGTTGATCGACACCGAGCCGCGGCCCAGCAGCGTCACGGTGCCATCGGCTTCGACCATCGCCAGGTCTCCCGGCACCGCCCACCGCTCGCCATCGATCGTGGGGAACGTCGCCGCCGTCTTCGCTTCGTCCTTGAAGTAGCCGAGCGGCACGCGTCCGCGCCGGGCGACTCGGCCGATCACCCCGCTGCCGGGGTCGACCGGCCGGAGGTCGTCGTCGACGACCTGGGTGTCGGGCCCCACCATGAACCGCGGCCGCGCGCCGGCTGACGCGCCAGGAGCGGCGACCATCTGCCCCTGCCCGCCTGTCTCCGAGGCCCCGTAGCCGTCGACGACGATCACGCCCGGAAGGCGTTCGATGAGCGCGTCCTTCACCGCGGGGGACAGGATCGCTCCGCCCGACAGGATCGCGCCCAACGACGTGAGGTCCGGACGAGCCTCCGGATCGGGATCGAGCGCATCGACGAGCGGCCGGGCGAACGCATCACCGACGATCACGAGGAAGGTCACGTTCTCGTCCGCGATCAGCTGCCAGATCGCAGCCGGGTCCATGTGCGCGCCGGGTGAAACAACGACGGTGCCCCCGCCGAAGAAGGTCGAGAACGCCATCCAGTGCGCCGTTCCGTGCATGAACGGGCACGCAGGCAGACACCGCGTACGACCGGCCGCGACTCGCTCGACGACCTCATCGTCCGACGAGACGCCCGCACCCCCGAACGCCGCGACGAAGACGTCGTCCTGGCGCCACATGACGCCCTTGGGCATCCCTGTCGTGCCACCCGTGTAGAGGATGTAGAGGTCGTCGCCGCTGCGCGGCTCGAAGTCTCGCTCGGCCGACGCTGCCGCGAGCTCGCGCTCGTAGTCGTCCCCCCGAGCGACCGTCCACTGCAGCGTCGGGACGTCGTCGCGGATCGCGTCGATCAGTTCGGCGAACCCGGGCTCGTGGATGGCGACCTTGAGCTCGGCGTCGTTGAAGAGGTACCGAAGCTCGTCCGCGACGTACCGGTAGTTGACGTTGATGGGAACGGCGCGCAACTTGAACGCCGCGATCATCCCCTCGAGGTACTCCGTCGAGTTGTAGAGGTGGAGGCCGACGTGGTCGCCAGCGCGCACACCGTGCGCCGCGAGGACGTGGGCCAGGCGCGTCGCCCGCTCGTCGAGCTCTCGGTAGGTGAGCCGCCGGTCGCCGCAGACGAGCGCCTCGCGGTCGGGGATCGCATCAGCGACCTTCTCGAAGAGATCTGCGATGTTGAAGTCGGTCATCGCACCACCACGTCGGAGAGACCCTCCTCGGGCTCGGGGAACTGCGGATCCATCTCACGGACGACGTCGACGAGCACTCGGAGGATCGCCCAGTCGCGGTACCACTTCTTGTCGGCCGGGATGACGTACCACGGCGCATCGTCCGTCGACGTCTCCCGCAGCGCATCGTCGAACGCGCCCATGAAGTCGTCCCACCTGGCGCGGTCGTCGAGGTCACCTCGACGGAACTTCCACCGCTTGTCCGGCCGGTCGAGACGCGCTTGCAGACGCTGGGCCTGCTCCTCCTTCGAGATGTGGAGCATGAACTTCACGATCCGGGCACCCTGCGACGCGAGCAGGCTCTCGAACGCGCGGATCTGCTCGTATCGACGGCGCCACTCGTCCTCGTCGATCCAGCCGTTGACCCGCACGACGAGGACGTCCTCGTAGTGCGACCGGTTGAAGATGCCGATCGTGCCGCGCGGTGGTGTGCGCTTGTGGATTCGCCACAGGTAGTCGTGCGCGAGCTCGTCCTCCGACGGCGCCTTGAAGGATGTGACCTCGACGCCCTGCGGGTTCAGTCCGGTGAACACCTTCTTGATGGCGCCGTCTTTGCCGCCCGCGTCCATCGCTTGGAGGACCACGAGCATCGACCTCCGGTCCTCGGCCCAGAGACGCTCCTGCAGCGCGCTCAGCTCGTCGTTGAGCGACGCTGACGCGGCCCGGGTCTCTTCCTTGCCGCCGGGGGCACCGGGCGTCGCGCCGGGATCGACGTCGGAGAGCCGGAAGGACCCGTCGCTCGGCACACGCAGCGTGTGCACGTCGAACGCGGAAGGTTCCTGTCGAGATGCGCGTACCCCCACCCGAGGCACCGTACCCTGCGCGTTGATGGTCCTCCGACGCTCCGCGCGACCGGCGCACTCCGTGCGAACGCACCGCCTGGCGGCTGCGGTGACCGCTGTCGTGACCGTCGCCATCGCGGCGGCGACACTGGCGGTGATCGCGCCGCGTGACCCGTCGATCGTGCTGGCCTACACCGGCCCGACGATCGCATCCGTGCCCACGACGACCGCCGTCATCCCGCAGCCGACGGTGCCGCCGACGACGGTGACGACGCTGCCGGCGCCCGACATCGGCCGCGCCGCGATACCCGAGCCGGGTCCTGCAGTGGGATTGAAGATCGCGAACGGGCGGCCGTACCAGCCCGCGATCGAGTTCAGGAGCACCATCCCGATCCCGGACGACCTCGTCTTCGTGTTGGTCCTCGGCTCCGACGCGCGACCGAACGAGAACATGTTGAAGACGCGAGCCGACTCGATCCACCTCGTCGCGGTGAACCCGAGGAGCGGACAGGGGACGATCGTCGGCTTTCCCCGCGACAGCTACGTGCAGTTCCCGAACGGTGGCCGCGGGAAGATCAACGATGCCCTTGCACGCGGCGGCCCGACCTACGTAGCAGAAACTGTTCGTCAGCTGACCGGGTTGCCGATCCACTACGTCGTCGTCACCGGCTTCGTCGGGTTCCAGCGCATGGTCGACGAGCTCGGCGGCCTCGACATGCACGTCGACCGGCGGATGAACGACCGGATGTCGGGTGCACGGTTCCAGCCTGGTTGGCACCACTTCGTCGGCGGTGAGGCGCTGGCGTACGCGCGCAACCGGAACGACGTCCCCTACGGCGACTTCAGCCGCTCAGAGAACCACGGCGCGCTCCTCCTGGCGGGGCTCGCGAAGCTTCGCGCCGAGGTTGCGGACGATCCGAACCTGTTGCGGTGGATCGACGTGCTCCGGCGCCACGCTCGGGTCGACGTGCCGCCCGACCATCTGCCGCGACTCGCTGCGCTCGCGCGACGCGTGGCTCCGGAGCGGATGACGAACGTCGTCCTTCCGGGGCGGGTGGGGTACGCGGGCAAGGCGTCCGTGGTGTTCCTGACCCAGGATGCGCCTCGGTTGTTCGAAGACCTCCGCGCCGACGCGGTGATAGGCGCAGCAGCGCCGCCGGTGGGCGCGACGTCGACGGTTCCCCCGACTACATCGGCACCGCCGACGACATCGACGTCCGTTCCGCCCGTGACGACGACGTCGACCACGTCGACCACTCGTCCGCTCGTCGATGTCGAGGACGCCGTCGACGACTGACGACCTTCAGATCGGCGGCCGCAGCGCGGCGCGCGCCGCCTCGATGCGTGCGTCGAGATCGCGCAACGACCGCCGGAGCGCGTCCGCCTGACGTCCGAGGTCGCGCGCGTCGTTCAGTTCGAGCCGGTCGTCGCTCGCAGCGGCCCATGCCGCGTCAGCGTCGACCTGTTCGAGTTCCTCTGCGAGCTGGGCCCGCTGCTCGAGGAGTGACCCGAGGTCGTCTCGACGGCGGCGGAAGAGCGGCATCGACCGAGGATGGCACAGTGCGTCGTCAAGGTGTCGCTAGCGCGCGCGACTCCTCGTGGAGGGCGGGCGGTCCGTGCCACACCACGAGGAGCAGCGTGCCGTCGTCCTGGAGGATCCCTTCCTGGTGCTCGAGCACCGCGTGGGCCAATCGCCGAACCGTCTCTGCCGGCGTCTGCGATGCCGCGCCGGCCTGCGCGAGGAGGTCGCCGAGCCGGTCGCGGCCGAACTGCTCACCACCTGGCGAGCGTGCCTCGATCACGCCGTCGGTGAAGAAGAGGAGAAGGTCACCCGGCTCGAGGTCGAAGCGAGCGACTTCCGCCTGAGATCCAGGAAAGGCGACGCCAACCGGGAGGCACGTCTCCGACTGCAGATCGATCCGTCGCAGTTGCCGGATCACCATCGGCGACGGGTGCCCGGCGTTGAGCCAGCACAGTTGCCCCGCGGCGAGATCGAGCGTCGCCAGTTGCGCCGTGGCGAACTTCTCACCTCCGAACTGGTCCGCGATCGCTTCGTCCATCTCGGTGTAGATGTCGACGGTCGTGAGTCCGCGCCTCCGGCCGTGGCGGTACGCCGTCACCGCGAGGTTCGCGATCCGCGACGCCTCGAGGCCGTGGCCGACAGCGTCGATGATCGCGACGTTCGCCACCTCGCCGTCGACCGCGTAGTCGAAGGTGTCGCCGGCGATCGTGTACGCGGGTTCGAGCACGCCGCTGATCGTCACGTTCCTGCCGCTGAACGTCAGCGGGGGCAGCATCGACCACCGCAACTCGGCCGACAACGTCACGTGGCGTGTGCGGCGGGTCCGCGTGATGGCGTCGCCGTACTGCGCCTTGCTGGCGAGCAGCTCGCCGACCAGAGATGCGAACGCGAGCGCGGACGCCACCACGTGGTCGTCGACGTCCGCCGTCGTGGACGCGGCGACGACGCCGATGCGCTCCGAGCTGTCGAGCAGCGGGATCCACAGCGGTGTACGTCCGTCGACCCGGTCGCCGACGAGGGGCCTCTCGGTCCGATACGCGCGCCCCGCCATCGAACCGTCGATCGAGGCCATCGGCGGCGCGGGCGCGTCGACGTCGGTTTGGGAGACGAACGGAATCAGGACGCGCTGCTCGAGATCCGCCAAGAGGATCATCAGGTCGTCGAGTCCCATGCGGCTCGCTTCGTCTCGCACGACCCGTGGCATGTCATCCGGATGCAGCCGGTGGCTGGCATGGATCAGATTGAGGAAGGCAGCGGAGATCTCGTCGCGCGTGAACATGGCGGGGTGCGACCCGGAGCGTAGGCTCCCGCAGCCCCACCCCACGCCGAGGGCCGTACGTCGCGTCGCCGCGCTCCGTCGGATGGGTTCACGCAGGGTGCTCCGACGCGGCCGCGGCCTCCTCGCCATGGTGATGGTGGCGCTCGGTGTCGCCAGCCGCGCGGGGCCCCGACGACAGGGTGACAGCGAGCAGCGCCGCGCCCGTGGCGATGCCGGCGGCTGCCGTCCATCGCGCCGGTCCCGACGACGTCTTCGTGATCGCTCCGAGCGCGACGAGTTGCGCCACGACAGCGGTGGCGTCAACTGCTCCAACGGCTCCGGGCTCGTGGGTGTGACCGATCACGACGCCTGTCCATCTCGATGCCGCCCAGAGGACGATGAGCGCGAGCGACGTGATGCCCACCGCGGCGCGAACGACGCCGTCACCGCGACGGAGATGCAGCGCGGCCAGAGCCGACTGGCCGACGGCAACGACAGCGAACAACGACATCGCGAGCGTGGCGCCGCGGTGCTGGGCGGCTGCGGCCAGATGGGCCGTACCGGCGACGACGAGCGCGAGGGCTGTGAGGATCTTCATTCTTCGATCACCAATCCGAAGGCGATGGCCAGCTGTGCGGCAGTCGACAAGAACTCGACCGCAGTTCGGTGGCATCGACTGCACGAATGCAGGTGGGCCTCTATCGCCGCTGCCTCGTCCCGATCGACGGCGTCGAGCGCGTATGCAGCGAGGAGGCCCTCGTCGTAATGGTCGAGGGTCACGCGCCGTCCGCCGTGGCGGGCTCGTGCCGGAGGCGGTTGCGTCGCACGCACGGCACTCCGTTGCGGCGGCACGCACCGGATGAGTTCGCGACATCGAAGTTCTCGCCATCCAGATCCGTAGTCGCTCCGAACAGGAGGCGTGCCAGCAACCACGTACCTCGCTTCCCGCCGATGGATCGGTGGCGTCGCGCTCGCTGCGTTGGGGCTGATCGCCGGCGCCTGTGGAGGTGACGACGGCGACGTCGCCGCTCCCACCAGCACCACCACCACGACATCCGACAGCGGCGGCAACGTCGTCGAGATCGAGTTGGTTGCGTTCAAACCTGAGCGGATCACCATCGCAGCGGGCGACACGGTGGTCTGGAAGCAGAACGACGCCGGTGCACACACCGTCACGTCCGGAACCGTCGAACAGGGCGGCGCGGGCGTGACCCAACAACCTGACCAACGGTTCGACTCAGGCGACATCCCGACGGGGAAGTCGTTCGAGTTCAGCTTCCCCGAGCCCGGGACGTACCCGTACTTCTGCAGGCTCCACCCCGCCACCATGCGTGGCGAGGTCGAAGTCCGCTGACGCCGGTTCCCGCCAACACAACAGGAGACATCCGACGATGAAACGCAAGACCCTTCTTCGGGTCGCCGCGCCTTTGCTCACCCTTTCCCTCGTCGCCGGCGCGTGCGGCAGCGACGACGAACCCCAGAACGCCGCCGCCGGCGACCAGGCTTCCGGATCCGACACCACCTCTCCCGCGGCCGAGAAGGCGAGTGTCGACACCGGCGCATCGACGCTTCGTGCGGGCCTCACCGACCTCCTCACCGAGCACGTGTACCTCGCGGCGCTCGCCACGGGATCGGCCCTCCGTGGTGACAACGCGGGCTTCGAGGCGTACGCGGCGGCACTCAACGGTCCGTCCGACAGCAACAGCGCCGACCTCGTCGCAGCGGTGAGCTCCGCCTATGGAGCCGAGACCGGCAAGGCCTTCGACGGCCTGTGGCGTTCGGAGGATCACATCCCGGCGTTCGTGGCCTACACGCAGGCCGCAGCGAAGGACGATCAGGCCGGCAAGGACGCGGCCGTGAAGCGTCTCACGTCGTACGCGAAGACGTTCGGCGAGACGATGAACAAGGTCAACGAGAACCTTCCTGCAGACGTGGTCACCGAGTCGATCACGTCGCACGCGACCACGCTGTTGAAGGTGATCGATGCGCAGAAGGCCGGCGATCAGCAGACCGTCTACCAGTCGTTGCGCGGCGCCTACCACCACATGGACATGACCGCCGCGGCACTCGCGGGGGCGACTGCGAAGAAGTTCCCGCAGAAGTTCGACGGTGATGCCAACGCACCGGCGTCCGAACTTCGCTCCGGGCTGCACTCCCTCCTCCGTGAGCACGTGTGGCTGGCAGCCAGCGCCACCGGCGGCGCCCTCGGCGGTCGCATGCCCCAGTTCGAGGCCGCGGCGGCCGCGCTGAACGGGCCGTCGAACAGCAACAGCGCCGACATCGTCGCAGCTGTCGGATCGGTGTACGGAGACGACGTCCGGAAGGCCTTCGACGGTCTGTGGCGCTCCGAAGACCACATCCCCGGCTTCGTGGCCTACACCCAGGCCGTCGCGAAGGACGACCAGGCCGGCAAGGACGCTGCGGTCAAGCGTCTGACCTCGTACGCCAAGACGTTCGGCACGACCCTCAACTCGGTGAACCCGAACCTGCCTGCGGCAGCGGTCGAGGAGGCCATCACGGGGCATGCGACGACGCTCATCGCCGTGATCGATGCGCAGAAGGCTGGCGACGCGAAGAAGGTTGCGTCGCTGCTGCGTGACGCGGTGCACCACATGTCGGGCACCGCTGACGCGCTCGCCTCGGCGACGGTGAAGCAGTTCCCCGACAAGTTCTGACCAGAACCCGTCATCCGCTGGAGCGAGTCGCCGGCCACCTCAGGTGGCCGGCGATCTCGCGCCAGTGCGGTGCCGCCGGAGCGCGCTCGTCCGTGCGTCCGGCCTCTCGGTAGGTAAGTTCCCGCCATGGCCCAGGTCGGCACGGTCGTGCAGGTGTGGCGGTACCCGGTGAAGTCGTTCCAGGGCGAGACGGTGGACTCGCTCGACCTCGCGCCCGGTGGGGCGGCCGGCGACCGCACCCTCGCCGTGGTCGACCCCGCCGCTCGCAAGGTCTTGTCCGCGAAGCGGTATCCCGACCTCCTCATGGCGTCGGCGCGGCTCGACGGAGAGCGCGTCGTCATCACGCTGCCGGACGCGAGCGAGCATGCCGCAGACGACGACGACATCCACCAGGTCCTCTCCGACTGGCTCGGCCTGGAGGTGCGCCTGGCGCCGCCGCCCACCGACGCCGTGTTCCCGATGGAGATGTACACCGGCATGTCCGACGAGGACACACCGCTCTTCGACTGGCCCGGCCCACCAGGGACGTGGCTCGACCTCGCCGACGTCCATTGGCTGACCACCGCCAGCCTCGCCGCCATCAGCGCCGAGCGTCCCGAAGCTCAGTGGGACGTCCGTCGGTTCCGTCCGACGGCGCTCATCGACATATCGCGCGACGGGTTCGTAGAGGAGACGTGGGCTTCCGTCCAGGCCGGTGAGGTCGCGACCAACGTCCTGATGGCGACGCCGCGGTGCTCGATGCCATCTCGCGCCCAGCCCGGGCTGGAGCGCGACAAGTCCATCGGCACGACCATTCGTGACACCAACGGCAACAACCTCGGGGTGTACGCGTCGATCACGCAGAGCGGATCAGTGCGCGTCGGGGATCCCGTGGAGGCGACGTAGCCCGCTAGCGCCGTCGCACCGACAACTCGACTCTTGCGAGCTGATCGAGCTCGACGCCAGCGGACCTTCGGACCGACACCTTCAACGGCAGCAGGTAGCGGTCGTCCTTCGGGAACAGCGCCGTCGAGAACCTCGTCCCGTTGATGCGCGCATCCACCGGCACCTGGCCCCAGTACTCCACGCCCTTTGCAGCGAGCTTGATGTCGGCGCTCTCGTCGGGCGGGATCGCGACGAAGTAGAAGGGCGCTGGACCCCGCCACTCGACGACCATCCCTTCGAACTCGAACTCGAACTTCGTCCCCACCGCACCATGTTGCCTGCGCGTCAGGCGCAGCGTCCCCACAGCGCTGTGGACAGATGCGGCGCGTGATGCGTCTCACGGGGTGGATCAACGACCAGGCTGGGGAGCGATGGACGATCAACTGCTGGCGAGGCGGGCGCGGGGAGGTGACGACGTCGCGTTCGAGACCCTCGTGCGCCGCCACACCGACACGGTCTGGCGGTTCGCCCGGATGATGGCACCCGACGACCACGCCGCCGAGGAGATCGTCCAGGACACCTTCCTGAAGGCCTATCGGGGCCTGGGGTCGTACCGCGGCGAAAGCGCGATCACGACGTGGTTGTACGCGATCTGCCGTCGTACGGCGCTCGACCGCGGCCGCAGGCGTTCCACCGTTGTCGTCCCGCTCAGTGCCGCCCGGGCCACGCCGGCTCGTGACGCGGCGGCCGACGACCGCCTCGTGCTCGACGCAGCGATCGCAGGGCTCCCTGACGACGAGCGCGAGGCCTTCGTGCTCTCGGCGGTGCTCGGGTACTCGCAGGAGGAGGCCGCCGCGCTCGTCGGAATCCCCGCCTCCACCATGCGATCGCGCATGTCGCGAGCCCGCACCCGCCTGGTTGCTGTCCTCAGCACCGACGACGAGGAGGACGCCCGATGACGATCACCCACGACGAGTGCCGCGATTCCGTGGCCGGCGGTTCTCCCGTCGATGCCGTCACCGAGGCCCACTTGGCGGGCTGTTCCGGCTGCCGTGCCTTCGCGGCTGCTGTAGCCGATCTCGATCGGCGCGCCGCGGCTGTGGCACCGAAGAGTGCCCCTCGGGGGCTTGCCGATCGGGTTGTCGCGGCGCTTCCACTCGACGCCTCGCCCGCCCGGCCGACGTGGCCCGGCCGGACGCGAGCCGTCGTGGCCGTCGCTGCCGCGGTGTTGCTCGTCGCCGGCGTCGCGTCGTCGGTGGTGCTGCGCAACCGCGAGGACGCGCCGCGTACCGTGCTCCTCGCCGCGGCGAGCCACCTCGAGGAGGAGGGCGCGTCGGAGGTCATCGTCGATGCCGTCACCGACGTCGAGATCCCGGCCAACGGTCGCGACCCCGACTTCTCCGTCGCGCCTCCCGAGGTCCGCGACCACATGGCTGAGCAGTGGAACCTCATCATGGCCGAGCTCGATCGGAGGCTCGCCGAGCTCGACCAGCGCATCGACGAGATGCTCTCCCGCGTGCCAGGGGCGCCACCCCCGCCGCCGCGCGAACGGTTCCGTCCGACGCCGAGCGAAGGCCCGGCCGAGACGCCCCCTGCCGCTCCCGAGGCGGCGTCGCTGAGCATCCGCATTCGGGCGGCCGGCGCGGTCGATCCTGCGGTCGGGCTCCAGCTGGAGGGTGCAGTCGTCGCCGTGCCGGGCTCCATCGAGGTCCGCGAATCGACGGCCGCGTTCGCGATCGACGCGGCTCGGCAGGGGAGCGCCGCGCTTCGAGCGCCCGACGGCACGTGGGTCGAGACCCAAGCCGGGCCGGGCCCCCTCGGCCGGGTCCTGGTCGATCCCCGCGCTTTGCCCTCGATCCTGCGGGCGGCTGAAGGTGCGGTCCTCGCCCGCTCGACGGTGCTCGTCGGCGACGGCGAGCGTGGCCGTCGCTACACGTTCCGGGTGCCGGCGTCGGCGGTCGGCGGCGGGACGGAACCCTGGACCGGAAGCGCAGTCATCGACGACGCGAGGCGGGTGCGTCAGCTCTCGCTGAGTCCCCGTCCGTCCGGGCAGCCGGCACCCACGCGCACACGCCTGACGGTCGACATCGGGGGCCGCGCCGCGCTCGACGCGAGTCGGTCGCCCGCGCAGGTCGGCGCCAGGGCGGTGTCCGACACGTCGTCGCCGTTCGCCGCCGTCTCTCCCGCGGTGCGGGCAGCTGTGGAAGGGTCGACGCGATGAGGTGGTCGATCGGTGCATGCGTCGTTGTCATCGCGATCGCGCTGGGGGGTTGTGGCCAAACGGCGACCACCGAGGCCGGCGGCGACCCGAAGGAGGCCGCGCCGGCGACCACGGCGGGCCGCCCGTTCTGCGACGTGCTCGCGGACGTCAACGCGCTCTACAACCACGAGGTCGCTTTCAACGTCGACAGCTCGATGTCGAGCCGCGAGAGCCAGCGGAGGGTGACGTCGTTCCTCGACGAGCTGCGCACGACCCTCGACCGAGGCGACGCCCTCCTCCGCGAGCTCGACGCGTCGGCTCCGGAGGAGATAGCACCACAGGTGCGGACCCTCGTCGACGACGGCCTGCGCCGCTCCGAGTCGCTGCGCAGAGCCGGCGACGACCCGTTCGCACTCGCGGACGGCTGGTGGCCCGACTCCCGCACCTCGGCCGCTGCCGCCGCCGCCGGCGACATCGACTCGTATGCACAGGCGAACTGCGGCTTCTCGTTCCGCCCCGACGGTCGCTGATCGCGGCGAAGCGGTTGAGAGCAGTACGCACGGGGACGGCGTCGCGCGCTCGATCCGTCTGCGTCAGGCGTCGTACGTCGCGAGGACGCGCAGGCGGGCGATGGCCGTTCGAAGGATCCTGGACACGTGCATCTGACTCAAGCCGACCTTCGCGGCGATGTCGCTCTGCTTGAGCTGCTCGAAGAACCGGAGCTCGACCACCTCGCGCTCGCGTTCTGACAGCCGCTCCATGAGGTCACGCACCAAGGCGACGGCGTCGACGCGGTCGAACCCGCCGTCGTGGGTGGGGACTTCGTAGACGGTCGAACCGTCGTCGCTGGTGAGATCGAGTGATGCGGGACGACGAAGGTCGCGAACGTCGAGGACCTCGATAACCGCGGCTTCGTCGATCCCGAGCGATTCGGCGACGTCGGCAACGGTGGGCTGCGATCCCCGACTCGTCGTGAGCGACTCGATCTCGGCGTCGACGGTGAGCGCCCGTTCCTGCAGTGATCGTGGTACGTGGACGACCCACGCGGTCTGGCGCCGGTAGCGTTTGAGCTCACCTTCGATCGTCGCGTACGCGAACGTCGAGAACTGGACGCCCCGGTCGGGATCGAAGCGCCGAAGCGCGTTCAGCAGGCCGTAGTTGGCAACCTGGATGAGATCGTCGACGTCGTTCGAGCTCCGGCTCATGCGCAGTGCGGCACTCCGGGCAAGGCCCTGGTAGCGCGCCACCAGATCGTTGACGGCTTCCGGATCGTTGTCCCGAGCGCGCAGGTGCAAGGCGCGGAGCGCGTCACGATCGCGATCGCGGTCGCAATGTTGCGTACGTGTGGCCACCGGCCATCCCCAGACATGTTCGATCGTGCTCGCCCACCGTGGACTGACGGAGCGATCGAAGCCAGGTCAACGCGCGTGTCAGACGATCGGCGTGACGACAACCGGGGCGTCGACTCCACGGTACCCGCAACGCCCGCGGCTGCAACACCCCTGTCGGGGGTTTTGGCCGCCTGACCTGCGTCCGGTTCGTCGCGAGTGCGGTCTTGACCATCGCGTCGTAAAGCCTCGTAATACTAGGTATGCGTGCAGAGACGCTGAAGGGACACCTCGACCTGCTCCTGCTGGCCGTCGTCGAAGACGGTCCTCGGCACGGATACGCGGTGATCGAGGAGCTCAAGCGCCGCACCGGCGATGCGCTCGACATCCCCGAAGGCACCGTCTACCCCGCGTTGCACCGACTGCAGAGGGCGGGGCTGCTCACGTCGACGTGGGACGACTCTTCAGGTCGCCGTCGGCGCGTGTACACGCTCACCGGTGGAGGCCGACGCGCCGTCAGGGAGAAGCGGATGGAGTGGCAGGCGTTCGCGACTGCGGTTCAAGGCGTGCTCGGAGAGAGGACCGTGGCATGGCCGAATCCCGCATGATCGAGGCGTACCTCACCGAGCTGCGTCGCTCCGTCGACAAGCTCGCGGATGCCGACGACATCGTCGACGAGGCGGCGGATCACCTGTACACGGCGTTCGATCGGCTGATCGCGAGCGGGCTGGCGGCGGGCGACGCCGAGGCGCACGTCGTGGCGCGATTCGGTTCAGCGTCGCTCGTCGCGAAGGTGTTCGCAGAGGAGGCCAAACGAGGAGGAGCCGTGTCCACAACGCTCACCAGGCGCGCGGGAATGACTGCGATGGCAACCGTGCCGTTGTTCATCATCGGTGGGATCGGCAACGAGCTGGTTCCGGCCGGCCGTGGCCCGGTCCACGCGGCGTTCGTCACCATGATCGTCGCCGGCTTCGCGGCATTCGCTGTGGGGCTATGGGGCCTTCGCCGCCGCCACGGAGGACTCGGCAGGGTCGGGCGTGTCGCGTTCTGGTGGTTCGTGTTGTCGCCGGGGCTCGCGCTACCTGCCGGATACGGGGCGCTCGTGGTCCTCGTCGCGGAGTGGTTGCTCATCATGAGCCTGCTCGGCGTCGGGATGATTCGAGCCCGTGTGCTTCCGGCCGCAGCCGTTGGGCTCTTCACGATGTCACCCGTGGTCGCCCTCGCCATCGCAGGAGGGGCCACGATCGCCGGCATCGACGCGGCCGAGTACTTCATGGTCCTTCTCGCTCCGGTCGCGCTCGGGTTCACCTGGCTCGGTTGGGCCATGTCGCGTGAGCCAGCGCTCGACGTTCGCCCCGGCAACCAGCGGGGTCCGATCGCGATGGCCTAGCGATGGGCATCGACCCGCGCTTCCTGTGCGCCGCAACCGTCCAGGTGTCGCCGAATGTCGTCAGAGGTCACGGGACAGCCGCACGTCTGGATGACTCACGACCGTTCGCTTCCGTGAAGATCCGACTGCGGTTCCTCAGGTAGCCCGAGTCGCAGGCACAGCTTCGGGAGCGCTTCGCGCACCTGTCTGCTCGCATCGTCGTTGCCCCACACATCCTCCATGGCGAGGATGTCGCCGATGTCCCAGAGGATGCGCATCCTCACGAGGTCGTCGATCAGCTCGACGCCAGGCGGCAACGGGCGGGTGGCCGCGTAGGCCTCGAGAGCAGCGGCCCAGCGATCGTCGGCCAAGGAGAGCCGAAGGGTCGTCAAGTCGTAGGCGCGCCAGCCATATGCGCAGTGGTCGAAGTCGAAGATCGTCAGCTCGCCGTCGTCGCTGAAGTGCATGTTGCCGAGGTGGAAGTCGGCGTGGATGAGGCCGTAGTCGCTGTCGTCCTTCGGCAGGGACGCCAACACGGCCGACAGCTCGGCGCACAGAGCCTGGAGCCGGTCGAGCTCCGGCGCGTCACCGGCGGCGCGACGCAGCTGGGCAAGCGGTTGCGTCAGCAGGTAACGCTCGTCGAGGTGATACCGGTCGCCGGGGAGCGTGGGAGCGACCTCGTTCGCCGTGGCATGGATCGCGGCGACGGCGCGCCCAATGGTCGCCGCCTGCTCCGTCGTCGGTTCCGAGCACGGTTCGCCCGGCGCCATCGCGAGCATCGCGAGCCGGCGCGGGCGTCCGTCGATCTCGCCGACGGTGAGGAGTTGGCCATCGCGTCGGGCGATGGGTGCGGCGACGGGACAGCCGGCTTCGGCGAGCGCTCTCGTCAGCGCGAGTTCGCAGCGGAAGTCGTCGTCGCCGCGGATGTAGTAGTTGCCGTCGAAGTAGAGCCTCACGTGGAACGTCTCGTCGCCTGCTTCGGCCCGGAAGTGCTGATTGAACCCGGAGCGCATGAACCGACAAGACACGGGCCCCGGCACGTCGTACGCCGACTCGATCACGCGTGCGAGGTCGCCGCACCACTCGTCCGACACGCAGCGAGTCTGCCTCCCACCGCAGTTCGCGTGTCGCCATCGGACGACGCTGCGCGGTGCTTTCGAAAGCCCCACCAGGTGGGCCGGCGCCGCCTTCAGGTGGGCTTGTTGGCTGTGATGATCCAGGCCTCAGACGCGAAGACGACACCCTCGCTGGTCTCGTGTTCGCGCATGGTCGCCATGAGCTTGTCCAAAGCCCGGTGTCGTTGCTCGTCGTTGAGGCGCTCGACCATCCAGCCGAGCTGGCCGAAAACGAATCGGTGGGCGTCGGCCGCGTCGCGGCCGAACCACATCGGCGCGGCGAATCCGTCGAGGTTGATGTTCGTGAAGCCGGCGCTCTGGAGGAGGGTGCGCACTCGATCGGGTTCGGAGAGGGCGAAGGGGCCCGGGGCGTTCGGCGGCGGCCCGCCCATCTCGCCTCCGGCGGCGAGCGCAGTGGAGAACTCGCGGATCCACTCGTTGCCGGCGATCGGTTGCCATGTCTGCAGCGCGAGGCGGCCGCCGGGCCGCAGCGCGCGAGCGATGTTCGCGAAGGCAGCATCCATGTCGCCGAAGAACATGGTGCCGGTGCGACTGATGGCGAGATCGACCGACGCGGGGGCGAACGGGTGGATCTGGGCGTCGGCCTGCTCGAAAAAGGTGTTCGTCACCCCTTCGGCGGTTGCGCGGGCCCGGGCGACGGCGAGCATCTCACCCGACAGGTCCACCCCAAGCGCCGAGCCGGCCGAGGCCGCTCGTGCGGCGTCACGTGTTGTCTGACCGGTCCCGCAGCCGATGTCGAGGACGCGGTCCGTCACACGGAGCTCGGCCGCGGCGAGCAGCGCGCGGTGGTGGGCTGCAACGGCGCGGTCGTAGTAGTCGGCGTTAGCGGCCCAGTAGGCACCTTCACTGCCGTCCCAGGCGCGCAATTGTTCGCGGTTCGTCGGTGCGACATTCACGGCATCGGTGGCAGACACGCCGGCCCCCTCGTCTTGCAATAAACTCCCCTTGGGAGAAAACTATTGTCCCAAAGGGAGAACGATGTCAAGCGCGCCGAGGTTGTCGACGACGTCCTACGCCATCCTTGGCCTCCTTGCGGTCAAGTCGTGGACGACACACGAACTGGTGCAACAGGTCGACCGCAGTCTGCGACGCATCTGGCCCCGCGCCCAGAGCAAGCTCTATGAGGAGCCGAAGAAGCTGGTCGCCCACGGGCTCGCTCGAGCCACCGACGACTCCGTCGGCCGCCGGCGCCGGACGCGCTACACCATCACTGCGAACGGTCGGCGAGCGCTGTCGGCATGGCTCGCCGAGCCGGGCGAAGGACCGGTCCTGGAGTTCGAACAACTCCTGAAGATCAGCTTCACCGACAGCGGGTCCAAAGCCGACCTGCTCGCGAACCTCGACGCCGCACGAGCCTGGGTCCTCAGAGAGAACGAAGAGAACCTCGCTACCGCGCGTGCGTACCTCGAAGGTCGTGGTCAATTTTCGCAGCGCGCGGCGCTGAACCAGATCGTTGGCCGGTTCATCACCGACTTCTATGCCACCGTCGCGCACTGGCAGCAGTGGGCATCCCAAGTCGTCGAAAGTTGGCCTGACGACATCGCTGAAGCGCCGTTCGACCCTGTCCTTCAAGAAGAAGCCGTCCGCGTTGCCGAGAGCATCGGCCCGCTCCTCGGCCCGACGTCCGGCGACGAGCGGGTCACCTAGCTCGGCGAACCCTCGACCAGTAGCGTCGTCGTCCACGGGCAGCCTGGAAAGCCGTTGCTGTGGAGCGTCTTCGGCGGGCTGGAGGTGTGATGACGAAGAATCGCGACTTCAAGCGCAAGGTGCGACAGCGCACATCGAAGGTCGGCGAGTCGTATCAAGCCGCATTAGGGCAGATGCTCGCAACCGAACGTCCCAACGACTTGGGTCCCGAGCAACAGGCTGCAGTTGATCGGTACTTCGAGCTGTGGACGCAACACTTGAAGGACTGGAAGGAGCGGGGAGGCCCGTACCGACCGTTCGTCGCAGACGTGCCCGTCGCCGCGCTGCAGGCAGCGGCATTGGCTCACCCGAACGCGAAGACTCGCCGGTACTGTCTGACGGTCCTCGATCACGAGGCGAACGAGCTCTCGGTCGAAACGTTTCGCGCCGCACTCCGCGATGAGGTACCGCGCGTGCGCCTGCTCGCGCTGCACGGCCTTGCGTGTGAGCGCTGCCGTGAGCAGCCTCTGTGTCTCGACGACGTCGTTCCTGACCTCGTCAAGATGCTGCGGACCGACGAGAGCCCGAAGGTGAGGCACGGTGCCGTGATGGCCGTCGCCGCGTTGGCGGACAGAGATGACCGAGTCGCGAAGGCGCTGGCGGAAGCGACGACCGATGACGCTGACGAGCTGGTTCGACAAGCAGCTGGTGCAGCCGCGGCCGGCGACCTCCGGAACGTCCGGAGCCGTAAGGCGTTCCGTCGTCGACAAGCCAGACGCGGCGGATCTGCTGCATCGCCAGAGGGTTGAGGGAGACAATTCGCGGTGCCCTGGGGCCTCACGCCGCGGTTGCCGATGTCGTTCGATTCACGCCAGGCAGCGACGTCAGGGCGATTCGTGGTCGTTGCGGGTGTGCCCGGAACCGGGAAGAGCACGCTTGCTTATGAGCTCGGTCGCACGTTGGAGTGGCCGGTGTTCTCGACGGACTGGTTGATGGGAGCGCTTACTCCGTTCGGCGGGCGGTCCATGAAGCAGCTCGGCGACATCGGCGATGAACTCGGGACGACGCTCGTGTACCGGCAACTGGTGCTGGGTCAGTCGGCGATTCTGGACACGCCAGGCGAGAACCAGGCGATGCGCGCGCGGTGGTCGTCGATGGCACGGGCCTTCGGCGTTCGCCTGTCGGTGGTGGTTTGCACGTGCAGCGACGAGGTCGTGCACAAGGAGCGGCTCGAGCAGCGGGCGCGTGGGATCCCCGGTTGGCATGACGGCGGACGATGGGACATCGTCAAGCCGCGACGCGACGCGTTTCGTGCATGGGACGACGCAGTCGACGATGTGCTCGTTGTCGACGCAATCCACCCTGTCGAGCAAATTGCCGGTGAGGCCCTTGCCTGGATCCGCGGCGGGTGCGGCACAACTCGGTGAGTCTCGGTTCGGCGTCGGACATGCGGGCATCCAAACGCCGTCGCTGATGGCCGATGGCCATGGACGGGTCGTCGCGTATCACCGCCGCGACGTTGCCCGCCCGAAGCCGCTACGCCAGATTGTCGCCCTCGATCTGGATCGAGTGATGGCCTGGCACATCCTCACCTCCCTCGGTGATGCGCTGTGGCGTGCCGAAGCCGGCGTCGCGATGCCCGCCGGTGGCGCGACACCTGACGACTGGTTCGACCTCGTCGAGAACAGGCTCGACCGGCTCGGCTTGGACGTGACGTAGGCGTCTCGCTGACAGGGGACAACGTCGATGGGCCGGTTGCAGATCGCGAAAGAGTCGCTGGTTCAACGGCGGACGGCTGTCTAGCGTGACCCGCACCGGACAGGGAGGGCAGCCCATGACGTCGCTCACAGACGGGAGCAGGTCGGGCGCAGTCACCGAGTTGGTCACGGCGGTCGAAGAGCTCGCTGCTGCGGTGGCGGAACGTCGAAGCGACTTCGACTCGAACGCGCGCCTGCCCGACGACCTCTTCGAGCAACTCGCCACGTTGGGATTGTTCCGGCTCCTTCTGCCGTCGTCGCTTGGTGGCCCTGGGCTCTCTGCTCTTGAGTTCATGGATGTCGTCGAGGCCGCGTCGGCTCTCGACGGCACGATCGGTTGGCTGGCCGGCAATGGGGGCGGCATGGCTCGAGTAGGGGCGTTCCTGGCGGCAGAGAGCGCTCGGGAGATCTACGACGACCCGATGGCATTCGTGGTCTCGTCGACAGGCGCCGTGGGACGCGCGGTTCGCGTTCCCGGCGGTTATTCCGTGACCGGTCGGTGGCCTTTCGGAAGCGGTTCGCCGCATGGCACGTGGTTCAGTCCGCTTTGTGTCGTTGAGGAAGACGAGCAGCCGACCGGCGAGATGATCTTCGTTCTCACACCGCGAAAGGATGTTCTGCTCCACGACAACTGGCAGGTTTCGGGACTCTGTGCCACCGGCAGCGTCGACTTCGAGCTGGTCGACGTGTTCGTACCCGACCGGTTCACGCACGCCTTTCAGCCACAGCCAACGCAGCCCGGCACGCTCTATCGGCTTCCCACGCGCTCGATCTTTTCGTGGACGGTCGCAACCGTGCCGCTCGGCATCGCGGCCGGCGCGATCAACGACTTCGTGGAAACCGCAGTCTCCAATCGGCGCGGCGACAGCGTTCCGCTCGCGGAGCGCGAACTGGTTCAGTCGCAGCTTGGTCAGGTTCAGGCGCGCACCGGTGCGAGCCGGGCGTACCTTCGGAACACGATGAGCGCGCTGCTCGAAGGGATCGACGCGGGCATCAGCCTTGAAGCGAGGCGGGTCGACTTCCGGCTCGCGTGCACATTCGCGAGCCAATCGGCCCTCTGGGCGGTCGATGTGGTCACCGAAATGGCCGGGACGCAGGCCATCATGCGGTCCTCGACGCTCGAACGACGCGAACGAGATGCACGTGCTGCTGCGAAGCACATCGCGATGAGTCCGGCCGCCTACGTAACGGGCGGCAAGCTACGGCTCGGACGCGACCTCTCGAACGTCAACTTCTGAACCACACGGGGCGTCCGCGACCGCACCGGCTGGCGACGGTACGGTCGGGGCCAGTGGCGACCACCGAGCCCGCAGCCTCAGCCCAGCCCGACGCTTGCGAGACGTCGCGTTTCGCCATCTTCCCCGAGTGCCCCCACTGCGGCGGTGACATGGCCGCCGAACACGCGCATTACCGCTGCCGCGTCTGCGGGTGGCGCGACTCGTGCTGCGACTGACAGAGGACCCGCAGGGGCGCCGCGGCCACTCGACGTTGCGAACGCACCTTTGGGCGGACGGTCGGCCCGTGCTTCGTCACGGCGCGTCGTGGGGCGTCGCCGCGATCCCTGCGGCGAGACCCACGTGCGAGACGAGGACCAAGCGTCCGAGGAACGAGCAACTGCGGCGCCCCCAGAAGACAGGCTCACACAGGGCGCCGGCAGCGAACACGACGCCCAACGCCCGGAGACCCTGAGGCCATACGCGACGAAGGACCACCGCACCAGCCAGGGAGGCAAGCGGCGCCGAAAGCCCGGTGCCCCAGAAGAGGAGCACAGCCGGACGACGAACGTCGAAGGAAGCACCGACGCCTAGAGGCTCTCCGGCGACGCGCTCGCGAACGGCGACGATGGCGCCGACGGCATCCGCGACGAGAAGTCCCGCCAAGAGCTTGCTGGCCCTCGCCACTTGGTCATGATGCCCGACCAGTTGCCAAGGCCACACGAAAAAGGACAGGCGGCCGGCCGCGTCTGAGCGTACGGTCCGGCCGTGGGGTCGGGGCGCGAGGTGGTCGAGTCGGTCGTGCGCGGACCGTCGCGCGTCCTTGATCGTTGGCGGCGCGGCGGCCGAATCGAGTTGGTCAAGCTGTTCCCGGAAGTAGGGAAGGGCCTGACCATCGGGATCGGCGCGCTCGTCGTGGTGTCGCCGGTGCTCGCGCTGCTCGGGACTGTCGCGAGTGGGTTCCTCGTGGGTGCTGTACCCGCTGCCGTTGGCGCGCCGACCGACTCAGCGGAGGCTCGACGGCTGTTCCTCGCACTCGGCTTCCTCGGAGGTTCCTTTCTCGCGCAGCACGCCGTGGGTGGCCTTCGTGAGGTGTTGAGCCAGATCGCCGGGCGCCGCATGACACGCATCGTGAAGCGTCGCGTTCTCGCGGCCATGCTCGTGCCGCCCGGCATCGCGCACCTCGAAGACCCTGAGGTGCTCGACAAGATCGCGATCGCCCGCGGGCACACGTCTCAGGTGACGCCTGGCGCAGCGGGAACCGGCCTGGTGCAGGTCGCCGTCAACCGCCTGGCCGTGCTGTCGCCGATCGCGCTGCTCATACCGTTCCGGTGGTGGCTGCCTTTCGTTCTCGGTGCACCGCTGCTGTGGTTCCGGTCGGTGATGCGCGAGCACATCCTCTGCGCGGTGCGCGCGAGACATGGCCAGACGTCCGTGCTGCGGCGCGCGAACTACTTCGTCGATGCGGCGCTCACGCCTACTGCCGCGAAGGAGACGAGGGTGTTCGGCCTCGGCGGTTGGTACGCACAGCGGTTCGAGTCGCTCTACCTCGGCGCCATGCGAGAGGTCTGGAAGGAGCGCTCCAAGAGCCGGCGGGGGCTCGTAATGCCCTGGCTTGCGACGCTCGCTGCGACGACGTTCGGCTACTGGACCGTCGCGTCGTCCGCGGCACGAGGTGAGATCGGCCTCGCGCAGCTGACGATCCTGCTGAGCGCTGTCGGTGGCATGCGGATGCTGCTCGCCCTCGGCAACGAGGACGTCGCCGTCGAACAGGGAGCCGCTGGATTGCCACTGCTCCACGAGGTGGAGGCGCTGGCGCAGACGCGGCGAAACCAGCTCTCCGGGGCTCTCCCGGCTGACGGCCTCCCGGCGTCGACGATCCGATTCGAGGGCGTGCGCTTCCGTTATCCCGGCAGCGACAACGACATCTACGACGGTCTCGACCTCGAGCTGAGGGCAGGCGAGTCGCTCGCCGTCGTCGGCATCAACGGCGCAGGCAAGACGACGCTCGTGAAGCTGCTGGCACGACTGTACGACCCGACCGACGGACGAATCACCGTGGATGGCATCGATCTCCGCGACCTGTCCCCGCAGCAGTGGCAGCGGCGGGTTGCGGCGATCTTCCAGGACTTCACCCGCTACGAGCTGTCAGCTGCCGACAACGTCGGATTCGGCGCCGTGGAGGCGATGCGAGGTGCGCTCGACGCCGCGGCGCTCGACGAGGTGGCAGCGCAGGCTGGTGCAACCGACATCATCGCCAACCTGCCAGAGGGTTGGGAGACGGTGCTCTCCAGACGCTTCACCGGCGGCGTCGACCTCTCGGGTGGCGAGTGGCAGCGGGTCGCGTTGGCGAGGGCGATGCTCGCGGTGCGCTCAGGGGCTGGCGTGCTCGTGCTCGACGAGCCGACGGCCAATCTCGATGTTCGGGCCGAGGTCGAGCTGTACGACCGGTTCCTCGAGCTCACTCGGGGCGTGACCACCCTCGTGATCTCCCACCGGTTCTCGACGGTTCGCCGGGCCGACCGGATCGTCGTGCTCGACGAAGGGCACGTGGTCGAGGACGGAACGCACGACGACCTCGTCGCCGCCGGCGGGCACTACGCGCGGATGTTCCGCCTCCAGGCTTCGCGCTTCGTCGACGACGCGGCGGTCGAAGAGGTTGCGCATGGCTGACCTAAGCGTCGACAAGGCGCGCTTGGTTCGCGCCCTGTGGCACATGGCATCGCTGGCGTTTCGCGCCGACCCGCTGCGCGCGGTGGGTGCCATCGTCTGCTCTGTCGCGCAGTCGACCGGGCTGCTGATCACGGCCTTCCTGGTCAGCCGCGTCATCGGCGCGATCGTCGACGGTGACGGCGACCGCGCAGTGCGGCTCGCCGTCGCGACGGGTGTGATCGCCTCGGTCGCCACGGTGACGTCACTGGCGCGGCTCGACCTGCGTTTCCGGATGGAGGAGTCGACCGGCCTGCTGATCGATCGCGAGTTGATCGAGTTGTCGGCGCGCATCCCGACGCTCGAGTACCACGAACGGCCGGAACACCTCGACCGGCTCGAGCTCCTTCGTTCACAGAAGGAAGCTCTGAGTGGGTCGATCGGAGCGCTCATCGAGAACTTCGCTGTTGTCGGCTCCGTCGTCACGACGGCGATGCTGCTCGTGTCCGTACATCCGGCGCTCGCGCTCTTGCCGCTCTTCGGTGTTCCGACGATCGTGCTGTCGGCGAAGATCCGTGCGTGGTGGCAGAAGGTGGAGGAGGCAACGGCAGAACGGCTGCGCCTCAGCGACCACCTGTACGAGCTCAGCACGACGGGCCCGCCCGCGAAGGAGTTGCGGGTGTTCGGCTTGCAGCCCGAGATCGAGTCACGCTTCGACTCTCTGGTCGAGTCGCTCGACGCCGAGTTCAACCGGCTTAACGTCCGCGCCACGCTCATGAGCACCTTCGGGTGGGTTCTGTTCGGCCTCGGGTACGTGTCCGCAGTCGGCTACGTCGCGCTGCGGGCTCTCGACGGTGAGGCCGGTCCGGAGGACGTCGTCCTCGTCGTCAGCCTCGCAGCCCAGGTGAACCAACAGGTCAACTCCGTCTACTGGATGGTGGCGTGGCTGTTCGACACGTTGAAGACCACGTCTCGGTACCTTCGCCTCGTCGACGATGCCCGGGCGGCGACCGCCGAGGTAGCGGAGCCGCTCGCCGCTCCGGATCGTCTCGAGACAGGAATCCGGATCGAAGGACTCTCGTTCCGGTATCCGGGGACTGACGTCGAGGTCCTGCGGAACGTCGACCTCTCGATCCCGGCTGGTGCGACCGTCGCCGTCGTCGGGGAGAACGGTGCGGGCAAGACAACCCTGATGAAGCTCCTCGCGCGGTTCTACGACCCCGCCGCAGGGGTCATCACTGTCGACGGCATCGATCTTTCCCGGATCCCTCCGGGCGAGTGGCGCGCCCGGATGTCGGCTGGCTTCCAGGACTTCGCACAGTTCGAGCTGGTGGCGCGCGAGAACGTCGGCGTCGGTGACCTCCCGGCGATCGACGACCTCGGCGCGGTGCAGGACGCCTTGAAGCGGGCTTCGGCGGAGGCGGTCGCGGAGCAGCTGCCAGACGGCTTGGAGACGCAGCTCGGAAGGAGCTTCGAGGGCGGCACCGAGCTTTCGGGCGGGCAATGGCAGAAGCTCGCGCTCGGTCGGGCGATGATGCGGGCGACGCCGCTGCTGCTGGTTCTCGACGAGCCGACCGCTGCGCTCGACGCCGACACCGAGCACGCTCTCTTCGAGCGGTATGCGGGCACCGCACGTCAGGTCGCCCGCGCGAACGGCGCCATCACGATCCTCGTGTCACACCGGTTCTCGACGGTGCGCATGGCCGACCTGATCGTGGTCGTCGGCGATCAGGGGATCACCGAGGTCGGATCCCATGCGGAGCTCATGGAGCGCGGAGGCGTGTACGCCGAGCTCTACGCGCTCCAAGCCCGGGCCTACCTCTGAAGCCACATCGGGGCCGAGCAGGAGCCACCGCCTTTGCGCCGCGCGTGTTCGCGGCCTAGACACGTTCGATCGCCGCGTACGTGGCGGCGCGAGCTTCGGGGGGAGCCATGGCCGACAACGGCTTCGAGCACGGCTGGTTCACGACGACCGACGACGTGAAGCTGCACTTCGTCCGGAAGGGCGAGCACGGCTCCTGGGTCGTGCTGATCCACGGGTACACAGGTAGTGCCGAAGGCAACTGGTGCGCGAACGGCGTCGCCGACGCGCTGGCGCAGACCCATCGGGTCGTGGCGCTCGACACGCGGAACCACGGCAGGAGCGACAAGCCGACGCCGGGCGGACCCGGCCGCGCGAAAGATGTCATCGACCTGATGAACCATCTCGGCATCGAGCGAGCCCACATCCACGGCTACTCGATGGGCGGCATGATCACGGCTCGGCTGCTGAGCCTGATCCCGGAGCGGTTCATCACCGCGAGTTTCGGCGGGTCAGGTGTGATGGAGACGGACGACGAGTGGATCCAGCGCGTTGCGCCTGATCCGGAAGGGACTGACCCTGAGGAGACGGAGGCGAGCCGGAATCTGCGGATCTCGGCGGCGATGAACAACGGCATGACACGTGAGCAGGCCGAGGAGGCGGCTTCAAAGCCACGAACGCCACGATGGCCGCAAGCACAGGGCGCCGAAGGGGAGGCGCCGCGTCGAACGGCCATCGATCTCGATCTCCGCAAGATCGAGGTGCCGGTGCTGGCGATCAACGGCGAGTTCGATCGACCGTTCTCGAAGACGCACCGCCTTTGGCGGGAGTTGCGCGACTTCACCAACGTGGTCCTGCCCGGGAAGTCACATCTGACCGCGATCGTCGCAGGGCACATGCCGCCCGAGTACCCGAAGGCGCTCGTGCGCTTCATCGATTCGAACGATGTGGGCGAGGCGGTAGGCAGCTGAGCGCCGACGACGCGGCCAACGATGCGTCTCGCGCCATCGCGAACGCCATCGCGTGGTTCGAGGTCAACAGCGGCTGGGCGCCACCAGACGTCGACGAGCTCGACGAGTGGGTTGCAGACGGCGTGTGCCGCTGTCCCGACGACTGCCTCGTCGCTCCTGCAAGCTGGTGCGAGCACAGGCTCGCCTCGTGGGCGCTCATCCTCGCGTCGCTCGACGGCCCGCGGTAGGCGCGGACCCAATCGGAGCGAAATCGCTAGACGGCGACGCGGTAGCTACATACGGTCGTCGTGATGCACGGGCGACCGAGCCGGAGCGACTTCGACGGCTGGGTCGCGCAGTTGGGCAGGTCGTCGCGCCGGCAGCGGGCGAAGCTCTACCTCCGTGATGCCGGACAGCCAGCCGTGCCGGCACTCCGGCGCGGTCTGCGTCACCATGATCCGATGGTGCGCCGTCAGTGCGCCTCGATACTCGACCACCTCGCCGACGAGCTGTCGTTCGTGGATCTCGTCGCTGCGCTCGACGACGACGACCCAGGGGTCTTGAAGCGGGCGCTGCACGCTCTGGCGTGCGACCAGTGCAAGGAGAACGAGTGCCGCCCGGGCGAGGATCTGTTCGTCCCTCGCGCATTGGAGCTCCTGCACTCCGCGAATCCGGACATTCGCGCGAGCGCTATCGACACGCTCGGCAAGGTCGTATCGCGCCGTCCCGAGGTCGCTGAGGCGCTAGCCGACGTCGCTCTCCACGACCGCGATCGTGGCCTGCGTGCCATGGCGCGCAGACGGTTGCCTTCGATGCGCCACGCGCCTCCTGGGTGACCTTCGCTGCTCAGGCTGTTCGGCGGTTGCCGCTCACGCTCGACGCAAGCGCGCGAGTCAGCATCGCGACGAGGCGCGCGGTGTCTCCTGCGTCGAGGCGAATCGCGCCGACGCAGACGTCGTCTCGCCACAGGCTGACGACGAACAGTTCTTGCTCGGCGTGCCACGTGACGCGCATTCCGGCGCCGGTCTCGTCGACGAAGAGCTCGCGACGATGAGGTATCTCGGTGGGCTCCGCCACTGCTCCAGGATCGCGTCCCGGCGTCCGCTCGTCTAGGTGTCGATGCTCAGCCCGCCCATGGGATGTCGTCAGCTCTTCTGGTGGCGGAGAGCCTTTGCGATCCGTGCAGAGGCGTGCTCTCGAACATGGGCGGCATCGGCGGCGAGGCCGCTGCCATCGGCGCCAAGGCGAGCAGCCGAGGAGATGTACCAGGCGCGACCGCGGTTGACCTCGCGCGACTGTCGATAGAACTCGACGGCTTGTTCGTAGTGACCGAGGTCGTGGTGGCAGATGCCGATGTTGTACAGGACCTCGGCCAGCGAGTAAGTGAACGGAGCTGCGTCTCGGTAGACGTCCAGGAACATGCCAAGCGCGCCCCTGACGTCACCCGCCGCGTACTTCACCTCTGCGGCCTGCGACCTATCCCGCAGCTCGTCCGTCTTCTCCTCCTGCTCAGGATCGACTCGGCCCTCGAGGTTGGCGAGGTACTTCTGCTTGAGCTCATCAGACGGCGTCGGCGGCTTGTGGAGCGTCGCTTCCCTCGTCCGTTCGAACACGATGAGCGCGAAGCTGTCCTCTTCCCCAGAAGTGAAGTGCGTCGCTGTCTCGCGATACCACGACGCGGCGTCGTCGAAGTTGCTGAGGCGGTGGTAGCAGTTGGCGATCGACCAGGCATCCTCCGACGCGTTGGGCCCGCCGCCGGATGCTTCGTACACGGCGAGGTAGGCGGCCAGGGCTTGCTCGTACTGCTTGTTCCGGTAGAGGCGTTCGGCGATCGCACGCTTGGCGGTGACCTCGTGGGAGTCTTCCGTCGGCGGCGTGGCAGTTCGCAGGTCTCCGTATGGCGTCGGTGGCTTGCGAAGGCGAACTTCGCGAATCCGCGCGGCCGCCGCGGCTTGGAGCTCGCTGTTGCCTGCCTCCTCGGCGAGGGTCACGACCTCGGCATACGCAGCGAGGGCGCGCTCCCACATGCTGTCGGCGTGGGCCTGGGCACCGACAGCCCACGCGTCGTCGGCTCGCGCGGCCGCCTTGCCCGTCGCCTCCGCCTTCGCGGTCCTTCCCTGCGCGAGTGAGCGGAGGGCGCCCATCGTCCGCGGCCCTGCCTTGCCGTCCACCGCGACCGCGAGGCGGGCCTGGGCGAGCCGAACGGCGCGGACGGTACTCGGGCCGAAGTCGCCGTCAACATCCACCGGCTTGGGCAGGAGCGAGGTCGAGTTCAACAGCTCCTGCAGCTCCCGCACGAGCGGGCCCTTCGATCCCCTCTTGAGGACCAACGCGCCGGCGGCACCGGGCTTTCGCTGCACGAACGCCGTGACGGCAGCGTTTCCGGCGGCCCTCTGAAGGCTTAGAACCGCGTCGTGGCGGCTCGTCGTCGGTCCGGGTGGCCGCTCGGGGCTGTGGCCGCCGGTTCGTGCGGCGCGTTCGGCGTCATGGCCGTCTGGCTCGCCGCGGCTCCACTTGCGCCCCCGCACCCGTTCGACGGTACGCCGCGTGCGGCTTGGTGGCCAGCGTTACCGGATCAGCCACCGCACGCGCGCTCCGCGGTCTGCCGGTGCACGTCTCGGACGTACCTCGACGGGTCGAGGCGGTGCTATCCGCGCGACTCGAACTGATAGGCGCGAATGTGCGCGATGACCCACCGGCCGTCCTCTCGCACGAGCACGTCGGTGAACGGATGGTGCAGGGCTCCTGTGCCTCCCGGGAGCTCGATCGTGGCGTCGCCGTCCACGACTACGACGTCGTCGCGAACGAACGTGACGCGACCCACTCGGCTGCGGTGGCGCGATCCCTTCGCGTCGCCGGCGAGGAACGTCCCGAGTGCGGCGCGAATCGCGGCGTGGCCCACAGCGGCTTCGCCTCGCGGGTTGACCAGGACAGCTTCCTTGCTGACGCATCTCATCAACGCGTCCAGATCGCCTGCAGACCACGCGTCGTCGTATGCCGCCTCGACGGCAAGCACCAACTCCGTCTCGCGGCCGTCCCCCTCTGGCTTCACGATCCCATGCTCCCCGCTGCCGCGCCTCTCGGGGGAGGTTCAGATGTCGTCAGCGCGTCTCTGAGCGCAGACGCCAACCCGTTCATCTGCGTCTCGGAAACTCGGGCCGCGTCGTCGACGCCGAGGAACTTGAAGATCCCCGGGCCGACTTCGTCATCTGCGAGCTGGGGAGGTCGAGGCACGACGTGCACGTGCACGTGGCGGTGCTGGGGGTGCTCCGCGAACTGGACGACGTACGTCTTCTCGCAACCGACGTGTTCGTGCAATGCCCGGGAGACACGTCGGATGAGCGGTCCCATGGCTGCCGCCTCGGCCTCCGTCAGATCTGCGAGCACCGCGACGTGCCGGCGCACGACGAGCACGATCCAGCCGAGCAAGCTCGTGTTGTCGCAGTGGACGACGTCCCACGACTCCGTCCTCACGATGCAGTCCCAGTCGGGCGCCTCGCCGGCGTCGCGTCGTTCGAGAAGCGAGCAGGTTCGGCATCCGTCCACGCGGCGAGTCAAGCAGGTGCATCCATCGCAGCGCGTGCCGGCTGCTCGGCGCGCCACGGACGACGGGATCGGCGTGAGGCTTGTTCCTGTTGATCAGCCGCTTCACGGGCTTCCAGATCGTCGCGGTCGAGGATCCGCTCCCACTGAGTAGCCGGCCTCGGGCGCTCGAAGTCAGTCTCACGCAGCCGAGATCACACTTCTCGCCTTTCGGGTACGAGCGGCGCATGCCCGACGCCGATCCCATGAACGTCCCCGAAGCCGTCCGCAAACTCAATGTTGCGCTGTCGCTGCAGTACCGGTCGGTGCTCGAGCACGCGCTGCTCGCAGGCACGATGCAGGGCGCGCATTGGCAGGCGCTGGAGCCGCTGCTGTCGGCGTTCGCCGTCGACGAACTGCACGACACGAGACGGATGGTGCAGAAGATCGTGGCCATCGGCGGCGATCCGACGGCGGCACCGGCTCCATTCTCGTTGAGCGACTCGCCGGAGTCGTCGCTCCAGCAACTCATCGAGCATGAGCTCGAGGTCCTCGCGGCGTTCCACGCGGTGATCCCGGACACCGGGCAGGAGCCACGCTCGGAGGCGCTCGAACATCGGCTCGAACACCTGATCATGCGGAAGCAGGAGCAGGTCGACACACTCCGGCGGGCACTGGGTCTGAGCGGCGAGGCGTGAGCCGATCCGACGTCGAGCGGAGGCGTTCAGGCACGGTCACGCGCTGGCGCGCCGGCAGAGCAGCTGCCCGGTCCCGGTTGCCACGAGTGCGCCGTCCTCGCTCCACATCCGGCCGTTCCACGCCATGAGGCCGTCACGCGCGATCGGGCCACTGCCGTCGGCGAGGAGCCATGCGCTCTCCGGGCGGGGGTCGTGGAAAGCGACGTAGAGGTCGAGGCTCGGGGCGATGAAGCCGTGCCCCCATTCGTGCGCGCTGGAGGCCGACGGCCAGCTCTGCACGTCGATGACGATCAACGCGCGGCATGCGTCCACCCACGGATCTGCGAACGTCGGCGTTGGCGTGAACCGCAGCCACTCCCTCCACGTCGGATCCACCCTCGCCCGCGGCTCCCGCGACCACCCGATCGGCCTGGCGTCGAGGTTGTTCCAGAAGGGGAACGGCGGCCCCTGCTGACGTTCTTCGTCGGTCAGGAGATCCTCGATGTTCTGCAGCTCGTCGTACCGAGGGACATCGGGTCGGGACGCGCTGGTGACGTCATGGCTGAGCCCTTCGACGTCTCCGACGCTCCAGACGGTCGCCTCCAGGATCCGCCGATCGCCCTGCAGGACCGCTATCCGCTGCGCGAGCGCGGTCTTGGCGACCCGTAGCGGCGTGACCTCCACCTCGACATCGTCGAACTTCGCGACACCGAGGTACTGACAGAAGAAGCTGGCCGGCCGGTCGAAGCGACTCTCTGCACCTGCTGCCCGCAGCGCGACCGAGGCGACGTAGCCGCCCATCGGGCCCCAGATCTCCCACTTCTGCGAAAGGCTCGCTCGGTAGCGCGCAACCCCGTCTTCGCGGCGATCTATGAACTCCACGGACGTGTCGTGCTCGAGGTCCCCCACGCGGTGAGCTTGTCCGCTCAGTCGCATCTCGTCGAGCGACTATCGACGTAGGGGACAGCGTCGACGGCGATCGTCTGCTGTACGCCTCAGAAGCGGCGTCGCCTGCATCGCATCGATCGTCATCGAGTTCGTCAGCATTGACCGCCGCGGCACTTTGGCGCCGCCCAAACGCCGCGGAACCGTACGCTCATCTCTCGTGGCGCCGGTGGTGATGCTGAATGGGACCTCCTGTGCTGGGAAGACGACGGTCGGCCGCGCTCTCGTCGCTGAACTTGGGCGCGACGGCTCGTTCTGGTACTCGCTCGACATGGATGTCGCTTTGTGGGGCCTTCCGAAGGAGTGGTGGGCTTGGCCGGGTCACCGCGGGGCGCATGCTTCGCGCGGCGTCAGCTATGACTCCGAGCGGGCCGGCTTCCAAGACTTCATGGTCGGACCCGATGCCCGAGTGGTGTTCGACTCGTTCCGGGTCGCGGTCGCCCATCTAGCCCGTCGAGGCGCCGGCGTCGTCGTGTCGACGATCGTGTTCGACAAGCGTGAGTACACCGGCTGGGTGGCAGCGCTCGACGCCCGCGATGTCACGTGGGTAGCGGTGCGAGCCGAGGCGGAACTGGTCGCGCGCCGCGAGCGCGATCGGAACGAGTCGTACTGGCCGGGTCTCGCCGCGGGTATGTCGACCTAGCGCACCGGTTCCCTGCGTATGACCTCGAGATCGACAGCGGACTCGCTCCCGCTGCCGAGCTTGCTCGCGAGCTCGCGAACTCGCTCCGGGAGAAATGGATGGGCCGCCAGCTGACGCCTCCCGCGCCTACCGACTAACAACACTGTGTCTCAGCGACGGGCGACGAGGTCGGAACCTCGGCGCCACTGCGGGTGGCGACGCCGCTTCCGCCCGTTGATACTCAGGAGAGTAGAGATCGCCGCAGGAGGGTCGGATGCAAGCGCATGAGTTCCACACCGCAATCGACGCCTTTCGCACGGCGCTCCGGTCATACGTCCGCGGGGATCATGGTCCTGTCGCCCGCTGCTTCTCGACTGCCGACGACGTGACGCTTGCGAATCCCCTGGGCCCACCGCGGCGCGGATGGGCCGACGTCAACGCGGGAATCGTCGAGGGCGTGCAGAGCTTCCGAGAAGGCGGAGTTCTGAGGTTCCAGAGCGTTGAGTCAAGCTTCGACGAGGTTGCGAGGTACGCGACTCCGAACCTGGGCTACCTCGTGCAGATCGAGCGCCACGAAGGACTCGTCGTCGGAAGCGCCGATCCGGTCGTGGTGGCGCTTCGGGTCACCTTGATCTTCCGGCCGGAGGACGGCGGCTGGAAGATCGTGCATCGGCACGCCGATCCGATCACCACGGCTCGGTCGATCACGACGACGATCCAGTCGCCGGAGCACTAGGTGTTCGTGCGCGAGAGTGGCGCTCGCGGATCGCGTCGGGGGCGTGCCAAAGGGGGGCCGTGTTCGAACTAGCGGATCGGATGCTCGGCGCTGCAGTGGAGGAAGGTCGCGTTGCCGGTGCCGCCGCCCTTGTGATGGTGGACGGACAGGTCGTCTACCACGCTGTTTTCGGCTGGTCCGATCGCGAGCAGCGTCTACCCGTGGCGGCGACCACGACGTTCCAGTTGCGCTCCGTGGCCAAAGGGGTGACAGCCGCGGCTGTTCTTCAGCTGGTTGATGAAGGAGCACTCCGGCTGGGGCAGCCAGTGGCTGACGTCCTGCCCGAGTTCGCGGCCAGACCGATTCGCAGCCGGCCGATCCTCATTCGCGACTTGTTGTCGCACGTGTCAGGTCTCCCGCACGGTTGGGACGCAGCCGGGGCCAACAGGCCAGGGGAATGGACCGAGATCTCTTTGGCGGAAGAGGTAGCTGGGATCGCGGAGCTACCTGTGGTCGCCGAGCCGGGGGAGGCGTTTGTCTACAGCGATCTTGGCTATTCCGTGCTTGGACGCCTCGTCGAGGTGGTCGACGGAGCCGACTTCGATGACGCTCTTCGCGACCGAATCTTCCGGCCGCTCGGGATGCACGACACCTGGTTGCTGCCGAGTGCCGATGCTGCGACTCGGATGGCTGTCACGTATCAGATGACCGGCGGATCGATACGCCGCACCGACGCAGAGATGATTGTCCGCAGACGCAACCCGCTACCCGGTGCCGGGTTGTTGTCGACGGCGAAGGACATCGGCGTGTTTCACGAAATGATGCGTCTCGACGGCGCTACCGCTGATCGTCGGGTGCTGAGTCCTGCGGCCGTCTCGCTTGCCACCACTATCGCTACCGGCGACCTGCCACGGTGGCCAGGCGCGGTTGGGTGGCCCGCGAACTGGGGGCTCGGATGGTCCGTCGCCGGCACCGCCGCCGTCGATCTCCGCGGCGATCTGGCGTCGGTCGGATCCTTTTGGTGCCCGGCTGTGTCTGGCGCCCGGTGCTGGGTCGACCGATCCCTCAGGCTCGTCGGGGTCTTGCTGGTTCACTTGTTTCCAGCGCCCGAGCGCCCATGGGCCAATCAGTGGCTCGGGTCGACATTCACGCAGATCATTTCTGCCGCGGTCTCCAGCTCCCAGAAGGCGCAGCAATAGCCCGCGAGGAGAGGCGCGTCGTGCGCGTGGTCGGCGATCCGGCCTCGGGGAGCCGCAGGGCGGTTTCGCAGAAGGGCGGGGCAGTGGCGAAGGACCCTCGTCGAGGCGGTGTAGAGGGCGAATAGGGCGGTGGGGCGTAGAAGCGCGGCTCGCCCTGCTCGGCCGATCAGCGCGCGGTCGGGTGCTGCGGGGCCCTGCTGCCTGGGTCTCGTGGTGGCCGCGTCTCCGCGCGACGTGCCTGGGCTTCGAGTACGTCAAGCTCGGGCTCCGCTGCGGTGATGTCATCGGGCCACTTCTCCACGATGTCCGTAGCCCACTCCGTCCAACGCTCCACCATGATCTCGAACTCCTCGAGGAACTGGCCGCAGAGGACAAGCCACGGCAGCCGTTCCGGAAAGGGCCCCTCGCCGTTGAGGTACGCCAGCGCGATCCCGGCGCTGTCCGCGTGACGTTCCTCGCTCCATGAACGCACCCGGTCGAGCGTGGCGAGGACATCCCACTTCGTGCCGTGCTCGGCGTAGAACAGCTTTACGAGGGCCTCGAACTCGAGCACGGGACCAGCGCCCGGTTGCGGTACCCACTCGGCCAGTGCGCGCCTCCCCTTTGCGGTGATCGAGTACACGGTGCGCGGCCGCCTGCCCGTCGACTCCGCAGTAGCGCGGGCAAGCCCTTCGGCCACGAGCTTCTTGGGCTCCTCGTACAGCTTGCTCTCAGCACGAGGCCAGAACTGACCGAGAGCTCGTCGCATCTGTTGCGCGAGCTCGTACGTCGACCACGGTTGGACTGCGAGGAGGCCGAGGATCGCGTACGACGTGGTCGTCAAAGGTGAACGCTTCCGGGAAGCCGACACTTGACATCCTCCCATAGGGCGTATCTAAATGCTCCATATGGGAGCATACGCGGCGGGGCGCCAAGTGAGTGTCGACGTCGTCAACACCGATCAAGCGTCAGCGTGGGATGGGCACGAGGGCGACGTCTGGACGGAACAAGCGGACCGATACGACCGGGCGAGTCGCCGCCTCTGGCAGCGCTTCATCGAGGCGCGCATGGTGGGCGTCGCCGATCGCGTGGTGGACGTGGGGTGCGGCACCGGACGTTCGACCCGCGATGTTTCGCGACTCGCGTCCGAAGGTGAGGTCGTGGGCATCGATCTCTCGAGGCGGATGCTCGAGCTGGCGCGCCAGAGAAGCTCGGCCGAGGGGCTCGACAACATCGTCTTTGTCCGAGGCGACGCCCAGGTCTTCCGATTCGAGCCCAACGCGTTCGACGTCGCCATGAGCAGCTTCGGCACCATGTTCTTCAACGACCCCGTCGCGGCGTACACGAACATCGGTGTGGGGCTGCGTCGCGGCGGAACGCTCGCGTTGCTTGGCTGGCGAGCCCTTCAGGAGAACGATTGGCTCGTGTCGCTTCGTGGTGCCCTCGCGGTTGGACGCGCGTTGCCCATGCCGCCACCTGACGCACCAACGCCGTTCTCGCTCGCCGAACCCGACAGAGTCCGTACCATCCTCACTTCCGCCGGCTTCGGCAGCATCGAGCTCACGCCGATCGACGAGCCCGTTGATCTCGGCGGGAACGCATCCGAAGCCCTGGGGTTCGCGACCACGATGGGGATCGTCGAGGGCCTGCTCGAAGGCGTGGACGCGGCAGCGCGGGCCGAAGCACTCTCCAACCTCGCCGACCTGTTCCGCCGCCGGGAGACCGTCGAGGGCGTCCTCCTCGGCGCCGCAGCGTGGCTGATCACCGCTCGCAAACCGTGAGCAAACCTCGCGGACGAGCTGGCCGTCGAAGATCATCAAGAGGCCCTCGATGCGTTCAGCAGTATCGCAACCGCATTGAGGATGACGGTGACGCTCCGCCGACGCTTCTCCGCGCTTCGCAGAGCTCACGAGCGAGTCGCCCGGCCGTTCGGGACACTCCGTGCGGCGCGGAAAGAACCGCTCCGTCGCTCCGTCGCTCCGTCGCTCCGTCGCTCCGTCGCGATCGAGCACGTGTGCCCCGCCCTGGCTATTGCTGGGTAATGCCATTCGAACTGACGATTATCGCCGCCAGAGGGTTGATTTTCACCAACCGTATGAGCATGATGGCGTAATGGATGAACGCGAGATCGTGCTGATGGTCGCTCGTGGGGAGCTACAGGTCGATGAGGCGGATGCTCTGTTGGAAGCCGCGCAGCGGAAGGGGTCGCAGTGGCCGATCCAGCCCGTTTTCGGATGGGGCTCGAACGAGACAGTGCGCGCGAACGTCGCGTCGCTCGAGCCGTCGCGGCCAGCCCGCCGGGGGAAGCTGTCGCCTGACGCGCTGATCGCCCTCGCCAGCGCCGGCGTCACGCCTGAGTGGATCCGTGCGGTGCGCGAGGCGGGCGTCGAAGGCCTTGACACCGAAACGCTCGTCGGCCTCGCCGGCAGCGGGGTCACGCCGGAGTGGATCCGGGCGCTCGGCGAAGCCGGCGTGACCTTGAACGGCGACACCCTCGTCGCGCTCGCCGCGACGGGCGTCACTCCCGACTGGATCCTGAGCCTGAAGGAGGCGGATCTCGCCGATCTCGATGACGACACGCTCGTCGGCCTCGCCGGTTCGGACGTGAGGCCGGAGTCGTCGATCGGCGCGCTCAGCAGCGAGGTCGCCGCGGAGTGACCGCTCGAGGAGAGATCCCCCTACCAACCCAGGACCCGTTCGGACGTGGGCCATTCGTCGTGACGAGGCTCGAGAGCCCTACCAGCGGCACCGTCGTCGAGGGACGGTTCTCGCTGGGGTGGATGGGGCGACTCAGCCGGGAGCAGCTCGACCTCGTCGGTCTCTTGTTGGCCCGGCGGAACAATCTCCAGCAACTCGCCGCCGACCTCGGGATCGCTTACAACACGTTGCGGGCGCGCTTCGACGACATCGTCGACGCTGTGGCGTCGGAGCCCTCGGCGCCGTCCGTCTCAAGCCCGGAAGGCGCCGGCGCCGGCAGCCACGCCCGACGGGAGGTGCTCCGGGCGCTGGCAAGCGGTGATCTGACACCGGACGAGGCGCTGGCCGCGCTCACGGGGCGTCCCCTGGCCTGAGGTGGGCGCGACGACCACCGCGAGAACGCCGGCACGAATACAACACTGCCAGTAACCCAGACGCGATCACCCGTAGAACAACGCGTGATACGGGTGATCCGGCATCTTCAGGTCATCCGGTAGCAGGCTCCCGCTGACCCGCGACCACCGCCGTACCTCCCACCGGTGCGCTCTAAAAACGAGTTTCAGATCCAGCGGCGCCGTCACTCACGACGACCTCGCACACCCTCGAGCGACGGTTGGCAGGTGCCGCCCTGTCGGGGGCCTGGGCAACCCCTGCTGCGTCCGACGAACCCGCAGGTGAGCCTGGTGCCGTCGTCGGGCGCGGGAGCGAGAGGGGAACTTCCGCATCCTCGACGAGCGTCGCTCGTCGCGTTCCGCGCCCGAAATCGCAGTCAGCCGTCGGCGGGTGGCATGGGCATCGCTGCGGCGACGGTCATCGCCGCACCTTCACCCGGTGATCCGCTGGAAGAGTTCCGCTCTGGGTGCGAGCGCGGGAAGATGAAGGGGTGACCGTGGCGGTTGGCCTGATCCCAACGACGTCGTTCATCGGCCGCGATCTCGAGCTCGTCGCCGTTGCTCGCCAGCTTGCCGAACGTCGGGTCCTGACGGTCACTGGGCCCGGCGGCACGGGCAAGACTCGCCTTGTCCGCGAGCTCCTGCGCACACGGTCGGCGGACGCGTGGTGGGTAGAGCTCGCATCCGTCGCCGACGCCGGTGGTGTCAGGCAGGCGGTCATCGACGCGCTGGGCTGGCGCGAGTCGTTCGGGGACGTCGGCGGCGCGGAGCCCACGGCCGACCCACTGGTCGAACGGCTGCGCAGCCGCACCGGTGTCCTCGTCCTCGACAACTGCGAGCACGTGCTCGGTGCCGCGGCCGAGCTTGCCCATGCAGTCGCCAGCCAGTGTTCCGGCGTCAGGGTGCTGTCGACGAGCCGCGAACCGCTCGGGACTGCGGGCGAAGCCGTCTGGCGGCTTTCGCCCCTGGCGGTTCCGGCCGCCGGCGATGAGGCGAGCGATCTCGCGGCCGTCCCGAGCGTCCAGCTGTTCGTCGATCGCGTGCAGCTCCACGACCGCTCGTTCCGACTCGACGAGGACAACGCGGCCGCGGTCGTCCGCATCTGCCGCGCGCTCGACGGGCTGCCCCTTGCACTTGAGCTCGCTGCGCCCTGGCTTCGCGTGCTATCCCCGGCAGAAGCAGCCGATCGCATCGAAGACGACCTCGACTTCGTCGCCGCCTACGGGAGTGCCCTCCCCGAGCGTCAGCGGAGCCTTTCCGCCGTCCTCGACTGGAGCTACGGCCTGTTGGACGACTCCGAGCGACTGCTGTTCTCGCGGCTGTCGGTGTTCGTCGGCGGGTTCACGTTGGAGGCGGCAGAAGCCGTCTGCTCCGAGGATGGCCTCGAGGAAGCAGAGGTCCTCCGTCTGCTGGCGCGGCTGGTCGACACTTCCTTGGTCGTCAAGGAGGAACGCGCCGGCATCGCCTGGTATCGCCTGCTCGAGACCGTCCGTGACTTCAGCCGCCGCCGCCTCGGCGCGCTCGAGGCGCCTGAGCACACCGGCGCGTGGGCGTTCCGGCGTGACGGCGACGTGTGGGAGGTCGGGCCCCGCCCCGTTCGCATTCCGCACGCCAAGGGCTTGGGTTACATCCACGCGCTGTTGTCGCAGCCGGGCGTCGAGCTCCACGTCCTCGACCTCAGCGGCCGTCTCCGGGATGGCGACGCCGGCCCATTGCTCGACCATGCCGCGCGGTCGGCGTATCGCGAGCGCCTCGCCGATCTGCGGGCCGAGGCGGACGAGGCCGCGGAGTTCAACGACCTCGAGCGAGTGGCGCGCGCCGAGGCCGAGATCGACGCGATCGTCACGCAGCTGAGCGCCGCGGTCGGCATCGGCGGACGCGGCCGGGTCGCGGGCTCGGCGACGGAGCGAGCTCGGATGAGCGTGACCAAGGCCATTCGCTGGGCGATCCAACGCCTCGGTCAGCACGACGAGCTCGCCGCCGCGCACTTGGAGCGGTCGGTCAAGACCGGCGCCTACTGCCGCTATGACCCGCCGGACGCGGTCGAATGGCGGCTGTGAGACGGCATCTCCCGAGGGACGGTCCGACCTCCCGCCCGCCAAGCGTGGGGGAACGCCTCGCTCGTCGCCACCGCGACTACTTCCTAGACCTTCTCCGGCGCGCCGAGCCCGAGCTCCATGGTCCCGAGCAGGTCCGCTGGCTCGACTTGCTCGCGGCCAACCACGACAACGTCCGTGCCGCGATCGACTGGTCGCTCGCGAGCAACGAGGTCGACGACGCGCTGGTGATGGTGGCGAAGCTTCGCCGCTTCTGGGAGATCCGCGGGCATTGGGCCGAAGGACGACGCCAGGCGCGCCGGGTCGTCGACGCCGCAACCGACGCGGCCCCGCCGGCGCTCGTCGCCGCCGCGCTGCTGACTGCGGTCCGGCTCGCTCAGATCGCGGATCATCAGTCGGCGGGCGACATGCTCCGTAGCGCCGCCGATGCGGTGGCCCGCGCGGATCGCCCCGAGCTCCACGCCGACCTGCTCATCATGCAATGGTCGAACTCACTCGAGCCGAGGGCGCTCACGGAGCTCGAGACGGCGCTCGAGCTCGCGCGGGAAGCCGACGACGCCGCCCTCGTCGCGCGGGCGATCTGGGAGCTCGGCGGCGTGATGCGGCTGCAAGGCGTCCGGGGCGGGGGCAGCCGGCGGCGCGAGGCGCTGCGCACCTGGGAGCGCATCGGTGACCGGAGCGGAACGGCGTGGGCACTGACGGACATGGCCTGGTTCAAAGGGGGTGCGGAGCGCAGGGCCGCCGCGCTGAGAGCTCTCACGCTCGGGGTCGAGCTCGGTGACGACGCCATCATCACCACCGTGGCCGACCAGGTGACGTGGGAAGCGGTCGGACGAGCCGATCGCGCGGCAGCGCTCGACGCGAGCGAGCGCGGGATCGCCGCGGCCAGAAGGACCGGCGATGCCGGGCACCAGGCATGGCTCCTCATGAACGGGGCGTACCTGCGCGCCGAGATCGGTGACTACGACGGTGCGCGCCAGCTCATGGACGAACATCGAGATGTCGTCGCGGACGACATCGCCGGTCGTGCCGCCGGCCTCCGGACGGTTGCGGTCATCGAGGAAGACGCCGGAAACCGCGCCTTGGCCTCGGAGCGCATCGATGCCGCGGTTTCACTGGCTCGGGCGTCGGGTCACGACCGTTCGCTCGCGTTCTGTCTGGAGGGAGCGGGGTTGATCCTCTTCGCCCGAGGCGAGGCCGCTTCGGCTCGCGCCGCCTTGGATGCAGCCGTAACCGCCCTGGGCCGCCCTCACAGGGGCGAGACCTTCAACGACCTTCGCCGCATGACCATGCTTCTCACGGCGATCTCGTTCGAGACTGGTGATGCCGCTGGTGCCCGCCACTGGGTGGCCCGGCACGACGAGGTCACCGCCGGCGACTTGATGCAGGCCGGGATGCACCAGCGGCTCCTTGCCATGGCGGACGCGGCGGCCGGCGAACTCACCGACGCCGAGGGGCGACTTCGCCGGGCTGTGCACCTCGACCTCGAGAGCGGATGGGTGCGCTGGGCCGCGCTCACGCTGCCAGACCTCGCCCGCGTACGCGCTGACGTTGGCGACTTCGTTGCCGCTGCACGGGTCCTCGCCTGCAGTGACGCGACCAGCAGGGCTGCAGGCTTCGTCGTCCCCCACTTCATCTGGCGCCGCTGGCACGACCACCTGCTCGAACGGCTGCGCGCCGCCCTCGGCGACTCCTTCGACACGCAGTGGCAGGCGGGGCGCGGGATCCCGATTGGGGAGATCCTCGAGGTCGTCTGAGTATCACCTGTCTCACGGAGGAGTCGTCAATCTCACGCCTCCCGGTCGTGAACGCGATCGAGACCGAACGTGAGAACCCGCCCACCGTCGGGTTCTGGGACAGTCCGCAGCTCATGACGGCGGGCATCGAGCAGATCCTCGAGCCGATCGAGCTACAGCATCTCCGCCGTGACCGCCGAGTCCGGGCCCTGCTCGCCTACGCGAAAGAGCACTCGCCATGGCACGCCCGTCGCCTCGCTCACGTCGACGTCGATGCTGTCTCCGGTGACGACCTGACGATGATCCCGCCGATGACGAAGGCCGACCTGATGGCGAACTGGGATGAGATCGTCACGGACCGGCGACTGACCCTGCGGGACGCGAACGAGCACCTCGACCGGCTCCGCCGCGGCGAGTGGGGGCTCCTCCACGACCGCTATGGCGTGCTCGCGTCGGGCGGATCGACGGGAACGAGGGGCGTGTTCCTCCATGACACCGCAGTCGGAGAGCACGCGCAGGTCCCGGACTTCGTCGCAGCCATGGATCGCTACTGGGCGTGGCAGGCAGCCGTCGAAGGGGGCTTGCCGACGCCCGTTCGCGTCCGGATCATGTCCACGTCGCCGTTCCACGTCAGTGCCGTCTGGCGATGGCTCTACGGCGACGGAGGCTGGCACTACCTCTCCGCGTCGAGTTCGATCGCGGAGCTCGTCGAGGCGCTCAACGCCATCCGTCCCGACGTACTTTGCACCTACCCGTCGATCGGGCATCGTCTCGCGCTCGAAGCGCGCGACGGCCGGCTCGATGTGCGCCCGCGGCGAGTCACGACGAGCGCTGAGCCGCTCCTCCCGGAGGCGCGGGAAGCGATGCGGTCATACCTCACAGACGCGGTGACCGAGGAGTACGCGGCAACCGAGGCCTACATGACCGCCTGGAACAACGTCAACGGCGGCATGCACCTCGTCGAGGACGACGGTGTGTACGAGCCGGTCGGTCCGGATGGTGAACCCGTCGCCGCCGGCGTGCCGAGCTCGGCGCTGCTCATCACGAACATCTTCAGCTACGCGCTGCCACTCATCCGCTACGAACTCACCGACGAGGTCGTGCTCGACCCGGGACCGAACCCGGGACCGCTCCCCGGGCGCAGGGTCTTGTCCGTTACCGGGCGACGAGACGACTGGTTCCACTACCGCGTGGGCGCCGAGGTCCATCCACACACCTTCCGCGCCGTGCTGTCCGCCCACTCGGCGATCGTCGAGTACCAGGTGCGACAGACGCCGCGCGGAGCCGACGTCGTCATCGCCGCCGTCGGTGACGTGGAGATGGATGTCATTGCCACCGATCTGACGTCTGCCCTCGCGCGCGCAGGTCTCGACAACCCGGACGTGACGGTGACCCGCTGCGGTCAGCTTCCGCGGCACGCGGAGACGGCGAAGCTCCGCCGGTTCGTCCCGCTCACATGACCAACCCGGAACCCTCGCAGCCAGTCCCAGCCCGCCGCGGTTCCCGCGGGCGCGCACTGGTCGGCGGGTCTCGATGCCGGTGTCGCGTCCCGCTGCCTGCTGTCGTGGGTGGAAGGCACCTGGGCTCCGCGCTGCGTCGACGAGCTGTGCAACCGGATCGGCTTCTCGCGCCACCAGTACGAAGCGTTCTGGTCCTTCGGCACGATCGAGGCGGCTTCGAGGTCCGGTACGAGAATCAGATCGGGCGGTGGTGAACCCGTGGATGTCCCGAGCGACGCCCGTTCAAACGCGCCGCGCACCCGTCTGCACCACCAAACAGCCGAGCACCCTGAGGCTCAACATCGCCCGAACCCACCCCACGAGGAGGAACCATGAAGCGGACGGCAGCGACGCGACCCGCCATCAAGCGCCGGCGACCCTGGGGCGTCTCCGGAGGAGCCGCCGCGCTCCTGGCCGCCGCGCTGTGGACGTCACCGGCCGATGCGAGGCCGGCCACGCCGCTCGTGCGACCTGGCATGGCGTTCCACGTCGAGCTTCCCTCAACTGCGAATTCGACGTCGACAGGTAACGACGGAGCTTCGTGGTACAACCCGTGCACCCTGTCCTTCGTCTTCCGCGGGAGGCCAGCGCCGGGCGGGTCACGTTCCCATCGAAGCGGCACCTACATCGCCACCGCCGGGCATTGCCTGTTCACAACGCAGACGGAACCCGAAGAGGTGCACGATCCGGCGAGTGGCCCGGTGGTGCACCTCACCGTGATCGGGCGAGACGGCGCGATCCCCGGCTCGCGGATCGGGCGGGTCGTGTATGCCGCGCAGAGCGACCCGACCCTCGCGCCGGCGCCCGGGCTGCCGGCTTACATGGACTTCGGTCTCATCGAACTCGATCGCGGCGTGGTCGTCGATCCTGCGGTGTGCCACTTCGGCGGTCCAACGGCGCTGCGCGTTGAGCCGTTGTCCTCATCCGAGCAAGTGCATGTCTACGGTGCCGGCAATCTCACGGGCTTCAACCGAGAGACCGGCGCATCGCTCGTCCCGGCTCGGACCGGGGTTGGCTCCTCGGCTCTGCACGATGATGTCGTGACCGGCACCTACGCGTTGTCACAGAACGACTCGGGTGGCCCGATCATCGACAGCTCGGGTCGCGCGGTCGCATCGGTCACCGGTCCGCACTACCAGTCGCGCATCGTGGTCGGGTTGACCCGAGCGGAGCAGGTTCTGGGGATGAGGTTCACACTCGAGACCGCGCCGTTGGCCGCGGACGTGCCTCCGTTCGGCGCAGACGCCAGATGTATCCCGGCATCGTCAGACTGACGCCATCCGAGTGCGCGCCGACTTACCGCAGCCGGCGGAGCCAAACCGGCGGGCGCGTCGCGGAAGGCCCCGTACTGCTTCGCGTCGTGTCAGTGACCGCTCCCGCGGATGACGACGACTTCGCTTCATGCAACCGCGGCGTGGGTGTCGACCCCAGCGGCGTCAATGTGACAGACGATCCCCTCTTCCGAAGGCAAAGCGCCGCCGCTCCTCGGGCGAGCACGACGGATCGACGCCTCGCGTCAACGTCTAGCGCGACGGAAATGTCCCGCCGCGCACCGGTTCGGGCGAAACCGTGCCCGTCGTCAGCACAACTCGGTGTCGGAATGAGGGAGCCGAAGAGCGGCCTGCCCAATGTCGTCCTTCTGTCACGACAGCTTGTCCCCGAGCACGTCGCGGTAGCGCGATTTCGCTGATTCCGACCGCGGCGCGCGACCGGGGTTTGCAAGGGACGCAGCCGACTTCGTCCGGTTCTCCGTACCGAGCGACGGCGATGTGCGCTGGTGTGCTGCGACCGATCCCACGAAGCGGGCTCGCTCATGAACTGCAGGGTGCGGGCGTCAGACGGGAGCGATCCGGCAGGCTGTGTGCGAAGTGGCCGACCACAAAGGTGAGCGAAGCGATGTCGCTGTCAGCTGACCGCGTCGAGTCGATGTTGGAGACAGCTGTCGCCGGCATTGAGGTCCCGGGCCTCTCGTTGGCTGTCTTCGATGACGGGACCATGATCGAGTGCGCGACTGGCCGTGCGGAGCTCGACCCTGAGCGTCATGTTCGTCCCGAAGATCTCTTTCCGGTCTGGTCAGTCACCAAGGTCATGACCGCGGCTTTGGTGTTGATCCTGGCCGATCGCGGCCTGCTGGACCTGCGGGCGACGGTCGCGTCGACGATCCCCGGCGTCCGCATCGCTGGTGACGCCGCGGATCGGATCACGATCCGTCAATTGTTGTCGCATACCGCTGGTCTTCCGCCGATGGGGCCGCCGCCGACCGGGATCGCTGATGCGGGCGCCGGCGACGACTGCCGGGAGTTGCTCGTCGAGAGCCTGGCCTCGGCTCGTCTCGCCGCTCAGCCGGGAGAGGTGTACTCCTATTCGAACCCTGGTTATGTGGTGCTCGCGTACGTGACCGAGCGATTGACCAGGACCACGTGGGAGGCAGCGCTGTGTGAGCTGCTGCTCGACCCTGCTGGCATCGAGGCGATCGATGTCCCGTACCACCGTCCGGTCGATGCAGACAGGGTCGCCCTCTTCCGACGCGACGAAGCTGGACAGCTCTTCCGTGTGGAGGAGATCTACCCGGCATGGCGCTCGGGCGCACCGTGTGGTTTGACACTGTGGGGCACGGCGCGAGCGCTAGTAGATCTCGGACGCATCTTCTTCGACGGCGTTGCGCCCAACGGTCGCCGGATACTCAGCGAGGCGGCTCTCGCCGCAGTCCTCGAGCCCGGAGCCTCAGCATCGTCGGAGCCGGCCTCTGGGGGCGCGTTCCAAGGCTTGGGGTGGCGCGGCTTCGACAGCAGGGGCCACCGCATTCTCGAAAAGGACGGTGGCCGTCACAACACCCTGAGCGTCGTGCCCTCGAAGCGCCTGGCTGTCGCGGTGATGACCAACGGGCCCGGTGGAGACGGCTTGCACGACGAGTTGACAGGTCAACTGGTTGATGCGGCCCTTGGCAGCGGCTAGAGGGGAGCGGCCCGAGGAAGTGCCCTAGCGTTCGCCTGTACACGGCCGCCGCAGTTCTCGCGCGAGGCGGGTCACGGCGAGAGCTAGTTGAGCGTCGAGCCGACCTGGGAGAGGCTGGGTGAGGCTGCTGCGCCGAGGAAGCTCACGGCGGCGACGCATACGAGGCTGATCAGCGCGACGAGGAGCGCATACTCCACGAGCGACGCGCCGTCGTCGTCCCGCTTGGTCCCCACGTTCTTCCTCCCCAGCGCCATCGCAACGCTCTGCCGCAACGTCGGCCACTGAACGAGAAGAACTTGAGCAATCTTCAGGAACGGGTCATCCGGCCCACTCGCATGTAGCGCGGCCGGGTCGTTCTGCGGTGGCTTCGTCCAGATCCTCCGGTTTCGGCTAGGTGTGCCGATTCCAATGCGGAGGAGGTCTTCGGGTGCGGGTGCTTATCGTCGATGACAGTGCAGATATGCGCTTGATGGTGCGCGCTGCTGTCGAGCGGGCCGGCCATCAGGTGATCGATGAAGCCGCCGATGGGCGGGAAGGAGTCGGGTTGGCCGCAGCTCTCGAGCCCGACGCGGTGGTGCTCGACGGGATGATGCCGGAGATGACCGGACTCGAAGCGCTGCCAGGGCTGCGTCGGCTGCTGCCCGGGGCGCGGATCGTGATGTTCTCCTCGATTGAGGATGCGCACACGGCGGCGCTCGAGGTTGGGGCGGACGCCTACATCACCAAGGGCGACGGCCTCGCCGTGCTCGTCGCGGCCCTCGAAGGGGAGTCGCCGGAATAGGAACGGGCCGCCTCTGGCGGGAGAGGCGGCCCGTTCATGACCCCCCGATCGGCGGGGCGGGTTCCGCCTCCGAGGTGGTTCAACGCTTCCCAGGCGCGCAGGCAGCCAAACCGCGTGCCCCTTGGAACCGGGCGAGTCGCCGCAGAAGACGACAGGACGCGCGGCATCCGAGATGTCGTAAGGCGCGGCGGGGTCAGGCGTGCGGGTCGAGTTGGCCGGTGCGGTGGTAGCGGCGAAGTGCGTCCTGGGCGAAGCGTCGTCTACTCCGTCGGATGCTGCGGTCCTTCACCATCTGCTCGAGGGCGTCGACGACCGCTAGTCGGAGCCTTCGTGGGGATCCGTCGACGAGGGTGTGGAGCACGTCATGGCGGACCCCGTCGTCTTCGTCGCCGGTCATCTCGAGGAGGCGATCCCACACTGCAGGAACGTCGCCCTGGACGTGGCACGGGCAGAGGTTGCGCACGGCTACCTGCCGAACCTGGGGGTCGTCGTGATAGGTGAGAGCCAGAAAGCCCTCCACCTGTTCTCTGGTGCGGCGCTCCCCGTGCACGGGCAGGCCAACCCCCACACGGTCGATGGCGACAGCCGTCGCCCGGTCAAGCTTCCCCATCACCTCGAGTACAGCAGGGCGGCCATCCACCGGCACCTGAATAGTCACTCGGGTGCCGCGCACCTCCCGGAATTCGCGTGCGCGTCGGACCCCGCCACCGTACGGTCGGCGTCGTGGCCGAGTCAGACCACGAAACGCGAGGCGTGCCAGCCCCAACTGGTGCCCGCCGCTTCCACCCCAACGTCGGAGGAAGCGGCGGGAGACACGACGCGTCAGCGCCTGCAACGTCGTAGGCCTGGGCTGACGCGTGCGACCTCCTGCCCTGAGCAAGGGAGTCGCACCACAGTGGAACAACCCTCCTGGCCGACAGCCGGCCCGGGGCACCCCAACGTGAAGCAGTACCTCGCTGCGCGCCGCACCGTCTCGCAGGACCGCATCGCTGCGATTGAGGGCACATGGGCGCTCAGCCGCGCGCTAGCCAGCCCCGCAACCGTGATCTGCGCGTTCGTGTGCCCGGAGCTCATCCGAGGCGCCGCCACCCTCGCGGCCCTCGACGCCGTCGCGCGTCGCGGTGTACGGGTGTGGTCCGTGAGTCGGCGGCTCATGGGGCGCCTCGCCACCCGCGACGGACCCGACGGCGTCGCCGCGGTTGTTCAGCTCGCCGACTGGCAGCTGGGCTCGCTTCTCGTCAGCGAGCGAGCCCGCGTGCTTGTCGTCGACGGAGCGGAGATGGCCGGCAACGTCGGGAGCCTCATTCGATGCGCCGACGGCGCCGGCGCGGACGCCGTCATCGTCACCACTCCGCGCGCACGTGTCCTGCATCCTCAAGCCATCAAGGCCAGCATGGGAACGATCTTCTCCATGCCGATAGTCGAGGCATCGCCATCAGACGCTGTCGCGTGGGTTCGATCGCAGGGAATGACGATCGTGGCGGCGGACCCCGCCGCGCATCGCCACTACCGCGACTTCTCGATGCGCGGCCCGACGGCCGTGGTCGTCGGCAGCGAACGCCAAGGCCTGTCGGAGGACTGGCGGCAAGCGGCTGATGTCGTCGTTCGCATCCCGATGCTCGGCCGCGCTGATTCTCTCAACATCGGTCACGCAGCTGCATTGCTGCTTTATGAAGCCCTTCACCACCAGCTCGGGTAGAGGGCTTCTGGCGACCGCACGAGATCTCGTCGCTGTCGCCGGATCTACCTCCCGGAGATCGGCGCGTAGAGCGCTCCGAACGATGTCCGTGGCCATGTGAAAGTCCCCGTTCGTGGCCATCGAAAGTCTCCACCTCGTTGATGTGATCCACGTGCGCGTGTCCCCCGGGCGGGACGGTGTCGGTGCCAACCAGACGCCGGCCAACCCGGG